>JGI24137J36423_1000424_pt1 | contig 11680 bp, 9 predicted proteins | sample BarGraNGADG00311_FD_36423 | JGI IMG/M metagenome (IMG submission 36423) | reverse complement strand
GCGCTCGGTGTGGCCCTGATCGTCCTTATCATCGGTTTCACGTTGCTCGAACCGGCGACCATCCCCTTGCTCTCGATGCCGCTCCTGGTGATCATGCTGCGGGTTGGCACCGACACGGTCAACCTCACGGTCTCGGACCTCGCACTCTTCGCGGCGTTCTGGGCGGCGATGGCCCTGGGGCCGCGCCCGTACTCCCGGCCGATGCAGACCATGCTCTGGCTGGCTGGGGCCTACCAGGTCGCCACCCTGTTCACGGTCCTTGCGAACCCGTACCGGGCGAACACCGTCGAGTGGTTCCACGCGTGGCTGCTCGTCGGCGGCGCCCTCGTGGTGGGCTGGTTCGTCGGTCGGTCCGGGCACGCCCGGCTCGGCCTGGCCCTCCTGGTCGTGCCGTGCCTCGCTCTGGCGCTTCTCACCTGCGTGCAGGGTGCGATCCAGCTCGCGGCCGGTTCGACCGGGCCGGTGTACCTCTCGTGGCCCTACGGGATGCACAAGAACTTCATCGGCTGCATCCTCGCCGTCGCGGCGCTGGTGATCTACGTCAACCCGCCGTGGCTGGCCTGGCCGCGCGCCTTCGTCATGCCGGCGTTCGCGCTGACCGTGCTCGGCATCCTCGCCTCGCAGTCCCGTCAGGCGCTCGTCGGCCTCGCGGTCGCGATCGCGTTCGTCTTCCTGCGGGCCGACCGGCACAAGCGCCGCTCGCGGATCGTGTTCCTCAGCATCTTCCCCGCCATCTGGTACGCCATCTCGGCTGTCCATACCCAGCTCGCGTCGGGCGACCAGTTCAACTCCGCCTACCAACGGCTCAGCTGGTACCAGGACTCCCTCATCGTCTGGGCTCGCAACGAGTGGTTCGGGGCCGGCTTGCGCTGGTGGACGTCGGGGCGCGCCGAGTTCGCGTTCCAGCCTCCTAACGCCGAGATGGAGGTGCTCTCCTCGGCCGGTGTGATCGGCCTGCTCGGCTTCCTCGTGCTGATGATCGGCGCGCTCGTGGTCCTCTGGCGGCTCAACCCGCGCTACGGGACGCTCGCGCTGGCGATCGTCGGGATGCGTCTCGTCCAGGGGCAGCTCGACCTGTTCTGGGTCGCGGTGCAGGTGTCGGTGCCGTTCACGATCGCCGGACTGTGCCTTGGCGCNGCGGCAGCCGAAGCCGGAGGAAAGAGGACCGCCGGCCGTCGCAACCGGAGCTTCCCGGTGCCCGAGGACACCGGTGACAGCGCCGTGCTGACCAGCGTGGGGAGCGTCCTGACGGAATGACGCGGATCCTGCAGATCGCTCCCGAGATCGCACCGGGCAGCGGCGTCGGCGGCGTGGCGCACCACCTCGAGCTGGAATGGCGCGCGCTCGGCATCGAGACCGATCGCTTCACCATGCACGAGGCGCGAGGCGACTGGCTTCCTCCTGACGGCCCGGGAATCCGCGGGAGGCTCACGGTCCTGGCCCGCGTTGTGTGGTTCTCGAGCGTCGGAACGTTCCTCGCCCGGCGCCATATCGCTCGCCAGGCCGGATGGATCGCTGTCTGCCACAACGATGTGCTCGCCGGGGACGTCTACGTCAATCACGGCAACCTTCGTGCGGCCATGCACGCTCGCGGCCACTACGCGTGGCGAATGGNCCGCAACCCCTTGCACCTGTTCACGGCGGCGCGCGATGCGGTGCGGTACCGGAGCCNCACGCACCAGGTCGTCGTCAACCTCACCGAGAACGAGCAGACGATGCTCCGGGCCACCTACCCACGACTGCGGCCTCGCACGGTCGTCATCGGCAACGGCGTGGACATCCATCGCTTCCAGCCGGCGACGCCGGCTGAGCGCACGGAGGCGCGCGCGATGATCAGTCCCGACGGACCGCTACCCGCAGACGCGAAGTGCGTGCTCTTCGTCGGGCACGAATTCGACCGCAAGGGTCTGCACCTGGCCATCGCGGCGATAGCCGGTGGCCCGAGCCCCGTGCATCTCCTCGTCGTCGGCGGGACACCCGGCATGGTCGCCGGCGCACGAGCATCGGCGCGCTCGCACGGCGTCGGTGATCGCGTCCACTTCACCGGACGGCTCGAGGACCCGCTCTTGGCCTTCCATGCCACCGACGCCCTGACCCTGCCGAGCGCATACGAGGCGAACGCGCTCGTGGTGCTCGAGGTCCTCGCATGCGGCCTGCCGGTGCTCGCGACCCCCGTGAGGTACGCACCCGACGTGATCGTCGACGGTCAGAACGGGTATCTCGTCGACCGGACCGCCGGCGCCCTCCGCCTAGCACTCGCCACCTTCGTCGACGCCGACCCGGACGCGCTGTCCCGGGCCGCCCGGGCCAGCGCCGTGCCCCACTCGTGGGACCGGGTAGCGCTGCGCTACCTCGCACTCGTCGACGAGGCGGGGCTCGAGCGGTGAAGATCCTGCACGCGGTGCGTTCCGACGGCTTCGCCGGCGTCGAACGTCATATTGCGCGGCTCGCGGCCGCGCAGGCGGCGGCCGGGCACGAGGTCGTCGTCGTCGGCGGCGACCCTGCCCGGATGCGCGCCGCGCTCCAGGACCGCGTCCCGGCCCTGCCCGCCGTGACCGTCCTCGACGTCGCGACGCAGATCCGTCGAGCCTCACGAGGCATGGACGTCGTGCACACGCACATGACTGCGGCCGAGGTGGGTGCGGCGCTCGCAGCGTGGCGCGGTGGCCGGCGGGCGCTGACAGTCCCGCTCGTCACCACCCGGCACTTCGCCCGACCACGTGGGACCGGGGCGTTCGGGCGAGCCACCGCGGCGGTGGCTCGCTCCGGCGTGCGAGCCCAGATCGCGATCAGCACCTACGTTGCCGAGAACATCGACGGGACGAGCGTCGTCGTGCATCCGGGCGTGGACAGCCGGCCGGACGCGACGCCAGCTCGGTCACGCGAACGCTCGGTCCTCGTGGTGCAGCGCCTGGAGGCGGAGAAGGCGACCGACGTCGCGCTGCGCGCGTTCGCCGCTTCCGGTCTGGCGCGTTCCGGATGGCGCCTGGACGTCGCCGGCGACGGGGCGCAGCGGCCACGGCTCGAGGCACTCGCCCAAGAGCTCGGCACCGCGGCGGCGGTGCACTTTCTCGGGGCACGGGACGACGTCGAGGCCCTGATGGGGCGGAGCGCCATCCTCGTCGCGCCGTGCCCAGGCGAGGGCCTCGGCCTCAGCGTGCTGGAGGCGATGGCCTGCGGCCTCCCGGTCGTGGCCACCGCGTTCGGCGGGCACCTGGAGACCGTCGGAGCGATCGACCCGGGAGTGATGTTCGCACCCGGCGATGCCACCACGGCCGGCGCGGTGCTGGCGGCCCTCGCGGTCGACGGGCGGCGTCGCGACAAGCTCGCCCGCGCGGGTCAGCTGAGTCAGCGGACCGGATTCACCCTCGACGCCCAGGTCGCGTCGACCGAGGCGATCTACCGGAGCGTGCTGTGAAGCGGACCGACCGCCGATCCCCCGGCNGCAGCGGAACCGACCTGGTGGTCGCCTCGCTCGAGGCCTGGGACGAGATCTGGCGCCGCAACCAGCATCTCGTCGCGGGCCTGCTGCGCACCCGGCCCGACCTGCGCGTGCTCTTCGTCGAACCATCCGCGGACCCGCTCTACGCGTTGCGCCGCGGAGCCCTGCCGCGGCTCGGGCGAGGACTGCGCCCGGGGCCGGTCCTGGACGGAGTGGCGGAGGACAGGTTGTGGTTGTTCGAGCCGACCAAGGTGCTTCCGCGCGCCGTCCACTCGGGTGCCGACGCACGACTCGCCTCCGCCACCGTGCGCGCCGCTCGCCGCCTCGGCCTGCTGGCGCCAACGCTGTGGGTCAATGACCCCTCAGCGGCGGCGCTCCTCGACGCCACGCGCTGGCCGGCGATGTACGACGTGACGGACGACTGGACGACGGCGCACCGCGGGCGGACCGAGAACGCCCGCCTGGTCGCGAACGAGCGCCGACTCCTCGAGGACTGCGCGGAAGTCGTCGTCTGTTCGCCGGCGCTGGCCGAACGAAAGAGCNGAGCCACCCGCGTCACGCTCGTGACCAACGGGGTCGATCTGGTCAGGTACCGGACGCCCGCACCGCGACCCGCCGATCTTCCAACAGGTCGGGTGGTCCTGTACGTCGGCACCGTCCATCGCGATCGCTTCGACGTCGAGGTCTGCGCGGCGACCGCGTGGCGGCTCAAGGAACACGGCACGGATCCCGCCACGGTGGTGCTGGTCGGCCCGTCTCTCCTCGACGACGCGGACCGCGCCACGTTGCGATCGGCCGGAGTCATGATCCTGGGTGCACGGCCGTTCGAGACGGTGCCGGGATACCTCCAGCACGCGGACGTGCTCCTCGTCCCGCACATCGTCGACGACTTCACCGACAGCCTCGACCCGATCAAGCTCTACGAGTACCGAGCCGTGGGGCGACCCGTCGTGGCCACGCCGGTCGCCGGCTTCCGCGAGACCAATCGGGACCTGGTGACGACAGCCTCAGCCGCAAGCTTCCCGGACGCGGTCGCGGACGTCCTCGACCGAACCCCGCTCGGTGCCGGTCTGGGCCCGGCGGACGAGGAGATCCCCACCTGGGCGACTCAGGTCAGCCTCGTCGGCGCAGTCCTCGACCGCGTTCGCGAAGACCCTCCCATACCTCGCTGACGATCTCGGCCGTCCGTTCGACCGGGAACCGCGCGACCACGTCGGACCAGGCGGCACGTGCTCGGCGCTCGGCACCCGCAGGATCGGCGAGCACCTCGAGGATCCCGCGGGCAAGGTCCCGAGCGTCGCCCGGCGCCACGAGCACGCCGAGCGCCTCAGCCCCATCCGGTTCGACGATCTCGCCGACGCCGCCGCCGCGGGTCGCGACAACGGGTACTCCACGGGCCATGGCCTCGATGACCACCTGACCGAACGGCTCCGGCATCGGCGACGCGTGCACGAGAACGCTGAGCCGGTCCATCTCCGCGGTGGGGTCCGCGACCCAGCCGGTGAACTCGACCCGGTCGGAGATGCCGAGGCGGCCCGCCAGGTCGCGAACCTCCTGCTCATAGCCGGCCTCGGAGAACAGCGCCGAGCCGACCACCCGGAATCGGACGTCCGGACGATGCTCCGCGACCACCGCGGCGGCCTCGACGAACTCGCTCTGGCCCTTGGTCGGACTCACCCTGCCGACGAGACCCACGACCGGTGGTTCCGGAGCGGTCCGCAACTCGGGGTTCGCGATGACCTGATCGGGAGCGAGTCCGGGGTACGCCAGCGTCCAGCCCCGGCGGAGCGGCAGCAGGCTCCGCGCCGTGGCGAGGGAGTTCACCACGACGTGCCGCGGACCGTACCGGGCGGCAGTACGAACGACCCGGGCGAGGAGAGCGGGCAGATAGCTCCCGCCGATGAGGTCATGGACGTGCCAGACGAGCGGCCGGCGCGCGACGACGCACGCTGGCACGGCGAGAAGGTCGGCCTTGAGCGAGGTCGAGTGCACCACGTCGGGATCGATCGCACGCAGAAGCCGGGCGAGCCGAAGCACGAAGGGGACGGTCGCAACCGCCGCCGTCAGTCCACCCCGAGTGAACGATCTGCCCGCCGCGTGACGATCCGTGGCCGCGATCCGCGGCGCAAGTGCGAGCACCCTTACGTCGACGCCCGCGGCGGCCAGCCGCGCGACGAGCGGTCCGTCCGCGAACAGCACCACCACGACCGCGATCCGGGTGGGGTCGAGCGCCGCGCAAAGCCGGACGAGTGCCAGCTCCGCGCCGCCGAGCTGTCCGGTGTGGTCGAGGATCGCCACCCGGATCGGGCGACTCATGCGGAGCCCTGGCGCACCCTGCCTCCGGTGCTCTCAGCCTCGTTCGCTGCCGGACGCGCCAATCCGCCCGCGGCGGCTCCGGCCACGTGCCCGGTAAACGTGTAGGTCGTCGCATATTCTCCACGGCGCCGGTCGGCCATCCCGTCGAGCAGGAGACCGAGCAACCGGGCGTTTGCGGAGCGGAGACGGCTCACGGACTCCTTGATGGCGACGAGCTCCGTCTCGCCCACGGTCGCGGCCACCAGAACCCCGTCGGCGTAGGTCCCCAGGATCGCCGCATCCGCGGCGACCAGGATCGGCGGCGCGTCGACGATCACCACATCGGCGCTCTTGCGCAGATCGGCGACCAGGTCGCGGACCTCGTCGCTGGCCAGGTAGTCGGCCGGGTCGAGCTCTGTCAGCAACGCGGGGTAGACGCGGAGGTTCGGGATGTCGGTCGCCTGCAGCGCCCCGACCAGACCCGACGACCCCTCGGCATCCCATGACTGCTCCGACAGGCTGCGCTGCGACCGGCCCGACGCGGCCGGCAGCATGTCGTTGAGCCGCGGTTGGCGCAGGTCCCCGGAGAGCGCGACGACCCGGCGACCACTCAGCGCGAACGAGGCGGCGAGATTGGCCGCGAGGAAGCTCCGCGGCGCCTCGCGGTCCGCCGAGGTGACGACGATCACTGCGCCCGAGGTGGCCTCGACGGCGGCTTGCAAGGACGTTCGCAGCTCGCGGACGGACTGGGTGAACGACGTAGCGGTGCGGATCGCCACCGGCAGCTCGCCGGATGCCTCGTAGCCACGTCGCGCCTGCGCCGTGCCCTGGAGCCGCACGAGGATCGGGGCGCCCGCCGCCCGCCGCGCGGCACCGGTCGCCCGCACCTTCGTGTCGAGACCGCGTCGGGCGACGGCCAGTCCGACGCCGATCACCAGTCCGCCAAGAGCCGCCACCGCGAACCCCACGAGCGCGGAGATGCTTGCGAGCCGGGCCGACGACGCGTTCTGCCGGATGGACGCCGGTGACGAGATAACCCGTGCAGCGGCGATCTGCGTCAGGAGACCCTGGTACTGGTTCATGCTCGCGGTGTACTGCGCCTGGAGCAGATCGGTGGTCGTCGAGCTCCCCGAAACGGCGCGCCCGCTCTGGATCGCCGCAGCGTTCTGCTGGATCGAGGTACCCAAGGCATCGAGGCGCGACTGCATCGAGGTGACGCTGAGATCGAACTGAGACTTGAGCTGAGCGACGTACGCCGTCGCCACCGCGTTGGCGACCTTCACGGCCATCGCGGCGTCGCGGTTCTGCGCGGAGACGGTGACGCGGTCGACACTGCTGGAGACGTAGGCGCCGTTGACCGAGTTCTCGATCTCCTGGGCCAGACCGCGATTCCCGATCGCGACCGCCGCGGCGGTCGAGACGGCCGTTCCGGAAACGAGGGTCGGGTCGCTGTCGATCTGTACCCCGGCCGAGGAGAGCCGATCGGAGGCGACGATCTGAACCGTTGCCTCAGCCACATAGCTGGCCGGCTGACCGAACAGGTAGAAGGCGGCCCCGGCAAGCGCTGCCACGATCGCACCGACGACCAACCAGCGGCCGAACCACACGGTCCTCAATAGTTCTTTAAGTGTCATCTCGCATCGTCCACCGTTGCCGCCGAGGCGCGCGACTACAACTGGTGGAGCTCCTCCTCGACGATCTCCTGGAGCCGCGCGACAAAGCGCGGCGCGCCGAATGCGAGCGCATGAGCGCTCAGGTCACCACGGTTCCAGCCCCGAGTCAAGCACCGTTCGAGGGCTACCGCGACCGGTTCCGGCTCGGGCGCATCGAAGAACTCCCCGGTCACGCCGTCCACGACGGTGTCGAGGTACCCGCCGTCGCGCAGCACGACGGATGGACGCTCGAATGCCGCCGCCTCGAGCGGGGAGAGTCCGTAGTCCTCGTACGAGGCCGCCACCAGCGCGACGCAGTTTTCGTAGAGCCAGCTGAGCTCCGGATCGCCAACCCGCCCGAGCAGGCGAATCCGCGGTTCGGAGCCAGCCAGCTCCGTGAGCCGCGCCCGGTCGGGGCCGTCCCCAACGACCACGAGCCGGGCACCCGGGATCCGTCGGACCGCCTCGATGATGACGTCGACGTTCTTGTACGGGAGCAGCCGCGCCACGCACAAGAGGAACCCTGGCTCGATCCCTGGGACCGCGGCCGTCGGCCCGCCGGGAAGCAGAGCGGGGGGCGGCGGCAGGATCTCGGCGTCGATGCCGTAAACTTGTTGCACCGCGCGGGCGGTCACGGTCGAATTGACGACATAGCGGTCAGCGCTGAGCGCCGCGCGGCGGTCCCAGGAGCGCAGCGGCCGTCCTAAGACACCGAGAGCCCGAGCAGCAAGCCAACGACGCGCTTCGCTCGATCGCGACTGTTCTCCCGGACGGCCCAGGTATCGGTCGGTCTGATAGAGCCACCGAGCCGGCGCGTGACAGTAGACGACCTTTCGACCCGTGACGGGGAAGCCGTGGGCCCAGCCGGTCGAGCTCGCCAGCAGGACTCGCGCGTCGATCCGGGTCGTGGAGACCGCCGGGGCCAGGAGAGGCAACGCGAGCCGGTGGTGGCGCCGGAGCACGGCCAGCCGGTCGATCCCGCAGGTCCGCACGTCCAGGGAACCGAACTCCGCGAAGGTACCGGCCGGGTCGTAGAGCGAGGTGTACATGGGCGCACCGGGAAACGCCTGCGCCATCATGAGCGCCACCCGCTCCGCGCCCCCGCGCTGGGTGGCGTAGTCGTGTGCGAGGGCGATCCGGTCAACGTCCGCCATGGCCGTTGAGCACCACCGTGATCGTCTTCCACATGATCATCAGGTCCAGGGCGATCGACCAGTTCTCGACGTAGCGCAGGTCGAGCTTCACGGCCTCGTCCCATGGGAGGTCAGCACGCCCGCTGATCTGCCAAAGACCCGTCGCGCCAGGCTTGACGAGCAGCCGGCGTCGCATCGCCTCGCCGTACTGGGCGACCTCGCGCGCGAGCGGTGGTCGCGGCCCGACAAGAGCCATCTCACCGCGCACGACGTTGAGCAACTGCGGAAGCTCGTCGAGCGAGTGCCGACGGAGGAAGCGTCCGACCCGGGTCACCCTCGGGTCGTTCTCGAGCTTGAAGAGCGGTCCATCTGCTCCGTTCTGTGACAGCAGCCCGTCCAGGTGCGCCTCGGCGTTCACGACCATGCTGCGGAACTTGAACATGCGGAACGCTTCTCCGCCCTTCCCGAGTCGGATCTGACGGAACAACACGGGTCCTCGGCTTGTCAGCCGGATCGCAACGGCGATAGCAATCAGCAACGGAAGCGCAACCAGGAGCGCAGTCAGGGACACCGAGAGGTCGAACGCGCGCTTGACCGCGGCACGCGCAGGCCACGAATCCGCGTGGCGCACGTGGATGAGGGACAGCCCGGCCGTGGGCTCGAGCGAGACGCGCGGTCCGAAGACCTCGACGAGCCCGGGTGCGACGACCAAATCGGCCTGCGTGCGCTCCAGGGCCCACGACAACCGCCGCATCGCCTGCCCGCTGAGCTCCGAGCCCGCGACGATGACCACGTCGAAGCCGCCGTCCGCCACCACCTGCGGGATGTCCGCGAGCGTGCCGAGAACGGGAGCCGTATCGACCGACGAGCGCACGCCGAAGGACGGAATGCAGACGCCGGCGATCTTGTACCCGTGGTGCGGAGCCGCGCGGAGGTCCGCCACCACCCGAGAGATCGACAGCACGTCACCGACGACGAGCGTCAACTTCATCGCCTCGCCCCGGCCTCGCCTCGAATCCAGTCGGCGCCGACTCAGGTGGCGCGTCAATACGAGCACGCAGACCATCAGCGGCAAGGCGCCGAAGACCACGGTGCGGGGTACGTGCATGTTGAGCCCTACGCCGAGCATCGCGAGAAAGGCAGCGGTCAGGACCCCGCCGCGCAGGATCGCCTGGAACTCGAGCGGACCGTCCCCGACCCCGACCCGTTCGTAGCCGCGCTCGATCGCCACCAACGCGACGAACACCAAGCCGATCAGCACGCCCCAGACGAACTGGGTCATGCTCACGCCGTGCACAGCAAAGAGCAGCAGGGTCGGGATTGAGGTGCAGAGCAGAATGTCTCGAATGAGGGTCGCGCTCTGGTACTGCGCTTCCTGCTTGCGCCAGCTCGGCCCGCGCACGTCGGCTGCGTCGACCGCGGACCTGGGCTCGAACGGGCGTGGCGACGCCCATGAGAGTCGTGGGCCGATGGCCTCGCGCCGTCGCTCCTGCACCTCGGTCGACGACTCTCCCGAATGGGAAGCGTGACCACTTTCGACAACACTCATGGGGTGCCCCCAGGGCGTAGCTGCGAATCCGGAGGCTAACACGGTCGGCCGCGCCGCATAAGTACCTTTTGCCCGTTTTCACCCGGTCGAAGGACGAAATCTCACCCGCCCGCCACTTCGCGGCCACCAGCCGTTGCGACCGCGCGGCGAGCTCAGTGGGGCGCGTGAAACCGCTGCTGCGCCGCCTCGAGCCCCGCGGTGAGGATGAGCTCGACGGCGTCGGCGGCTGCGTCGAGCAGCCAGGGCAGATCCAACCGCTCGCGGGAGGAGAAGTCGCGAAGCACGAAGTCGGCCGGATCCATCTGACCCGGCGGGCGACCGATGCCGACCCGCACCCGGATGTACTCCCTGGTCCCGAGGGCCTTGCTGACGTCGCGCACGCCGTTGTGGCCGCCCTCGCCACCACCGCGGCGGAGCCGAACCTCGGCGAACGGGATGTCGAGCTCGTCGTGGACGACGACGACGTGCTCCGGTTTGACCTTGAAGTAGCGGGACATGCTGGCGACCGGACCACCCGAGACATTCATGAAGCAGGTCGGCTTGACCAGCACGACGGCCGGCCCCGGGAGGCCGCCGGGTCCGGTACCGAGCCGCACCTCCGCCGTCGCGGCCCGACCGCGGTGCGCCGCGAACCGAGCGCCGACCCGGCGGGCGAGCTCGTCGGCGACCATCTGGCCAACGTTGTGGCGGTTGCCGGCGTACGTCGGTCCCGGGTTTCCCAGGCCGACGACGAGCCAGCGGTTCTCACTCATGGACACCATCCTGGCGCACAAACGAGCGGCGCCCGACGTCTCGTGACATCGGGCGCCGCTCTCGTTCGTGGCTTGCTCAGTCCTCCGCAGCCGTTCCGGCCGGCGCGGCTTCGGCGGCGTCCACCGTGCCCTCGGCGGCGACCTCGGTCGGCTCTTCCTCTTCCTCGGCCTGCGGGATCGAGACGACGAGCACGACGATGTCGGCGTCGCCGAGCAAGGTCGACCCCTCGGGAAGGACGAGCTCGCCGGCGCGCACCTGGGTACCGGCTTCGAGACCCGAGACGTCGAGCTCGATGCCGCCCGGGATGTGCGTCGCCTCGACCTCGAGGTGCAGGTTCTGCAATTCGAGCATGTGGATCGTGCCCGGGAAGCTCTCACCGACGACCTGGATCGAGACCTCGACGTTGACCTTCTCGCCACTCTTCACGATCAGCAGGTCGACGTGCTCGACGTCACCGCGCATCGGGTCGCGCTGCACGTCCTTGGCGATCGCGAGCAGGGTCGCGCCGTCGACATCGAGCGAGAACAGCGCGTTCGCGTGCTTGAGCGCCATGAACGTCTCGTGCGTCGGCAGGGAGACGTGCACCGGGGCGGTGCCGTGGCCGTAGATCACGGCAGGGATCAGACCGGCGCGGCGAGTGCGGCGAGCGGCACCCTTGCCGAACTCGGTGCGGGCGGTGACGGCAAGCTTGACCTCGGCCACGGGGACTCCTGAAGGGTGGGATGAGTATTGGCGCGGTGGCCTCGACGCGGGACATAGGGCGGACGCACGCGGACGACCACCGCGTCGATCACGGAGTCGACATCTGGGCAGAAGTGATCCGCCCGTCCGACGTCCCTCGCCGAGGCAACGCGGT
>JGI24137J36423_1000422_pt1 | contig 11703 bp, 11 predicted proteins | sample BarGraNGADG00311_FD_36423 | JGI IMG/M metagenome (IMG submission 36423) | reverse complement strand
TCACGTGATCAGGATGAAGAGGACGGCGCTAAACCGTACTGTTCACGCGTATGCTGCATGTACAGCTTAAAGCATGCTCACCAGTTGATCGAGAAGATACCCGGAGTGGTGCCTTACCTGTTCTATATGGACATTCGATCCTTTGGCAAGGCCTACGAGGAGTTCTACTACCGCATTCAACGTGAAGGCGGCAAGTTCATTCGAGGTCGCGTCGCGAGGATCACCGAAGACCCTGTAACAAAGAACCTTTTCGTCACGGCTGAGGATACGCTCCTTGGAGCGCCCCTTGAGATGGAGCTTGACATGGTCGTTTTAGCAAACGCCGTGGTGCCTGCTGAGAGCACACAGAAGATAAAGTCACTTCTGACGCTGTCAAACAGTCCTGATGGATTCCTTCTGGAAGCACACCCCAAGCTTAACCCGATGTCGACGACGACGGATGGGGTCTTCTTAGCGGGGATGTGCCAAGCGCCTAGGGACATTCCGGATGTTGTCGCCCACGCAGCGGCAGCAGCGGCAGCAGCATCAATCCCAATACATAGGGGATCCGTAACTCTGGAACCGATCTACGCTATAGTAGATCCAGAACACTGCGGAGGTTGTGCGACTTGCATAGGGCTGTGTCCATACGGTGCAACTGAGCTTAAAACAGTAGACGACAAACTCGTTGCGAGCGTTAATGAAGCAAAGTGTAAGGGCTGCGGCACGTGCGGTTCTGCGTGTCCGAGCGGCGCTATTAAGATGCAGCACTTCACGAACGAGCAGATCATGAGCGAAATAGAAGCGTTTGCACAGGGGTGGTGAGCGTCGTGGCAGAGGAATTTGAACCTAACATCTTAGGCATACTCTGCAATTGGTGTACGTATGCAGGAGCAGACCTCGCAGGAACGTCGAGAATGCAGTACCCACCAAACGTGCGAGTGATACGCATCATGTGCACAGGGAGACTCGACCCAGCGTTTGTGTTAAAGGCGTTGAGCGTGGAGCAGACGGTGTGCTCATATCTGGGTGCCACATTGGTGACTGTCACTATCTTGCAGGCAACTTCAAGTCGAGACGTCGTGTGGCACTACTTAGGAAGCTAATCGAAGAGTACGGTTACGACCGTGAGCGACTGCGCATGACGTTTGTATCTGCTTCAGAAGGTGCCCTTTGGGCAGAAGTGGTTCAGGATATGGTTAACACCATCAAGAAACTTGGGCCAAATCCGCTAAAGCAGGCAGGTGCAGCGCAGCTGGAAGGAGCTGTGGCCGATGACGAGTTCTGACCCCGTTTTTACGGCTAACCTCATCACCGGACGGACCATTGAACAGGGCGTTGCCATCGAAGGATGGAAGGACAAGCAAGAGTACATTGATGCTGCTGGGTTCGTGCATATCGATCCCAGCGAATTCAAAACGCTCAACGTTTGGCCGGGATCGAGCGTCACGGTCAAGTCTGACTTCGGTGAAGTGATAGTACGAGCAATTAAATCGCCTTATGGGCCGCATCCAGGAATCGTTTTTATTCCGATGGGGCCGTGGGCAAATCAAGTCGTCGGCACTGACACAGACACGACGGGGATGCCTTCATACAAAGGCATAATAGTTACCATAACCCCTGCCCCCGGAAAGAAGGTTTTGGGCGCCATCGCCCTCATAAAGATGACGACACAAGGAGGAGTAGAGGCATGAGAACCGTAACAGACGTCGTGTGTCCATTTTGTGGAACGTTATGTGATGACCTCGAAGTAGATATCGACGATGCCGAAAAGATTTGCGAGACGCGAAATGCGTGCATCATCGGCGACAATAAGTTTATGACGGCTCAAGCGCCTGATCGGCACTTGCATCCGCGCATCCGCAGAGGGGGGGAGCTCGTCGACTGCACGATGGACGAGGCGATAAACAAGTCGGCAGAGATTCTCGTTAACGCCAAACACCCGCTTCTCTATGGGTGGAGCTCGACTCATTGCGAGGCGCAGGAGGCTGGCATGGCGCTTGCCGAAGGCGTAGGCGGCACGATGGACAATACATCAGTGTGTTGTCACGGGCCGTCGGTTTTGGCGATACAAACGGTCGGCATCCCAAGCTGCACTCTCGGTGAGATCATCAATCGCGCAGATACGGTGCTTTACTGGGGGTGCAACCCCGTAAACGCACATCCGCGCCACATGAGCCGGTACTCGTTGTACAAGCGCGGCTTCTTCACCGAGCGGGGTAAGTCCGACAGAACTGAAATCGTTGTCGATGTTCGTAAGACCGAAACGGCAAAGAACGCTGATATCTTCATCCAACCTGAGCAAGGAAGAGACTACGAGCTTATGAATGCGCTGCGTGTGGCNTTAAGAGGCGAACCGCTTCCGGAATCTGTGGCAGGGATATCAAGAGCCGATATTGAAAAGGTCGCACAAACGATGAAAGACAGCCGATTTGGAATCATCTTCTTCGGTATGGGTCTTACGATGACGCGAGGAAAGCATCGGAATATCGACATCGCCATAAGCTTAACGCAGGACTTGAACACGTACACAAAGTTCCTCATTATGGCCATGCGAGGACATTACAATGTTGCGGGAGCAGACCAAGTTTCGCAGTGGGAGTGTGGGTTTCCGTACGCGGTCGACTTCGCCCGAGGGTTCCCGCGGTACAACCCAGGCGAAACCTCCGCGACCGACATCTTAGCACGCAAAGAANCCGATGCGGCACTAATCATTGCCGCGGATCCGGGAGCGCATTTCCCAATTGACATGGTGCGGACGCTTGCCTCAATACCGATGATAGCCATCGATCCACACGTGACTCCAACGACGGAGATAGCATCCGTGTATATTCCAAGCGCGATCGTTGGCATTGAGGAGGCAGGCAGCGCATATCGCATGGACAACGTTCCCATAAGAATGAGAAAGGTTGTTGAACCGCCTGAAGGNGTTCTCACTGACAAAGAGATCATTGATCGCATCCACAGGCGCGTTATGGAACTTCAGGGGCTCGAAGTCCCAGAAGTCACAGCGGTCAAGGAGCCGGCAGAAGCCAGCGCGTTTGACGGTATACTCCAGCGGTCAACGTGAGGAAGGAGTGAGAGAACTTGAGTGAAATATTAGTCAAAAACGGATACGTCTACGATCCTAAAAATGGCGTGAACGGCGATGTTATGGACATTGCCATTCGCGACGATAAGATAGTAGACGTGGTGTCTCCCACAGCCAAAGTCATTGATGCTAGCGGCAAAGTAGTAATGGCGGGCGGGATTGACATACACGCCCACGTCGCAGGGCCCAAGGTAAACGTTGGCCGCAACATGAGGCCCGAGGATAAGCTGTTTAATACGTCAAAGCGGACCAAAATGACGCGGTCGGGTGGCGGGTTTTCAGTTCCGTCTGTGTTCGAGACCGGTTATGTGTACTCCCGCATGGGTTATACCCAGGTCAACGAAGCGGCAATGCCCCCACTACTAGCTCGACATACGCACGAGGAAATGGCGGACACTCCGCTCATCGATCAGTCAGCGTATACGCTGCTCGGCAACAACTGGCTCGTGATGGAGTACATAAAGNGGGGTGAGCAGGATAAACTCAACGCCTTTGTTGCATGGATGCTCAAAGCGACGAAGGGATACTGCATCAAGCTCGTGAACCCAGGCGGTTCAGAAGCCTGGGGATGGGGTATGAATTGTATCAANGTCTCTGATCCAGTTCCCTATTTCGACGTAATGCCATCTGAGATCATCAGCGGGCTTGCCGCGGCGAATGAGACTTTGAACCTACCGACTTCGATTCACGTCCACCCCAACAACTTAGGGCATCCAGGTAACTTCCAAACTACTCTCGATACCATAAAACTCCTTGAAGGAGTCCTACCTAGGGATGGAAAGAAAAGAGACCAGGTAATCAACTTNGCCCACATGCAGTTCCACTCTTATGGGGGCAACACGTGGAAAGACTTTGAAACCGAGGCCCAAACGATCGCTGACAGTATAAACAAGAACAAGAATATGACGGTCGACGTTGGGTTTGTGACGCTTGACGAGACTACAACAATGACCGCTGACGGTCCGATGGAGTACTATCTACACAACACGAACCACCTTAAGTGGGCAAATGCCGACATCGAACTTGAAACCGCTGCTGGCGTTGTTCCCTACATCTATAGNCCAAAGATCAGCGTGTGTGGTATTCAGTGGGCTATTGGGCTCGAGCTCGCGCTGCTGATCGACGATCCAATGCAGGCGTTTATTACGACTGATCATCCCAACGCTGGGCCTTTCAGGCGCTATCCCCGCATAATTAGTTGGCTTATGTCAAATCAAGCTCGGCTCGACCGACTTGAAACGTTGCACAAGGTAGTACCTGATCGGGTCGCCATTGGCGGTATCTCTCGCGTGTTAGATTTCTACGACATTGCCAAGATGACGCGCGCGGGTCCTGCTCGAGCGCTTGGACTTGGTAATATGAAGGGCCATCTGGGGGTTGGTGCTGACGCNGATGTCGCGATATTCGATTACAACCCGAAGACCATGGACCCCACAATTGACCCTGCAGGCATTGAAAAGGCGTTTACAAACACAGCTTACACGATTAAAGGCGGCGAAATCGTCGTTATAGACGGAGAGGTTGTGAGTAAGGGCCACAAGCGTACGATTTGGGTAGATGCCACAGACGGTGTCGTGGACCCCGTGATATTGCATGACATCGACAAGAAGTTCTTGAGGTACTACAGTGTCACGATGAACAACTACCCGGTCCAAGATGAGTACGTTGCAAACGGTCTCATTGTCAAACCGGAGGCGGCGTAAGTGAAGAAAATTACCCTTAGACCAAAGGACAAAGAGTACATGTTCCTCGACGCCGACAACGTCACACCTGACAACTTTGCAGGCAAGACGCTTGACGAGGTTCGAGCCATTGAGATCTATGAGGGCAACCGAACGTACGCCCTCGGAGACTATTTTGAGGTGAGCGGTGAGACTGACCCCGATCCGAACGAGATCGGCATCTTAATCGATGGATCCGTTCCCAAGGTGAAGTACATTGGCATGAAAATGTCCGCCGGAAAGCTCCTAGTAAAAGGCTCAGTCGGCATGTATGTTGGCGGCTGGATGACGGGAGGTCGAATTCGCGTCAACGGCGATGCTGAGGCATACGCTGGTATAGGCATGGAAGGCGGCGAATTGTTGATCGAAGGGAACGCAGGCGATTATCTCGGTGCTACCTACCGCGGCGATTGGCGCGGCATGAAAGGTGGCAAGATCGTCGTAAATGGTAATGCCGGGAGCGACATCGGCGAGTCTATGGTCGGTGGCGAAATCGTCGTTAAAGGTAATGCAGATCTCCAGGCCGGTATTCACATGGGTTGGGTCTCTAAAAAGAAAGATAACCCAACTATTGTCATCGAAGGAGATGCAGAGAGTCGAGTAGGCGCTCAAATGACTAAGGGCGAGATTACTGTCCTTGGCAAAATCAGCTATTGGCTTCCTGGCTTTATTTACCAGAAGGACGATCAAATTGACTACGACGGTAAGCAATATGCTGTGAAGGTCTACCAAGGAGATCGCGGCGAGGGAGGAAAAGGCACATTGTACTATGCGGGAGCGTAAGAACGCTCCTCGTCTTCTTTTTTAATTTTTTTAGAGTTCTGTAGCTTCAATCGGAGATAACGACCGAAAAAGTAGATCCAGCACATAGACCGGACGCACCAAGTCCGCATTGGGGCTGCATGGATTTGGCCCTATCCAACATCGTTTATATATTGTCTCAGCTCTGCACGTGGCAGCATCTTGAGNGCCGCAGGGTCCACAGTTACCGCTTTTNGGTTTTCTTTGTTAGGTCTNGTGTCCTCATACCTATGCACTACACTTGTAANAAAGAACGCACGACAACTCCGCTGCGCCATCGCATAGATCGTTTTTTAACCGCTTTGCGGTTGAGCGTTAATTACGCCTTCGTGGACAGTGACGGGCTTTAGTATCGCAATGTCTTTCGCATCGACATCGAATTGTTCGATCGTCACTTCGGCGTTCGCGCCCTTGAGCATCATAGCGCAGGTCGCAATTTTAACTGCTTAGCCTGAATGAACTTCGAACCAAGGCAAGACGACTGCTTCAATGGAACCCAAGAGCGGCAGTCGCACCGGTGCGTCTTATCGAGCGGAATAGGTCTCGCGCGCGACTAGCGCGTATACCTCCATTGCGTCCTATCAAAGGACGGAACGTCCACGCATGACGTCACGTCTTTAGCGAGGGTTTGTCTCAAAGCACGCTGTAGCACTATCTTTTCAGTTCTGCGAACTAGCGCAAGTCTTCTATTGATCTCGTGGGCCTGTTTGACACTTATTAGCGTTACTCAACATATCCTTGCTGGCTACAATTCTAAAGCAAACGGGCAAATATCTCTGTAGGGTCGGCCCAAGTTCTCTCCTTTGGACTTCAGTTTACGGGTTTTGCATAGCACTAGTAATTACTTATGAGTCTTTTGCGCCGCACTAGCTAGGTAGTTTTGTTAGTTTTGTGTTGCACTTGCCGGTATTTAGCGAATTATGCGAAGCGGTCCGGCGGTGGCCACAACTAGTTTAACAATTCCATTTCACTTCGTGTATTTGTATCACTCATTTTTACAAACTTTTAAGAATATCAGTAACCGGCACACACGACGACCGGGCAAAGGCTGAGTTATTTGTGCTATTGCGTTGCTATTTCCGCTCCTTTTTTCTGGCACGATTCGAGATCAGCTTTAGACGGTTTTCCCTTCACTCTGATAGGCGGGACTAAAACGGTTGCTCCTTTCGAGTGAAAAAAGTCAATTGTCTGATCCATGGCTTCGCCGAAGAACTCATACGAACCTAAAACGAAGGCTATTTTGTTACTGAAATCGAAATTATCAAAATTCTTCATAAAATAGCGCACGCTAGACGGCGGTTTTTCATGATAAGTAGGAGTGGCGATGATAACGACGTCCGCTTTTTTAACTTCGAATGGCTTGATTTGTCGGATATTTCTAATAACCGTCTCTGCTCCGGCCTCTCGCGCCCCGCGCTCTATTGCATACGCCATAGTCCGCGTATTGCCGTGATAACTTTCGTANCCTATAACGATGTTCATAGTTTCACTCTCACGTCTGACCATAAAGCTTTAANCTCTCTAAACTCTTTTCGTGCATCCATAAGCACCCGATGGTCAGTCAAACAGAACAACTTCTACCTGCTGGTCCTCATCGTACCCTTCGACGTTTTCAGGAATGATAACGAATCCGTCTGCTTTAGCCATCGAGCTGAGAATGCCCGATCCTGGTCTTGGTAAGTAACAACCACATAGTTAGTTGTTCAGTTTGTGTCGCAGCAATTTGTACTCCGGCTTGCTCAACACTTCTGCGCATAAAAATAGGACTCAAGGATGATGTTCTCGTAGCCAATTCTGTCCGTTAACTTCTGTAGGGTTTTTTTAAGAGTGGTGGTTAACCACCCTCGCGCCAATCGGTTATAATAGAGCCGATTACAAAGAAGATGACACCTGCTATTAGTACTATCATCATGTTATACAATGCACTTGCTGTGTCTCCAAGGATCATTGCATCTCTGAGACCGTAGTTCAAATAAGTAAGCGGAAGAAACTTGGCAACTGTCTGGAGATAATCGGGCATCGTCTCGAGAGGGATGAACGTGCCGGCAAGGAACAGCATTGGAAAAGTCACCGCGCTTGCGGCCGCATTTGCCGCGTCCTCGTCTTTTACAAAACGCGCGATGATCATTCCAATTCCAGTAAAGCATATAGTGCCAACAAAAAGGAGCAGTAGGGTAACTACATTGGGCACTGCTGTCACATTATACACGAGCTTTGCTACGATGATAATTAAGGATGCTGAAATGAGTATAACGACAGTTTGATACAACATCTTAGATATGATCCACTCAGACTTTCCGAGAGGTGTCGTCGCGAGTTTCCTCAGGATCCCGTTGTTGCGATACTGAGTGTTCGTTCCAACGGTGCCAAGCACACCGGTCGTGAGGACCGTCAAACCTATGATCCCCGGAACAAAGAAATCGATATATTTGAACTGCGATGAAAGAACCTGTTGGTTCTCAACGCCGATGATTTGCGTAGATCCAGTAAGTTGCGAATTAAAACCATTCGCTATGCTGCTCAGGACTCCACTTATCACTGGGGCGCTTGTTGATGATTGGTCGACTTTCAATATCACCGCGGCTGGCGTAACGTTAGTATTGTTGCTCTGGGCTTGAGAGGCCTGTGAGTTAAGGCTAGTGGCGTTGAGCGCGATAGCATTCGTTGTACTTGTCGTCGTGGGATTGACCTGCACACCTGTGGAAGGTCGTGAAGCTCCAAGGGCTAAGTTGCGCTGGACGTCATTCCCAAACCCTTCAGGAACGATGAGCATACCGCTTATCCTATTTGATTTTATGTACGTGTCAGCGTTCTCGCTTGCATTGACCATGTGGACTTTGAATGCGTTTGTTGAGTTTACCGCGTTAATAAAAGAGGCAGAAATATCAGAACCGTCTTTGTTTTGAACTGCAAGCTCATATTGGACATTGCCTCCGCTAAATATCGCTCCAAAGATGAGCATAAGGATTATAGGGAAGGCGAGCACCCAGAAAAACGAGCTACGTCCTCTAAAAAAGATTTTCAAGCTGCTGATGAAATCGATGTAAATTCGGGATAGTTTCAAGAAACCCCCTCCCGATCTGTCGCGGTGAGATCGAGGAAAACGTCTTCAAGAGAAGGCTTTTTCATCTCGAGCTCATCAAAGGCGATTTGCCTCTGATCGAGTAGCTCAACGATTTTGGCTAGATCTCTTTTGTCACGCAGCGGCACGATGACGTCACTGTTGTTCAGTTCTGTCCCTGCCCACTGAACGCTCAAAGCTTCAAATGCGCCCGTGTTGCCACCGTGTATTACGAGCTTTGCCAAGCAGCCGTGGTTCTTGATCAGGTTTGTGGTCGTGTCCATGGCCCTGATCTTGCCGTCGAGAATGATCGCTACGACATCTGCAAGGGTCTCTGCCTCCTCCATATAGTGGGTGGTTAAGAACACCGTTTTTCCCTCGTCGCGCAATTTTTTTATTACCTCCCACACATCTCTCCGCGCTTTGGGGTCAAGCCCTTCGGTTGGTTCGTCCAAAAAAACGACTTGAGGGTCGTTCACAAGGGCGATTGCTACGCCTAGTCGTTGTTTCAAGCCGCCTGAAAGGTTCTTGTACATCGTGTTTACCTTGTCCACTAAATCCACCGATGAGATCAACTCGTCTATGTCCCGAGGATTGTCGTACATCGTTGCATAGTACTTCAAGTTTTCACGAACGGTCAGGCGGTCAAACGTATTAAATTCCTGTGGCAGGACGCCGATTCTCTTTCTAATCTCATTCTGGTCTTTTGTAATATCCAGTCCCAAGACGTAAGCGGTTCCGGCCGACGGTTTTCGGAGGCATTCCAATATCTCGACGGTTGTGGTCTTCCCAGCTCCATTGGGCCCCAGAAAAGCAAATATTACTCCAAACGGTATTTTAAAAGATATATGATCGACAGCTTTAATGTTGCCGTATTCCTTGGCGAGTTCTTCAATTTTGATTGCCCATTCTGTTTCGTTTTTCATGCGATATCGCTCTTCGGGCAAAATGTTTTTTTAGAAACGTTAGAAGGAGAAAGCCACTTGAACTTCTGCCACAAGAAACCTTTTTTTCAGTTCGCTACACGCAAAACACCTATTTAACGCTTTCTTGCAACACCGAAAATACTGCGCGGACTTCTATTTGAAGGCGAATCAATNTAAGCGGGATCGCCGTCAGCCACGAGCTGCGGGTAGTAGCTTGTAGATGCGTGAAGCTTTCTAAGGATCTTACCGCTTTATGATGACGCCAGAGCAGATAACACAGTGCTTCGCGACTGTCAAATCATCAGGATTTCAAATTTATATTAGTTATTACATAAATTACGATTGCTATGTTTATGTGTGCCAAACATCAAATGGATGCATATCGGGCACGAGGCATGCTTCCCCATTGCGAGGTTCTTTGTGGCGAAGACTGTTCAAATCGCTCAGGCTCGGGCACGTATTGTGAGCACCTTTATCTTCTAGTCCGGAACCAAAGCGATCTCGTATACAAGAATTTGGATATTCCGGCGGTAGAGGATCCAAAAGCTATTTTGGGCTCACAAATGGACGACGTCGCTAAAAGAGTCAACAGAGTCGGTGCTGACTATATTATGGATCGCGCGTTCGACATCTCACTAATACTGTCTGAGCTCTCTAACAAGGGTCGTTTAAATATCGCGGTGAATTTAATTGACGATATTGCTTACGCAGTCTCGCTAGGGCTTTTTCTTGATAATCCAGAGGACGCCATAGATGTCAAGATGTTTCGCGTTTTGGCAGCGCTGAAAAAGATGTTCCCCGAACAGTTTGAGAAGCCCTCCTCTGGTGAGCCAGAAACGTTTTCTTAAGCGATAAACCAGTTTTCATTATGACGCTGACGTTGTAGTTTCATTGGTAGCTTGGCTTTAGAAGCAGACTGGCGTGTATACATCTGAATTTCTTTCTCAATGATGCTTTTCAGACGAAGATCGGCAGACTGAGAAGCAGACCGGTTGCGAATGGGATGGTGAGGTTATCATCGAGGTATGTTGGCGTAACAAGTTCTGTAGCAGACACAATCAGAGCAATTAGTAGCGCTTTTATTGGTGCAACACTAAAAAAAACGAGTATAACTAAAGTGCAAGCAAAGAAGACTAAAGTGCCCTCAATTGTCTTCTTTCCGAAAACTATATGTTTTCCTACATAATGGCCAGCAATCGTTGCGAGACTATCACTGATAGCAAGCACAAGGATACTTAATGCGGCAATCAAAGGGGGGAACAGTAATACAGCAATTAGGGTTCCTACAAAAAAAATGATGGCACCCTTCGCGGTAAATTTTCCGGGGCGATCAAAGCGCGTAAATAGCCATGTTAATAAAGCAATTTTGTGTTTCTGATACAGAAAAGAAGAAATTAATAGCGCGCTGATGAGCAACCCGTTACAGGCGATGACTAGTTCGTGCGGTAGGGTCACTACTAAAAAAGCAAAAAACGAGCCAAGCAATAGATGCGCCATGTTGCGCCGCAATTCGAGCATATACGGTTGATGTGTCAGTAAATAGAAAAGGTTAACCGCGAGAGACGCAAGCTGGAGAAATGAAGACTGTCGAATCTTGATAGTTGGCGGGACAGCTCTGCAAAGACCTAGCTTTAGCTACATTCAAATCAGTAGGACGAAATATGTTCGCATTGTTGTGACGAACTATTCGAACAAACTTGTCTGGAGGGTAAATACCCACATGGTGCAATTATTTCCGGGGCTGCTCTACGTCTTCATCATAACAGTCATATTTACTGTGCTCTTAGTTAGCTTCACGGCAGCATCGCTCCTCTCGCAAGCTCGAGCTATTGTACGCAAGCGTTATATCGGCTCGGTTTTTAGCAAGAGGAACGTAAAGAAGATCGCTAAGCGTCATCCTGTCTTGGCAACAATGACCGCAATGCTGCTTAATCTTAAAGATGTGGAATCAAATCGTTTGCTGACCACCTTTAAGAGACCAGCGGCAATGAGGCTGTATCAGAAGTGCTTATATGTAAAGCCTTATTTTTCGTCCGGTGCATATCTCATACAAAACAGCGATATTAAAGCAGTATCGATTGTGAACAGTACACTCAACGTTACATTTATGCAAGAAGATCGGAT
>JGI24137J36423_1000420_pt1 | contig 11709 bp, 11 predicted proteins | sample BarGraNGADG00311_FD_36423 | JGI IMG/M metagenome (IMG submission 36423) | reverse complement strand
TGAACGAGACGTCGATGGTCGCGAGCCCTGGCTGGTATGGCAGGTCCTCTGATGAGAGCTCACGCGCATTGCGGCCCTCCAGCACGGTGACGCGGGTGTCCCGCCTCAGTTTCCAGTGGAGCTGCCCTTTGCCCACGTCCAGCGCGATCACCCTGGCAGCGCCCATTGCGAGCAGGCAGTCGGTGAATCCGCCGGTCGACGCGCCGACGTCAAGCACGTCCAGGCCACCGACGTCAAAGTCAAAATCCTCGAGCGCCCCCTCGAGCTTGAGGCCTCCACGCGACACGTAACGCGATGCGGGCTCACGGACGTCGATGCTCTCCGATCCGCTCACCTGCGTGCCGGGCTTGACGTCGTCGCGGCCGTCCACCGACACCAGGCCTTCCATCACCGCCGCCCTGGCGCGCGCCCGGCTCTCGAAAAAGCCCTCGTCCGCCAGGAACTGGTCGAGCCTCCTCTTCATCAGCCTTCGAGGGCCAGCAGCACCCGGGAGGCTACCGCCCCGGCCGACAGGCCCACCTGCTCCAGTAGCTCCGGGATCGACCCGTGTTCTATGTAGCTGTCGGGCAGGCCGAGGACCAGCACCCTCGCCCCCTCCTCCGTGGCATCGACTATCGATTCGATCCCGCTGCCGTAGCCACCCGCCACGACATTGTCTTCCAGGGTGACGATGAGCTTCTTCCCGCTCGCGACGGAACCAACGAATCCTTCATCTATCGGCTTGGCGAAACGAGCGTTGACCACTGTGGCCGCGACGCCCTGCCCGGCGAGCAGCCCTGCCGCTTCCAGCGCCACCGCGACCATGTCGCCCAGCGCGAAGAGAGCCACGTCGTCGCCCTCTTTTACGACCTCGCCCTGTCCGTTCGCGAGCGCACTGGCTCCGACGCCGTCAAGCTCCAGCGCCTCGCCGCGTGGGAAACGCACTGCCACCGGGCCGCCGGCATCCAACGCGAACCGCAGCATCGCATCCATCTCGCCGCCCGTCGCGGGTGCCATCACGGTCATGTTGGGGAGCATGCGCATGTACGANACGTCAAAGTACCCGTGGTGCGTCGCCCCATCCTGCCCGACGACGCCGGCGCGGTCGACCGCAAAGACAACGGGAAGGTTGCCCAGGCANACGTCATGAGATATCTGGTCGAAGGCCCTCTGGAGGAACGTCGAGTAGATCGCCACGACCGGCTGGAGCCCCCCGAGCGCCAGGCCTGCCGCCAGGTTCACGCCGACCTGTTCCGCGATTCCCACGTCGAAGAACCTCTGCGGGAACCTCTTGCTGAACTCNTCCAGCCCTGTTCCNAGCTTCATCGCGGCCGTTATTGCAACCAGCCTGGGCCTCTGGCGCCCTAGCTCCACCATCGTATCGGAGAAGACGTCCGTGTAAGCGCGCGAACCGGCCTTGCTCTTCATCCGGCCGGTCGCGACGTCGAAGGACGAGACCCCATGGAACTCTGAGGGCCGCCTCTCGGCGTGCTCGTAACCTTTTCCCTTCATGGTCACCGCGTGGATCAGCACCGGCCCCTCGATTTCGCGGGCTTCGCGCACCGTTTCTTCCACCTCGGCGATGTTGTGACCATCGATGGGGCCGACGTACTTCAGCCCGAGGGCCTCGAAGAGCATCCCCGGCACCAGCGCGTGGGTGATGCTTTCCTTCACCTGCGAAGCGAGGTTGTAGAGGCCGTCGCCCAGGCCCGGCATGGTCCGCAGCACCTCCTCGAGCTCTTTCTTGAGGTGTGTGTAACCCGGCTTGATGCGAAGCCGCGACAGGTAGGCCGCCAGCCCTCCCACGTTACGCGAGATGGACATCTCATTGTCGTTGAGCACGATGATGAGGTTCGACCCCAGCTGGTGCCCGGCCTGGTTCATCGCCTCGTAGGCCACCCCTGAGGTCATGGACCCGTCCCCGATCACCGTGCAGATTGCGTAGTCCTCGCCGAGCAGGTCTCTCGCCAGCGCCAGCCCCAGCCCGTAGCTCAAAGCAGTCCCGGCGTGACCGCTGTTCACGACGTCGTGCGGGCTCTCGGAGCGCCGCGGAAAGCCGCTGATACCGCCTGACTGCCGCAGCGTGCGGAACTCCTCGCGCCTTCCGGTGATTATCTTGTGGGCATAGGCCTGGTGCCCCACGTCCCAGATGATGCGGTCACGTGGAGAGTCCAGAGCGCGGTGGATGGCGATGGCCAGTTCCACGGCGCCAAGGCTCGAAGCCAGGTGCCCTCCGGCGGTGCTGGTCGTCTCGATTATNAACTGGCGTATCTCCGCAGCGAGGCGCGCAAGCTCCGATTCGTCAAGGAGCCGCAGGTCGCGCGGGGAGTCCACGCAAGAGAGGACCGAAGGCTTTTCTTTCAAGTCATCCTACGTTTCGCGGGCCGATCGTCCGTGCGCGGGACCGCAAACCTGCTCAGGTCCCAACCTCAATCTCATTGTACAGAACGGCCCGCCCCACGTACAGCGAAGGCGCTCTATCAAGGGCAAATGCAAACCAACCGTGTGCTAGAATATCGCCATGGACCTTCCCAGCAAGCACGTTCTCTACTTTGCCAAGCGCATTGGCGCGCGNGGCGCAGGAAGCGACGGCGAAGCGGCCGCCGCTTCTTACGTTCTGCGCTCGTTCAAGGNCTCCGACCTCGAGGTCGAGATGGAGACTTTCTCCTCATGGAAGTCGGACCTGCACGCCCTGTTGATCCTGTACCTGCTCACCGTTGGGGCCTTCGGGCTGTACCGTCTCANCTACGCCGTGGGCCTCGCTGTGGCCATCCTGGTGTTCCTGGTCTTCCAGATGGAGACCTACACCTGGGCCGTGGTCTCAAGGCTGCTTCCGCGCAGCAGCGCCTCCAACGTGATTGGGCGGGTGCGGCCGAAGAGCAGCGTCCGGCAGAAGGTCGTCCTGGTGGCCAACTACGACAGCGCCAGGAGTTCGCCGCTGGGCGGGCGCAGGGCCGCCAGGCTGTTCAGGCTNATCTACATAATCTCGTTCGCCAGTATGATCGCGGTGATGCTGGTCGGCTTCTTCGGAGTCGGCGCGTCGCTCACCAAGATAAGCGCGAACACGGTGTCGCTGGTGTGGTTGTTCACGTCGCCTTTCGCCNCCTACCTCGCCATCCTTTCGATCGTGATCCTCTGGGGTGAGTCCCGCGGACGCTACACCGCAGGGGCNAACGACAACGCATCGGGCGTCGGGGCCATGCTGGCGGTGATGTCCTCGGTGGGCGAAAAGCCCCTGGAGCAGACGGAGGTCTGGGGAGTCGCCACGGGGAGGGGATGCGCCGGGGCGCGCGGCATGATCGCATTTCTGCACCGGCACCGGCACACCATGCGCGACGCTTACATCATCAACCTCGATCACTGCGGNGCCGGAGACACCAGGATCCTCACGCGCGAAGGCGCCATGTTCGGCTTTCGCTGCTCCTGGCGTCTCAGGCGCATGGCCATGGACGCCGCCGGGGGCGCCAATGGGATCGACCTCGGCAAAGGCAAGTGCAGGGTCAAGAAGAGCGACGCCATGGCGGCGCGGGTCAGGGGGTTCAAGGCGATCACGATCGGCGGCACCGCCGGCGGCGCCTTCGCCGGCTGGCGCAACGCGGACGACACCCTCGACACCATCCAGAGGAAATCGCTCGACCACGCGGTCAAGCTGGTGGGCCTGCTCCTCGAGGAGATCGACCGCGGCACCCGCTCCAAAAGAGCCCCTCGTGAGCGGCGGCGCGAAGAAGAGCCAGAAGCCGAAGAGGCGCCCATCGAAGGCCTGCCACCGGTGCAGGAAGAGCTCCCGCTCGGGCCGGACGACGCCTGAGGCCTACTCGCCCATCACCTGGCAGACTATCTCCCTCGAGCGTGACCTGTTGTCGAAGTCCACGAGCACGATCTGCTGCCAGATGCCCAGCTCGAGCTTGCCCGCGTTGAAAGGCACGGTCAGAGAGGGGCCCTGCAGCGCGGCTCGTACGTGGGCGTGGCCGTTGCCGTCGTGCCAGCGCTTGTTGTGATGGTACTCCCGGGACTGGGGGGCGAGTCGCTCATACATCTCGTCCATGTCCTCCACGAGGCCGGGCTCGTACTCGATGGTGGTCACCGACGCGGTCGCCCCGGGGACAAAGACCGTCACCGTCCCCGCGTCCAGGCCGGACCTGCCGACCGCCGCCGAGACCTCGGAGGTGATGTCGATGACCTCGGCGTCGCCCCGCGTGGAGAGGCTGAACGTCTCCCGGACTACGGCCATCGAGCGTCACATCGCGTAGAGTTCTTCGGCCGGGATGACCCGGAAGCCCGCGGCCTTCAGCGCGCCGACGCCCTGCTCGGCCTCTTCGACCCTGATGATGACTATCGCATTGTCCGCTGCCTTCTCGAGGAAGCAGTACAGGTACTCTATGTTCATCTCCTGCTCGACGAGCGGCTTCATGACCTCCGCGAGCCCACCCGGCCTGTCGTCCACCTCCACCGCGATGACGCTGGTCTCCTTGACCGTGAAGCCCTTCGCCTTGAGGCCGTCGTGAGCTTTATCGGGGTCGTCGACTATCAGGCGGACTACTCCGAACTCGCTGGTATCGGCGACGCAGAGAGCCCTGATGTTCGAGCCGATCTCGCCGAGGCTGCGGGTCACGTCGAGCAGCCTTCCCGACTTGTTCTCCAGAAAAACAGATATCTGCTTGACTGCCATCTGCAACCCCCTAGATGTCGCGGTTGTCTATCACGCGGACGGCCTTGCCTTCGCTCCGTGCGATGCTCCTCGGTTCCATCAGCATGACCTTCACGCCGATGCCGAGGTAGCTCTCGATCTCCGCCTGGATGACCTCCTGCCACTCCTCGAGGCCGCGGATCCTGTCCGAGAACATCTCCTCCGAGACTTCCACCTGGACCTCGAGCATGTCGAGCCCGGCTTCCCGCTCCACTATTATCTGGTAGTGCGGCGAGATGCCCTCGATCTGCATCAGGACCGTCTCGATCTGCGATGGGAAGACGTTGACCCCCCTGATGATGAGCATGTCGTCGGACCTGCCCCTCACCCTCTGCATCCGCACGTGTGTCCGCCCGCACGGGCAGGCGTCGTCGCTCAGTCGTGATGTCGCGGGTCCTGTACCTGATCAGCGGCATTCCGTGCTTGTTGATGGTCGTGAAGACGAGTTCGCCCTGCTCGCCCACCGCCGTCTTCTTCTGTGTCCCCGGGTCGATCGTCTCGGCGATGAAGGCGTCCTCGAAGATGTGGAGCCCGTTCTTGTACTCGCACTCGATCGACACGCCCGGCCCCATCACCTCGGAGAGCCCGTATATGTCGAAGGCGGAGAGGTTGAGCAGCCGCTCTATCTTGTCGCGCATCCTGTCGCTCCACGGCTCCGCCCCGAAGACGCCGGACTTTAGCTTCAGCTCCTTGAAGTCTATGTCCATCTCCTGCGCGGTCTCCGCCATGAAGAGGGCGTAGGACGGGGTGCAGCAGAGGACGGTGGCCCCCAGGTCGGCCATCATCCTGATCTGCCGCTTGGTGTTGCCGCCCGATATCGGGATCACCGAAGCGCCCATCTTCTCTACGCCGTAGTGCAGCCCGAGCCCGCCGGTGAAAAGGCCGTAGCCGTAAGCGACCTGGATGATGTCGGACGAGTCGGCGTTGCACGCCGAGAGGCACCTCGCTACCAGCTCGGCCCAGACATCGATGTCGCGTCGCGTGTAACCCACCACTGTCGGTATGCCTGTGGTGCCCGAAGAAGCGTGTATCCGGACTATGTCACGGGTCGGGACCGCGAACATGCCGAACGGGTAGTTCTCGCGAAGGTCGTCTTTCGTCGTGAAAGGGAGCTTCTCGATGTCATCGAGCGACTTGATGTCCTTCCAGCTTATCTCGCGCTCGCGGAGTCTCATGCGGTAGAAGGGGACCATCTCCTCGCAGCGCTTCACAGTGTCCTTGAGCCTCGTGAGTTGGAGCTCCGACAGTTGCGCCCTGTCCATGGTCTCTATCTCAGGGTTGTACACTCGTTTCACCACCTTGGATGTCGAGGAGCCAAAACAGCAACATATTCTAACATATCGTCAAAGCGGAACAGCCACTCCCGGAGGCTACTCCTCGAGGAGTGCGGCGAGGTTTTTTCTGACGTAAGTCGGACGTATACCGAGCCTGACGACATCCTCTTCAGTGGAGACCCCGCTCAGCACCAGCAGGGTGTCTACGCCGGCGGCGATGCCGGCCGCGACGTCGCTGTCCAGGCGGTCGCCGACCATCAGCGACTCGGCGGCGGAGGCGCCCAACCTCCCGAGCGCCAGCTCGACGAACAGGGGGTTCGGCTTGCCGACCACGACCGGATCGCGCCCCGCGCCGGTGGTGACCGCGGCGACCATCGTTCCCGCGCCGGGCCAGAGGCCGTCCGGGGTCGGATAGGTCGCATCAGTGTTCATGGCGATGTAGGTCGCGCCGTTCCGTATCGCGACGACCGCGGCCTTGAGCTTCTCGAAATCGAAGTGCCGGTCCCAGCCGACCATCACGAAATCCGCGTGAGCCGACTCTGCGGGCTCCAGCACCCGGAGCCCGACCTCCTCGAGCTCCACCAGCAGGCCTTTCTCCCCGATCACCAGCGCGGTCTTTCCGGCAGTGGAAAAGTTGCGCTCGAGGTAGAACCGCGCAGCGTTCGCGGAGGTGACCACGTTCTCGGCGATGATGTCGACGCCGGCGCGCTGCAAGCGCTCGACGTACATGTCTGGCGTAGCGACCGAGTTGTTGGTGAGAAACACGAACGGAGTGCCGGTTTCCTGCATGTGCCGTATGACCCCGGCGGAGCCGGGTATCGGGTCGTGCAGCAGATATATGACGCCGTCGAGGTCGATGATGAATGCCCGGTACTGCTCGATGAGCGGTGCCAACAGCACCCCTATCCCACCCCGCGCGCCGGCGTTTTGGCGGTGCCCGGCGCGCCGAACCTGCGCGCCATGTCCCGGTAAGCCTCATCAGGCTTCAAGGACCAGGCGAGCTTGAAATGCCCGCCGCCCGCGTCTTCCTGGAGAGCTTGAGGTAACAGAGGCCGAGGCAATAGTGCGCGTAATCGTTGGTGGGGTCGACCTCCAGCGCCTCCTCGAAGCACCCCGCGGCTTCGCGATATTGACGGGAAGAGTAATNCGCCCTGCCGAGCGCTTCGAGGATCGAGCCCTTCCCGGGGGCAGCCTGGCGGGCCCTCTCCAGGAGGNCCGCCGCCTGCGCCGGGTTTCCGTTATCGAGCATCTCCAGGCCGCGCCCCAGCAGTGCGTAGGCCTTCTGTTCTTCGACCATGCNTTCTTCACCATCCGTAGTTTCCGGGCCTGGCGGCTGTCGCCGGCCACGCTTATGTTAGCACCAGCGNGAAGGCAGGCGCACCACCCGGGTCTTCTCGCCCGCTCGAGTGCAAGGTCCCTACCCATCGAGTACTATTATTGGACTGTTCTTACAGTCNGTACNGCGCATGCCGGCAAACGGCGGAAAGGGTCCAGTGGAGGAGAAGTTCGGCAAAGGNAACGTCGAGCGTATAGGTGGGCTGTGGGTCCTGCATCTCAAGGGGACGTCCTTTGAGAGAGGGCTTCAGCACGGCACCCTGATGCGCTACAGGGTCCGCGAGACCATCANTTTCTACCGCTCCCTGCCGGAGACCCTGGCGAGCCGCGCCCTGAGCCCGGGTTCGTTCAAGCTGAAGGCCCTGCTGCGGCTCAAGCGATCNCTGGTCTCCCGNTTCACGAAGAACCGCGACTCGGACGCNCTCGAGGAGATGCGCGGGCTCGCGGTGGGCCTGGGCCTCAAGGAAGAAGAGCTTGCGGAGGCCCTGGTGCTTGCGGACGTCTTCCAGGTCGTCTCGGCGATGGCAGAGCGCAGGCGCAGGGCCGGCCCGCCGGTGATCCCCGGCTTCGGCTGCACCAGCGCGGTCCGCCAGACACCTGAGAACCTCCTGTTTGCGCGCAACTTCGACTTCTGGGGGGCGGGTTACTGGGACGCCAACCCGGCCGTCATATTCCACCATCCCGACAAGGGAAAAGCATTCTGCTCGATCGCCACCGCCGGCATGCCCACCGGCGGGATAACAAGCATCAACGAGGACGGGCTCGCGGTCGCGGTCCACCAGCACGCGTCCCGCGACGCCAGCGCTTTCGGCACCCCGATCATCGACATCGCGCACGGGATAGTGAGGAATGCCGCCACTGTCGCCGACGCGGTGGAGTTTGCATCTCGCAGCAATGCTACCGGCGGCTGGACCGTAGTGGTCGCCGGCTGCTGCGAGCCGTCCGCGGCGGCGATCGAGATGTCGGCGGCCGGACAGAAGGTCCGCTACCTCAAAGACCACCTCCTGGTGGCAACGAACAATTTTGTGGACGAGGAGCTCGGCCTCCGCGAGATCCAGGCCAACCTGAGCGCGACCATCGGTGACGGCGCCCGCTTCTCCCGCGCCGCCGAGCTCGCGGCTTCCTCGAGGGTGAGCGCGTCGCGCATGGCGGGCATCCTGGGAGACCACTACGACGTACTGGCCGGGCGGGAGAGGTCCGCCGGGTTCACGATATCGCGCATCACCAACCTGTCGAGCGTGCTGTTCAGCCTCCCGGAAAAGCGGTTCTGGGTCTCTGAGTCCGGCGCGCCCGCCTCCAAAGGCGGCTTCGTGGGCTTCGACCTGGACGCCGAGCTGGGCGGGAAGCGCTCGACCATCGAGCGCCTGGAGGGGGCGCGCCCGCCGCGCGCCCGCACCACCGCGGCACAGGACCGCTACCTGGACGCTTACAAGCAGTACATCTACTCCGGCGACCTGAACCAGGTGCATGCCATCGTCGGCGAATGCGCTTCCATCGACGGCTCAGAGCCGACCTACCACCTCATGGAAGGGATACTGAGGTCCATGCTCGGGAACTTCAGGGGCGCCCTGAGCTCGGTCGAACGGTCACTCGAACTCGAGCCGGTGTCGCGCAAGTTGCCGGTCGAGCTGCTGTGGAAGGCGAGGATACTCGACCTCCTCGAGCGGCGGGAGGAGTCGGTCCCGCTCTATACGGACCTCTTCGAGGCTGAATCCAGCCCCCAGATCATCGCGCGGGCCGCAAAGAGAGGCCGCCGTAAGGCCTTCAGGGAGAAGGACATCGCCGGGATCCTCCTCGACTTCACCAACGGCGACACCCTGGAGTAGCCCGCGGGGGCAAAGCCATTCTCNGCCGGCCGTCTGGTATCATGTTCCCTTGGACGCGAGAATGAACCGCGCCGCGCAGCNTACGGCGCGTCGAGAGGGAGGAAGAGATGAAAGCCCCCAAGATGGAGACCATCACCATTGAGTTGGAGAACGGCATCGGTTACATGGTCCTGGACAGACCCGAGAAGCTGAACGCGATGAACCCGGCGATGTTCGCGGAGCTCGGGACCGCAGCCGACTACCTCCGCGACGAGCCCGCGGTGAAAGTGATCGTCATCACCGGGCGCGGCCGCGCGTTCTGCGCGGGCATAGACACAGCCAGCCTCGCGGATTTTCAGAGCACCGACCCGCACGAGTTCCGCGTCGTGGTCCGCAAGATCCAGCGGAACTTCCGCGCTTTCGAGCTCATCGAGAAGCCGGTCATCGCGATGGTCAACGGCCACGCTCTGGGCGCCGGCACCGAGCTCTGCCTTGCGAGCGACATCATCCTCGCGAGCACGGAGGCGACATTCGGGCTCCTCGAGGTCAACCTGGGACTGGTGGTGGACCTCGGCGGGACGCAGAGGCTCCCCCGCCTCATCGGGCTTCACAAGGCGAAAGAACTCATCCTCACCGGCAAGAAGATAGACGCCGCGGAAGCGGACCGCATNGGCCTCNTNAACGGGCTCTACGCGCCGGAGGAGCTCAAGNNCGCGACGCTCGCGCTAGCCAACCACCTCATGAGCCTTTCGCCCGTGGCCGTCGGCCTCTGCAAGATAGCCCTGGACCGGAGCGGAGACAGCAGCGTGGAATCAGGGCTCGAGTACGAGGCCCAGTCGCAGAGCCTGGCGTTCGCGTACATCATGGAGAAGATGAGAAACGCCTCGGAGTAGACGGGAGTCGACTTGTACGTGCGCAAGCCGGGCATAGTCATAAGGCCTCCCTCCGAGGCGGGAAGCTTCCTCCTGCAAGTGACCTACGGTTGCTCGCACAATCACTGCGCGTTCTGNGGGACCTACATGTTCACCAGGTTCGCCAGGCGGCCNTTCGACGAGATCGACGCGGAGATCGCCGCCACCGCCCGCTACAACCCCGGCGTCCGCCGGGTGTTCCTTTGCGACGGCGACGCGATGTGCCTCGAGACCGAGGAGCTGGAGGCGATACTGGACAGCCTCGCCGCGCACTTCGGCAAGCTCGAGAGGGTCGGTGTCTATTCGAACGCGCGGGACATCCTCGCAAAGACGCCCGCGCAGCTGGAGACGCTCAGCGCAAAGAAGCTTACGCTCGCCTACCTGGGACTGGAGAGCGGCAGCGACAGCATCCTCGAGAGCATGCGCAAAGGAGCCACCGCCGACGAGATGGTGGAGGCGGTTGTCAGGGCACAGGCTGCAGGCATAGCCGTCTCGGTCATCGTNCTGCTCGGCCTCGGCAGCTATGGCATGAGCCGCGANCACGCCGAGGCGTCGGCGCGGGTGGTCAGCCGGATGAACCCACGCTACCTCAGCGCCCTTACCCTGATGCTGCTTCCCAAGACGGCTCTCTACCAGCGACACAAAAAGGGACAGTTCGNCCTCATGGATGCGCGGAGCATCCTCCAGGAGCTGCGCTGGTTCCTGCAGGACGTCGAGGTAGCCGGCCCGACCGTCTTCAGGACGAACCACGCTTCCAACTACCTGCCGCTCGCCGGCGACCTGCCCCGCGACAAGGAGAAGCTCCTTGCCATCATCGACCGGGGCCTTTCCGATTCATCCCTCTGGCGCCCGGAATCCCGCCGCGCGCTATAGCGCTGTAGCTGGCACTACGTCAGGGATNTGCTGGCACGCCGCATCAGCAGCAACTTACTCTGGAAAGGAAGGCGAGGGGTGTCTTTCCCGAGCGACGTTCGAGTCCGCACTCACGATGACGAATTCCAGCAGGGCGAGGGGTGTCTTTCCCGAGCGACGTTCGAGTCCGCANNCNCGANGGAGGGGAAGACACCCCGAGCCCCCTTACCACGAAGTGATCCGGTTCATCACCACGCCCGAGCAAGGCTTCGGATAGAAGTACGTAGACTTCTGCGGCATCTTTTCGGAATGGTTCGCGACCTCGCGCACCTGTTCGACCCTGGTNGCGTTCAAAAGGAATGCGGCCGCGGCGCTGCCCGAGTCGACCAGCCGGACCGCCTCGAGCGGGTCGCGCGTGAAGACCAGGTTCGCTTCGACCGATTCCCTGTCGGCCGCGATCCCCAGCACCTTCTCGAGCACCAGCTTCTGGAATACGGTCACGTCCAGCTTCTTGTACGCGTCGGAGTAGTCTCCGTCTATCTCCTTATCGAGGAGGAGGTTGCTCTTCCACGACAGGAGCAGGAACCTGCCGTCCTTCACAAAGGCGCCGAACACCCGCGTCGACTCGCCGGCCTTCTCCAACTGCCGCACCAGGTGGTACACCTGCCCGCTCCTCGGGCCTTTCGGCACCTCCACCTCCGCGATGGTGAACCATCGCTCGATGCCCTTGAGCATGCTGTCGATATCGACGCTGGAAGAGTCGAGCACGACGCGGTGGACGGGAAGCACCGAGAGCCCGGGGTTCTCCATCTCCACGATCATCATCATCAGGAAGTTCCGTGGGTCCTCGTCGTCCGTGATCTCGC
>JGI24137J36423_1000418_pt1 | contig 11732 bp, 9 predicted proteins | sample BarGraNGADG00311_FD_36423 | JGI IMG/M metagenome (IMG submission 36423) | reverse complement strand
CTGCCGCAGGTGGCTCCCGAGCTGACCGAGTGGGCGGCGTTCTTCGCTGCCTCGGCCAAACGTCGGGCGGCGTTCGAGCGAGGTTCGGCCGGGCCGGGTGCACGCGAGGCCGATGATCTTCTACGGCAGTCCGAGACCTTCTTCGAGCTGGTTCAGGGGGGCCTCGGCCTACCCATCAGCCGGCCGTTGCCTGAGTTCATGGCGGTGACCAGGGCGACATGAGTGATGTCTTTGTCCACCTGCACGTCGCGTCCGGCTTCTCGTTGCGTTACGGCGCATCGACCCCGGCGGCGTTGGTGGAACGCGCCTCGGCGCTGGGCCAGCCCGCGCTGGCCCTGACCGATCGCGACGGACTCTATGGCGCGGTGCGATTCGTGCAGGCNTGCGACGAGGTGGGTATCGCTCCGGTGCTTGGGGTGGATCTGGCCGTGGGGCACAGGGGGGACCTGGCTGTTGGGCACAGGCAAGCCAATACTGTTGTAGGGCAAGGGATCCAGGCGGGTCGTGCCAGTCCTGTCCGGGGTGGTGCCGAGGTCGATCCCAGATACCCTCGGGTCACGGTGTTGGCACGCGGGCAGGGTGCGGGGGTCGACCCGGGCGTCGGTTGGGGCAGGTTGTGTCGTCTGGTGACCCAGACTCACCTCAGTGGTGAACGCGGAGCTCCGGTCAGCAGCGCAGAGCTCATCGCCGANCATGCNGTCGACCCGCGGACCGGAGCGCTGGCTCTGATGGTCTTGCTCGGGCCGGGCTCTGACGTGGGCCAGGCTTTGCTGGCGCGCCGTCCCGACCGGGCACGCATGCTGTTGCGCCGGTGGGTCGACCTGCTGCCGCGCGGTGGGGTGGTCATTGAGGTGGTGTGCCACGGCGGGCCGGAGGGCACCCCGGCCAGCCTCGGGCATGCCGCCCGGCTGCTGGGTCTGGCCATGGAGGTCGGGTTGCCGACGGTGCTCACGGCAGCGGTCCGCCATGCCGATCCTGGCGGCGCGGTGACCGTCGACGTCCTTGATGCCGCCCGTCGCCTCGTGCCACTGGACACGCGTCATCTCGACCGGGTCACCACGGCAGGCCATCTCAGCTCGGCGGCCCAGATGTATGCCGTGGCCTGCGACGTCGCCCGGGCCGCAGGTGCTGGGATCAGCGGTGGCGGCGGCGGTGAACGTAGCCGGGCCCGTCAGCTGATGGCCGACACAGTGGCCCTGGCGCAGTCGTGCGCGCTGGACTTGCGCACCGACCTTGGCATCGGCTCGGTGCACCTGCCCGAGCCGTCGATGCTCGGGATTACCGCCGACGAGAGCCCTCAGGGGATTCTGGCTGCTCGCTGTCGGGGGGCCATTGCCACGAGATACGGGGGCGCAGGGGACGCCGAGCTGTCGACGGTGGCATCACGGCTCGAGGAAGAGCTTCGCATCATCGCCGGGCTCGGCTATTCGACCTACTTCATGACGGTGGCTGCAGTGTGCGACCTGATCCGCGATCTCGGGGTGCGGGTGGCGGCACGAGGTTCGGGCGCCGGCAGCCTGGTCAACTACCTGCTCGGTGTCAGCGGAGTGGAACCGTTGCGTCATGGCCTGCTCATGGAGCGGTTCTGTTCACCTTTGCGCGCCCAGCTTCCCGATATCGACATCGACGTGGAGTCAGCCCGACGGACCGAGATCTACGAGCACGTCCTGGAACGCTTCGGCGGGGACCGGGTCACTTGTGTATCGATGATGGACACCTACCGGGCGCGCCACGCGATCAGGGATGTGGGCGCCGCGCTCGGGTTGCCGCCAGGCGAGATCGACGTCATTGCTAAGGCGTTTCCGCACATTCGGGCTCGCGATGTCCGGGGCGCCCTGGCCGAGCTGCCCGAGCTGCGCGCCAGCGGCCTGGCTGTCTCTCGCCTGCGTGTTCTCTTCGACCTCGTGGAGCGACTCGACGGCCTGCCCAGGCACATCGCTGTGCATCCATGCGGTGTGATCCTGTCCAACAAGGAGCTGCTCGACCGCACCCCGGTCGAGGCTAGCTGGCTGGGGTTCCCGATGAGCCAGTTCGACAAGGACGATGTCGAGACCCTGGGCCTGCTCAAGCTCGACATTCTCGGCATTCGCATGCAGTCCGCGATGGCACACGCTGTCGATGAGGTGGCTCGGGTCGACGGCATCAGCATCGACCTCGACGACCGGGCGCAGGTCACTCTCGAGGATGACCGTGCGTTCCGGTTGATCCGGTCCACGCACACGTTGGGGTGCTTCCAGATCGAGAGTCCTGGTCAGCGTGAGCTGATCGGTAAGTTCGGGCCGGAGACCTTCGAGGACCTCATCATCGACATCTCGCTATTTCGTCCCGGCCCGGTCAAGTCCGACATGATCACCCCGTTCCTGTTGGCCCGTCAGCACTGGCGTTCGCCGGAGTACCTCCACCCCAGCCTTGAACCAGCGCTGAAGGAGACCCAGGGCGTCGTGGTCTTCCACGAACAGGTGCTCAAGATCGTGGCCGAGACCACCGGTGTCACCCTGGCACAGGCAGACGAGGTGCGCCGGGCACTGGGATCTCCTCAAGGTCAACTGGACGTCGAAGCTTGGTGGCGACCGGCAGCGGCGGCCAGGGGCTATGACCCGGCCGCGGTGGACCGGATCTGGGAGGTTCTCAAGGCCTTCGCATCCTTCGGGTTCTGCAAGGCCCACGCGGCAGCGTTCGCGTTGCCCACCTACCAGTCGGCATGGCTCAAGGCTCATCATCCGGCGGCGTTCCTGTCCGGTGTGCTCACTCACGACCCGGGCATGTACCCCAAAAGGCTGATCCTTGACGACGCACGCAACCTGGGCATCGCGATCCTGGGGCTGGACGTCAACGCCTCGGGTGAGAGCTACCGGGTGGAACGGGTTGGCACTGCTGCCCTTGAACAACAACCGGTTGAACAACAGCCAGGTGTCGACCTTCCCGATGGGCGGGCTTACGGCATCCGGCTGTCCCTGACCGATGTCAAGGGCATCAGTGACGCCGAGGTGCAAAGCATTGTGGCCGGCCGGGCATCCGGCTGTCCCTGACCGATGTCAAGGGCATCAGTGACGCCGAGGTGCAAAGCATTGTGGCCGGCCGGCCGTACTTCACCCTCGCCGACTTCTGGCATCGCGCACAGGTCAGTCGACCGGTGGTCGAGCGGCTGGTCATGGCCGGGGGATTCGACTCGCTCTATGGTCTTAGCGGCACCATGGGGACCTCCAGTGGCAGCGGTACGACTGGACGACGTGGCCGGGTGACCCGACGCGATCTCTTGTTGCATGTGGCCGAGCTCGACCGGTGGTCTTCCGCTACATCCGCTTCAGGGTCGGTGCGCCGTTCCGGTCGCAGGGTGACAGCTCGTACGTCCAGGTCAATGGCTGCCACGGCTGCCGCGTCTGCTGCGGCTGCTTGCGAAGCGACACTGGCGCGAGCAACCGACCCCGAGTCGGGGGAGCGGAGCCGGAAGCGCGACGTGCGACTTCTGGCGGCGGCTCAGTCCCAAGGCGGGCTGCTCGTCATACCGGCTCGGGCGCAGCCAACCCAGCTCACCCTCGACCTGGGGGACACCCCCGAGCTCACCGCGGCCACCGGTCTGCCCGAGATGACGGGGCCGGAGCGGGTTCGGGCCGAGCTGGACATCCTCGGGCTGGACGCCAGCGCCCACATCATCGGCTTCTACGCCCCGATGCTGCAGGCGCTCGGAGTGACCCGATCCGGCCAGCTGCTCAGGCAACGCAGTCGCTCCGAGCTGTGGGTCGCCGGGGTTAAGGTCGCCACGCAGACCCCACCGGTCCGCTCGGGTCGGCGCGTGGTGTTTCTGACCCTTGACGACTCGACCGGTCCGGTTGATGCGACGTTCTTCGAGGATGTCCAAGGTCCTTATGCGGCAACGGTTTTCCACTCCTGGATGCTTCTGGTCCGCGGAATCCTGCGACGCACCGGGCCCAAAGGGGTCTCCCTGCGCGCAACTGGGGCGTGGGAGCTGTCCGGGCTGTGGGATGCCTGGATTCACGGCGGCCTGGAGGCAGTGCACACGGTGCTGTCCGAGGCTGATGGCCATGGTGACGAGGAACATGCTGGCGACCGGGGCGACACGGTGGGTGGGATGGACGGACTCCCTGCCCGGATGCTGGTGCACGCCTCAGGGTTCAGACAGTCGCCCTACGCGGACGTCAAACCTGCCGGCGGCGATGTTAGGGACTCTCGCAAGCTGCCCAAGGAAGGCCACGCAGTTCCCCAAGACGGCGCCCCATCGCGCAAGCTGTGGCACACCAGCCCCGGAAGCCCAGGGCGCTAGTGTGGACACGACCCGAGCGTCATCGCTGTCGCCCCGTCAGGCCTGTTGCCCGTCGGCGACCACCAGCACCAGAGGAGCCTTATCGTGGCTGATGAAGGGCGACGTAGTGGTCGCGGTGATGTCGAGACCTCTGTGCGCACCTCTGCCGTCTGGGAGTCCGTGCGGGCCGTCGTGGTCGAGCGCGAGCAACAGCTCGGTCGTAGTCTGCGCGTCGTCGATCTTGGCGGCGGCACCGGCGGTCTGGCCGTTCCACTGGCCCGGCTCGGTCATCACGTCACGGTCATCGATCCCAGTCTCGACGCGCTGGCTTCGCTGCATCGTCGAGCTGGCGACTCCGGGGTCGCCGATCGGGTCGTGGCCGTTCAGGGCGACGCCGCCAACCTGCTCGAGGTCCACCCCGATGCCGACGCCGACCTCGTGTGCTGCCATGGCGCGCTGGAGTTCGTCGATGACCCGGCGGCGACCCTACGATCCGTTGCCGGTGTGCTTGCCGACGGCGGATACGTCAGTCTCGTGGTCGCCACCCGCATCGCCGCGGTGCTGGCCCGAGCCCTCGCCGGCCAGTTCGCCCAGGCCCAGTGCGCGCTCACTAGTGACGACGGTCGATGGGGTCCGGCGGATCCCCTGCCGCGGCGCTTCGACGCAGCCGGCATCACTGCTCTCGTCGAAGGCGCCGGACTGGCCGTTGCGGACATGCATGGTGTGCGCATCTTTAGTGATCTCGTACCTGCCGCCTATGTCGACTTCGACGCCGACCGGGCCGCACTGCTCAAGCTTGAGCAGACTGCGTCGCGTCATCCCGACTATGCGTTCCTGGGGCACATCGGTGCAGCCCTGCACGTGCTGGCATGTCGCAGCTAACCNGCCGGCGTGTCCCGGTGANGACAGGGCGGCGTACGCCCCTGTGACCCTGCCCCATGACCTGCCGGCGTGTCCCGGTGANGACAGGGCGGCGTACGCCCCTGTGACCCTGCNCCATGACCTGCCGGCGGTGTTGCGGCGATGAGCCGGCGCCAGTTTGTTGTACCCGAACGCGAGGGCGGGCAAGCGCCTGACGACGAGGGCTGTTCGATCCTTCACGTGGACATGGACGCGTTCTTCGCGTTGGCGTCTTTGCTCAGTCGCCCCGAGCTCAAGGGCACACCGGTCATCATCGCCGGCGGCGGTAATCGCGGGGTTGTGCTGTCCGCGACCTACGAGGCGCGCGCGTTCGGTGTGGCCGCAGCGATGCCGATCGCCCGGGCCCGCCGGATGTGCCCACAGGCCACCGTCGTGGCTCCTGACCACGCCCGCTACGAACGCATCTCCCGAGCCGTCATGGCGGTGTTCGCCAGCGTGACGCCGATCGTCGAGCCGCTGTCCTTGGACGAGGCGTTCCTNGATGTGTCCGGCGCTCGGCGCCGGTTGGGCACACCACGTCAGATTGGCCAGTGGATCCGTGACACGATCGCCGACGAGCAAGGNATCACCTGCTCGGTCGGTGTGGCTACCACCAAGTTCATCGCGAAGCTCGCGTCGGGTCTGGCCAAACCCGACGGGCTGCTCGTCGTGCCAGAGGCCGAGGTGGTCNGCTTNCTGCACCAGCTGCCGGTCGGTGCACTGTGGGGTGTCGGCGACCGCACGGAGGAGGTTTTGCAGCGTCTGGGTCTGCGCACCGTGGCCGACATCGCCCACACACCGGTCGACACGTTGCGCAGGGCTCTTGGCGACAACGCCGGACCGGCCCTGTACGCGCTGGCCTGGGGACATGACTCACGCCCGGTGATGCCCATCCGTCGTGAACGCAGCATTGGCGCCGACGAGACGTTCTCCTTCGACGTGGACGACCCGGCATACATCCACCGAGAACTGCTCAAGCTCAGCGACCGCACGGCGGCCCGCGTGCGCGCAGCGGGGATGGTGGGACGAACCATCTCGATCAAGGTGCGTTTCTCCGACTTCACCACGATCACGCGTTCCAAGACCCTGCGTGACCCGACCGACGTCAGCCGCGACATCTATTCGACAGCGCGGGCACTCTTTGACGGGCTGGGTCTGCAGCGAGCCCGCCTGCGACTAGTCGGCGTTCGGGTGGAAGGCCTCATGGACTCCGACCATGCACCGATACAGGGTCTGCTCGATGAGCCGGATCATGGCTGGCGTGACGCCGATCGCGCGGTCGATCAAGCCAGTGCACGGTTTGGTGTCGGCGCGGTTCGTCCTGCCAGTTTGGTTGAAGGTGAGCGGTCGGCTACCACTCCGATGCGCGGGGACATATCCTGAACAGGGTAGTCGGTGAGAAAGTTTGACTTGAGCACCACGCAATGCCGGTTTCTGGCAACAAATCGGCACCGTGGGGCGTTGTTGTCAACAGTAAAGCCGCCCACGGGAGGTCGAAGGTGCCGCTTTCAGAGCACGAGCAACATCTGCTGGAGCAGATGGAACAAGCGTTGTCTGCCGAGGATCCGAAGTTTGCCTCGCAGATGGAGGGCTCTGTTGCGCGTGCCCGCCTTCGCCGGGGCCTCGCTATTGGCGCCGTCGGCGTCGTCGTCGGTCTCGGGCTCGTCGTGCTGGGCGTGGCCGCGGAGTCCATCTGGTGGGGCGCCATCGGCTTTGCACTGATGGTGGGCGGCGTGGCCTACGCGATCACCCCGCCTAAGGTGCCCAAGGCCACGTTGGGTGCGGTCACCGAGGACGGGTCGGTGCGCACACCTGAGCCGGCGGGTCGCTTGGGCAAGGCGGGTAGGAGCAAGGGATCCAAGGCAACCAAACAGAAGTTCCTGCATCGTCTTGAAGAGCGTTGGGACCGCCGTCGCGACGATGGGCAGTAACGCAGCGGGCGCTCAGGACTCGATCGGCGGACATCGGATCCGATCGGCAGATGGTCAGGTGGTCGTCATCACACCGATCACCCAAGTGGTGGCTATTGCGAGACCGGTCAACAGCTCGATTCCCACGCTCAGCCCAATGGCCTTGAGCGCGTGCTTGGTGGACGGCCAGGCGGCGGCATGGTTGCCCAGCTTGATTCGCTCGGCCAGGTAGACCCCGAGCACGAAGCCCAGGAACGCGCCGAGGACGGGGATCACGAAGAACCCCACGACCCCCAGCGCTACCCCGACCACGGTGCTGGACGTCGTGACGCCGGCTTTGGCCATGCGTCGACCAGGTAGGAGGTACTGCAGAAGGGAACCCGTCAGCGCCAGGGCCGTGGCAATACCGAGGACCACCCAGCCGGCCGGGGTCTGCGCCTCGGAAGCCCAGACCAGGACAGCGGCCCAGACCAACGGGAGTCCGGGCAGCAGGGGGACGACGATACCGATGAGCCCGACAAGCATGATCAGGCATACGACGATATTGAGCCAGTCCACGGAAGTCAGACGGTCGACACGTTCCAGATTGTCATGTTCAAACGTGCCATGTTCTAGTGTGCGTCCACGTCGACGCCGACCGGGGTGCGCGTCAGCAGATCGGTCTCGTCCTGGATATCCGTCGACAGATCCTGCAGCTTGGGCAGGTGCTCGCGGCCGTGGTGTGCGCAGAACAGCANCTCGCCACCTGAGCAGAAGCGGGCGCGCACGTATGCCCGGGCGCCACAGCGGTCGCAGCGGTCAGCCNCGGTCAGAGTCGGTGCCAGTGCAGTTGTCACGTCAGCCATCCTTTTCGTCGCAGTGGGCGCCGTNGGCGGTCCCACCTGGTGTCGCGATCTCGTCGGTATCCGTTCTGGTCCTTCATCAGCTGCTGATACTTCCAAGACGCTTGCCGAGTGGTTTGCGTNGTGGGCAGACCCATTCGCCNGTANTAACAGTCAAACACGAAGATTGCTTCCCGATGTCCATTCTGGCCNGATGTGGACAAGATCATGGNGTNTTTCACTCTCCGCGCAATGCCCGGCTGGCCTGTACGCCGTGTGTTTCCGCGTGCCTGTCACGTGCTCGTCGGTGCGGGGAGATAACCTGCAAGAGAGTTCTAAGGTCGGCCTCGGCCGGCGCTTCCGTCGCACCGAAAGGATGTCCGTGGCCATCGCCACCCGAACGAGCAAGACCGCCAGGACTGGCGGCGCCTCTGGCCCTGGCGCACAAGACACGAGCGCCTTTGACACTGGTTCGCCAAACTACATGGCTCGGCACCTGCAGGTCCTCGAAGGCCTGGAGGCGGTTCGCAAGCGTCCGGCCATGTACATCGGCTCGACCGACTCGCGCGGGCTCATGCACTGCATGTGGGAGATCATTGACAACTCCGTTGACGAGGCCCTGGCGGGGGTGTGTGACCGCATCGACGTGGTGCTGATGGCGGACGGATCGGTCGAGGTCTGCGACAACGGGCGAGGCATTCCGGTTGACATGGAGCCACGTACCGGTCTGTCGGGTGTTGAGGTGGTGTTCACCAAGCTGCATGCCGGTGGCAAGTTCGGTGGCGGCTCCTACACCGCCTCTGGCGGTCTGCACGGCGTGGGCGCTTCGGTTGTCAACGCGTTGTCCTCACGCCTGGATGTCGAGGTCGACCGCGGGATGAAGACCCATGCGATGAGCTTTCGCCGCGGTGAACCCGGCGTCTTCAAGGATGCCAATGGCGTCAAGACGCCCGATGCCAGCTTCACGGCATACGTCGACAACAGCGAGCTGCGCATCATCGGCAAGGTGGGCCGTGGCAAGACCGGCAGCCGGGTCCGCTACTGGCCAGATCACCAGATCTTCCTCAAGGACGCGGCCTTTAGCTATGACGAGCTGGCATCCCGTGCCCGCCAGACGTCATACCTCATCCCAGGCCTGACGCTAGTCATCCGAGACGAGCGCGGCGTGTCGGGCACTCCCGGGCAGGACGGTCCGTATGAAGAGACGTTTCGGCACGCCGGTGGCATCAGCGAGTTCGCCGAGTATCTGGCCATCGACCCAGCCCTGACCGACGTTTGGCGCCTGCAGGGATCCGGGACCTTCCACGAGAACGTGCCGGTCCTTGACGAGCGGGGGCGGATGACGCCCACCGACCTCGAACGCGAGTGCCAGGTTGACGTCGCGTTGAGGTGGGGCACCGGCTATGAGACCACGACGGTCTCGTTTGTCAACATCATCGCCACGCACAAGGGCGGCACCCACATGGCGGGCTTCGAGCAGGCGATGCTCAAGGTCTTCCGCAGGCAGCTGGAGGTCAACGCTCGCCGGCTCAAGGTCGGGTCGGACAAGGTTGACAAGGACGACATCCTGGCCGGCCTCACGGCGGTGGTCACGGTGCGACTCGCCGAGCCCCAGTTCGAGGGCCAGACCAAGGAGGTGCTGGGCACCTCTGCGGTCCGCGCCATCGTGGCCAGGGTCATCGAGAAGGAGCTGACGGCGATGCTGACCTCGCCCAAGCGGGGTGGGAAAGCCCAGGCGGCAATGCTTCTGGAGAAGGTCGTCGCCGAGATGAAGTCGCGGATCAGCGCACGGCTGCACAAGGAGACGCAACGCCGAAAGAACGCCCTGGAGACCTCATCCTTGCCGGCCAAGCTGGCCGACTGCCGCAGCAGCGACGTCGAGCACACCGAGCTGTTCATCGTCGAGGGTGACAGTGCGCTCGGCACTGCGAAGCTTGCCCGGTCCTCGGACCACCAGGCGTTGCTGCCCATCCGCGGCAAGATCCTTAACGTTCAGAAGGCGTCCCTGGCCGACATGCTCAAGAACGCCGAGTGTGCGGCGATCCTGCAGGTCATCGGTGCCGGGTCGGGCCGCTCGTTCGACCTCAGTGCCGCGCGATACGGCAAGGTCATCATCATGACCGACGCCGACGTCGATGGCGCTCACATTCGTACCTTGCTGTTGACCCTGTTCTTCCGTTACATGCGACCCCTGGTCGAGCACGGCCGGGTCTTTGCCGCGGTCCCGCCGTTGCACCGTATTGAGGTCATCAACCCAGGTGGCAAGAAGAACGACCTCCTCTACACGTACAGCGAGGCCGAGATGCGTCAGGTGATGTCCTCGCTGGAGAAGAAGGGCCGCAGAGTCAAGCAGCCACTGCAGCGCTACAAGGGTCTGGGTGAGATGGACGCGGACCAGCTGGCGGAGACGACCATGGATCCTCGGCACCGGACGTTGCGGCGGGTGACACTCAAGGACGCCGAGAACGCTGAGGGCGTGTTCGACCTGTTGATGGGCAACGATGTCTCGCCACGCAAGGACTTCATCATCGAGTCCGCTGCCGAGCTGGATCGTCAGCGCATCGACGCCTGAGCGCGCCGGAAGGTGCGTGTCACGTCGGATGTCCGGAGGTTGTGAGGGTACTGGGTAGGAACTTCACGCATGTGTGACGGACCATTGCCAGGTCGGCACAGGGTCCCTGCCGCAGGACTCGGGCAGGTCAGCCTCACTGGGACCACGCACAGCCACCAAGTCCCAGTGGCGTCCATCGACGTGACTGACCCGGCATTGCCAGGCGTTCTCCTGACCTGGGCGGGGCGTCGCCGGGGTCGAGAGGGCAGGCAGACTGGGCTCCCGGATCTGCTGTCGCACCACGGATTCGGCTGCCTGTCCCGGCGCGCTGAGGTGGCTGCGCCCCGGTCGTAGGTCGCACCCAGTAGCTCCGCGGGGACCTCGTCGCGCATTGCGGCATCGACCGCGGCCACGGCTGACCTGCTAGAGAGCCGGCCGAAGGTCTGACCGTGGGGTAGCAGCACACCGGTCGGGGCGAGTGTCGCGGCCTGGACGCCCCACGGACCGTTCTGTTCAAGGGCCAGCCAGAACCTCGCTTCGGGGCGGTGCCAAGAGCCGATGCCTGTGCTTCGTCCCAGACCACTGAGCAGGCATCGGGTCTGCTGCGAGCCTGGCGCTCGGTCGCAGCGTTGTTCACTCCCGACCCGCAGGAAACTCGGGTGTCGTCTCCAGCCCCAGTGATAGCACCAGGTCGTCCGTCGCTGAGTCGGGCAGGCTCAGCGCTGGTACGTCCCTGGGTTCGGGCAGCGGTCCGGCGATGGCGCTGATTGGTGTGGCCGTCGGGACACCGGAGCCGTCACGCTTCCCGGTGGCTTCGGGCAGCTCCAGCGCGACTCCATTGGCAGCGGCTGCTCTGGCCGGACTGCCGCCGGCCCAGCCAAGGACCAGAGTGTCCTCTCCGCGCAGGAAGCGATGACAGCGCACGCCACCGGTGGCGCGGCCCTTGGCCGGGTACTCGGCATACGGGGTGACCTTGAGTGAGCCGGGCTCGGTGCCCGGTAAGGCCCCCGACGAGCCGCTGGAGGTGACCACGAGGTTGGTCGCCTGTGGATCGACCGCAGTGAAGAACACGGCGTTCGCGCCGGCAGCCAGCTTGACGCCGGCCATGCCTGCGGCGGCGCGACCTTGTGGGCGCACTGAGGATGCGGGGAAGTGCAGCAGGTGTGCGTCGGAGGTGATGAACACGAGGTCCTCGTCTCCGGTGCGCAGCTCTGCCGCACTCACCACGTGGTCGCCCTTCTTGAGGCTGATGATCTCCCAGTCATCTTTGTTGCCGGGGTAGTCGGTCG
>JGI24137J36423_1000415_pt1 | contig 11758 bp, 10 predicted proteins | sample BarGraNGADG00311_FD_36423 | JGI IMG/M metagenome (IMG submission 36423) | reverse complement strand
CGAACTGGCGGTCGATGTCCTTGAGGTAGGCAAGAGAGGACTGGCCTCCCGGCGCGGTCCCGGCGGTCTTCATTGCGGACCCTATGACGTCGCCCCCGACCGCGATGCCGAAGTGGCCGAGGACCGTGGGCAGCAGGTCGGTGTTGTTGACCAGCCCCGACTGCCTGGTCGAACTGGAGGTGAGAAGGCCCTTGCCGAACCCGTTGCCGGCGGCGATGAACGGGGTCGAGTAGTCGCCCGACTGCCTGTCCTTCATTGGAGCGCCGGGCGATACCACCAGCAGGACCGAAGAGTTGAGGTCGAGGAGGTCGCCGACGCCCGAAGCCAGGGAGTCCACGCGCGCGAGCGCTCGCCGGCGCGCCGTGTCCAGCGCCGCCTGGCCGGTCTCGGCCCACTGCCGGTCCACGCGCCCCGTGTCGCCGGTGTCGATCACCAGGAAGTCCGCCGAGGAGAGAGACTTCCGCGACGCGGCCAGCAACGCGGCCATGTCGGTCCTCTTGCCTCCGGGTTCCGATGGAGCGGGCACAGCGAACCCGGCTACCCTGCCCTTATCGACGATGCCGTCGGCCCCGCACGCGATCAGCGGGGCGAACCTCACCACCCCCGCGGTGTCGTCCTCGTTGCCGACGACGGCCGCGGTCTTGCCGGAACTCGCCAGCAGCTTCCCCAGCAGGCCGGCGTTGGAATCCGTCCCGGTCTCTACGTTGGAGCGCAGGATGTCGGGAAAGCCCAGGCAGGCGATGCCACCGGCCGGCACGGTGTTCCCGGTGAGCTGCCGGTAGTAGGGGCCGGCCAAGGTGCCCGCTCCGTCCCCGGCGAGCGCCTCGTCCGCGTCCAGCGAGAGCGCGGCGCTGGCCGAACCTCTCATCCTGGCGCCGGCGCCGAGCGTCATGTAGTCGGCACCGAGGTCGGGTTCCTTGCCGTTCTCGCGCTCCGCGGTATGGGTAACCATCAGACCCGNCGACCAACGGGAGGCAAGCCTCCACAGGTAGGGGGTTGCACTTGCGGTCATGTCCTCGACGCCGATCCTGTCCACTACCAGCACGACCACTTTGCCGCCGACCCCCGCGCCGGCAGCCGTTGGCGCCAGCCCGCAGAGAACGGCAAGGATGGCCACGGCTATGCGTGGGCAGTAGCGATGTCTTTTCAGCGCCATTTGACCGCCACTCATGCGTCCGCGGGAACCCGCTTTATCCGGGCTCCCAGCGATGCGAGCTTCTGCTCGAACTTCTCGTACCCGCGGTCGATATGCTGGATGTCGTAGACCTCGGTGGTGCCGTCCGCGACCAGCCCGCCCAGCACCAGCCCGGCGCCGGCGCGCAGGTCGGTGGCCGTCACCGGCGCGCCGCTGAGGCGCGCGACCCCCCTGATGATGGCGTGGTGCTCGCGGGTCTTCATGTCCGCCCCCAGCCTGTTGAACTCGTCCACCACCATGAAGCGGTTGTCGAAGATGTTCTCGGTCACGAACGACGTGCCGCGGGCGCAGGCCAGGAGCGCCAGCATCTGCGGCTGGAGGTCGGTCGGAAAGCCGGGATATGGGAGCGTGGAGAGCTCGACCCCGTTGACCTCGCCCGGCACCGTGACGGTTATCTCATCCGCCGAGACCTCCACAGAGCACCCGGCCTCGCGCATCTTGTCCATCACGATCTCGATGTACGACGGGTCGGCCCCGGAGATAGCCACTGTGCCACGGGTCACGGCCCCGGCGAGCAGGTAGGTCCCGGCCTCGATCCTGTCGCCGATCACGTCGTGCTCGGTGCCCGAGAGCCTGTCCACCCCGTCCACGATCAGGGTGGACGTCCCGGCGCCTTCGATGCGCCCGCCCATCCCGCTGATGAACATGGCCAGGTCGAGGATCTCCGGCTCCTTGGCCACGTTCTCTATCACGGTGCGGCCGGACGCCATGCAGGCCGCGATGAGGAGGTTCTCGGTAGTGCCCACGCTGGCGAAGTCGAGGGACAGGTGGCTGCCCACCAGACGGGTGGCCTCCCCCTCCAGGTAGCCGTGGCTGACGCCGAGGGAGGCGCCCATCTGGGCCAGGCCCTTCATGTGCATGTCGATCTGGCGGGAGCCGATATTGTCGCCCCCGGGCATCGCCACGCGCGCCTTGCCGTACCTGGTGAGCAGCGAGCCCAGCACGTCGACCGCCGCCCTTATCCGCTTGGCGAGGTGATAGGGCACCTCGAGGCACGGTTCGGTGGCCGGAGTTATCCGCAGGGTTCCGTCGGCGAAGGTGACGCCCAGGCCGATGTTGCGCAGCACGTCGGACATGATGTGCACGTCGGCGATGTCGGGGACGTTGCGGATCTCACAGGGGCTGTCCGCCATGATCGACGCGGCCATGAGCTTCAGGACCGAGTTCTTGGCGCCGCCGATGCGCACGGCTCCCTCGAGCCGCTTGCCGCCCTCTATCACGAACTTGTCCAAAAACGGCCTCCCTGCCTGAATCGCAAAAACGCAAACTGGTGCCTGGCACCATTTTTGCATCTCATTGTATCCGAAGGTCGGGGCGCGCGAAAACGCGTGGTGGATAATGGTTGTTGCCGGCTCGGCGGGGGGTGTCAGTCCCGGGCTTCAGCGGCCGCCTGTGTGCGCTCCAGTATCTTCTTCTTGACCTTCTTGAGCCGGAAGTGGTCCTCGCGGGCGCGCTCGTCCAGCGCGCTGAAGATGAACTTGACCTGGACCTGGAGCTCGGGGATCACCACGCTCTCGAGCGCGTTGACCCGGCGGTTGGTCTTCTGCAGCTCCTCGCCGAGGCGTCGCAGGCGCGTCTCGATGTCCGCGCTCTGGATCATTATGTCGATGATCTCCTCGAACTTGCTGGCGGTGGAGTCGATCCGGGCGCCGACGCCCGTGATCGAGTAGCCGCGGCCCAGCTCGTTCTTCAAGGCGACCTCGGACTTACGGATGACCGGGATCGGGACCCCCATGACGTGCGTGCCGAAGATGTCGACCAGGACCTCACCCTTGGTCGCGAATCCCACCGACTTGACCACCGACTTGCCCTCGACCGCCTTGGTCAGGGCCAGCGACTGCTGGGCGTCGGCCGTGGCGCGCTCGAGCCTCATCGAGAGCTTCATGGTCTCGTCGATGATGGGCAGAAACTCGCGCAGCAGCGCGTCGCGCTTCTTCTTGAGCAGGTCCATGCCCTGCTCGGCCAGCTTTATCTGCTGCCTCCTGTAGAGGAGCTCAGACCTGGTTGGGTTGACCTTCTCGGCCATCAGGCTTCCTTATCGTTGGTTCGCTAACCCGCCTACTCGGCGGCCTCCGCCACTTCTTCCGTCTCGAGCTCCTCGGCGACGCCTTCCTCCACCGAGTCTTCCTCTGCCTCGGCCTCGGCCGCCTTCTCCCCGCCGGTCTCGCCGACGTAGTACTTCTCGATGTACTCGATCTTGATCCTCTTGAGCTCGTTTGCCGGGAGCAGCGAGAGGAGGTTCCAGCCGATCTCCAGGGTCTCCTCGATGTCGCGGTTCTCATCGCCCTGGTTGAGGAACTGCTCCTCGAACTCGTCGGAGAACTTCAGGTAGAGCCTGTCGGTCTCCGACAGCGCTTCCTCGCCGATGATGGCGACCAGCCTTCGCAGGTCGACGCCCTCGGCGTAGAAGGCGTAGAGCTGGTCGGCGACGCCCCTGTGGTCGCCCCTCGTCTTTCCCTCGCCTATGCCCTGGTTCATCAACCGGGACAGGCAGGGGAGCACGTCGATGGGCGGGAACAGACCCTTGCGGTGCAGGCCTCGCGAGAGCACGATCTGGCCCTCGGTGATGTACCCGGTCAGGTCGGCGATCGGGTGCGTGATGTCGTCGTCGGGCATGGTGAGGATCGGGACCTGGGTGATGGAGCCCTTCTTCCCCTTGATCCTTCCCGCGCGCTCGTAGATGCTCGCGAGGTCGGTGTACATGTAGCCCGGGTAGCCTCGCCGGCCGGGCACCTCCTCGCGGGCTGCGGATATCTCGCGCAGCGCCTCGCAGTAATTGGTCATGTCGGTCAGGATGACCAGCACCTGCATCTCGTACTCGAAGGCCAGGAACTCGGCCATGGTCAGCGCGCACCTCGGGGTGATGATCCGCTCGACGGTCGGGTCCTCGGCAAGGTTCATGAAGAAACAGACCCGTTCGAGCGCGCCCGTCTCCGCGAACGAGTACTGGAAGAAAGAGGCCTCTCGCCGGGTGATGCCCATCGCGCCGAACACGATGGCGAACTCCTCGCCCGATTTGACCTTGGCGTTCTTCACGATCTGCGCGGCGACCTCGTTGCCCGGGAGTCCGGCGCCGCCGAAGATCGGGAGCTTCTGCCCGCGCACCAGCGTGTTGAGGCCGTCGATGGCCGAGATGCCGGTCTGGATAAAGTCGTTGGGGTTGTCGCGGGTGTACGGGTTGATCGGCGCGCCTCCGACCTCGAGCTCCTGCTCGGGGAACACCTGGCCGCCGCCGTCTATCGGCTCACCCAGTCCGTTCAGGACCCTGCCCAGGAGACCAACAGAGACGCCAAGCTTGATGACCTCCCCCTGGAAGCGCACCTTGCAGTTGCGTACGTCCAGACCGTTGGTCGTGCCGAAGACCTGAATGACGGCGAGGTCGCCGTTGAGCTCGATGACCTGGCCTTTGCGCACCTTCCCGTCGGCGGCCTCGATCTCGACCATCTCGCCGAACGACACTCCCGCTACCTTGCGCACGAAGACCAGAGGTCCCGCGATGTCGTGGATGGTCCTGTACTCCGCCTGGACTAGCCTGTCTCGGGCCATTTTTCTCTCTCTCCTAGAGTAAAGTTACCTCAATACTTGATCAGCTTGCGCAGCTCCGTGCCCATCTCGACCTCGAGGGCCTCGAGCTGCTCGACGGCGTCGTCGTTGGGGATGTCCTTCATTCGTCCGATCCTGGTGCGGAACGGCACATCGAGGGCCTCCTTGAGGGTCACTCCCTTGACGAGCACCTCCTGCATCAGGTCGTAGTAGCCGATGATAACCTTCAACATGTGGTACGACTTCAACGGGCTGCAGAAAGCGTCGATGTCGGAGAACGCGAACTGCTGCAGGTAGTCCTCCCGCAGCATGCGGGAGACCTCCAGCGTCGCGCGCGAGAACTCCGGCAGGGCGTCCGGCCCCACCAGCTGGACGATCTCCTGGAGCTCGGCCTCTTTCTGCAGGATGCTCATCGCTTTGTCGCGCAGCTGCTTCCAGTCCATCGACACGTTGTTGGAGTACCAGTCCTCCACCTGGTCGAGGTACAGCGAGTAGCTGCCCAGCCAGGAGATGGCGGGGAAGTGGCGCCTGTGTGCGAGCGAGGTGTCGAGCGCCCAGAACGCGCCGGAGATGCGCAGCGAGTTCTGCGTCATCGGCTCGGAGAAGTCACCGCCGGGAGGCGAAACCGCGCCCACCACCGTTATCGAGCCTATGCGCTCCTCGCCGTCCGACCCGAGCACGACCGCCCGGCCGGCTCGCTCGTAGAAGTCCGCGATCCTGGTGGCCAGGTAGGCGGGGTAGCCCTCTTCACCGGGCATCTCCTCCAGGCGGCCGGACACCTCGCGAAGGGCCTCGCCCCAGCGGGAGGTCGAGTCGGCCATCATGGCGACGTCGTATCCCATGTCACGGTAGTACTCGGCCATCGTGATGCCCGTGTAGATCGAGGCCTCGCGCGCCGCGACGGGCATGTTCGACGTGTTGGCGATCAGGATGGTGCGCTTCATCAGCGGCTGGCCTGTCCGCACGTCCTCCAGAGCCGGGAACTCGGAGAGGACCTCGGTCATCTCGTTGCCGCGCTCGCCGCAGCCCACGTAGATGACGATGTCCGCCTGCGCCCACTTGGCGAGCGTCTGCTCGGTGACCGTCTTGCCGGTCCCGAACCCGCCGGGGATGATGCTGTAGCCTCCCTGCGCTACAGGGAAGAACGTGTCCAGTATTCGGGTGCCGGTGATGAAGGGGAGATTCGGGTCCATCTTGCGCACGACCGGCCTGGGCACTCGGGCGGGCCACTTCTGGACCAGCCTGAACTCGGTCCCGTCCTCGGTGACGGCGATGACGTCGGTCACCTTGAACTCGCCCGACTTGACCTCGGACAGCGTGCCTCCCATGGCGGGGGGCACCATGATGAGGTGCTTGATGACCTCGGTCTCCTGGACTTCACCCAGAATATCACCCTGGGCGACCACGTCGCCGACCTTGACGAGCGGAACGAACTCCCACTTGCACTGGTGGTCCAGCGGGTCCGCGACCGTGCCTCGGGTGATGTAGTCTCCGTAGGTCTCGGCCAGGTCCGGCAGTCTCCTCTGCACGCCGTCATAGATCGAGGACAGCATGCCGGGGCCGAGCTCGAGCAGCAGCGGCTGCTCGGTGCAGGTGACCGTTTCGCCGACCTCCAGGCCGCTCGTGTCCTCGTACACCTGAATGATGGCGTTCGCGCCCGTCAGGCGGATTATCTCGCCGATAAGCTTCAGCTTCCCGACGAAGGTCACGTCATACATCCGGGANCCGGACATGCCCTGGGCCTCCACCACAGGGCCGGAAACCTTGGTTATCGTCCCTTCAATCAAGACTGACTCCTTGCATCATGCGGCCCTTACGGGCCTACTGGTTCCTCAGTGTCACGTCAAAGCCGACGGCCCTGTGGACGAGCCTGGCCAGGAACGCCTTGCGCTCGCCGACCTCGCCCAGCTTCTCCTTCACGGGCAGGGAGACGACTATCGGCCTGTAGGTGGCCTCTATTCGCTGTTGCACTCTCTCGTCCAGACCGGTGAGGAAACCCTCGTTGACCGCGAGTATCCCCGTCCTGTCGTCCTCGAGAAGCCTGTTCACCTCGCGGCGGGCCTCGTCGAGGTCCTCGACCTGGTAGACGTCGACTCCGGCGAGCCTGAAACCGTCCGCCGTCTCTGGATCGGTCAGAACGACTACTTTGTACATAACTGCTTCCGATCTATGCTGCCGCCTCTTCGCCTTTCTTGATGAAGAAGAGGTCCTTCTTGATGTCGGCCTGCGGCCTGTCCATCGAGCGCCCCCGCAGGATCATGCGCAGGTTGATTATCTCGTTCTGCTTCTGGAACATGTAGCCGATGATGACGCCGANGCCCAGCACGTCGACGTTGCTCATCGCCGCCCCGCGCCTGATGAGCTCGTGCTCCAGCTCCTTGTCGAAGGCTACTATGTCCTCCTCCTGGTACTCGGAGAGCGCCTGCTCCAACACCTTGCGCGTCCTGGGGTCGGGGTACTCGCTGACTATCTGGACGATGTCACCGAGCCGATGCAGCGTCAGGAACTGGTCCTGCGTCAGCGTCCCTCCGGGGATGAACAACCCCTCGACGTCCTCGTCGTCGAGCTTGATCCCACGGATCCTGACCAGCGTCGAGATGTTGCGCAGGTCGATCTCGCCCGAGAGCATCCCCCTGACCATCAGGACGTTCGAGCCTTTGCCCGTCAGGTTGGATATGTTGTTCTGGTAGTGATACTTGTCCAGCGCGAGCTCCAACACCGCCAGGTCCTGGTCCTTCTTCTGGTAGCTTGGGTAGGCTGAGGCGAGCACCTGGCCGTACTTGAGCTGCATCGAGACCATCGTGTTGATGCAGTCCCGCAACTCGCGGCCCCGGGCGATGTTCTCCAGCTGGTCCATCCGGACCTGGCCCACCGGCACCATCAGGTTCAGTATCTCCGTGGCCGTCGCGTTGCCCTTCTTGCCCCTCAGGATCGTCTTGATGTTCTGGACGTCGTAGCGGGACATCAGCACCGTGCAGAGCATGTGCGCCTCGCCGCCGGTCGAGTCCAGTATCTTGCGGAAGGCCGATATCATGTTGAGAGAGAGCGCCTGGTCGTAGTCGGGGCGCTCGGGCTTCATCAGGAACGCCTCGGTTACCTCGCGGCGATAGATCGTCTGCTCCATCATGGACTGCATTGCATCGGCATCCGGCGCCTCGACGAGACGCAGGAAGAAGTCCTCGGTGAGAAGATAGGAGCGCATGCCGCGCACTCGCGCGTTGACATATCCGTAATCGGAGAGGTCGACTCTGGCCAATTTTACCCCGCAGCTGTTGTTCCGGTTTTAAGCCTCGGCCCCGAAAAGCGACTTCGAGATCTCAAGCCTCAGGTGGTCGCGAGCGCGCTCGAGCCTGGACTCGAACGTGTTCGAGACGACGATCTGGCCATCTGGGCTGCTCACGACAAGCCCACCCGACGCGGCGAGCGGGGTATCCGAGATGCGGAAAGACCTTCCCCTGCCGGCGAGCATCTTCTCCAGAAGGTCCCGGTCATCGGGACGCACCTGGACCAGGACTTCCCCTTCCGGGAAGAAATCCAGGCATTCGTCGAGCAAGACCTCGAGTACCTGCGGGTAGTCCTGCTGCTTGCCCAGGTCCTTCAGCCTCTGCTCGGCCTTCTTGAAGGCCTCGTCCACCGTCTCCTCCTGCGCCTTGATCAGCTGGTTCTTGGCCTTGAGCTGGGCGGAGTAGACGATTCCCGTCGCCTCGCTCCGTATCTGGTCCTCGACCTTCTTCAGGCGCATGCGCTTGGTGCGCGCGGCGTCTTTATCGACCTCAGCGAGGATCTCGTTTACCCGCTGCTTGGCCTCCGATTCGATGGCCGCCTCGCGGGCTTCCGCTTTTTCCTCAAGGGCCTTGAGGATGTCTTCTAGCGCCAATCCCTTTCACTTCCTTAGGTGATTGCGTTGTCTACTTCGTCACGGTCTTCAGAGCCGTGATGAGGAAGGCGACGACGAATCCCAGGATGACCATGGTCTCCGGGATGGCGACAAGGATGATCGCGCTACCTACGAGCTCGGGTCTCTCTGCGATCGCGCCAGCCATGGCCGCACCAATTCTTGACTGAGCGAGGCCCGTTGCTAGAGCCGACAGACCGATGGCGACGGCCGCGCTAAACGCGATCATTCCAATCCTGAGTGCTGGTCCCACTACTCTTCACCCCCAGTTTTCTTGAACGGTTCATATCTGACTTTGGCAGGTTCGAAGAACTTGCCGAAACTTTCCACCAGATGGAGACGCAAGGCGTGAATCGAAGGGCTGAACACTCCGATGACTATGTTCAGCGTCTGCAGGAGGATGAACACTATCACTCCCACAAACACTCCGATGATCCCGCTCTTGGCCTGCTCGATCGCGAGCTTGTTGGCCACGTTGGCCATGATGACCGAAGCGAGGCCGATTGCGATGAGACGGGCGTAGGAGAAGAGATTCCCCATGCCGACCACGCCCTCGATTGCCCCGCCGAATCCGGCTCCCTTGGCCGCCATGACGATGCCGGCCAGGGCCAGTAGTCCACCGACCCCTGCCGCCCAGGTGGGCCACCAGGCCATCCCGAACTTGGCGATGATCATCATGGCCCCGGTCAGGATAGCGAAGATACCGCCCTTTTCCAGGGCGTGCTTGAAGTTGTGCTCCCTGCGACCGTTTATTATCCCGATGACCAGCCCGACGCCCATGTGGATCCAGCCGATGATCAGGCACACGGCCAGCATGAAGGTGAAGCCCTCTATCCGGTCCACCGGGTATTTGAAGATAGAGTTCTTGGTCCCCAGTAGGTACTTGTCCAGCTCCCCGTCAGCGTTAAGCAGCCCCAGCCACCTGTAGATCCAGTCACCGAAGAACTCCAGGTAAATAATCCCGAAGAATATGGTCCAGGCGCCCCCCACGGTCAGCACGAACCCGATCATGCTCACGAACGGCTTGTTGATGTACTTCCGGTGGACGATCCAGCCGGCGACCAGGATGAGGATTCCGTATCCGATGTCGCCGACCATCAACCCGAACAGTATAGGAAAGAAGAAGGCGAAGACGATCGTGGGGTCGACCGTGCCGTACCTGGGGTACTTGGAGAGCATGTAGAGGATCTCGAAGTACCTCGTGAACGAGCTGTTGTGCAGCGCGACCGGGGTCCCCTCGCTATCTTCCTCCTCGCGGATGTCGACGACGGTCATGATGACCTTGTTACCGAACTTCCCGGTCAGCGCCTTGTCCATGGGCTCGACCTCGGGCTCAGGGAGCCAGCCGCTGATGATGAAGACCTGGTCGGTCTGCCCGAACTTGGGCACCGCGTCCATCGCCTCGAGCCTGTCGTGTATGGCGTTGCGGGCCGCGATAAGCTTCACCGAGTACTTGTCGGTCACGCCCACCAGCTTGCTGTCGATCTCGTCTATCTCGGATGGTATCTGTGCGATGCGCGCCCTGACCTCGCTCACGGCCTCGTCGATGGGCTTCTTGGAGAGGTCGCTCGGCAGCCTGACCTGGTTCACGTCCTGGACGGCCAGGAACTCGTGGACCTGCTTGAGGAACCGGCGGTTGAACACGATCAGGGCGGCGGTGGATTCGTCGTCGACGTCCGAGGAGATGATCTCGCACTCACCCTCGGTTATCTTGCTTATCTCCTCGTTGAGGTAGTTGAGGATGGCCTTGTACTTGCGCTCTATTATCAGCGCGATCGAGGCCATATCGGTCATCTTCGCCACCCGGTCGGCCAGCGGCTGGACCTTGCCCATGATGGGAGCGTACTTCTCCAGGCGGGAGAGCTCGACCAGCAGGTCGGACTTGCGCTCCACCGTGTCCCTGGTGTCTCGCTCGACGTCGCGCAGCATCGACTCGATGCGCGAGATCATGACCTCTACGTTCTCGCTCCAGATGCCCTTGTACTCGGTGGCGACATCCTCGGCCGACATATCGTCGACGTTGGGCTGCAGCTCGCGGATCATGTCGCCGACCTTGGCGCGCAGGTTGTTGAGGGTCCCCTCGTGCTCGACGAACTTCGGGTCCATCTCCATGCGCGAGACGCGCTTGTTGTCCATGCTGCCGATCCGCTCGGTCAGGTCCTCGATGTGCAGGGTGCCGAGGTCGTGGATGACGTCTATCGCATCGAGCGCGATATCCTTGATCTCAACTTTCGCCATTTTTTCAATCATCTTAAGACTGCTCCCCCCGGGATGCTCTGGTGCCTTTCGGCGTTAACGTGGCGGTAGAACTCCCTCGATGACTATCTTGATGGCATCCTCTACACGATCCATGCCTTTTTTCCTGATCCCATCGGCCTGCGAGGCGATCTCGGCGGCCACCTTGTCCGCCTCCAGCTGCGCTTTCTCGATCTCCTTGTCCCGCAGGTCCTGGCCCACCTCGGCCGCGGCGGCGTCGCGCTTCTTGTTGGCGGCGTCCAGCTTGGCCTCCTCGACCACGCGCTGGGCCTCGTTCTCCGCCTGGTTCACGCGACTTCTGATCTCGTCCTCCTTGCGGACGATCATCTCGAGCATCTCCTCCGCGGAAGAGAGCTCGGCCTTGGGATCGGCGACCTCCTGGATGGCTTCAGCCATGTCACTTCTCCTGTTTCTCAAAAGAAACCGTCACAATAAAAAGTGCCATCTTTTCAATGGCACCGCAACATCAGGCATCGCGGGACACCGGATATTTCGCGGTGAGTATATCACAATACAGTCGTAACGTTGTCAATATCCCGGTCCGGCCGCCCCCGGGTGCACTCGGGCCCCGTTATCCGCGTCAGGCGGGCCTGGAATTCCGCTCATATATTAACTTGAGTCCGTCCAGGGTTAAAAGGGGATCCGTCACGTCGACCGTGCGGCACCTCGCCACCACGACCTCGGCGAGCCCGCCTGTGGCGATGACGTGTGCGTCCTGCCCCAGTTCCTCCTTGAAAAGCTCGACCAGGCGGTCCACCTGGCCCGCGGTGCCGTTTATTATCCCCGACTGCATGGACTCGACGGTGTTGCGGCCCACCGCGTTACCAGGAGGCACCAGCTCCACCCGCGACAGGCGAGCGGCCTGGCGG
>JGI24137J36423_1000412_pt1 | contig 11785 bp, 10 predicted proteins | sample BarGraNGADG00311_FD_36423 | JGI IMG/M metagenome (IMG submission 36423) | reverse complement strand
TATAAATTCAGAGCCTTACCAATTGTTTTAATCACTGTCTTGCTTTTTACTTCCTGCATATTTAAGAAAAAGGGGAAAGATAATGTTTCCACTGCAACAGGATGGGAGTATAATAATCCTGACAATGGCGGATTTGAGGTCGCTCTTGGAGCTGACCAGAAAACAGGTCCTGGTCTCGTATTGATAGAGGGAGGACGTTTTACAATGGGGCAGGTGCAACAGGATGTTATGTTCGATTGGAATAACAAACCAAGGACAGTTACCTTATCATCATTTTATATGGATGAGACAGAGGTTAAGAATATCGACTACAGGGAATACCTTTTCTGGCTGCGCAGGGTATATAAAGATTATCCTGAAGTGTACAGAAGAGCTTTACCTGATACACTGGTCTGGAGAAGTCCGATGGGTTTCAATGATCCTTATGTTCAGTATTATTTCCGGCACCCGTCTTATAATAATTATCCGGTGGTTGGAGTCAGTTGGGTAAAAGCAAATGATTTTTGCCTTTGGAGAACAGACAGGGTCAATGAACAGTTGTTGATTGATGAAGGAGAGCTGAATCCCGATCCAAACCAGACTAATGAGAAGAATTTTAACACAGAAGCATATCTGGCAGGTCAATATGAAGGTGTTGTAAATCAGTTACGGCCAAGTCTCAATCCAAACCAAACTGAGCGAAGGACAAATTTTGAAGATGGAGTGCTCCTCCCGAGTTACAGACTGCCCACAGAAGCAGAATGGGAGTTTGCAGCTTATGCTCTCAGAGGTAACACCTTTGAGGAGAGAATATACGAGAGAAGAATATATCCATGGGACGGTCATAACGTAAGAAACTCATCAAAAAAGAACAGGGGTGAGATGATGGCCAACTTTGTTCGCGGAAGAGGTGACCTTATGGGAGTAGCCGGAGCTCTGAATGATAATGGAAGTATTACTGTTGATGTTAAATCATACTGGCCAAACGATTACGGACTTTACTGCATGGCAGGAAACGTTAATGAATGGGTCCAGGATGTATACCGTCCTCTCACTTCAGAAGATGTAGATGGCTTCAATCCTTTCAGAGGTAATGTATACACCGATCTGCGACGTGATGCAAACGGTTCGGTAGTGTCTAAGGACAGATTGGGACGTTTGATGATCGATACAGTTAAGGATCTGGATGTAGCGAACAGATATAATTATCAGAAAGGCGATTACAGAAACTATAGAGACGGCGACCTTCAGTCAGCAATACCCGGAGGAGGAGGAACAGATTTTACGGTAGAGGATGGTAAGAAAGGATCACTCAGGATGTATGCCCAGGATAACACTGCCGGAAGTANTGATTACGTGACTCTTATTAATGATAATGCACGNGTATATAAAGGGGGATCATGGAAAGACAGAGCATACTGGCTTAATCCATCTACAAGAAGATTCCTTGATCAGGAAAGCAGCAGGGATGATATNGGTTTCAGATGCGCAATGATCAGGGTTGGAAGTCCATCAGGTCTCTANAATCTGNTTCTCTGACAATATAAGCCTCATTATGCATTCATAATGAGGCATTTTTTTACGAATATGAAAACTGAACAACTTTATAACCTTTTCAAAGAATCTACAGGAGTAACAACTGATTCCCGTACAGCCGGGAAAGGTCAGATATTCTTTGCACTATGGGGTGATACTTATAACGGAAATAAATTTGCTTCCGAGGCTCTGGCAAAAGGAGTTTCATGGGCTGTTATTGATGATCCTCTTTTTGAAAATGAAAAAACAATACTTGTAGATGATTGTTTATTCGAACTTCAGGCACTTGCCGCGCACTTCAANAAGCAGCTTAATGTACCGGTACTTGCTGTTACCGGGACTAACGGTAAGACCACTACAAAGGAGTTGCTTGCTGCAATCTTATCAAAAAAGTTTAAGGTTCACTATACAAAAGGAAACTTAAATAATCTTATAGGAGTTCCTCTCACTATTCTCTCGGCACCTGCTGATACTGAAATGATGATAATTGAAATGGGAGCCAGCCATATTGGTGAGATAAGAACGTTATGTCTTATTGCAAAACCTGATTATGGGATCATAACAAATATCGGTAATGCACATATTGAGGGTTTTGGATCGATTGATGGCGTAATAAGATCAAAAACAGAGCTTTATGAGCATCTACGTAAGGTCAACGGGATTGCTATTTATAACGATAAAAATCCGATTCTTACTGAAAAGATCTTTAAAATCATAAACAGGGCAGTCCCTTACTCAGACCCTACAGGTATTGAGTTGTCAGTGGAACCTGTTCCATCTGATCTTAATCTGAAATTGATAGCTTCTTATCATCACCATACATATAATATAAGTACCAATCTTTTTGGCATCTATAATCTTGAAAATGTTAAGGCAGCAATTGCCACCGGATTGTTTTTTGGCGCAGAAATGGAGGATATTGTTGATGCAGTTGAAAAATACCAGCCCGCCAATAATCGGTCACAGATTAAAATTACAACCAACAATACACTGATCTGTGATTCATATAATGCTAATCCCACAAGTATGAACGTTGCCCTCGAATCGTTTTCAGGAATTCAGACTGACAATAAGATCCTTATCCTGGGCGATATGTTGGAACTTGGTGAAAAGAGTGAAGAAGAACACATTAAGTTATTGGAAGCAATTCAATCCCATATGTTTGTAAAGGTTTTTCTTGTTGGTCCTGTGTTTAAGAAGATCTCCGCAAACTCGGGTTTCAAAGCTTTTTACAGCGTTGATGAACTGAAAGATTTTCTTAAACATACACCTGTTAAGGGAAATACAATACTTATTAAAGGCTCACGAGGGATTGGACTTGAGAAAGTCTACGATTTGCTTTAGAAAATCATTTTATAGCTTCCCCGGCTCCCGCAAATTTTATATTTATAAGAAGGATTTCTGATCTGCTACCTGACCTGACTCTGGGTCCCCACAGACCATAGCCTGAAGAGACTATAAACTGTGTGTTCCTCTTTTTCAGATAGCCATAGCTTAATTCATAGATCATTGAAGTGACATAATTAAGGGGCCACATCTGCCCATTATGTGTATGTCCTGAAAGTTGCAGGTCTATTCCATATTTTGCTGTTTCATCGAGATGGAAGGGCTGGTGATCAAGCAGAATTACGGGTTTGGTAGTATCAACCTGTTTCATAAGTACCCCCAGTGACAATCGTTCTTTTTTGTAAAACCGGAATGAATCCCTGTCGATCCTCCCTATCAACTGAATACCACCTTTAAGAGTTACCACCTCATCCTTTAAAACTCTTATGCCTTTGCTTTCTATATAGGGAATAGTCTTGCTTGCACCTCCAATAAATTCGTGGTTCCCGGTTATTGCAAACAGGCCGTCAATACTCTTGGGACTAGTAAAATACTGGAGTAGATCTCCTCTCAAAACAGGACCAATTTCACCGTCAACAATATCACCAAGGAGCAGAACCATATCCGGTTTAAGATCCTTAAGAATCGCCGACAACTTTTTAATACTTCTTTTTCTTATTATGCTACCCAGATGAATGTCAGATACTGCCGCAATACGTAATGTTTTTATTTCTCCGGCAGATTTGTTGATTGTGATATTATACTCCCTGGTCACCGGGATTAATGCATTTATAAACCCACCGATAATAAGTAATGAAGAAATGAATAAGATACTTATGAATGACCATGTACGGAAAAGAAATATGTTTTCACCACTTACTATTCCCGGAATTCTCAGGATCAGTAAAATGATATCAGACAGAAGGAAAAATAAGAAACCATAGAGCATGAAGGCAAGCCAGAAACCGCCCAGAATATTCAGAATATCAGTAATAACTGAAGAGTGCCTTGATTCAAGAATCTTTGCGGCTATAAAAATAGCTGACAATAAAAAAAAGGTCAATGAGTATAGCAACCGGTGATTTCGTAAAATGGAGATCGCATTATACCCTTTGTAAAATAAATAAATATTTACCAGAGAGTAAATTACAAGTACTATGGAAAAAAATACTATCATTTGATATCTTCTCATTTTAATTCGGTTTTATGATAAAAGGCTTTTATAAGTTTTATTCCCTTTAACATAAAACTCAAAAACGATGCTCTTGTTCAATATAAGTGCCGGAGAGTGATCCCTTTCTAATTTCTTAACAGATTCTCTTTTCTTTTTGAGTTCATTTAATGCTTTATAATAATCGATATGAGCTTTCCACACTGACTTGACACTGGCGAAACTGCCTTTCATGAGAAAAAATATTGCAGCTACGCCATCTAAAAGTCTTCTTTTAAATAAAACGGACCTCAGCTTGTCGTCCGGCAGGTTTTTATATAGAAGAAAGAGGCTGTTCCTGAAATTGAGATATGTTTTAAAAGGGGAGCTGTATGGAAGAGTACCTCCTCCTATATGATAGATCACTGATTCAGGTAAATAGCAAACACGATAACCTGTTTTATTAAAACGCCAGCATAAATCAATTTCTTCCATATGGGCAAAGAAATCAGCATCAAATCCACCGCATTTTTTCCACGCCTCACTTTGTACAATCATACATGCTCCGCTAGACCAGAAAATGTTAATCTGAGAATCATACTGTCCTGTATCTTTTTCAACTTTACTAATAATTCGACCACGGCAGAAGGGATATCCGTATTTGTCAATGAAACAACCGGCTGCACCGGCATGTTCGAAATAATCTTTATGCGAATATGAGAGTATTTTCGGCTGACAGGATGCGACATCAGGATTGTTATCCATAAAGCGTACAAGGGGACCAAGCCAGCCATCAGTAACTTCAATATCCGAATTTAACAAAACGTAATATCTGGCATCGAGCTGACTGATAGCGCGGTTATATCCGTCGGCAAACCCATAGTTTTTGTCCAGCAATAAAAGCTTTACCTCCTTATGATTTTCAGCAACCCATTCCGGTGATCCATCTGTTGATCCGTTATCTGCAACACAAATTATTGTATCGTTGTCGGCAGAGTGTTTTATAACAATACCCAGGAACATTTTCAGATAACCGAGCCCATTCCAGTTTAATATTACAATTACTGTTTTATACATTTTCTACCGGCTTTTTGTGCTTCCAGCGACGATGGCTCCAGATCCAGAACTCAGGATTTTTTCTGATAATCTCTTCCAGCCGTTTGACATGCGATTCTGTTATGAGATTTTCCGGAAGACCAGCGGTATGTTCAAGAAGAAGTTCTATATCAAGGTTGTAATGACCACGTTTAATTTTTTGAATATGGAAAAATACTAAAGCCATATCATATTTTACTGCAATTTTACCGACTCCTGTAAATACTGCAGTATCCTGGTTCAGAAAAGTTGTCCAGTATTTAATATCTCCTTTTGCAGGGATCTGGTCTGAAAGGAATACTGAAACTGTATTGATGTTTTTATTACGGAAGTTTATTATTTCCCTTATTATTTGAGATGTCGGAGTAAGAACTATACCATCTTTTGATCTCTGATTATTAATAAAACTGTTGAAATACTTGTTTTGTAAAGGCTTATAAATAATAACAGTTTTATATTGAAGGTAATATGGGAGCATTGTAGGCCATTCCCAGTTATTATAATGACCAAGAACAGCAATTATATCCCTTTTCTCCTCCCTTAGTTTGTCGATAATTCCGAGATTACTGTATGTAAATCGTTTTATCTGCTCATTTTTGGACATATGGACAAGCTTAAAGGTCTCAATTAAAAGATCTGCAAGGTGTTTGTAAAACTTTTTTTCGATTGATCTAATCTCTTCCGGAGTTTTTTCGGGAAAAGAGTTTTTGAGATTAGTTTCAACAACCTTCCTGCGGTATGAGGGGAAGTAGAAAAGGATAAGATAGATGAAATCGGAAATGATATACAAAATCCACAGTGGCAGAAATGATAAAACCCAGTTTATTCCGTAAAATATGTAGTATCCGATTGCATCCATTTCAGGATAAGGATTTAATTTTTCATAAATTTACTTACAATTTCCAGAACTTCAGAAAAAACAGCGCTGTTNGCAGCTACAAATTCTTCTCCTGTAATATTCTTCTCATTACCCGAAAAATCGGTTACCCTACCCCCAGCCTCTCTGACTAAAAGCATCCCGGCGGCAATATCCCACGGGTGCAGGCCATATTCATAGAATGCTTCGAATCTGCCACAGGCTACATAGGCAAGATCGGTAGCAGCTGATCCAAGTCTCCTGATACCATGGGTATGTTTACAGAAATAAGTAAGGCATTTCATATAAGCTTCGAGCTGATTGAAATCATAGTACGGAAATCCTGTGGCTAAAAGACTTTCAGAAAGTTTAGCGGCTTTCGATACGTATATCCGTGAACCGTTGAGCCATGCTCCACCGTCTTTCCATGCAGTAAATGATTCATTTCCGCTTACTTCAAAAACCACACCTGCAACAACCTCATCGTATTCCTTCAGCGCTATGCTTACTGCATATGGATGCAGACCATGCACGAAATTTGTTGTGCCGTCAAGAGGATCTATTACCCAGGTGTATTTCACTCCGGTTTTTTTTGAGGTTCCTTCTTCGGCCAGAAATCCGGCTTCAGGAAGCAGAAGACTTAACTTTTCTACAATCATCTTCTCGGATCCCTTATCAACATAACTGACAAAATCATTAAATCCTTTTCTTTCTGTCCTGGTGACATCAAATCCCAGAGATTCCTTATGAATAAAAGCGCTTGTTTCACGGGCGGCTTTTTCAATTTCCGTACAAATATCTCTAAGATCCATCATAGTTTATCCTAATAATTCAATACTCATTCTTCCTGAAGGTGAAATTTCATTCAGTTTTACTTTTTTTATCTGTCCGGCAAGTTTGGATTCCCATGGATGTTCCACCCTGATATAATTCGATGTAAAACCGGTTATGAATCCTTCACTGTAGGTTCTTTCAAATAAAACATTTGTTACCTTACCAATATTCAATTTATTAAATATAAGATTTTTCTTGTGAGAAAGTTCTATAAGTCTTTTACTCCTTGTTTCTTTATCCTTATATGACACCTTTCCAGGTAACTTTTCCGCAATTGTATCTGGTCTTTCTGAGAATGTGAAGACATGAAGATAGGAGATAGGAGTATTTTCAAGAAAGGAAAATGTGTCCTCAAAATCAGAATCGGATTCTCCGGGGAAACCAACTATTACGTCAGCTCCTATTCCGGCACACGATAACTTCTCTGTAACCATTTTTATTCTGTAAGAAAATGTTTCTCTGGTATATCTTCTTCTCATGAGACCCAGGATTTTGTCGCATCCGCTTTGTAGAGGTATATGGAAATGATGAAGGATTTTTTCATTTTTTGCGGTAAATGAAATTATTTCATCAGTCAACAGGTTTGGTTCGATAGAAGATATTCTGAATCTTTCAATGCCCGGCACTTTAACCAGTTTTTCCAGAAGTTTAAGGAATGAATCTCCTGTAGATCTTCCAAAATCTCCAATATTTACACCAGTTAAAACGATCTCTTTAATACCTCTTTCAGCAATCTGTTCTGCTTCATTGATTAATGTGGAAATTTCAGGATTTCTGCTTCGTCCACGTGCTAACGGGATAGTACAATATGAACATCCATAGTCGCACCCATCCTGAATTTTGAGGAATGACCTCGTTCTGTCGCCCATGGAAAATGAAGGATTAAAACTATCGGCCGGAGTGAGACTGCACGAGTGAATTTCAGTTTTCACTTTTTTATCAATACCGGTTATATAATCGGATATATTGAACTTTTCATTCGTTCCAAGCACAAGATCCACACCCGGGATAATCGATATTTCCTGGGGTTTAAGCTGTGCATAGCAACCAACTACAGCAATGAATGCATCAGGTGAGAGGCTGATAAATTTCTTTATTGCCTGCCTGCATTTTTTATCAGCTACGTCAGTTACCGAGCATGTATTGATTACATATACATCTGCTTTTGTGTTTGCAGGAACTCTTTCAAACAGTTCATCAGGAAATGATCTTGAAATAGTTGATGTTTCTGCGAAATTGAGCTTACAGCCGAGTGTATGGAATGCTACTTTTTTCTTTTCCTGATCCATTATTTTACCACGGAGTTTCACGAAGTTTTCACGCTAGTCTTACAGTAATTTGCTGGCAAGTTCGGCCAGGAAGCTTCGTTCCCCCTTAACAAGGTTGACATGCGCAAAAATGTCCTGATCCTTCATTTTATCGGACAGATAACTTAAGCCATTCGATGCTATATCGAGATAAGGTGAATCTATCTGTTCAATATCACCGGTAAAAACCATCTTGGTACCTTCTCCTGCCCTGGTAATAATGGTTTTAATCTCGTGTGGAGTAAGATTCTGTGCTTCATCAACTATAAAGAAGATGCTTGAGAGACTTCGTCCTCTTATATAAGCCAGGGGTGTAATTACCAGCTTATCCTCTTTCATCATATCATTAATACGAAGGAATTCAGGACTCTGGTGGCTAAACTTATGTTTGATAACAGTTAGATTATCATAAAGAGGTTGCATGTAGGGGTCCATTTTTTCTTTAACGTCACCTGGCAAAAACCCAAGATCGCGATTAGCAAGAGGAACAATAGGCCGGGCAAGGAATATCTGTTTGTATCTCTTATGTTGCTGTAGCGCAGCTGCGAGAGCAAGAAGCGTTTTGCCTGTTCCGGCTTTGCCTGTTAATGAGACCAGCTGAATATCAGGATTTGAAAGAGCTTCAATTGCGAAAGTCTGTTCCGCATTTCTCGGATCGATACCATATGTTGTTTGTTTGATAACCCTGCTGAGAGTTTTATTAACGGGATTATAATGGGCGAGAGCGCTTGATCCGTTATTTTTCATTATAAAAAACTGGTGCCCTGTCAGATTTGTTTCAAGGTTGAATTCTCCGGAACCCACCCCATCAGGAACTTCATAAAGCTTACTTATTGATTCCTGCCTGACTCCTTCCAGTATCCTTATACCCTTATAAAGATCATCAATATTGGCAACCTTATCGTTTTCATAATCCTGGGCAATTATTCCCAGCGATTTAGCCTTCATCCTCAGATTAATGTCTTTTGTAATCAGCACAACTGTTTTGTCCTTATTCGCGCTGCAGACGTACTCGGCAATTGCCAGTATCCTGTGATCAGCTGTTCTTTCGGGAAACGATTGGTTTACCTTCTCCGAGAAATCTTTGCCAGTCTCTATATGCATATTCCCAAGGTTTTCTCCAAGCGGAATATTAGCAGTCAGTAGCATGTCCCCTGAAAGCTTATCAAGCTCCCGGGTAAACTCACGTGCATGAAAGTTGATCAGATCATTTCCCCTCTTGAATTTATCGAGCTCCTCAAGAACCACAATGGGAATTATAATATCATTTTCTTCAAAGTTGTAAATACATTTATAATCATGAAGCAAAACGTTGGTATCTATAATGAAGAGTTTCTTGTTGTGTTTCCTTCTCATTCTTAATGATTTATTATCAATAGTTTACATCCTCGCAATCAGACATGTTCGTACCTGCAAAAATAACTATTTTAAGGCACAAATTGTTATGTAATGGTTAAGTTTGTTATTTTGGAGGGAAAATTGAAACTGGTTGAACCAATTAAAGCATGACGTACTCCCAAACTCTCGAGTTTTTGTTCAGTCAGCTTCCTGCATATCACAGGATCGGGAAGGCTGCTTATAAAAATGATCTGAAAAACACAATTTCCCTTGATAATTATTTCAGTAATCCCCACCTGAAATACCGTACAATTCATATTGCAGGAACAAATGGCAAAGGATCAGTTTCACATATGATTGCTTCCATTTTGCAGGAAGCCGGTTATAAAACTGGATTATATACTTCACCTCATCTAAAAGATTTCAGGGAAAGAATAAAAGTGAATGGTGAGATGATCCCAGAGAATGATGTTGTGAAATTTGTTACAAAACATAGGAATATAATAGAGATTATCAAACCTTCTTTTTTTGAAATGACAGTAGCAATGGCTTTCAAATACTTTGCCGAATGCCATGTGGATGTTGCAGTTATAGAGGTTGGTCTGGGAGGCAGACTTGATTCAACAAATATTATAAATCCTGTGTTATCGATAATTACAAATATTGGACACGATCATATGGACCTGCTTGGGGATAGTATTGAAAAGATCGCTGTTGAAAAGTCAGGAATTATAAAAAGAAAAATTCCTGTGTTAATAAGTGAAACACAACCAGAAACTGAAAAAATTTTTCTTAATAAAGCAAATGAATCAGAATCTCCGATCTGTTTTGCCGATAAATTTTTTTCATGCAATCTTATTAAAACTGATACGATGTCCGGAGAAAGAAAGTACTTAATGACTGAATTGTCTGCCAACCTCACATACGAAGGAACAATTTCACTGGGAGGTGACTATCAGTCAAAAAACCTTCAGGCTGTTTTTGCAGCTTTTGATAATTTAAAAGAAGTTTTTAATATTTCGGAGAAGGATATTACTGATGGTATCAGAAATGTTGTTCGAAACACTGGTCTTTACGGACGATGGCAGATATTAAGCACTGTCCCGTTAACTATTTGTGATACAGGTCACAATTTAGAGGGCTTGGAGTATGTCGTGGATCAGATAAACCGTATTCCAAAATCGGCTTTACACATAGTCCTGGGCTTTGTGAAAGATAAAGATCTGGGATCGGTTTTACCTCTTTTCCCTGTTGACGCTCTTTATTACTTCACTAAAGCTTCAGTTCCCCGGGCTCTTAATGAAGTGGATCTTAAATCGGAAGCAGAAAAATACGGACTGAACGGCATGAGTTTTCCTGATGTCAAAACTGCTCTCTCTTCGGCAAGAAAAAATGCTAAAAATTCTGATATGATATTCATTGGAGGCAGCACTTTTGTTGTAGCTGAGGTGGTTTAGAATAGATTTAGAATTTATTTATTTAGATTTGTAAGTATCCAAAATACCTGACTATGAGAAAGACATTAATTTTTTTAATTTGTTTTTTTTCAATCCATTCACTATCTGCACAAACTGAAAAGAAGATTACAATTCTTCATACAAATGATCTTCATTCGCGTCTTATAGGGTATGCTCCGGAATCTGAATATTCTCCTTTAACCATAAACGATGACAAAACAGTTGGCGGATTTGCCAGGATAGCTGCCATTATGAAAGCAGAGAAGGAAAGTAATAAAGGAACCACATTGATCCTGGATGCCGGCGATTTTCTTATGGGCACACTCTTTCCCAGTCTTGAGAAAGAAACCGGTTTTCAGCTGCGATTAATGAAAACAATGGGGTATGATGCCATATGTCTTGGCAATCATGAATACGACTTCGGATCTGAATGGCTTGCTGCAGTTATAAATACTTCCCGATTGAAGGGAGAAATTCCTTCACTTCTTGCAAGCAATGCAGTGTTTGATAATAAAGACAACAGGATGATGCTCTTGAAAAACTATTCTCGGATAATATTATCAGCAGGAAATTAATATTGACAAAGGATGGTATTAAAATCGGTATTTTTTCAGTCTTAGGCAAAGATGCAGACCGGGTGGCTCCTAAAGCTAAACCAATCACTTTTGCAAAACAAACCTCATTTGCAAAGAAGATGGTAAAAGAGCTTAAGAACGAAAAATGCGATATTATAATTTGTGTGTCACACTCCGGTATAAAAAGACAAGAATGGAGAATGGGGAGGGGAAGATGTTGAACTAGCCAGGGCAGTCAGGGGTATAAACCTTATTGTTGGAGGGCATTCGCATACAAAACTTGAACAGCCCCTGATTATAAATGGGATTCCTATAGTACAGACAGGGGAATT
>JGI24137J36423_1000408_pt1 | contig 11825 bp, 16 predicted proteins | sample BarGraNGADG00311_FD_36423 | JGI IMG/M metagenome (IMG submission 36423) | reverse complement strand
CCGACGGCACGCGCGTGCTCACCGCCGAAGAGGGCATGTGCTGGGTCTTCACCGCCGTCGACCACTACAGCTGCGAGGTCGTCGGGCGCCACGTCTGCAAGCGCGGCGACCGCTTCGCCGCCCTGCAGCCGGTCTCGCAGGGCCTCGCCAAGCACTTCGGCGGCGTTGGTGCGGACGCCGGGCGCGGCCTCTCCCTGCGCATGGACAACGGCACCCAGTACGTCTCCGAGCACTTCCGCAACCAGGTGCGCTTCTGGGGGGTCGCGGCGAGCTACGCCTTCATCGAGCAGCCGCAGACCAACGGTGTCGCGGAGCGCTTCTTCCGCACTCTCAAGGAGCAGATCATCCACGGCCGCATCTACCGCACGGTGGCCGAGCTGCGCGCCGCCGTGGAGAAGTTCGTCGACCTCTACAACGAGCTGTGGCTGCCCGAGAAGAACGGCTTCCTCAGCCCCTCAGCGACCCGGGCGGCGTGGTACGCTCAGCATGGCACGGAGGTCGCCGCGTAAGGCAGATCTGTGTCCAGGTATCCGCGTCCGCTACATCAGGAGCAGCATGCCTACGATAATAATAGCGGTGGTGCTCACTGCCACTGCCGCCGCCAAACACAACTGGGTATCGTTCGCGTCCGGCGTGCGCCGACTGCTCCGTACTCCTGGTTCACGGCCGCTCCCTTTGGTGGGCGATCGCCGGGATGCCGTGCTTGGGCACGCCAAACTCTTCCACGGCACACGACCCTGTCGCGAGCACGTGCCGCCATGTTTGAGCGATCATGCGCGCCGCGCTCGGCGAAGTGGTATCGGCACGCCCTCAGTGGTGTGGTCACGTCCTCAGTTGAGCCCAGTCCTTCGAGGCGTTCTGCGGCCCAACACGCGCCACATGATGAGAAGCAGACCGGCCCTGCTCAGCCGCAGCAACCCCCGCCGGCGTTCGGTCCGCAGCCGCCCCCGCCGAAGACTATACTCGGCATGCTGAATGCCCTTTTCGCATTCGGCTCACCGCACTGGGGACACTGGTATTCCTTGGGCGCCTGGCCCATGGGGGTGGTCAATACAAACATTGCCTCGCATTTCTCACAGCGGTATAGGTACTCAGCCATCTTGGCTCCTCTCGTCCAGACTTCTGGTTTTCGTGCAGTCCGACGCAGCAGGCGTCGGACGGCACGCATTACGGCTCCTGCCTTTACTCAGTCGCGCCGACAGGAGACAAGTCCCGCAGACCGGCAGCGTCGCTGCGTTCGATCAGGGCAGCCAGGTTGGCGAGACCCGCGGGCGGCTCTGGTGCCCACGGCACGGCCGACACCCTGTCGGCGAGCGTTCCGGCAACCTCGGCAATATGTGGGACCTCGTTGACGGCTCGATTCCGAAGCAAGGGGTCAGTCGTCGTACAGTACGCGAAGCTTTGGTTGATCACCCAAGCGAACACGCCAATGCCGGCCCGCGTCAAGTCGTCCTGCAACCGACTGGCCTCGCTCACGGGAGTGGATTCGGCAGTTGTTACGATGATGATCTTCGTGAAGTCGGGATCGCGGAGTCTAGGCAGCAGCTCGAGAACCTCAGGCGGCACCCCGGCGACACCGGTCCGCAGCACCTCACGATGGTATGACTGCGAGGCGTCGAGAAGAAGGAGAGTATGTCCGGTGGGAGCGGTGTCGAGGATGATGATCTGCTCACGGCCGCGTTCCATCTCACGCGCGAACGCACGAAAGATGGCGATCTCCTCTGTGCACGGCGAGCGCAGATCCTCTTCCAGCATGGCCAGCGACTGCGCGTCGAGCTGTGGCGCAGCGGCGGCGAGTACCGACTCCCTGTACCGGGCCACTTCGACCTCCGGCGAGATTCTGCCAAGCGTCAGCAGGCCAGCATCTGCGTCAACCACATCTGCGACATGCGCGGCCGGATCAGTTGTGGAGAGGTGCACAGGATGGCCGCGGCGGGCGAGCCCAACAGCGAGAGCGGCGGCGATGGTGGTCTTGCCGACGCCCCCTTTACCCATGGTCATAACTACTCCAGACCCCTCTGACGCAATCGCATCGATGAGGTCGGTAAGACCTCCAACGGGGGGCAATGTGTTTTCGTCTGCAATCGGCGCTTGAGGCTCCTTGAGCGTTCGTTCTCGATTTCTCCCCAACTCCCGCAGGGCGTCGATGCCGAGCGGGCTGCGGGCCATGAGGGGTATCTCCGCCCGGGGGAGATCGGCCAGCTCGGAGGGGAGACCGCTGAGCGCAGCCGCACCTTGCCGCTCCAGAGCGATCGCGATGGAGTCATCCCTCGCCCTCGCTCTGAAGACGCCATTGACGATGAGGCACTGGTTTCGGATGCCGGCGCCGGCGAGCTCGGCCGACGTGCGCGCGGCCTCTTTGAGGGAGCTCACGTCGGGATGACTGACCAGGACCAGCGTCGTCCTCTGTCCGTCATTCAGTGAAGCAACGGCGCTTGCATACAAGGCCTCGTACTCTCTAAGACCGGCCAGCGGACCAAGGCAGGACGTGCCAGTGGAATTCTCGGCGATGAAGTCGGTCCAGGCTGCTGGAAGGGTGAGCAGGCGCAGGGTGTGGCCCGTGGGCGCAGTGTCGAAGATAACCTTGTCGTAGCCGGCTGTAACCGTCTCGTCGCCGGCCAGGCGCGCGAACTCATTGAAAGAGGCGATCTCGACGGTGCAGGCCCCGGAGAGTTGCTCCTCCATGTTGGCGACTGTCGCATTTGGCAGGATCCCCCGATAAGGCCCGACCATCTTCTCCCGGTACTCGGCGGCCGCCATCTCGGGATCCACGTTGGCGGCGTACAATGAAGAGGTGCCAGCCACGAGCCGTGGATGCTCTCCCAACGGTGTTTCGAGAACGTCATCGAGGTTTGATGCCGGGTCGGTGCTGACAATGAGCACTTTCTTGCCGCTCTTGGCGGCGGCTACGGCGACCGCGCACGCGACCGATGTTTTCCCCACGCCGCCCTTGCCGGTGAAAAGCAGAAACCGCGCGTCGCTGTCCGCGAGCTGAGCAATAGGCGACGAAGACGACGCGAACTCAAGGAGCATTTCAGATCCTTTCAAGCGAGAGGTTCAGCAGCGACGTCAGCTCCTCACGGCTCGGGTATTTCTTGCTGGCTACCAATTGACCGTCGAGCAGGACGAACGGAAGACAGGAAACGTCGTCGGCGTTCAGCGCGTTCAGGACCACTGAGTTCCCAACGAACGCCTGCGGCTCTTGAGCCAAGTTGTGCCGCGTCACGGCCACGCCTGCTTCTGCAAGCGATTCGAGGTCAGCCGCGAAGTGAACGAGCTTCGGGTCGATCGAAGGCCCGCACACGCCGGTGGAGCAACACATGGGTGGATCGAATACTTCGAGGTGCGGCATNGCATGCACTCCAGTCATTATCGACAAATCAAACTATACTGGTGTAAGTATATGTCCAGAGCGATTGATGTCAAACGCTCTGACCAGAGTGCTTTCCGACTGAGCCGCCGACGAGCGTTCCCTTTCTCCAACCAACTCGACTCACAGCACCAGGTTGAACAGGAAACCTACAATGAGGATGCCGACCGCGACCACGCCAAAGAAGACGCCAATGAGCTGCCACTTGAGCACACGTCGCAGAATCATTGCTTCAGGCAACGAGATGGCGATCACCGACATCATGAAGGCGAGCACGGTACCCAGGGCGGCGCCCTTCTCGATGAGCGCCTGCACAATGGGGATACATGACCATCCCCTTCGCTCAGGTGCTCGTGAGCAGGGAATACGGCGCCGGGCCGGTGTACAGAAGGCAGCGGTTCAGCACGCGCCGGAAGAGGTCCTCCCGCTGCCCGCGGCGGTTGAGCCGGTAGCAGAACTCATCGAGGTAGGCTTGTAGGTGGCGAGCGCTCACCCCGTGGAAGACGTCGAGCGTCCAGCGCTTGAAGTTGGAGAGCACGATGTGCGACCAGGGCAGCCACTCATCGATGTCGGCGCCTGTGGGCAGGTTGCGGGGCAGATGCGCGTAGCCGGCCTCATCGAGACCCGCGTAGCCGCTCCAGCCGTCGGTCTGAACCAGGCTGCCGGGTGCGATCGTGGCGAGCGCCGCGGCGGAGAGGCTCGCGGCGCTGGCGTTCTCGATGACCCGCAGGTGGGCGCCCCCGAGGCCGCCACCCNGAGTGTGCCCCGCGGCCATCGCGACCAGCGTCTTGCCGGGCTGGCGGCGGCCGCGGTTCTCCGCCNCCTGATGCTTGCCGCCGATGAAGCCCTCGTCGAGCTCGACGATGCCGCGCAAGACAAGCTCGCCCTCGCGGCGCGAGAGGGCGTGGNTGATCTTGCGGCGCACAAGCCAGGCGGTCTTGCGGGTCACGCCGAGCTGGCGGGCCAGCTCAGCCGCCGAAGGCGCCTTCTTGGTGGAGGCGAGCAGCCAGATGGCGAGGAACCACTTGCGCAGGTCGGTGCGCGTGCAGTGCAGGACGGTGCCGGCGGTGAGAGAACCCTGGTAGTGACAGCCGGCGCACTCAAAGAGGCCGCGGCCACGCAGATACCAGGCCTTCTCGTGGCCGCAGCGAGGACAAGAGAAGCCCTGCGGCCAGCGGTGCNCGAAGAGCGCCTGCCGGCAGTCCTCCTCGGTAGAGTACATCTGCATGAACTCGATCAGCGTCTTCGGATGCTGCACCACTCCCGCCTCCCTTGCCAGTAGCTGCCGACAAGGCTACCCGGGGCACCGGACGGAAGGGGATGGTCACGTGGGGATAATGCCGGCAGCGTTAGAGTAGAGGGGCAGGCCCAGCAGCACCGCAGCCGGGACGCCCCCACCAGTTGTCCTTTCCCATGACACCTGGGAGCAGGCCCTCCGGCACGTAGCCGTGAATCGCTGCGCCGCCGCCGATGCCAACCAGCAGGTACGGCCAGACCTTACCGACGATCATTCTCACCTGCTCGAGTCCGTACCGCACACGAGCCTGCCAGTCCAGCTGCCCCGTGGCGGCACTCTCCCCCATGCGCACGTCTCGCGCACCCAGTCCTCGAGGTAACGGTCAGGACGCACGTGCTCAATGACAATGCCTGCGAAGAAGGCCACGAAAAGCCCCGTCATGATTTAGAGCGCGGCAACCTTCCAGCCGAATAAGCCGAAGAGCAGCACCACGGCGACCTCGTTGATCATCGGCGCCGCGATGAACGTCACGCCCATGGGTATGCCCGCCTCAACGAAGCCGATGAAAAGCGGCACCGCAGAGCAACTGCAGAACGGCGTCACGATGCCGAGGGAGGCGGCCATCGCGTTGCCGGTGAACTCGCGCCGTCCACGCAGCAGGGACCGCGTCCTTTCGGGGCTGAAGAACGTTCGCACCACGCCAACCGCGAAGACGATGCCGACGAGAAGCATCATGACTTCTGGTACCTCATGGATGAAGAAGGACAGCGACGAAACCAACTGGCTGCCGCCGCCGAGGCGCAGGAGATCTCTGGTGAAGGCGGTCGAAAGCGGCAGCCAGTAGTGGTAGAGCGTCGCCAGCGCGACAAGTGGCACCGCGACGCGCAGCCACAGCGGCAGGCGCGCGAGCATGTCTGCCGCGTGCTTACTCTTCCGTGGCCCCCCACTGGTCGGCTGCCGGGAACTCTGGCGCGAGACCGTCCGTCGGCAATGAGCCGTCGGCCGCCGCGACCAACATGCCCTCTGGTTGCACGAAACCTTCCTCATTGATGCTGGCGCTGGCAGTTTGCTCTTCGTCCCGCTCGAGCTTGTCGAGCACGAGTGCGGCCACCACTAACTCCCTCCACAGGTCTAGATCATCAAGTGTTTATATAAAGGTACCTTGACAATAAAGCCCCGTCAATCTATCCTTATCGCACACTGGCTGCAGTCTGCAACGGTGCGCTTGGCTGAAANGCCCGCGGAAGGAGCAGCCTAAGCATGGTTCAGCCGTCTTTCTTCGATGAGTTCGGCGCCTTTTTCAACGCGCTTTCAAGTGAGATGAGGTCGACCTGCCCGACCGAAGCCCCCCTTCGGATCTGGGGCCGCAAGGAGTACGTCGACTTCCGCCGGCGCGTGCGCGATTTCGACCGCTCACCGTATTCCACTGTGCTGGCTGTGACTGGTCCGAGACCTGACGACGACTGCTGGCAACACACTGCCGGTCTACGGCGACTGCCTCTGGGCGCGCGGGCTCATCCGCTGCCCATAGCGGCGAATGAGCCTGCGCCAATCATGGGACCCGAGGGTGGCGAGAACGACGAAGCGACTCGCGATCAGCGGTAGCGCCGGAGCTTGATGGGCGTTTGCGCGACAAACTTATCGGCTTGCGTATGCGCCATTAAAGGTCACTGATAGGGCAGAAGCATTGGTGATTTTGCATTCGCTGAAAGAAGGTGTGTGCCACATCAGTAAACATTATAGATAAGAGACAGTCAATTGTTGTGTACGGTAGATATATCCTATTTTGATGGAGACGATGGAAATGTCACAAAATAATGTGGTTCTCGTGAGGATTCTCGAGCTTCCGGGTGTCTCAGGGGGATGCTCCTGCGGCAGTCTTCCGTGCTCTCCCGAAATGGCCGCCCTACTCGAACGGAAAGTGGATGAACTGCGGGCGGCTTTGGAGGAGGCGTATCCCGGCCGGACTAAAGTGGAGTATGTCAACCTTAAGGACAATCCGACAGAAAGAGAGAGTGACATCGGCCAACTCTTGGTTACCAGGCAATATCCTGGCCCCCTTGTAGTTATCGATGGTGAGCCAGGGTTTGCTGGGTTTATCCAGGTGAAGAGGATCGTGAAGGAAGTTGGGAAGATGATCGTGAAGGAAGTTGGAGCCATGTAAGGATAAGTATGAAGGAGCGAGTAATGGTAGAGTTCCTGGAAACCACCTTTGAGAAATTCATCTTTAAGGTGAAGGTTGGTTGCTTGTACAGTCACGAGGACTTTTGGACAGACACTCAGGATGGCATGGCTACCGTGGGATTGACCGACTTCGCGCAGCAGGCCAAAGGCGACGTGGCTTTTCTGGAGACCGTGGAGCCGGGCGTTGAGGTTAAGCAGGGCGGCGAGATCGGGACGATTGAAACGATTAAGGCGACCTTCGGAATCCTGTCGCCGGTGTCGGGCAAGGTGGCGGAGGTCAACCCCGAGATCGACGCGAGCCCTTTCCTGATCAACCAGGAGCCGTATGGCGCCGGCTGGATCTATCGCATCGAGCTCAGCGACCCAGAGGGTGACAAGGCCCAGCTCATGGAGGCAAAGGAGTACTTCGAAGTGATGAAAGACAAGGTCGCCGAGGAGGCGAAGAAACTCTATGGCTAAGAAGCACAAGAAAGTGGTGGTGCTCCCCTGCGGCGGCATCGGAAAGGTCTATGGCGCCCTGACCCGGGAGACCGCCTACGAGCTGGTGGAAAAGGTGCGGCCCGGGGTGGCAACCCTGACCTGCCTGCCCCTCCTGGTGATCAGGGATCCAAAGGCCGTGGCCTTGGTGACAGATAACCCTGTGATCACCATCGACGGCTGCCCCAAGGAGTGCGCCCGGAAGAGTGTGGAAGCGGTGGGGGGGCAAGTGGCCAAGGCCCATGAGGTTATCGAATCATACAAAGAGCACAGGGATCTGAAGCCGGGGGGCGTAGCGGAGGTGGACGAGACCGGCCGGAGGCTGGCCGGAATTGCGGCCCGGGAGTTGGCTGAAGAGGTTGACGAACTTGTCGCCGGGGATGAGACCTGATGGATATCCGGGTCCAGACTGTGGGAGTCGTCTCCTGCAGCGGCGAGGAAATGCCAGAGGGCACCCTAAGCCGCCTGGCCTGTCGCAAGGTGCTGGATGAGCGCCGCGGCGAGACCGTCACTATTTGTCTGCCCTTGTTCATCGCCGGCGGGGAAGAAGAACGCACCTTTGCCAGCAACTATCCCACTATCACGGTGGACGGCTGCGACAAGAGGTGCGCCGCGAAGGCCACGGAGATGCTGTCGGGCAAGCCTGCCAGATCGCTCTCCATCCCTGAGATTCTGAAAGACCGCGGGCTGACACCTCCCACCAAGCTGCGCCACTTTGGGCCGGAGGATGAAGCCATGGTCAAGGCCGTGGCCGAAGACGTCTCCAAAGCGGTGGATGACGTGCTGGAAGAGGAATAGCTAGGAGAATCATGCCGGTGTACAGGAACAAAGTGGAATGGCGAGGCCAGCATCTGGGCTACACCTGGTTGCAGAACGGCGTGGAGATGGAGTTCTCCGCCCCCCCCGATCTCTTCGGCAAGGCGGGGGTGCTCACTCCCGAGGACGCCTTTGTGGCCGCAGCCAACACCTGTTACTTCATGATGGTGGTCTGGGCCGCGGAGCGCTTCAAGATGGACGTGGTTTCCCTGGAAATGGAAGCCGAAGGCGAGGTGGAGGAGCACCTGGACCGCACCTCCTGGTTCAAGCGGGTAACCTTCTACCCCAGAATCGTGGTCAAGGACAGCTCCAAAGAGGTGGTACAGCGAGCCCTGGAAATGGCCATCAAGTACTCCACCATAAACCAGTCCTTCAAGTCCGAACTCCTCATCAAACCGGACATCGTGATCCAGTAAAGGAGTGTCATGCCGGAACAATATGACATCGCCTTTCTGGGGGGCGGTCCAGCGGGCTACCAGGGAGCGATCCGGGCGGCCCAGTTGGGGGCCCGCGTAGCGGTGATTGAAGAGGAGTATCTGGGCGGCGTCTGTCTCAACTGGGGATGCATCCCCACCAAGGCGGTGCGAGCCTCCGCCGAGATGGGCAGGGCCCTGCGCCGGGCGCGGGAATACGGCTTTCAGCCCGTGGAAGCAAACCCCGACATCAAGGCCATCATCGCCCGGAAGGAGCGGGTGGTGCAGGGACTGCGCCGCAGCATCGCCGGACTTTTCCAGGCCCGGCGCATCGACCTTTGGGAAGGCCGTGGCCGATTCCTTTCCCCCACTCGCATCGAAGTGGAAAAGGACGGTCACTTAAGCCTGGTGGAAGCGGCCAACGTGGTTCTCGCCACCGGCTCCCGCCCGGCCCGCCTGCCCCTGTTTCCCCAGAGCCCCCGCCTCTTCCTCGCTGACGAGATGCTCACCATCGACTACCTCCCCAAGCACCTGATGGTGGTGGGTGGCGGCACTAACGGGGTGGAGATGGCCGCCATCTTCCGAGAACTGGGCTGTGAGATTACCCTGGTGGAGGTCATGGACCGCCTCCTGCCCTCCGACGATCTGGAGATGGCCGGGTATCTGGCGAGCATGTTCAGGCGTCGCAAGATCGCAGTCAAGTGCGGCGTGCAGGTGAGCGAGGTGCAAGACGAGGCCGAAGGATTCACAGTCCGGCTTACCGACGGCACCGAGCTGGCCCCGGATACTATTCTCCTGGCCACGGGCCGATGGTTCAACACTGCAGGCCTGGGCCTGGAGGAATTGGGCGTTGACCTGAACAAAGGGCGCATCCTGGTGGACGAGCATCTGATGACAAACGTACCGGGCCTCTATGCCGCAGGCGATGTTATCGGCGGGTGGCTGCTGGCCCACGTGGCCTTTGCCGAGGGCATCTGCGCCGCGGAACATGCCCTCGGTCTGGGAAGCACCATGGATTACCAGGTCGTCCCTCGCTGCACCTTCACCCTGCCGGAGTACGCCGCCGTGGGGGTTTCGGAAGCGGAAGCCGAGGCCAAACACCCCGTCAATGTGGCCCGCTTTCCCTTTAAGTCTTTGGGCATGGGCCAGTGCCTGGGGGAGCTGGAAGGGCTGGTGAAGATCATCGCGCACGCCAAGACCGACCAGATCCTGGGCGCCCACATCATCGGGCCCCATGCCGCGGACATGATCCACGAGCTCGCCGTGGCCATGCGGGGTGGCCTCCCCAGCCGGGTAATCATGGAAACTATCCACGCCCATCCCACCCTGTCCGAGGCGGTGTTGGAGGTGGCCCAGGCCCTGCACGGCCAGGCTATTCACATGCCGCCAGGAGGTGCGTGAGCTCCTTGCCCGCGCCGCAGTGGCTGATGTCCGAAGTGCGTCGCGCCAAGCAAGGCCGGGGCAAAGAGATGGTGGCGCAAACCCGCGATTTGTTGGATCGCTTCCATTTGCCTACGGTGTGCGAGAGCGCCCGCTGCCCCAACCGGGGCGAGTGCTTCTCACTTCATACCGTCACCTTCCTGATCCTGGGTGATAGCTGCACCCGGGGGTGCGCTTTTTGCGCGCTGAAGAGGGGCAAGCCTTTGCCGCTGGAGGCCGACGAACCCTGGCGTCTGGCCCGGGCGGTGGCCGAGTTGGACCTGCGCCACGTGGTCATCACCTCGGTGACCCGGGACGATCTCCCGGACGGCGGCGCGGCCCACTACGCGCGGGTGGTGGTAGCCTTGCGGGAGCACTGCTCCGGCGCGCGCGTTGAGCTCTTGGTGCCCGACTTCGCCGGATCCCAAGAAGCGCTCGCAACGGTGTTGGCCGCTCAACCCGACGTCCTAGCCCATAACCTGGAAACCGTGCCCCGGCTTTATCCTGAAGTGCGGCGGGGTGCTGATTACCGGCGCTCCCTGAAGGTCCTGGAGTGGGCCAAACAGCTTGCCCCGAAAACCGTTACCAAGTCCGGTCTGATGCTGGGGCTAGGGGAAGACGCGAGAGAAGTTGAAAAGGTTCTCAACGATTTGCGTACCGTGCAATGCGACATGCTCACTCTGGGACAGTATCTCTCTCCCTCGCTCCACCATGTCCCGATGGCCCGCTACGTGAACCCGGAGGAATTCGCTGCCTGGCGGCAGCAGGCTCGTGCTCTCGGCTTCAGCAGCGTGGCTGCGGGGTCCTTGGTGCGCAGTTCCTACAGAGCCTCCAGGTTCTTCCAGGCGGCGCAATGACTGTCTGGCGCCTCTTGGATAGCGGAGCAATGTCGCCCTCTTTGAATATGGCCATCGACCGGGCCATCCTGGCTCTGCACGCCAATGGCCAGGCGCCGCCGACTCTGCGGTTCTACCAGTGGCAACCTGCTGCGGTGTCCCTAGGCTATTTTCAGAAGCGGCACAATCTCGATCTGGTTGCCTGCCAACAATGCGGGATCGAGGTGGTGCGGCGGCCCACTGGTGGCAGAGCAGTGCTGCATCTTGGTGACTTGACCTATGCGGTCGTCGCGGGGACTGGGGACGGTATCCCTTCGAGTGTAGCCGCGGCGTACCGTCTCGTTTGCGCAGGATTGTTAGCCGGTTTCCGTGGCTTGGGGATTGAAGCCAGGATGGGCCGAGAGACCGGGAAGTCGCCCCAGACTGACATCTGCTTTCTGCGGAGCGCCGTCGGCGCCATCGTGCACCAGGGGAAGAAGCTCGTAGGGAGCGCCCAGACCTGGCAAGCCTCCAGCATGCTGCAGCACGGCTCCATCATGCTTTGGCCGCAAGAAGAGGTGTTGCTCAAACTCTGGGGCGGCGCCCCCGGCAGCGGCGAATTGCCCACCGCACTCACGGGCCGGCTGACCTCCCTCCGCGAGATTCTGGGGTACAGCATCGATCTCAACACCCTAAAGACCGCCCTCCAGGCGGGCCTGGCTTGCACCCTCGGCGTGGACCTGGCGGTCGGGGAACTGACCTTGGAAGAATGGAGCTTGGCCAGGGAACTCAGCAGCCAGCAAGCGAGTCATGACCCATTCCCGATGAGGATGCTCTGACCGTTGGGAGTTGGCCCAGGTAGCGGCCCACGTCCCGTCGTTCCCACTTCAGCCGCCGCCTATCATACCGGTCACCCGCGCTCATCACGTATCTCGATGAGTTTATATAAAGGTACCTTGACAATAAAGCCCCGTCAATCTATCCTTATCGCACACTGGCTGCAGTCTGCAACGGTGCGCTTGGCTGAAATGCGCGGAAGGAGCAGCCTAAGCATGGTTCAGCCGTCTTTCTTCGATGAGTTCGGCGCCCTTTTC
>JGI24137J36423_1000396_pt1 | contig 11974 bp, 12 predicted proteins | sample BarGraNGADG00311_FD_36423 | JGI IMG/M metagenome (IMG submission 36423) | reverse complement strand
GTCACCGAGGCCGTCGACGCGATGCACGCCGGCACGCTCAAGGGCCTCTACGTGATGGGCGAGAACCCCATGCTCTCCGACCCCGACCAGAGCCACGTCGAGGAGGCACTGCGCGGCCTCGACTTCCTCGTCGTGCAGGATATCTTCCTCAGCGAGACGGCGCGGCTCGCCGACGTGGTGCTGCCGGCGGCCAGCTTCGCCGAGAAGGACGGCACCTTCACCAACACCGAGCGCAAGGTGCAGCGCGTGCGCGCCGCCGTACCGAGTCCCGGCGAGGCGCGCCCCGACTGGGCGATCATCGCCGGCCTGGCGCGTCGCATGGGCGCCGGCGGCGGCTGGAACTACCGCGACTCGGCCGACATCATGGCCGAGATCCGGGCGCTCACACCGTCGTACGCCGGTATCAGCTACGAGCGTCTCGACGCCGAGGGCGGTCTCTGCTGGCCGTGCCCGGACGAGTCACACCCCGGCACGCCCATCCTGCACATCGGCGAGTTCACGCGCGGCAAGGGCAAGTTCTTCCCCATCGCCTACCAGCCGCCGGCGGAGGTCGCGGACGAGGAGTACCCGTTCACGCTCACCACCGGGCGGATGCTCGAGCACTATCACACCGGCACCATGACGCGTCGCTCGGACGGGCTCAACGAACTGGTCCCCACCGGCTTCGTCGAGGTGCATCCCGACGACGCCGGCCGCCTCGGCATCGCTGATGGCGCCCAAGTCGGTGTCGAGACCCGGCGCGGCGTCATCAGCATCCCGGCCAACGTCACGGCGCGCGTGCGCCCCGGCACGGTGTTCGTCCCCTTCCACTTCTGGGAGTCGCCGGCCAACCGACTCACCAACACGGCGCGCGACCCGCTGGCCAAGATCCCCGAGCTCAAGGTGTGCGCCTGTCGCGTGACCGCCTGAGGGTCGCGCGCCGCGGCCGTGTCTCGTGATACCGCTACACGACGACATGCCCACCCGCCGCTTCGCGGTGGTGACGCTGACGCTCATCGGCGTCAACGTCGCCGTGTTCGCGTTCCAGCTGCTGCTGCCACGCTGGGGGCTCACGCTCGACGCCTGGTACTACCTGTTCGGAGCGCGGCCCTACGAGCTCACGCACCAGATGGACCTGCCGCCGTTCGGCTTCTTCCCGTGGTGGGCGACCTTGTTCTCGTCGCTCTTCGTCCACGGCGGCTGGCTCCACCTGATCTTCAACATGCTCTACCTGTGGATCTTCGGCAACAATGTGGAAGACGCCATGTCGCGGCCGCGGTTCGTCGCCTTCTATCTCATCTGCGGGATGGTGGCGACCACCACCCAGGTGCTCGTCGACGTGAACGGCGACGTGCCGCTGATCGGCGCCAGCGGGGCGATCGCCGGCGTGCTCGGCGCCTACATCGTGCTGTTCCCGAGGGCGAGGGTGATCACCGTCGTGCCTCTGGGCTTCTTCTTCCCCGTGTTCGAGGTGCCGGCGTGGGTGCTCCTGGGCGTCTGGTTCGCCCTGCAGGCTGTGGAGGGGCTCCTGTCGTTCCGGCACCCGGCCGTGGGCGTGGCGTTCTTCGCCCATGTCGGCGGTTTCGTCGCCGGGATGGGTCTCGCGTACCTCTTCGTCCGGCGCCGTCCCGCCCGCAGGGCCCGGCGGCGCGCTTGAGGTGTAAGCTTGCCGGCACGAAGCCGATGATCGCCGACTACCACATCCACACCCGCCTCTGCGGCCACGCGGAAGGCGAGCCGCGCGAGTACGTCGAGCGTGCCGTTGCCCTCGGCATGACCGAGATGGGGTTCTCCGACCACCTGCCCCTGCTCGTCGGCTGGGAGCCGGGGTTCACCATGCGCCGCGCAGACCTGGACGGCTACGTCGCCACTGTCCAGGATCTCGCCGCCGAGTACTCCGCCGACATCCGCATCCTGCTCGGCATCGAGGTCGACTACATCGTCGCGGTCGAGGAGCCGATCGAGGCGCTGCTCGCCGAGTACCCCTTCGAGTACGCCATCGGCTCGGTGCACGCGCTCGAGGACGGGTTCATCNTCGACCACCCCAGGAATCGTGACGCCATCGGCGNGCGGGGCGTGGACGCCGTCTACCTCGAGAGCTACGCCCTGGTCGAGCGGGCGGCGGCNACGGGGTCGTTCCGCATCCTCGGCCACCTGGACCTGGCGAAGAAGTTCGGCCANCGGCCGGAGGACGCGGAGGGCGTAGCCGCCGCCGCGGCGTCCGCTCTGCGCGCCGTCAAGCGCGCCGGGGCGGCGATCGAGCTCAATACCGCCGGCTGGCGCAAGCCGGTCGGCGAGGCCTACCCGGCGCCCGAGCTGCTGACCGCCGCCGCCGACCTCGACATCCCGCTCACCCTGGGCTCGGACGCCCACCGGCCGGACGACGTGGGCGCCGACTTCGCCCGTGCCACTGCCCTGGCGCGCGAGGCCGGGTACTCCGCCGTCCTGCGCCTGTCCGACGGACGTCCGCAGGCGCTGGCATGACGCAACTCGGCCGGCGCCTTCTCGCGATCCGCAATCCTCTCTCCGGCGGCGGCGGGTTCAAGCGCGACTTGCCGCTCATCATGGATGCCCTGCGCGGTCTCGGTTACNACGTCGACGAGCGCACGACGCAGGGCGAGGGCGACGGCACTCGCCTGGCCCGCGCCGGCGTCGAAGAAGGCTTCGACCTCGTCTGCGTCATCGGCGGCGACGGCACCGTCAACGAGACCATCAACGGCCTCGCCGGCACGGATGTGCCTCTCGCCATCATCCCGACGGGGACGATCAACGTGCTCGCCATGGAACTGGGCATCCCGCTCGATCCTCCGGACGCCGTGCGTCTGCTCAAGGCGGGGACGGTCTCCTGGATCGACCTCGGCCTGGCCGGCGAGCGGTACTTCGGCCTCATGGCGGGGGTGGGCATGGACGCCGCCGTCGTCGCCTCGCTCAGCCCGCTGATGAAGAAAGCCTTCAAGGAGGCGGCCTTCGCGGTGCAGGGCCTGGCGAACTACCTCACCAAAGAGGAGCCGCGCATCCGCGTCACCTGTGAGGAGCGCAGCGTCGAGGGGTACTTCGCCGTCTTCGGCAACGCCTCGAACTACGGTGGCGGTTTCGGCATCACGCCGCTGGCCGACATGCGCGACGGCCTGCTGGACGTCTGCGTCCTCAAGGACAANTCGTTCCTCAGCACCATCTCGTANTGGACCGCCGCGCTGATCAACGCCCACCTGAAGCACCCCNAGGTCGAGTACTTTCGCACCGAGGNCGCGCAGATCGTCACTGTGGAAGCCGACAAGGAAGTCCTGGTGCAGACCGACGGCGAGATGGCCGGTCGACTGCCGCTCACCTGCAGCGTCGTGCCGCGTGCCTTGCGCGTGGTGGTCCCGTAGAAGACGCTGCTCGCGGCGGACAAGGAGAGGAGCACACGTGATCCCGCGCATCCAGACGCCGCCGCCGGCGGAGCTCGATGCCATCCACGCGGCCACTCTGCGCCTGCTCGAGCAGGTGGGGGTCGCGTTCCCCAGCCACGACGCGCAGGAGCTGCTGGCGGCGGCCGGCGCTCTGGTGAACGCGGAGACGGGCGTGGTCAGGATCCCGGCGCACCTCGTGGAGCAGGCTCTTGCCACGGCGCCGCGCGACATTCTCCTGGCCGGCCGCGACCCGGCCAGAGACGTGCGGTGCTCCGGCGACGAAACGTACCTTACGCTCGACGGCACCGGCGCCTACACCCTTGACCACCGCACCGGGGAGCGTCGCGCCTCCACCAGGCAGGACCTCGCCGACGCCACGCGCGTGGCCGACGCCTCGCCCGAGATCGGGATCGTGTGGAACATCGTCAGCGTCGACGACGCCCCGGCCAACATGCAGGTTCTCGACGAACTGTCTGCCTGCATCGTCAACACCGGCAAGCACGTTCAAGGTGAGGTGCAGCGCGCGGAGGAAGTCCCCTACGTGATGGACATCCTCGCCGCAGCCGCCGACGACGGACGCTGGGACCCGGAGCGGCCCTTCTTCTCCATCGTCTACTGTCCTGTGCCGCCGCTGCAGCACGAGCCCGAGATGCTCGCCGCGGGGATGGCGCTGGCGCGCGAGGGCGTGCCGATGTGCATCTACAGCATGGGCCTCGCCGGAGCCACGGCGCCTGTGACCCTCGCCGGCGCCGTGATGCAGGCCAACGCCGAGATCCTCAGCTCCATCGTGCTCTTCCAGCTGCTGCGTCCCGGTCTGGCCTGCATCTACGTGGCGGACACCGGCGTGCTCGACATGCGGGTCGGCGTGTACGCGGCGGCCTCGCCGGAAGCCATCCTGATCACCCAGGCCATGGTGGGCCTCGCCCGGCGCTACGACTTGCCGGTCATGGCCACCGGTCTGACCGGGGACGCCAACGAGTCCTCGTCGATGAGCGGCAGCGACGCCGGCATGACGGCGCTGGCTTCGATGCTCATGGACCCGGACCTGCTGGTCGGCGCGGGGATGCATGACGGCGCCCAGATGCTCTCGCTGCCCAAGATCCTGCTCGACTGCGAGTTGTTCCGGCAGTGCCGGCGGGTGCGTGAGGGGATGATCGTCGACGACGCGCACCTGATGGCCGACGTGGTCGCCGACATCGGCCCCGGCGGGCATTTCCTGAAGGCGAAGCAGACGCGGCAGTTCATGCGCGCCGGCGAGCTCTACGTGCCCCGGCTCCTGCTGCGCGAGCCCTACGATACCTGGAGCATCGAGAAGAAGGGCGAGCTGGATCGCGCCGTGGACGCGGTGGAGGCCATCCTCGCCGAGCATCGGCCCAAGCCGCTGCCGGCAGGGGCCGAAGAGAGCATCCTCGGCACCATCGCCGCCGCTGGGCGGGAGCTCGGCGGCCGTTAGCTACAGGCCCATCACCTGGCCCAGCGAGTGTAGCCGCTCGCTGTACGTCTTGCGCGACTTGTCGTCACGCTCGCGCAGTTCCTCAGGGGTCGCCACGGGCACGATCTTGAAGGCCGGGTTGTCGAACAGACGCAGCTCCAGGGAGTCGCCGTTCTCGTAGGGCAGGTCCTTGAAGAGCTTGTGCAGCAGATAGCGCGTGGCGTCCTCGCCCACGGTGAGGATGTAGTGCGGCGTGGTGATGGAGAGCTCGCGAGAGAGGTAGGGGAAGCAGTTTTCCTCTTCCTCGGGCTTGACGGCGCGCACGGCGCAGGCGCTGCGCGGCACGCACTTGACCAGCGTCGTCACGTAGACCCTGTCGCGGCTCGACGCAAGCGCGGGCAGGAACTCGGCCAAGCGGTCGACCAGGCTCGCTCCGGCGGCCCGCCCTGACTCTTCGTCGGCCGGGTCCGGGTGGAGCCCCACGATCATCACCGAGCAGTGCGGATGGCCTTGTCCGGGGACGGCGCGGAGCCGACAGCTTGCAAGCTCCTCGCAGCGCGTGCACTCGCCCACGCTCCGCGCCAACCGATCCAGTTGTTCGACGGCGTCTTCCATTGTGGTCCCCTCTTTCCTAGGGCCGGCCTGGGCCGCGTAAGCGGCAGTGGTCGGCGCGGTCAGGCTCCTGTGGTGTTGAGCCGATACTCGCAGACCAGGGTGCTGGGGACGCCCACCAGGACGAGCATGAGCTCATCGCCGAAGGGCGCCAGCACGACGTTGATCTCGTCGAACTCCACGGAGAGGTACTTGGCCGCCGCCTGGCCCAGCTCGCCGGCCAGGCGGGAACCCATATCGATGGCGCCGGCCACCTGGGCGGCGACGGCGCCCGCGTTGAAGCCTGCGTCTGCGTCTGCGGCTACGACGAAGCCGTCGTGCGAGATGAGCAGGGCGGCGATGATGCCCGGCGTCTTGCGGTACGGCGCGAGTCTGGCGGCGAGGGTGTCGGCCTGGTCGCTCACGATGCCTCCAAGGCGGTCTCGAGTTGGGTGCGCACGGCGGCGGCGAACGCCTCCGCCGCAGCGCCGTCGGCGAACACTCGGGCAAGGCCGTCGTGCGACCCCGCCAGTTCGCTGAGAAAGATGCTGGTGCGTGGAAAGGGCGCTCCATCGGGCTCGGGCAGGGCGCCGTCGAGCGGCAGCTGAACGAGCGTATCGCCGCTGAGGAAGAGCCGGTTCGTCTCGCGCGCCGACAGCCTCACTTGTACGCGCACGGCGACTCCGCCGGCTACCCGCTCGTTGGCGATGTCTATCTCCACAGGCGAAGACTAGCGAGGCGGGTGGGCGGTTACAAGACGCGGCCCCCGCGGGGTCGCCGCGTCACTGCGCGGCGGCGAGCGGCAGCGAAGGTTGCGCGCCCTGGCGGTGCGGCGCGGCAGGCGCTGCTTCGTCCCGCGCTGCCGCCAGCAGATCCTCCAGGCGGCGCACGGTGGGGAACGAGGCGGCGCCGGCGGCCAGCGTCTGCCGGCGGCCGGCGATGAGGCTGGTGCTCACGTCGTGACTTGTGCCCGCGGCGAGGTCGCGCGCCTCGGCGAGCGAGCGCCCCGGCAGGACGAGCACGAACGAGTCGGCGCGGACGCGGAAAGCTCTGTCGTCGGCGTCCAGGCGCCGCTCGATGCGGCGCGCGACGCCCTTGACCAGCTGCTCNCTGCCCTGGGAGCCGAGGAAGTTGCGGCAGTCTCCGAAATGCTCCAGACGCAGGCAGACGACGCTCAGCGGGCGATGCTCCGCGAGGGCGGACTCCATGCCTGCCACCAGGAGCTCCGTGAGGCGTTCTCCGGTGTAGAAGCCGGTGGTGTCGTCCACGCGCGCCGGCCGCCGTCGCGGCGCCGGTGCTCTGCGCAGCCTGGTTGCCGCGACCCAGCCGCCGGCCACGAGGACGACCAGTTTGGCGACCCCGCCGGCGCGGCTGCCGCCCAGGGAGGGGTCGGCGATGGCGAGGACGATGAGCAGCAGCAGGGCCGGCGCCAGCAGGTAGGGCCATTCCCTGCGCGGCGTCTGGGCGACCTGCCCCAGGGCAAGCACGGGGACGAAGCCCAGCAGCCAGCTCTCAGCGCCTCCGGAGAACGCTAGAGTGCAGCCCAGCAGGAGCCAATCGGCCACCGCGAACGTGTGCGCCAGATCCTCGCCGCGCACCCGTGCGACGCTCAAGGAATACAGACCCAGCAGCACTGCGACCAGGCACGGCGCGACAGCCACCCGGTGGCCGAGCAACAGCGCGCTGAGGCCGAGAAGAAGGAAGAAGAGGGTGCGGAAGCGGCCTCGCAGAAGTGCCGGGTTGCGGCGCCTGCGGGGCGGACGACTCACTCTGGCGCCGTCCGAGTCATGCCTGGCGTGAAGGGAGCGCATTGCATGCCGNGAGTATTCTCCCTCATCCAGCGCAATCCTTCAAGGTCAAGTTAAGGGTTGGAGTTCAACGGACTCACCCGACGTCCTGACGCGGCCCTCTGCGTCGGCTATAATCAGTGCCCCGTGGAACGCGCACTCTTCTTCTCTGGGAACGAAGCTATCGCCCATGGCGCCGTGCGCGCCGGGGCCGGTTTCGCCTGCGGCTATCCCGGCACGCCCTCCACGGAGATCCTCGAGACGGCCGCCGGCATCCCCGGCGTCCACGCCGAGTGGTGCATCAACGAGAAGGTCGCCATGGAGACTGCCGTCGGGGCGTCGCTGGCCGGCGTGCGCACCATCGTCACCATGAAGCATGTGGGCCTCAACGTGGCCGCCGACCCGTTCATGACGCTGTCCCTCACCGGCGTCAACGCCGGCCTNGTGATCGTGAGCGCGGACGACCCGGGCATGCACTCCTCGCAGAACGAGCAGGACAACCGCAACTACGCCAAGTTCGCCAGGATCCCGATGTTCGAGCCTTCGGACAGCCAGGAGGCCTACGACTTCCTGGCCGAGGCCTTCTCGCTCTCGGAGGAGTTCGACACGCCGGTGCTCCTGCGCTCCACCACGCGGCTCTCGCACGGTCGCGGGCGCGTCTTCCCGCGCGTACCCGTCGTTCTGGAGCCGCGCGGCTACGAGCGCAACATCAGCAAGTACGTCATGGTCCCGCAGTACGCGCGCGTCAGGAACCGTCTCGTTCTCGAACGGCTGCAGAAGCTGCGCGCCAGGTCCGAGTCGTCGCCGCTCAACGTGCTCGAGGCCGGCACCGCCGGCTTCGGCATCATCGCCTCGGGCGTGGCCTACGCCTACGCCCGCGAGGCCTTCCCCAAGGCGTGGTTCCTCAAGCTCGGCATGTCGCACCCCTTGCCGTACGGCAAGGTCGCGCGGCTGTACCAGGAGGTCTCGCGCGTCGCGGTGGTCGAGGAGCTCGACCCGTTCCTCGAGGACCAGGTCCGCGGCCTCGGCCTGCCGGTGATCGGCAAGCAGGCCATACCCGCCGACGGCGAGCTCGACCAGGACATCGTGTTCCGGGCGCTGGAACCTTATGTGACGCGCAAGCCGGCCCGGCGCCGGCGTCCGGTGATGCCGCCGGCGCCCAGACTCACTGCGCCGCCGGAGCCTGCCGCCGGCCTGCCGGTGCGCCCGCCGGTGCTGTGCCCCGGCTGCACGCACCGTTCCGTCTACGCGTCCCTCCGGCGCCAGAAGCTTGTGCCGATGGGCGACATCGGCTGCTACACCCTGGGCGCGCTGCCTCCACTTCTGGCGCTGGACAGCTGCCTCTGCATGGGCGCCAGCATCGGCATGATGGCCGGCTTCAACAAGGCTCTCGGGCGCAAGGCCGCCGCCGCCGTCATCGGCGATTCCACCTTCTTCCACTCCGGCATCACGCCGCTCATCGACGCCTGCTACAACCAAGCCGAGGGTCTGGTGCTGGTGCTCGACAACCGCACCACGGCGATGACGGGTCACCAGGGTCACCCCGGCACCGGCCTGCGGCCCGACCGCAGCCAGGGTCCGGCGGTCGATATCCAGAAGCTGTGCAAGGGAATCGGCGTGCGCTGCATCACGGTGGACGCGAACGACCACCAGGCGGTCGACGCCGCGATCAAGGCAGAGGTCGGGGNTCATGGCTTGGGCGTCATCGTCGCTCTCGCGCCCTGCGCCCTGCTGGTGCGCGAGAAGGCCGGCGAGATCGTCGTCGACGAGGGGCGCTGCAATCTCTGCGGCGTGTGCCTCGACATCGGCTGCCCCGCGCTGGCTCCCGGCGACGAGGCGATGACTGTGACCGATGTGTGCGCCGGCTGCGGCTTGTGCATCGAGGTGTGCCGGCGCGGCGCCCTGAGCTGCGCCGGCGCCTCCGGCGCCGGCGCNGAGGGCGCCGGATGAACGGCGTCACCACGGTCTCATTGATGGGAGTTGGGGGGCAGGGCATCCTTCTGGCCGCTGCCATCCTCGCCAAGTCCGCCTCCGCGGAGGGCCTCGACGTCAAGGCCAGCGAGGTCAAGGGCATGGCCCAGCGTGGCGGCAGCGTGCTCAGCACGGTGCGCTTCGGCGAGCGNGTGTGGGCGCCGGTGTCGCGTCGCGCGGACGTCGTCGTGGCCATGGAGTTGCTCGAGGGCCGTCGCGGCCTCGACCTGCTCGGGCGGCGTGGCACCCTGGTGTGCGCGGCTACCACGCGGATCGTGCCGGGAAGCGTGTTGCGGCGCGAAGACGAGTACCCCGATGACCTGGCTGCGGCCGCGGAGGAGCAAGGCGTGCGCCTCATAGCCCTCGACGCCGAGGATCTGGCGCGCGAGGCCGGTACCCTGCGCGCCGTCAATGTGGTCCTGCTCGGCGCCGCCAGCATGGTCCTCCCCCTTAGCCGACAGTCCTGGCAACGCGGCCTCAGCGCCGCGGTGCCGGCCAAGATCCTGGAAGTCAACGAGCGGGCGTTCGCTCTGGGGCGTGACGCCGTCAGCAGCGAGGAGGTCGGGCCGTGAAGGTCACGCAGCTCACCGTGTTTCTCGAGAACCGCAGCGGGCGCCTTGCCGAGGTCGCCGACCTCTTGGGCAAGGAAGGCATCAACATCCGCGGCTTCTCCACCACCGAGGCGGCAGAGTACGGCATCGTGCGCCTCATCGTCACCGATCCTCAGCGGGCCCGGCAGCTCCTGCACGACGCCGGCTTCACGACGCACATCTCGCAGGTGATCTGCGTCAAGGTCCCCGACGAGCCCGGCGGGCTCGCCAGGGTGCTCGACGAGGTCGCCACCGCCGGCGCCTCGATCGACTACCTCTACAGCATCTCGTTCCAAAACATCTGCTTCGCCGTGCGCGATATAGATCGCGCCATCGAGCTCCTCGAGGGCAAGGTGACGCTGCTCTCGGACGACGAGGTGCGCGCCCTGTGAGCGCCGCGACCAGCGACCATCTCGCCCCCGACAAGGCCGGCGGGCTCCTCTGGGAACCGGTTGCCGAGACGCTGCCCACGAAGCAGCTCGGCGAACTCCAGATCGAGCGTCTGCGCGCCATGCTNCAGAACGCCNACGACAACGTGCCCTTCTACCGCAAGAGGCTCGACGAGGCCGGCGTCAAGCCCGGCGACGTCAGCTGCCACGGCGACCTCGCCGGGTTGCCCTTCACCACCAAGATCGATCTGCGCGACCACTATCCGTTCGGGATGTTCGCGCGTTCGCGGGACCAGATCGTCCGCGTGCACGCGTCCTCCGGCACCACAGGCAACCCCACCACCGTGGGCTACACGCGCGCCGACATCGCCACTTGGGGCGACCTCATCGCGCGCACTCTGGCCGGCGGCGGCGTGAGGCCCGGCGACCTGCTGCAGAACGCCTACGGCTATGGCCTGTTCACCGGCGGCCTGGGCCTGCACTTCGGCGCCGAGCATCTGGGGTGCACGGTCGTACCCATATCGGGCGGCAACACGGAGCGCCAGCTCAAGATCATGCGCGACTTCGGCGCCACCGCGCTGAGCTGCACGCCGTCCTACGCGATGTATCTCGCCGACGCCGCTCGCGACCGCGGCTTGCGCCCGCAGGACTTGCCGATCCGGGTGGGCTTCCNCGGCGCCGAGCCNTGGACCAACGAGCTGCGCGTGCAGATCGAGGCCGGCCTCGGCATCGATGCTCTCGACATCTACGGGCTCTCCGAGATGGGCGGCCCNGGTGTNGCCTTCGAGTGTCTCTGCAANGCNGGGATGCACATCAACGAAGACCACTACATGGCGGAGATCATCGACCCAGAGACGCTGCGCCCGCTGCCCGAGGGCGAGGTCGGCGAGCTGGTGTTCACCACGCTCTCCCGCGAGGCGCAGCCGCTGATCCGCTTCCGCACCCGCGACCTCTGCAGCCTCTCGTCTGATCCGTGCGCCTGCGGGCGCACCTCGGCGCGCATGAGCAAGCCCATCGGACGCAGCGACGACATGCTCATCATCAGAGGCGTCAATGTGTTCCCCAGCCAGATCGAAGAAGTGGTCATGAGCATCCCGGAGATCGAGCCGCACTACCAGATCGTCGTCGACCGGAAGGGGTATCTCGACGTCATGGAAGTGTGGGTCGAGGTTGGCGAGGACATCTTCGCCGAGACCATGGGCGACCTCGAGCGCTTCCAGCGCCGGGTGCAGGCCCAGATCTACAGCGTGCTCAACATCCAGGTCGCGGTCAAGCTCAAGGAGCCCAAGGCGATCCAGCGCTCCGAGGGCAAGGCCGTGCGCGTGATCGACAAGCGCAAGGCTCTCTGACGCGGAAGGGACGGCCGGGTGGCCGCTGCGCGTCCTGCGGCGGCTCGGGATGCGGCCCGCCGGCCCGGCCGCGTGCCGGGGCAGCCTGCGGGAAAAGTTCACCCTCGCCGCCAGCGAGTGGCGCGAGGAGCGCGCTTCGGCGCGCCTGGAGCGCCCCCCTCGGCGCGCGTCTATAATCGAGTCGTGACCTCGCCCGCTTCAACTCTGCGGCCGCTGCGCGGCCAGCGCATCGACCTGTCCTCGCGGACCAGCCGCGAGGAAGAGCTGCCGACCGCCGCGGCCCGCGCCTTCCTCGGCGGGCGCGGGCTGGGCGTCTACCTGGCGCTGCGCGAGCGGCTGTACGACGTCGAGCCGCTCTCTCCGCAGAACCTGCTCATCTTCGCGCCGGGGCCGCTCACCGGCACCGGCGCGCCGGCGAGCGGCCGCTACAGCGTCACCAGCCGCTCGCCGCTCACCGGCACCGTCTTCGACGGCAACTCCGGCGGCAACTGGGG
>JGI24137J36423_1000390_pt1 | contig 12084 bp, 14 predicted proteins | sample BarGraNGADG00311_FD_36423 | JGI IMG/M metagenome (IMG submission 36423) | reverse complement strand
AACAGGTGTGATAATTGACGGTTACGTTAAGCACGTAGGCAGGATGGAGCAGGCTTATTGGCGGGCGCCCCTAGATGGCTTCTGCTGACTTTATAGACGTCAAAAAATGGATTAATAGAGCGCGTCAAATAATACGTGGCGTATAATTGTAACAAAAATTGATGAACACTTTCGTAGCCGATTGGGACTATCTTGAGTCTCGCGGCTCTATTTTACAGCAGAACGTAGCAGTCCTGACGAGTGAAGGGGGCTATATAAAGACTCTTATACTCGCAAGAAGAAGTAGAGGGCAACACGACGTTGGCATGGTATGATTAAAATCAAGCGTCGCTTTAACGCCAGGGCGGTATCTATTTTAGTTTTGCTCACGCTTGCGCTTTCAATTTACGTCGCAAGTCCTTGCAACGCTTCGCTTGTAGTGACACACGCCACACCAGTCGCAGTTGCACCCAAAACGTTGTTATCGCTAGCTCATACAGGTAACGTGTTCCCTGCTGCTATTATGGTGCCTTACTCGGGCGTAGTTCGCTTTCTAATTGCCCAAAGCGATATTCCCGACGTATTAGTCCCCTCTGTGGTGCCGTCAGCCGTGCCAACCTTTTCCCAAGACAGTCCGACCCCACAACCAACCAAAGTCTCAACGAACGTGAGTAAGAATACGACGCAAAACAGCACTGGAACTGGCTTTGATCTCGGCAAAATTGTGGGTAACATTTCGCCCTTCTTCATTATTGCGCTAATTCCGCTTCTTTTCATTATCGGAGCTTTGTTTTACTTCTTTTTTATGGGAGATCAAGAGCGCAGAGTTTCTGATGAGGGCCAAGAGCGCAGAGTTTCTGATGAGGGCCAAGAGCGCAGAGTTTCTGATGAGGGCCAAGAGGCTGACTCTGAATTAATCAACCCTAGCGAAGAGACAGGATGGCGAGAGCTCTAAGTAGCGCTATCATCCAAATTGATCTTACGATTGGACACTATATACTGCTTTAAAAGCCCGCGAAAAACAACATATCATTAGCCGGAGGCTTAAAAACACCGAAGCGTGCTGCCACGGTTGAAACGGCTGTTGCGTTAACTGTCAAGCAGCGATTAAGCGGTTTTTTGTCGTCCAAACGTGTCAATTTATAAAACGTTATATATTGTGCGGATCATCAAGAAAGCTGCGCAATAATGCCTGCCGCGCGCAACGGCCGTATTGAACGAGGAGTGATACGATGTCAGAAAAAGAGGACATCTTAAAGCAAAGCATTGAAATTCTCGCCCGCATTGTCGGCGATGACTCAGTGCCAAGAAACATCCGCCGCGCTGCAGACGAAGCTAAGACTCGACTGCTGAATCGAGAGGATTCTGACACTGTGCGAGCAGCATACGCGATTTCAATACTCGACGATATCAGCAACGATCCCAATATGCCCCTCCATACGAGAACGCTCATTTGGAACGTAGTAAGCCAGCTTGAAAAGGTAATGCAAGGGCAATAACACAAAGTCAGATCGGCCTTGATGTGTTAAGACGGACGCGACCTACTTTTTTTGACTACGTGCACAGAGGGAATGATTGATCTCAGAGCAACAATACGAGAAGACATACAACTTATTCTTGCGACCTACCGATATTAGAAAACAACCGAGAGGTCATTTTTTCAAATTTAGAGCTGATAACGGGGTGCAAAAACCAGCTACGTAAAGAGGAAAAATAATATATCATAACATACGAGTAGATTTTGCGCTTCTTCTAGCGTTGTAATATAAGGTGACCGAATGGACGTTGATGAACAGGCAAAGAAGATAAAAGACTGGGCCGGGCGATACGCAGAAAAAAAAGGGTTCGAGCTCAATCCAGACGAGGAACGGGTTGATGATGTCGCAAAGGGCCTCGCTGTCAGACAGGAGAAGTTTGGAAAGCGTTACTGTCCGTGTCGCATCATTACGGGAGACGCAGAGGAGGACCGAAAGATAATATGTCCGTGCGTTTACCACGAAGCCGAGGTCAGAGAGCACGGGATGTGTCATTGTAAGCTTTTTAGCGCGAAGAGATCAAGTGAGGGAGCTGATAGTGAAACTGAGACCTAGTATGCAGTACGTGGCAATCATTGCTGTGTTAAGCCTCCTGAGTGTCGGAATGAGCGGATGCATAAGTCAGTCAGGCTACGAGTTTAAAAGCGGGATAACGCCTCCTAAACTGGTTAGCGACTTGATGAAGAACGGAACGGTCATCCTGTTCATCACGCAGAACAACTGCCCTGCGTGCGAGCAGACGCTCCCGAAGATAACGGATCTTCAAAAGCAGTACAATGGCACGAATGTGACGTTTGCAACGTTCAACATCGACAATAGCAACGTCTCAGAACGTCGGCCAAGTATATGGCGTAAGAACGACCCCGACAACCGTTGTGTTACGCAAGGACGGAGCCGCCGCTACATTCGTGGGTGTCTTCGACGAGAACACAGTGAAAAGCGCCATTGAAGACGCACGCAAGTAACACACATCGCCGAGGACGCACATAAATGGAAGTAAATCCGCTGATCGCATTCGGAGCAGGGCTCATTAGCATATTTTCTCCCTGCGTGTTACCGCTGCTACCGGCCATCGTCGCCTCATCAACGGATCGCGGCAGATACCGGCCTGTCGCCATCGTTCTTGGTCTAAGCATATCGTTCACGACCATGGGCCTCATTGCATCAGCTTTTGGGGCCGCTTTTGCAGCGTTTAGCTACTATCTCTACGCAGCGGCAATACTCTTGATAATCGCGATGGGGTTCTGGATGCTCTTCNATCTCCACCTGCCCTACAACACGCCACGGTTGGGCCTCATAGATAGGGTGTCAAAGAAAACTTACGACATTCCGACCGAAGGTATGGCCAGCGGGTTGGCTTTAGGGCTCGCACTAGGGATAGTGTGGCTTCCATGCACCGGACCGGTCCTAGCTACGATACTAACGTGGGTGGCTGCAAACGGCGACGTTGCAACAGGCGGACTGCTGCTCATGATCTACTCTCTCGGCTTCGCCGTTCCTATGCTTGCTATTGCCTATTCGGCTCGAATTTCATCGTCTCTCGTCGGTAAATCGTCCAAGACCATTTGGATCAAGCGCATCGCTGGCGTAGTACTCATTGCAGTTGGCATATACTTGGCTCTACCGTATCTACCAACGCTTGCACAAGTCTGATGCATTTTTCTCCGCAGAGCGATACGTCAAAATGCATCGCCTTGTACACGAGAAAAAAATCTCGCCGGCGACCTATGTAGCACAAAGGTCGATGACTCCTAAGTAGCCAGAAAGGCAAGGGCCGGCAATTCGTCGTTATACGGGTGACGAACGAGGAGCGCGAATTCCGCTCACAATTGTCGACGGCTACCCCTAAAACGGTCGATAAAGATAACCTTTCATCAAGAAGTGGAGCTTACTGAAGAAAGTGCGACGTCCAGACGAGGGCGGTGAGATAGAAATCTTGTTGGCCTGCTCGACACGACTATAGATGTGAGCAAGATAGGGCCGTTATTCTCGTTTCCGGCCCCCGCGCGATGGTTGCGGGAAAAGCGGCAATGTCCGATGATGAGATGGTGCGATTCAAGAACGCTGGCATCCTTTGCGTAAGGTAAAAAGAGTATAGGTTCAACTAGTAGGATACATTGCAGACTATCTAGGAGTGAAAAGGTTGTTTCGTATCGAAAACGCTGGACAATTAGGGCGGGAATTATGAGCGCCCCCTCCATTGCACGCAAAACAAATGAAATCGTGATTGCCGTTGTAAAGGAACGGGCCCCAGGTGAACAGCGCGTTGCGACCGTGCCCGAGGTAGTCCAGAAACTCTCGTTATCGGGGTACAAGGTCCGGGTCGAGCATGATGCGGGAGCAGGAGCGTTTTACCCAGACGACCTCTATATTGCTGCCGGTGCGGAGATCGCGCCCGGTCGGGCTGAACTGCTGGACGGTGCAACGATCGTGTTGTTCGTACAGCCCCCAACCATAGCTGATGTAGAGATGCTCGCGGAGGGCACGATCGTCATCGGGTTCATGAACGCGGCGAACAACCTGTCAACCGTTGCACGGATGCGCGACCGCAATGTCACCGCCTTTGCCCTTGAGCTTGTCCCGCGGATTACCCGCGCCCAGAGCATGGACGCGCTGAGTTCCCAGGCAACGGCCGGCGGGTATGCAGCAGCGATCGTTGGCGCCTACAACTGCCCCAAGTTTCTCCCAATGCTGACAACGGCCGCGGGCACGATCCGACCGGCAACGGTGCTCATCCTAGGTGCGGGGGTTGCCGGTCTTATGGCGATCGCCACCGCCAAGCGCCTTGGCGCCATGGTCGAGGCGTACGATGTCAGGCGTGCTGTGGGCGAACAGGTCCGGAGCCTCGGCGCGAAATTCCTCGAGCTTGAGATCAATGCGGAAGGCCAGGGCGGTTACGCCCGCGAGCTCACGCCGGAAGAGAAAGTGGAGGAAGGGCAGATGGTCTCTACCGCGGTGGCGCGCGCTGACATCGTTATCACGACGGCCAGCATCCCAGGCCGCAAGGCACCGGTCCTGATAACGAAAGAGACCGTAGCAGCGATGCGTCCGGGCGCCGTCATTGTCGACCTTGCTGCCGAATCGGGCGGCAACTGCGAGCTGACACAAAGTGGCGAGACCGTAAAGGTGCATGGTGTCACGATCGTGGGCCCACAGAACCTCCCGTCCCGGGTCGCGTTTCACGCAAGCCAGATGTACGCTAAGAACCTCCAGTCGTTCCTCTCGCTGCTTGTTAGTGCGGACGGGGTACTCACTGGTGAGTTCACTGACGAGATCCTTGCGTCAAGCCTCCTGGTGAGCGCAGGCAAGGTGCAACATAAGCCCACGCTTGAGCTTATCAACGGAGAGGGGCTATGATCGAGATCACGGCGTTCTGGACCGCTATATACATCGCAATGCTGGCGGCATTCACTGGTTACGTTGTCATTAGCCGGGTCCCCACCATCCTGCACACACCGTTGATGAGCGGCTCGAACTTCATCCATGGAATCGTGCTCGTTGGGGCAATGGTAGCGCTCGGCCTTGCCACGACGGCGACAGAGCAGGTGATCGGGTTCATCGCAGTAGTTCTCGGTGCAGCAAACGTCACCGGTGGTTACGTGGTCACTGAACGGATCCTCCAGATGTTCGACCGCAGCGGAAAGAAGCCGGGCAAGGGGGCCTGACATGGTTGACCTCTCTTTTGTCATCGAACCCGTATACATTGTGACGATCTTCTTCTTCATCATCGGGCTGCAGCGGATGAGCCACCCGCTCACGGCCCGGAGCGGGATCGTCTGGGCCGGCGCTGCGATGCTGATCGCAACGCTCGTCACGTTCTTTACGCCAAATCTCACTAACATCGCCCTAATCGCAATCGCGATCGTGATCGGCGGCGGCTTCGGCTATATTGCGGCCAAGCGCGTGGGGATGACCAATATGCCCCAAATGGTCGCTTTATATAATGGGATGGGGGGTGGCGCGGCAGCCGCGATTTCGGCAGTCGTGCTCCTAGGTCCCGCCACTGCCATCACCGGCTCGCTTGCCGTCGTTGGCGGCCTGATCGGAGCTGTTTCTTTTTCCGGCAGCCTCATCGCATTCCTAAAGCTGCAGGGCTGGATGCCATCACGGCCGGTTACCTTCGCGGGCCAGCAGATCGCCAACATGACAGTCCTTGTTCTCGCCATCGTTTCCGGTGTGTTCGTCATCCTGCAGCCCTCTTGGATACCGCTTTCCGTAAGCATATACCTCCCGCTTTTCTTTATTCTCGCTCTCGGCTTCGGGCTCCTCATGACACTCCCGATTGGCGGGGCCGACATGCCCGTGGTGATCTCGATGTACAACGCCTTCACCGGGTTGGCCGTTGCACTTGACGGGTTCTCGTTTGCCACCCCCAACTATGCAATGATCATTGCGGGCGTCATTGTCGGTGCTGCGGGTTCGCTGCTCACGCTCCGGATGGCTAACGCAATGAACCGCTCGCTCACAAACGTCTTGTTCGGCGCTTTCGGCGCAACGGAGGAGCAGGCGGCGCAAGTATCGGGCAGCGTCAAAGCGATCGAGGCCGACGACGTTGCAGTCATGCTCGCCTACGCGGACCGGGTTATCATTGTCCCTGGATACGGCATGGCGGTCGCCCAAGCCCAGCAGAAAGTGAAGGAGCTGACCGACCTGCTCATGAGCAGGGGCGTGCAAGTGAAGTTCGCGATCCACCCGGTTGCCGGGAGGATGCCTGGGCACATGAACGTCCTGCTTGCCGAGGCAGGGGTTGCCTACGACCACCTCTTCGACCGCGACGAGGTGAACCCTGAGTTCCCCAGCACTGACGTTGTCCTTGTCATCGGGGCCAACGATGTCGTGAACCCTGCAGCGCACCGGCAGGGCAGCCCGCTCTTCGGCATGCCAATCCTTGATGTCGAACAAGCAAGGAATGTAATTGTCCTAAAGCGCGGGCAGGGGAAGGGCTTTGCGGGGATCGAGAACGACCTGTTCTATCGGGACAACACGAAGATGCTTTACGGTGACGCGCAGGAGACGGTCAGCAAGCTTGTGCAGGCCCTCAAGAAACTATGAATCCCACGGGAATCTACGAGACCGATCGTACGGCCCCGTCGAGGTCAACGGGAGCAACGTTATACTCGACATAGAACGTTCATCGATGTGATTGGTCAGGACGCCCCAATTTTTTTCCTTCTGGGGACTTAAGGCAATACATAGGGGAAAAGATGAAACACCCTTATTGATGATGGCTGTTTTACCTTTTTGCAGCATGTCGTTGTATGCAGCGCTGTTGCTACGAAAGCGGCAACCGTCATCCTTACAATGGGTGCCTCAAAGAGATTTGCCCGCGCGATTAACGTGTTCCTAAAACAGGACGCTCTAACACGAAAACAGCGCAAAAAAAGACTGACCGGGTTGCTTTCAAGATAACGCTTCTGAATCGAGTTACCTTGCAGAAAATATTTAATTAATTACCGGGATACTATCAATCACAGTTACAGGAGTGTTTTTTTTAAGTTGTCCCAAGNTGAAGAGATCGACATTGACCAGAATGCAGACGCAACCGAACAGGAAGGTTCGGCTTTGCTCGGCGGCATGGATATCGCGGTCACTGACGAGATCAACGTNCCCTNANTNCTCGTTGATCAGGTGATCGGACAAGAACAGGCCGTTGAAGTGATAAAAAAGGCGGCAAAGCAACGACGCCATGTAATGCTTATCGGCTCTCCGGGCACCGGGAAGTCAATGCTCGCTCGATCCATGGCAGAATTGCTCCCTAAGGAAGAGCTGCAGGATATCCTCGTTTATCACAACCCCGAGGACAGCAACACCCCCAAAGTACGTGTGGTGCCGTCAGGGAAGGGTCGGCAAATCGTCGATGCCTATAAACGGGAAGCGCAAAAAAAGACCCAGTTCAGGAATATGCTTTCCATGGTGCTGGTTTTTGCGATCGTTGGCTATAGCTTCGCGATCAATCAACCGATAATGGGCATCATTGCCGCTGCCATGCTCTTCATAGCGCTGCGCTACATCACACCTAAGGAAGACATGATCATACCTAAGCTCCTCGTCATGACTGATGGCGAAGATACCGCGCCCTATATCGATGGTACAGGAGCGCACGCAGGAGCGCTCCTCGGTGACGTGCGGCACGATCCTTTTCAATCGGGGGGGCTTGAGACGCCTTCGCACGACCGCGTCGAGGCAGGAGCAATCCACAAGGCAAACAAGGGGGTGCTCTTTATCGATGAGATTAACACGCTCAGAATCGAATCACAGCAGCACCTCCTCACCGCACTTCAAGAAGGGGAATTTCCTATTACCGGGCAATCCGAGCGCTCAAGTGGTGCGATGGTAAAAACAGAGCCCGTGCCGTGTAACTTTGTGCTGGTCTCTGCAGGAAATCTCGACGCTGTAAAAGGCATGCATCCCGCGCTACGCTCGCGTATCCGCGGTTATGGTTATGAAGTGTACATGCGCGACTCAATGGAAGATACGCCAGAAAACCGGCGAAAACTCGTGCGCTTCGTCGCCCAAGAGGTGAAAAAGGACGAGAAGATACCTCACTTCACTGCCGATGCCGTTGAAGAGATCATCCGCGAGGCGCGACGAAGGTCGGGAAGGAAAGGACACGTCACATTAATGCTGAGAGACCTCGGCGGGCTTATTCGAGTCGCAGGAGATATCGCTCGTGCCGAAGGCGCTGAGTACACGACTGCTACACACGTTATCGATGCGAAGAAAATGGCACGATCGGTCGAGCAGCAGCTCACTGATCAATATCTCGAGCGCCGTAGAGACTACCAGATGTTTCGGAACACCGGCGCAGAGGTTGGTCGCGTCAATGGTCTCGCTGTGGTGGGAGATGATTCGGGTGTCGTGCTGCCCATCGTTGCAGAGATCACACCTGCACAATCCAAAGAGGAGGGTCGCGTAATCGCGACTGGATTGCTAAAAGAGATCGCTCTTGAGGCCGTCCAAAACGTTTCTGCACTTATCAAGAAGTTCTCAGGCCAAGGCATTACAGACAAAGACGTGCACATCCAGTTCATTGGCACCTATGAGGGGGTCGAGGGCGATTCGGCGTCAATTTCAATTGCAACCGCAGTCATCTCAGCACTCGAAAACGTTCCAGTGGATCAGTCTGTAGCAATGACCGGATCGCTTTCGATTCGCGGAGAGGTGCTGCCCGTTGGCGGCGTGACGCACAAGGTTGAGGCGGCCGCTAAGGCAGGTATTACGCGTATAATCATCCCGAAGGACAACGAAGGGGACGTCATGATCGAGAAGCAATTCAGAGACAAGGTGCAGATTATCCCTGTCGGTACTATCGGTGAGGTTCTGGAAAACAGCCTTATCGGTCGAAAGCGAGATGGGTTGCTCGAGCATCTAAAGAATTTCACGGGTAACTCGCATGATCTGAAGGGCTATTCGAGCGCTGTCCCTCAGTGAGTTTTTTGCGCGTGCGTTCAGCACATAATTGAGGCGGTCTTCATGCTAGAAGAGCCGTTGCCGCTCTTTAGAAAGACACANCTCACATATACAAACGCTGACCTTAACGGGTCGACTGACGACCTATGGCAGATTCACGATCGTTTTGCGAAAGGAGGGCAGCATAGTGATGGCGTTGTCAGCCCCTCCCTTCTCGATTTAAAGATTGAAATCGCGCACAGGATATACCAAAACTGCCATTTCTGCGAGCGCCGATGCCTCACAGATAGAATCAAGAAGCCAGGATTCTGCGGAGTTTTAGGGTCAAAATACTCGTCAGAGTTTCTCCACTACGGCGAAGAACGCGAACTCGTTCCATCGCACACTATTTTTTTTACGGGCTGCACCTTCAAATGTGTCTTCTGTCAAAATCGGGATATTGCTTATCATCCAAATGCCGGTGTAGTCTGTGACCCGCAGGTGCTTGCACGGAGAATATACGCGCGATCGATGGCGGGCTCACGAAACGTGAACTGGGTGGGGGGAGACCCGACCCCCCACATATGTATGATATTGGAAACGATGCGCGCCCTCGCCACGCTCGAGCGAGAGAGTGGGGTTGATGCACGATTGTTGAACGTCCCGATGGTTTTCAACTCAAACGCATACTACTCCACAGAAGCTCATAAGCTTCTCGATGGCGTGATTGACGTTTACCTGAGTGACTTTAAGTATGGCAACGACGCTTGTGCACATCGGTATTCGAATGTCGACAATTATATAGGAGCCGTCACGCGTAACCTTCTCGCTTCAAAAGACAGGCTCATAATACGTCACCTGGTTATGCCCGGCCATGTTCAGTGTTGCACGGAGCCGATCGTCGGATGGGTGCGTGAGCACGCGCCAGACGTCAAGTTCAACNTTATGTTTCAGTATGCCCCTTACAACGTCGTTAACTACCCCGAGATGAATCGGTACGTGAGCGACTCCGANCGACGCGCAGCTTTAAACATCGCAAAGGGTTTAAACCTCATTTGACGTTCCTTGGACTATGGGGATCATAACGCTAATCTCTGACTTCGGCGCTTACTACCCGGCGGTGATGAAGGCAGTTGTCCTAGGTATAGCCCCTGATGCAACCATCATCGACGTAAGTCACGAGATCACATGTGAGAACGTTCGCGAGGCGGCCTTCGTACTCCGCGAAACGGTCAAATACTTCCCGCGAGGCACGGTGCATATAGCGGTTGTCGATCCTTCTGTCGGCACAGACAGACGGGGTCTTGTCATAGCAGCGGCAGGGCATTATCTTGTCGGTCCCGATAACGGAATTCTGATCCCTGCAGCGCGCTCCTTAGGCGATTTCGAAGTGTTGCGGATCGAAATTGAAGCGGAGTCAAGCACATTTCACGGACGAGACGTCTTCGCGCCTGTAGGTGCGCACTTACTAATGGGCCACATGCAAAGCCTTGTGCCTGCGCCGACTTATGTTGATCTTCTATCGACGAACCGCATTCGTCTGAAAACGCCATTTCAGGAACCATTTTATATGTCGATCGATTCGGCAACTGCGTGACGAATATTCCCAGAACGTTGATGATACAGCGCTCAGGCCATGGCAGCTTACATAATCTCAACGGTGACGTAGCAATTCAGTTTGTGCAGACGTACGACGATGTAGCTAGAGGCCAGCCATTGCTCACCGTAGGGAGCTTTGACTTGATAGAAATCGCCGTTAATAAGGGCAGCGCTGCAACAGAGTTAAATTTGAATTTAGGCGACGAGATCTCGCTGGAAAATCCGTAACGCACTCACAATAAACGAGATTTATCGCAGAGTTTTGTAAGCGGTACCTGTAACACGCGAATGCACTCCTTCAAGTTGAAGCAGCTTTTGCTTGATTTCGAGCCCCCAGGCAAACCCGCCAAGGCCAGATACTCCTACCACTCGATGGCAGGGGACAAATAGGGGCACAGGGTTGCGATGCAACGCATTCCCGACGGCTCGCGCTGCACGGGGGTTACCTAACTTTGCCGCTAGTTCTGAATACGTAACGACGCTTCCCCGTGGTATTTGCCGTGCATATTGTAGTGTGGCTCTTTCGAAAACAGAGTGGTTGTCAAGATCGACAGGGAAGACGCTAAGATCCACGTTACCCCCTCGCAAGTATTTCTCAAGAGCTTTTACGGCTGGTTTCGCGCCCTGCAGGTTATCAGGACGAGAGCACGGTCCAAGCTCCACCTGTTGAATCACCCCACCTTCAAGCACGACGAATACGAATTGCGCTAGAAATTCAGAATAAAGAGACGCGGTTTCTTTCATCGTTTCTGCGTGCTCACCGTTTATAGCAGATACCAATCATTATCGCCCACCGTCTTTTCCAGCGTCTCTAAGTGCACATCTTGCGCTGAAGCATTTGAGATCGAGAGTAACGCAGCCCTCAAATCAGCCAAGTAGTGAACGTTGCTGAGGCTCCCGTACTCAAACTTCCTACCTCGTACCCGACAACGTTCGAGCGTTTCCGCGTGTGGCAAGATGGTTACATCAAGGTCAGTCTTCTTGCATGCCCTTTGCATGGCTTGCCTAAAGTCACCCGTGCAGTAAGCAATTCGATGTTTATACGTGTTGCGCGTCTTTTCTAAGTAGTGATAAAGTCGCTTACTCTCGAGCTCAACGAATCTCTTCTTAACGGAAAGGACGTTGCAATTGCCAAGCACGAAATCGTAGTGAGCAAAGGGATATTCAGTATCGAGTTCCCGCGGCGTTACGCCACAGGTGCCAAATGCAACGATATGCACCTCCTCCGGGGCTAAAACGCTGAAAATGACCTTGTCGTAATTCCTATGACTCGGACTCGTATGATACGGCTTCACCTTGGCGCACGGCACAAAAATACAGACGTTACGCACGGGCGGGGTGTACTCATGCAGCACGTACTCATTTGCCCTAACCATGTCGGGATGAGAGAATACTTTCTCTCCAACTAACGGCGCGGGTGAACGTTCTGATTCAGGTATAATCATTTAGCAGTAAGCCCAGTCCTATCGTAAGAGGCTCAGGCTTTTAAGCTCCTTCACGATGCGATCGACCGCATTAGCCGCGTCTTCGGGCCTCGGCCGCCCGTGACGACCAGTTTGCCTGAACCGAACAGAAGAACGAC
>JGI24137J36423_1000386_pt1 | contig 12133 bp, 9 predicted proteins | sample BarGraNGADG00311_FD_36423 | JGI IMG/M metagenome (IMG submission 36423) | reverse complement strand
CCCCAGTTCGTCTTGCCGGTGGCGAACTCGTAATAGACCGAGAAGTTATTCAGGCCGAGCCCCAGCAGCGGGTGGCTGTGTAGAACCTGCGGGATGAAGTCGTAGACCCCGAGGTGAGCCGAGACCGAGCCGGTGTTGGTCTGCAGGCGCGAGCGAAGCACGGTCGCGAAGAAGTGGCGGCGCTCGAGCACCACCCCGGCCAACAGCACGCAGACCGCGCCGAACGGTACGAGGAAGCGCGGCCGAGTGAAAAAGCTGCGGTAGGGAAGCACGAGCACGAGAAAACCAACGCCCAGACCGAGCAGGCCGCTGCGCGACAGCGTGGCCAACTCGACCACGAGCAGAAAGCCGAGCAGCGCTGCGAGTGGCCAGCGCAGACGATGCCCGCGCTCGAGGCGCAGGTAAAGCGGAAAGAGGATCAACAGCGACATGGCCAGCATCACGCCGAGGTGGTTGGGGTCGCCTGTGAGCGCATTGGGCCGGTAGACGTTCTGGTTGCCGACGGCTCCGTAGATGTTGATCGAGGAAGCCGCTCCGCCCGTGAGCGGGTCGAGCAGGTGCTTGTCGATGTTGAACCCGGCCTGGGCCGCCCCGAGCTGGACGATGCCGTAGGCGGCGTTCGCGGCCATGCCCACGACGAACGCACCAAGCGCCCTCCAGAAGAAGAGCTGCGAGCGGTCGGTGAGATGAATCACNGCGGCNGTCAAGAAGAGCAGNTGNACGACGAGCTTGACCATTCCCTTGCTGAACTGGGTCAAGCCCTGGGCGGTGTCGATATTGAAGAAGCCGGCCAGGTAGCAGACGAGAAAGGCGGCGCTGAAGGAGAGCGTGACGAGCGCGGTGCGAGGAATCTTGAGGTCGCGCGAGAGCGCAAGATCGACGGCGAAACTGGTCAGGTAGGCGAGCGCTAATAGATCGGCCAGTGCAACCGAGACGCCGACCTCCCAGTGCAGCTTCTCGAAGGTGGCCGCGAAAAGCGTGATCAAGAGCAGCGAGTCGGTTCGCCTGCTCAAGCGCTGAGGCCTCGGTACCGTCACGGGCTGATCGTACGTGCTCGCGACTTGCGCCCGGCGGCTCTACTTCTCGGGGTTCGGGCGCCTTGACCACCCGCCACCCCCCACCCTCCCACGGGGCGGCGTACGGTAGCGCAGAACCATTCGGGCGAGTGTGNCTACTTCGCATTAAAAAACGCCACTGCCAATCCAGGCGCGGGAGTCGGATCGTCCGGATCTGCCGAAGGTTTAGCGACGCCAGGCGAGCAGCTCTTCGAGCGAGCCGGAGCGCAGCCAGCGGGCCGTCTCCCGATACGAGCGGCCGCGCTCGCCCCTGAAGACGAGTCCCCGCAGAGTCAGCGCGGCTGCAAGCAAGCGCCGGGCCGCGGCCGCGCTGCGAGCGCCTCGGTGCTTGTCGAGAAAGAGCAGGTGGCCCTGCACCTGCTCGCGGAAGAGGCGCCCCGCGTGCGCTGCGCCGCCGACGTGGACGACCTCGGCAGCGGGAGAAAAGAGGACTTTCCAGCCGGCNTGACGGAAGCGGTAGCACCAATCCACCTCTTCGCTGAAGAGAAAGAAGCGCTCGTCCAACCCGCCGACCTGCTCGATCGCGTCCCTGCGCACGAGAAAGGCCGCGCCCATNAGAAACTCGGCCTCCAGCTCGCGTTCGTGGCGAAAACCTCCTCCGTAGAAGGCGTTCAGAAGCTTCGTCCGCGGCGCCAGCTTGCGCAGGAAGAAGTATTCAGTGGCGAGCCGCCAGAGGGTTGGAAAGCCGCGCACCGAGCGCTGCAGCCTTCCGTCCGGGAAGCGCAGGCGCGGTCCTACGACTGCCGCTCTGGGCTCGCGCTCCAGCACCTGCACGAGTTTCGCTATCCCGTCGGCGACGACCCAGGCATCGGCGTTGAGGAAGAAGAGCCAGCGCCCGCCGGCAACTTCGATTCCCGCGTTCCAGCCCGCGCCCAGGCCCTTGTTCTCCTGCTCGATCAGGCGCGCCTCGGGAAAGCGCTCGCGCACCAGCGCGGGCGTGCCGTCGCTGGAGCCGTTGTCGACGACGATCAGCTCACATCCGCGCACACTCTGAAGGCAGGGCTCGATCCAGGGCAGGGCGTTGTAGGTGACGACAATCGCCGTGACAGATGCCGGCACTGACCCATCTTTGGGCTCGGCACTCGCCGTTGCCGCTGTCGCTTCGCCCGAGTCGGTCACCGACTGGCTCCCGGGCGCCGGAGAGTGGTCACTATTCGGCAGGAGGGTCTCATCGTCACGACGGGCCTCAGCTGGAAACGCTCGAGTCCCCGACCTCGAAGCGTATGAGATCGGCCGCCTCCCGCGCCCGCTGGGCAGCATGCTCCCGGTCGGGCCCAAGCACAAGCAGCGAGCCGGCACGATCGGAGCGCGAGCGAAACGGAGTGAAAACATAGCCCGGCTCGCGGTAGAGGCGAACGCGCTTGACGCCCTCCAGCGCACTTGCCTCCTCGACACCGTGAACGGCAACCAGCTCGCCCTCGGGCGCAATCATAAAACACGTGCAGGCACCGCCGACGAGATGCCGCGGGGCCAGAGCTTGGGGATCGATCGTCTCGCCCAGCGCCGCGGCCAGCGCGAGCCCGTTCAGCTCGATCCCGAGCGCGGCTTCGATCAGCTCGGCGTCGTGCCCGCCGCCCAGCCTGGCCGCTAGCTCCACCACAAGCGGCCCGCGCTCGCCCACGATGACCTGAACGTAGCTGGGCCCCTGCTCGATCCCCAGTGAGGCCACCGCGCGTCCGGCAATCTCAATCGTCTTCTCCAGCTCGGCCTCACTCAACGACGAAGGCCAGGCGTGCTCCAGCGACACCCCGAACGCGGGCACCGAAGCACTGCGCCGATCGGTCACGGCGAGCGCGTGATAGCGGCCGTCGAGCGAGAAGCCGATCACCGTCGCCTCGCGACCGAGCTCGAGCTGCTCGATGATGCAGAGCCCTGAGCGCGACGCCGCAAGCGCCTGCTCGACAGCGGACTCGAGCTCCTCGCGCCCGCGGGCGAGCGCAAGTCCCCGCCGGCCCTGGCGATCCGGCGCCTTCACCACGAGCGGGAAGCCGAGCTCGGAGGCTGCGGCGGCGGCTTCCTCGCCGCGGCTCGCGACGGCGTACCTGGCGAAGGGAAGCCCGGCTTCGGCGAAACGTTCGCGCTGTTTCAGTTTCGAGACGGCGAGCTGGGCACTTTCGACACTGAGCGCGTGGGGCAGACCAAGCTTGCCCGCAATGCGCGCCGCAATCGCAACCGACCAATCGATCCCGGGTGCGATCACGCCGTCGATCTCCTCCGCGGAGGCCAGCCGCTCGAGCGCCGGCTCGTCCTCGGCCGAGATCAATGCACGCCGGTCGGCGAGCGGAAAGCCGGGCGCGCCCGGCTCGCGGTCGGCGGCGATGACGTAAAGCTCCCGCTGGCGGGCGGCTTCGAGCAGGCCGAGCTGTCCGGGCCCGGCGCCGAGCACGAGTAGTCGCTTTGCCCACACGTGAGAATCGCCCGTCACGGAGACCCATTCTCACCCCTGCGGGCGACGGTGCGCTTGACAAGAGTTGGCGTTTGGGTGCTAGAGGCACGACAATAGGGTTATGAACTCCGCGCTCGAAGCGCGAGTACGTGAGTTACGGGAGGAGAGCCATCACGGCGCCAGCTGGATGGCCAGACACGCTCTCGAGGCCCTCGTCGAGGCGGTCAGGAACGGCGAAGACCCGGTCGAGGTCGCTCGTATCCTCGCTTCGGCTCGAATCTCTGGGCGCGATCGCCGGCGCGGTCGGCCGCGTTCTCACCGCCGGAACGCCCGAGCAGGTCGTCGCCGAGGCCGAGGCGTTGATCGGCACGCGCGATCGCGCGGCTAAGGCCATTGCGGTCATGCTGAGCGCGGATATCTCGGGCACCGTGACAACGCATTCGGCCTCGTGCACGGTGCATGAGGCGCTTCTGCACACTCCGCCTGATCAACTCATCTGCACCGTCTCGGAGCCCGGTGGCGAAGGCCGGCGGTTGGCCGCAGATTTCAAAGCCGCCGGCATCAACGTCGAGCTGATCTCCGACGCCGAAGGCCCCGACGCCGCCCGCGAGAGCGATCTCGTCCTGCTCGGAGCCGACACGGTCTTCAGGGACGGCTCGCTGGTCAACAAGATCGGGACGAGAGCGATAGCGAGCGCCGCNAAGGACGCGGGCGTTCNGGTCATCGTCGCCTGCGAGACCTTCAAGCTGGCGCCTTTCGACGCCGAGCCGCCCAGCGAGGACACCTTCGAGCTGGTTCCTGCGGCGATGATCGACCGCGTCGTAACCGAGGAGGGCGCGGCGAACACCGAAGACGTGACCGCGTTGATCGATCGAACGCCGTGCCTGCGGCAGGGCTACGACCTCCTCCGCGGCCGCCGCGACAAGCTCCGTCCAGACGAGAGTGCTTAGCTCGGTGACGGCTCGAGCCGGCGGCGGCGTATTACTTGGCGAGATGAGTCGAGCACTGCTCATACTTCTGCTTCTTCTCGTGACGGCGGGTTGCGGCGGCGGCTCCTCCAGTTCGAGCGCCTCGGCCGATCTCCGCATTACCGTCTGGCCGCAGGGCAAAACGGGCGCGAGCACTACCTACACGCTCACCTGCCCCAAGGGGACGGGCACGCTGCCGGAGGCTCGCGCGGCCTGCTCGAAGCTGCAACGAGTTGATACCTCGGTTTTCGCGCCGGTGCCTCCCGGCACGGCGTGCACCGAGATCTACGGCGGTCCGCAGACCGCGCGGGTTCGCGGGCGCCTCGCCGGCAAGGCGATCGGTGCCGTCTTCAGCCNAAGCGACGGCTGCCAGAGCGCGNGCTGGAGCCGGCTCGAGTTCCTCTTTCCAACCGGTTCCTGATCGGCCGGAGCGTGCCGGATCGACTGCCGCCGGCCGCGGCGCCTCATCCTCACTACGATTAGGCCGTGCGCGGCCGCCCGCGCCCAACCGAAGATGCTCGAGCCGATCACCATTCTCGTCACCGCCGTCGGTTGCCCCGGAGCCGTCGCGCTGCTGCGCTCGCTGCGCGAGAACGGCGAGCGCGAGGTGCGCCTGGTCGGAGTGGACACGAACGAGCAGGCGATCGGACGCCACTTCTGCGACGTCTTCGCGACCGTTCCGCTCGGAAGCGACCCCGGCTTCGCCGGCGCCGTGCTCGATCTCTGCCGCCGCGAGAACGTGAACGTGGTCTTGCCTCAGTCCTCCTACACGCTCGAAGGCCTCGCAATCGAGAAGGAAAGCTTCGGGAAGATCGTCGTCGTCGTCGCCTCGATCGAGGCGATCAGGCGCGCCAACGACAAGGCCGAGACCTTCGCTCTCTGCGACGCGATCGGAGTGCGCGTCCCCGCCTGGCGCCGCGTCGCCACGCCCGCCGAGTTCGAGCAAGCCGGGCACGAGCTCGGCTACCCGGAGCGCGAGATCTGCATGAAGCCGCTCATCTCCTCCGGCACCCGGGGCTTTCGCGTCATCTCGTCCACCGCCGACCGGCGCAAGCAGCTGCTCGAGAACCGTCCCGGCATGCCCGAGGCGCTTCGGCTCGAGGAGGCCGCCGACCTGGCCGGAGGGACCGGCGTCGAGTGGCTTTTGATGGAGCTTGCGACCGGCAAGGAGCACACGATCGACGGCTACGCCGAGCGGGGCGAGATCTTGCTGGGCTACCCGAAGACGCGCGAGGCGATGCGCGCCGGCCTGGCCATGTACTTCGAGACGCTCGACAGCCCCGAGCTGATGGAGGCCGGCGCCAAGATCATCCGCGAGCTCGATTTCGACGGCTTCTTCAGCGTCAACCTGGTCGGCGACTACGTGATCGAGATCAATCCGCGCATCTCGACCGTGCCCTATCAGGAAGACTTCAACTATCCCTACCTGGCGCTGAAACGCGCTGTCGGTGAGCTCTCGGCGGATGAGCTCCGCGCCTATTCGAAGCGCATCCGCCCCAGCCGGCGAACGCTCCGCTACTTCGATCAACTCGGTTGGGACGAGCAGTAACGCGGCACCGGCGGCGCGATCAGGTGCTGGGGTAGGAACAGCGAAGGCGAGGTGAGCGGTACTCCCTAGGGTCGCGCGTTACTCGGCCAGCGGATCGAGCACCAGCCGCAGCACCTTGAACACCTCGGCCAGCGGTCGCCCGATGGTGACGCCGTGCACCTTGGCCAGGCTACGGATGTACTCGGGATCGGCGTAGGAGCGATGACTCTGTGACTCGTACTTGCCCACTGCCCCGACCTTCTGCTCCAGCTCGCGCTCGCTGAAGGCGATGTAGCAGTCGTCCGAGAAGCCGGAGGTGTTCCAGGGCAGCAGGTAGCCGAGCACGGTCGTGCGCTTGAAGGCGCGCAGCCCTTCCTTCGCGATCGTCTGGTGGTCCTGGTGCATGTCGGAGGGCGAAGGCTGGAAGACGACGTCGGGCTTGAACTCCTTCGACTCCTTGACCAGCAGCTCGAGGATCTCCTGGCGATGCTCGGGGAAGGTGCGCACGTCGAAGTCGTGCAGATCGATGTCTTCGATCCCGAGCACCGCGGTCGCTTCGCGCGCCTCGCGCGCCAGCGTATCGGGCGGGAAGCCGGCCGGCAGCGAGCGATTGGCGATCGAAAAGGCGATGTAGCGAACGTGGCAACCGGAGTTGGTGAGCAGGGCGAGCGTGCCACCGCAACCCAGCTCACCGTCGTCGGTGTGCGGGGCGAGAACTAAAGCTCGCTTCCAGAGGTTGGCTATCACGTTGCCTTTCGAGTCGCTGACCTGCCGGGAATAACAATCGGCTCCGAGCGTAACTCCCACGCCCGACAATCCGGCCAGAACTATAACGGCGCCCCGTGCGAAGCAACGCTTCGCCGGGCGAGTCCGGGAGCATGGCTATCGTCTGGGCGCCGATTGGAGGCACTTCGTCGAGCGGGAGCAATAGCATCCACCGCCATGAGGCTGAAGCTCGAATACAAAACGACGCGATCGTGGTTCTGGAACCAGCTCGTTTTTCTATCGACGACCTGGCGGCTGGGCGCGGCCGTTTTGGAGACTCGGAGTCGAGCTCGTAATCCTCGAAGGGATCTCGCAGAAGCGGACTACCGGAGCAGCGCGTCCGCCTCGGCGGCCAGCTCGCCGCAGCTCATGCACACCCCGCCGCGCTCCGAAACGGCGTCGACGAAGCGATAGAAGAGCCTGTTCCAGCCGGGCGCCCCGGCCGGGTCGAAGCTGCCGGGGTGCCAGAGCAGCGAGAACGCGCCGCCGTTTGCCTGCGCCCAGTCGAGCAGCTCGAGCAGACGTGGCTCGGCCTGCCGGGCCGAAAGGCCCAGGTAGCGCTCCTCGGCCAGCGTGGCGTCCATGACGGCGAGCGGGATCTCGATCAGATCGAAGGGGCGCTCGCTCTCGAAGTTCCAGGGGCGGAACGGCTGCGCGATACCGGCGCGAAAGCCGGGCTGGTCGGGAAAGCCGAGCGAGCAATCGTAGACGAAGCCGAGCTTCTCGATCGCGGCGAGGTTGCGCTGCATGTCGAGGCGCAGGTAGTGAAAGCGCTGCCCGGAAACCTGGCCGGCGAGGTCGCGCAGCCGCTCCGCCTCGAGCGCGAGCTGAGCCGGATCATCGGCTGCGGTGTAGCTGCCGTGCAACGCAACCTCGGCGCCGCCTTCGAGCAGTGTCTCCACCAATCTCGGGCGAAGCCGGTCGTAGAGCTCGGGCGCGGGGCCGTCCGCCGGATGACGATGGCCCGCCATGACGAAGAAGGTCGAGCGGACACTGTGGCGCCTGAGCTCTGCGGTGACCTGCTCGAAACGCCAGTAGGGGTCGCTTCCCCGCAACTTGTGCAGCGGAACGCCGGCCAGGGCTCTCGCTTCCCCGTATGCCGGCCGAAGCCGGCCCTTTAAAGCGGCGCTCTTGAAGCGCGCCGCCGAGCCGAGAACGGCGCGACGCCTCCAACGCCAGGGAACGTCCACGTCGGTCGAGAGAGCGACCGCGAAACGGGCACCACCCCAGCGGCGCGGTTCCACGCCGAGCTTCCGGCGCAGGCGCTCGAGCGGTGGATCGAGCGGATCGAGCGAGGAGTAGGCGGCCAGGAAGCGCCCGTGCTCGTCGCGGCGCCCGTTCAGCTCCTCGACGCGGGCCAGATCGTAGAAAGCGGCGGCGAGGTCGTCTTCCTCTGGCCGCTTGCCCCGCGCCACTTCCTCCCAGGCCTGCGCGTTGTAGGGAAGATCGTCGCCGAAACCGAGCTCGCTCGCCCCGATCGTGTCGAGCACCCAGCGGGCCCGCCGCTCGATCTGCGCCGGTATCAACGGCCTCCGGCCTCCGGAACGGGCGCCCTCTTCGCCGTAGCGGCGGCCTGGTCGCCAAGCTCCTCCACGTCTTCGGCGCCCTTCAGCAACAGGGCGATCAGGCCTGCGCTGAGCGGCCAGATCAGATACGAAGTCTGGAAGACACGCGCCAGGAAGAGCAGCAGGAAGACCGAGAGCGAGAACCCGACCGCTCCGCTCCAGAGCGATCGCGAGCGCCGCTGGAGCCAGAGCAGCCACACCGTCACCGGCAACCAGACCAAGAACGCCAGCGGTATGAACGGGTAGTAGCCCGTTCGGCTCGCGATGACGTGCGCCCGCAGAAGCAGAGCGGCAAGGCCGTAGCCGATGATGCGGTAGGTGCCCGTGCCGTACTTCACCGTGTCGGTCCAGAGCGCCCCGGGGTCGGCCACGAGGAACGGGACTAGGCCCGCCAGAACGACGGCTGTGAAATAGATCGCCGGGGCTTTCAGCCGCCGCCACTCCGCCTTGCGCAGGAACATGACGAAGAGGAAGGGCACGGCAACGAGAGCGAACTGCTTGCACAGGACGGCTCCCCCGAGCAGCGCGGCCGCCGCGCTGAAGCGCGAGCGCGACGCAAGCCCGAAGGCGCAGACCACGAGCAGGAGGCTGAGCGCGTCGGCCGTGCCGAACCAGACCGAGTGAACGATCAGAGGGTTGGCGGCCAGAAGCGCCCCTAGCGCCAGTCGAGGCCCGAGCCGGCCCGGGAACAGCAAGGCGGCGGGGAACAGCGCGAGCGCGCACAGCACAACCAAGAAACGGAAGTCGGATAGTGGTTTGGGAAGAGCCCCCCAGGCCGCCGCGGCGATAGCGGCGCCGGGAAAGTAGGCGAAGTGATGCAGCGCCACCTGTTGTTTTTCGACCTGAGGCTTGACGCTGCCGTCGAGGCTGTAGAAGCGCTCGAGCCCTGAGGACGCGTAGTCGTGCCCGTAGGGATTGGAGCCATGCCGTAACAACTTGCCCGCGATCTCGATCTGGTACGTCGAGTCGTTTGTGTAGAACCACGGCGCCGTCGATTGCCGCAAGCCCGCCTGCAAAGCCACTCCGGGCAGGAGAAGTGCGGCAATAACGACCGTGGCGGAAACGACGGCCCAGCGCAGGCGGAGCCGGCCGCCGGCGAGAACGGCGGCGGCGAGAACGGCGACCAGAACGCCCGCGAGCACGGCGCCCGAGCGCAGCAGGCCCAGATCCCAGTGCCCGTGCGAGGCCGACACGAGAGAGGCGAACATGCCACTGGCGTGGACGGGGCCGGTGCGGAACGCCCAGGCGTCCAGACCGAGCACCGGCACGTTGAGGACGACAAGCCCGCCGAGCGCGGCGACCAGAAGCCAGGCCTCGCTGCCCGAGAGCGCGCGGCCCTTTGCTCGCTTCAACCGGTGCACGGTCCCATCTTCACGACCGGCGCCGATAGTAACTCAGCCCTGTGCCTTGGTGAACCGGCCCCGATAGGCGATGAGCCGTCCGTTGAGCGAGAAGTAGTAGTGCCGGTTGGTCGCGATTCCAGGCGAGAACTTGCCCATGCCCACTTGCCAGACGATCTTCCCGTCGGCGGTGCGGGCGGCGTAGGTATCCCCTTCCAGCGTCGAGAAGAAGACGAGGTTGCCGACCACGAGCGAGGGCGCAAGGATGCGGCCCGAGACGCTCGTTCGCCAGAGAAGCGTGCCGTTTGCGGCCTTGAAGGCGCTCAAGCTACCTCCGAGATTGCCTACGAAGACGCGACCGTTTGCGACGGCGGGCGTGCCGTAGGTCAGCGCCCCGAGGTTGTAGGTCCACAGCGTGCGTCCGCTTGCAGCCGCGAGAGCGATGACCTTGCCCGAGCGCGCGACCGTGAAGATCCTCTTTCCGTCCGACGACGGGCTGGCATAGAAGCTCTCGTATCTGACGAAGTCCCGCCGCACCCCCACGGCCCAGATGCGATGGCCGTTGCCCCGTCGCAGGCAGGTGATCAGGCCGCTGTAGGTGGTGATGCAAACCCGCCCGCCGACAACGGAGGGGCTGGAGCTGATTCGGCCGCCCGTGTTGTAGACCCAAAGCGGCCGTCCGTTGCGCGCACGCAGCGCGTACATCTTTCCGTCGGCCGCGCCGACGTAGACGACGCCTCTGACGACGACCGGCGACGACTCGACCGCTGCGTTCGTCTCGAGTTGCCAGAGCAGGTGGCCGTCCGAGCGTCTGTAGGCCGTCACGTTCCCGGCGTGGGAGCTGACGATCAGACGAGGGCCGGCAATCGCCGGAGTTGAAGCCGTGAATCCCGCGGCCTTACGCGCCCAGATTATGTGGCCGTTCTGGGCATCGATCGCCAGCGTCCGTCCGTGCTCGAGGTTGACGTAGAGAAACCCGTCGCAGTAGCTCGGCGGATACTCCATGAGATCGTGAAGCCCGCGCGTCCAGAGGATTTTCGTCGGTCGCCCGAGGTTCAGATTCGGCCGGGACAGCGACCGCAACGCGTCTCCGCCAAAGTTGTTCCAGCAAGGCTCGTCAACCCGGGCACGACGGGTCTTCTTCGGCGGACGCACAGCGTGCGTCGAGGTACGAGTTGTTTCGCGTGCCGAGGTGTCGGTCGTCCTGATCGTCACGCTCTCGAGCGAGGTGATCGAACCAGCGGGACCAGGGCTTTGGAAGTGAAGGGCAAGCGCGGCCCCAAGCGCTAATAGCACGAGNAATACAACGATCCCCAGCGGTACGAGGAATCGCTTTTTCTTAACCCAGCTAGGCAGCCCCGGCAACGCGCCCGAGTATAGCGGCGGCCTGGAGAGGGAAACTACTCGCTCGGCGCGGCCCGCGGCCGCACGCCGCCGCCTCCAGGCGATCGAGTCCTCGAAGAAGCCGCGATAGGAGAGCGAATACACGACCGAGACCCCGATGACGGCGTTCGAGGCCAGCCCGATCGTCGCGTCGCGTCTCCAAGCATTCGGGTAGCGCGGCGAAGGCGAGCATACGATGCACTCCAAGATGGGTGGAGAGGGCACGAACGCGACCCTTCACAATCGGGCGAGCGCAAGCCCGGGGAAAGAGCGCGAGCTCGAGCGGCGCTTCGGGCTGATCGGCTTCTGCTCGCTCGCCGTGGCCGCAATCTCTGCGGCAGTGCGCTTCCCCGGCTTCCTTCGCGACGCGTTCTGGCAGGACGAGGTCGCGGCCGCCAGAGTCATGAGTGAGCCCACTCCTCTGGCCATGATTCGTCACGTTGCCCGCAGCGAGGCAACGCCTCCACTGTGGTACGCGTTGGGCTGGCTCGCCAACGCTCTCGGCCTCTCGCCGGCGACGTTCCGGATCGTCTCGGTCATCGCGGGAGCGACTGCTGGGCGGGCTGATCGTGATTCTCGCGCGGCGGACGCTACCTCTCTGGGCAAGCGTCGTCGCGGGCCTGCTCGTCGCCTTCGGCTGGCAGTTTCTGATGCACGGCCGGGAGCTGCGAGCCTACGAGCTGTTCGCTCTCGCCACTGTCGTCTTCGCGCTGCTCCTGCTCGAGCAGGTATCGGCGCCCGCGGGAAGGGGACGCAGCGCAGCGCTCGTCGTCTGCGTCGCGCTCGGCTCGCTGACGAACTACTTCTTCCTGCTCACGCTCGGCGCCGGCCTTCTCTGGATCTGGACCGAGCCCGCTCTACGCGCGACTCGCCTTCGCCTCACGCGTCTCGCAGCGCTTAGCCTGATTCCATTCATCGCCTGGTCTCCGATTCTCGTTCGCCAGTACCTCGACCAGCGCTTTGCCTGGATCGGGCCCTTCGACATCCGCAGGATGCTCGACGCGTACTGGCTCCTCTTCGCAGAGCACCTCCCTGCGACAACGGGCGTCCGTGACTTCCTTCCGCCTCTTGCGCTCGTGGCGGTGGTCGCCGGATCGATCGTTCTCTTCCGAAGCTCGCCCG
>JGI24137J36423_1000385_pt1 | contig 12140 bp, 13 predicted proteins | sample BarGraNGADG00311_FD_36423 | JGI IMG/M metagenome (IMG submission 36423) | reverse complement strand
AAAGACTTTGTTTCCGGATTAAAAGATATTGTCAGAACATTGCCTTATGATAGCCTTCAGGTAGAAGCAGTTAATGCTACCACCCTTAAGCTTAATGTTCCTAAAAAATACAGGGTATCTCATGAAGAGCATTTTGGCCAGGTTACTTCAAAATTCCTTGAATATATGAAGGCAGGTAAATTGCCGGATTGGGAAGTGCCCGGGATGATAACCAAATACTTTACGACAATGAGTGCGCTGAAACTGGCAAAGGAAAGCAGTAAATAGGCACAAATGCGCAACGGTAAATCCAGTCTTCAGAATTAAGATATTTAAGCTTTAAGCCTTTTAAGCCTTTGCGCCATTATATAAACATATTCTCGACAACCATAGAGTATAATTCCTCAAGTGATATTCCTGCAGCTTCGGCCTGTTTTGGAACAATACTTTCTTTTGTCATTCCCGGAACAGTATTTATCTCTATAAAAAAGGGCTTTTCTCCGATAACAATAAAATCAACTCTGACGATTCCCTTACATCCTAAAAGATCATATACCAGCGTGCTGATTCTTTGAATCTCATTTGTTATTGATAAAGGCATATCGGCCGGTGTAACCTCGTCTGATTTCCCGGGTNTATATTTTGCCTCATAATCGAAAAATTCATTTTTACTGATAATTTCAGTGACAGGAAGAACTATAGTTTTGTTTTTTGTTTTAACAACGCCACATGCAACTTCTCTTCCATTCATGAAAGCTTCAATAAGCACCTCATCACTCTCTTTGAACGCTGTTTCTATAGCAGTCAACAATTCCTCTTTCTGTTTCACCTTGGTAACACCAAAACTGGAACCACTGTCATTTGGTTTAACAAAACATGGTAATCCAAATTGTCTGACAATGTTCAACAGGTCCAATTTTTCTCCTTTTCTTAACAATACCGCGTTTGCCATTGTGATACCATACTCCTTAAGAAAGAGTTTACATGCCTGTTTATTGAATGTAAGGGCAGAACAGAATGCATTACAGCTTGTGTAAGGAATTCCCATCATGTCGAAATACCCCTGAAGCAAACCATTCTCCCCGGGCGTACCATGTATTGCAATGAATACCCCGTCGAATCTGACCCTGCTTTCGTCGACAACAAGATTAAAATCGTTCTTGTCGATATTATGATAACGACCCTTCTGATCTTCCCAGTACCAGGTTGTTCCACGGATTATGATCGTATATACTATATATTTTGCCGACAAAACTTTACCAACTTCATTGGCACTCTTTACAGATATCTCAAACTCAGAAGAATCACCTCCGGCTGCAATAGCAATTGTCTTCATATTTTGTTTAATTTTTCATTTCAAATTTTAGAAAAAATATATGTATAAGCATTTATGAAATCTTTTAACCGCAAAGATCACAAAGAAGGAGCAAAGATCGCAATGAATAAAAATGAATGATTTGGATTATAATTCCAAGTTAATTTTCCAAATATAAACAGAATTTCTTTACGTACTTTGCTAAAACTTAGCGTCCTTTGCGGTTTAATTCTTTAAGTTTCTAATAGTACATTGAATTCTCAACTTGTTGTGGTAACTTTGGTAAAAATTTTAAAAATTATTAAAAATGAAAAAAGGTTGTTTAATTTCGATCATAATAGTTGCTTTTCTGGCGCTCATTGTTTTAGCCGTAGTTCTTTGGGGCACGAAAGTTTATAATGGTATGGTCACTATGCAGGAGACCGTTACCAGTCAATGGGGCAATGTTGAAACATCATACCAGCGCAGATCAGACCTTATTCCCAATTTTGTCAATACTGTCAAGGGAGCTGCCAACTTTGAACAAACTACTCTTACACAAGTTATTGAAGCCAGGTCGAAAGCTACATCCGTCACAATTGATCCTACAAAGATGACAGCAGAAAACATGCAACAGTTCCAACAGGCCCAGGGTCAGTTATCTTCCGCATTATCACGACTGATGGTTGTAGTCGAACAGTATCCCCAACTTAAAGCAACACAGAATTTCAGAGATCTCCAGGTGACTCTTGAAGGGACTGAGAACAGGATTTCAGTGGAAAGAAGAAAATTCAATGAGGTGGCCCTNACTTACAATACTTATATCAGGAGGTTTCCTCAGCGTTTTCTTGCCGGTATGTTTGGATTCCAGATCAAACCTTATTTTGAAGCTGAAAAAGGCGCTGAAAAAGCTCCGGAAGTTAAATTTTAGTTTTTATTTATAAATTGTATAATGAAAGCTTCATCGTTCTTTTCGAAAGAACAACAGGCTCAGATTCTTGCATCTGTCAGGGAGGCTGAGANGGAAACTTCAGGTGAGATAAGAGTACACATCGAAACTTATCTTACGGGCGATGTTCTCGACAGAGCAGCATGGGTATTCAAAAAGCTGGGGATGCATAAAACTGCTGACCGTAATGGAGTGTTGTTTTATCTTGCAGTGAACGACAAAAAGTTCGCAATCATTGGTGATGCAGGTATAAATGCAAAAGTTCATGCAGGGTTTTGGAATGATATAAGCGAACTTCTTAAGAAGAATTTCAAAGACGGCAAATTCACAGAAGGATTGTCAGAAGGAATTTTGCTTGCCGGGAAACATCTTATGATTCACTTCCCTTACAGGAAAGATGACGTAAATGAATTGCCTGATGAAATTTCATTTGATAAAATAAAGGGGGAGTGATGACAATGATAAAGAAAAGTTTGTATTTACTTACCCTTGCATTTTTATTTTGCACTATTACAATTGAGACAGTTTTATCACAGAATCTACCGGAAAGGNCNGTTCCTCCAAAGTTAGTAAACGATTTTGCAGGGATGCTTAAGGCGGATGAGGTGAGCATGCTCGAACAAAAGCTGGTTGCTTTTAATGACTCAACATCTACTCAGATTGCAATCGTTATTGTTCCTTCACTCGAAGGATATGATAAAGCTGATTATGCACAACGATTAGCCGAGAAATGGGGTATCGGTCAGAAAGGCAAGAACAATGGAGTGCTTATACTGGTTAAACCAAAGACGNCGGATTCTGATGGTCAGGTACAGATTTCCACAGGATACGGTGTTGANGGTGCTATTCCTGATATTCTCAGCGGTGAAATAATTGATCGTGAGATTTTACCTTCATTCAGAAATGGTGCATACTACGAAGGCCTGAATAAAGCCACCAACACAATGATGTCACTGGCCAGAAAAGAATTTTCAGCCTCTGAGTATAGTCAGAGGGCAAAGAAGAGTGGNGGCAAAAACATACCCTTCGGACTGGTAATATTTATTGTTTTCATTATTATAGCAATGATTTCGAAAGGATCAGGCGGATCTAATAATAAACATATCAGTACAGGAGGTTTGCCATTCTGGATGCTTTTGGGAATGATGAATTCCGGAAGAGGTTCCGGCGGAAGCTGGGGCGGATTTTCAGGTGGCGGTAGTGGCGGTGGTGGAGGTGGCGGCTTTGGCGGCTTCGGTGGTGGAAGCTTTGGTGGTGGTGGAGCCGGTGGAAGCTGGTAACAGATGGCAGGGAGCACGGGGCTCAGGGCTCAGGGCTCAGAGCAAGACAAAAGTAAAAAGACAAAAGTTCTTAATTCATAACTCAATTGTTTTTCATTCGTTTGTTTTCTTTGATACAAATATTGAGAGGGAATCTTGTAGCTAAGGATAAAGTGCTGTTGAATTATNTAGTGGATTCTCTTCCAGATATATATTTCCTCCATTTTTCGATTACCTGCACCATATCGTGAGGCAGGTTGGAATCAAAGTAGAGTCTTTTGCCGGTTACAGGATGATTGAAAGCAAGAGATTTTGCATGCAATGCCTGTCGTGGTAATATCTTAAAACAATTTTTAATAAACTGTTGATATTTAGTGAAGGTAGTTCCTTTGAGTATCTTATCACCACCATACTCCTCATCGTTAAATAAAGGATGTTTTATATGGCTGAAATGAACCCGGATCTGATGAGTACGTCCGGTTTCAAGTTTACATTCGATAAGAGATATATAGCCAAGATCCTCAAGTATCCTGTAATGGGTTATTGCAGTTTTTCCCTCATTATCATCATTAAAAACCTGCATTATCTTCCTGTCTTTTATGTTTCTCCCGACATTCCCTGTAATTGTTCCTTCTGCGGGATCGGGTGTTCCCCATACGAGCGCATTATATCTCCGATCGGTAGTCCGGTCAAAAAACTGTTTTGAAAGCCTGTTAAGTGCAAATTCATTTTTAGCAATAACAAGAATCCCTGAAGTGTTTTTATCCAGCCTGTGAACCAGTCCGGGCCTGCTTTCACCTGTATTAAAAAGAGGAAGATCTTTGAAGTGCCACATCAGAGCATTAACAAGAGTGCCGGTATAGTTACCATAGGCAGGATGCACTACCATACCAGGTTCTTTGTTAACTACAAGTACATCATCATCTTCATAGACAATATTCAATGGAATGTTTTCCGGAATAAGTTCAATTTCTCTTGGAGGTGTTGGTAACACAACCTGAACAAGGTCTCCGGGTTTAACCTTGTAGTTTGGTTTAACCGGATTATTATTTACCAGGATATTCCCGGCATTGGCTGCATTCTGAATACGAGTTCTTGAGGAATTCTCCAACCTGTCAGACAGGAATTTATCAATCCTCAGAAGTGATTGCCCTGGATCTGCCTTAAAACGGTAATGTTCAAAGAGCTCTTGCTGATCGACTAATTCTTCTTNTGTCATTTGTGGTGATTACCTTGATTTAATTAACCGGTTATAACCAACTGGCGAACCATTAATACTTGTAACAATAAAGTATACACCCGNGTGAAGGGAGGATATGTCGATCCGTTCCCTGAAAGGAACTTTTATCAGTTCACGGCCATAAATATCGGTGATTGTTACAATAGATAAGCCAGACAAATGCATTTCCCCGGCGTCAAAATTGATATAATCAGTGGCCGGATTTGGCCATACATTAATGATGTTTTTGTTGTTATGATAGAATACATCATTAATAGAAGTTACTTTAAGCGGTGATCCCACAACAGGTCTTATCATTATACTGCCCTGCACCTGCGACTGTCTCCATTCACCGTTTAGCCAGTAGAATTGTTTACCGGTATTAGGTGTATTAACATCAAACCCGGCATTCAGAAAGGTCTCTGAGAGTTGTCTCCATCCGATATAAAATATATCATTCACTGCAACGCCTTCAGGAATAGTGTAGTTATAAAAACCATTTATCACATTACCCTGTTCAACCATGACCTCTTCCCTCGTATAAAGGATGTTACCCGGCACCCCGTTGTTATTGTCCCATACCATAAGATCGAATGCTCTTTTGTTAGCTTCCAGATAACTGTCATTAAAGCATATGCGTATAGCTCTTAATGTATCCTGCATATAGGATACATATTTGTATGCCACCATAGCGTTCCTGGAGCCAAGTCCATTTACCCCATATCCGCCTTCCGATGAACCATCGTCGAATGCAAAATAATTATTAAAAACCTGAAAATAGACAAGTGTGTCATTTCCCTTTGGGTCAAAATTATCAGTCTTGAGGGATGCTGTAATCCTGAAAAGAGCGGAATCATTACTGCTGGTATTGAATGTATATACCAGATTAGCATTATAATCCACACTGGTCAATGGACTGATATTTGTTGCTCCTGCAGAGAAAAAATGAGCCTGAGAGTTTTTGTTTACATCCCATATCTCAAAATTACGGGTAACATTTCTTGTTATTGTATCATTATTCCGGTAGTGAACAGGTATTGACGAGCCCATTTCCTGAAGATCGACCTGCCTGAATTGCTTCCAGGGCATCGCTTCATGAGTCTTGAGCAGCGAGCGGAGTGGAAGCGTGAATGCCACATCGGCAAAAACTGTATCACCGGCATTCCTGTTTTTATTGAGAAGGACATAATCAATGTTCCAGATATCACAATTCCCAACCATTGACGGGTCGGTAAGGTTCAGGCTGAGGCTTGCATAATTTATGAACCGGAACTGAAATCCCTTTTGAAGGTAACGGCTATTCTCAATTCTGATGATAGCAGGCTTAAATCTTTGATCAAGGCTACCCGCAGCTCTCCACACCGAATACCACTTATTTTCCAACGGAGCGAAAAACTGAAGAGTCAGGCTGTCATTTGCTTCAGGGGGATCTGAAAGACCACCTGCCTGATAAAAGAAGCTTAACCAGAGATTATCTGATTTGTTATAGTTAAGTTTTATAGGCTGAGAAGTAAGCTGATCGGCTTTAAATCCTGATGAAGAGGCTGTTGTGTACATTCTGCCTGTATTATCCAGAGCATCAAAAGTGGCGATTCCGGCTGTGATCTGGCGATCGGAGTAAGTATTATTGATAAACACAAAATTATCNGTCCATTTTTTACTGTCAGGGAATATTGAATGACCTGAAAAATCATCAAAAAATGGAAGNACCAGAGTATCAATAGCTGTTAATCGCTTGTTTTTTTCAAGCTTGTTCCANCCATTTGAAATACTTGTATTTGATTGCAGTCCNNTTACAACCTCCTGTGCAGGCACTATTACCGGACATAGGCTAAGAAAAATTGCATATAGGATTATCTGTTTGAACATCTGGACTAATTCGACTTCTAATCTATTGATTTAACGGCAGGGATCGTATCCTGATNAATTCTGGTGGTATCAATCTTAAATTTTGCTGCATCAACCGTAAGCCAAATGTATATCAAAGATCCAAGTTGAAGAGTCTGATCTGCTTTGAATTCGGGAATCTGTTTATATACAAAAGCATTGAGAGTATCAGCTCCGGTAACAATAGTTTTATCATAAACATAGGTACCCAGATTAAGTGAGGAACCAAGAATTTTATTTCTTGCGGGATCAAGTCTCATACCCAATAGATAAGGAATAGAAGTCTTCTGATTGCTGTATCCCTTTCCCAGTATCAGGTCAATCACTGAACCTTTCTGCAGAGAATCTCCTTCAGGGATATTCTTTCCATTATATTGTTGATCGATTACAAAATCAGTTGTGGGATCTGGTTTGTATTTTAACTGTCCGATTTCAAGACCCGAACTCTCAATTTGAAGGAGTGCCTGTCTTTTTGGAAGATTAACAAGATTTGGCATTGCTACCATTTCAGGATGAAAAGCATTTATTGTGAGAATTACATTTCTCCATTTCTTCACCTTAAATCCTGGTTTAGGATTTTGTTCAGCAATACAGCCACGGGGAACAATTGTGGTGTAAATTGAATCAATTATCTGATACCGCAACTTGCTCTTTTTGGCGAGCTTTGCTGTCTGCTCCAATGTAAGCCCGAAGAAATCCGGAACAGGCCTTGCCTGACCATGTCTTGTATAAAAATTCATCCAGATTAGTAGCATCATTACCACACCGACAATAATGATAACGGTAAAACCAAGATTTTTAAGAAATACTTTGCTGAGGATAAAGTTTTTTAAGCTCATATGGGAAAATTGAACATTAGTAATAACGTAAAGGTAATGATAAAATTACTTTAGTGGGGTTGTGGGATCCATTATGGGTTTATAAAGCGAATCTCTTTCTACCGGAGTGAATCCTGCCTCGGTTATCAGACTGCAAATCTCTTCTGTACTCATTNCCGGGTTCTCCTCATCTGAACCCGCCATCGAATATATTCTTGTTGTATCATCTATTGTCCCGTCCATATCGTCGGTACCGAATGAGAGAGACAACTGGGCGGATTCCTTTCCGGTCATTGGCCAGTATGCCTTGATATGAGGAAAGTTATCGAGATAGACCCTGGAGACTGCATAGTTACGAAGGTCTTCGATTGTATTTACCTCACCCAGATATGACATACTGTTGTTAGACTTCTTGTACTTTAAAGGGATGAAAGCATTAAACCCNNGAGTTTTATCCTGAAGATTACGAAGTCTTTCCATATGGTCGATACGGTGGGCGTAAGTTTCAATATGACCATATAGCATCGTGGCATTTGATGGAATTCCAAGCCTGTGTGCTGTTTCATGGATTCTCAGCCATAGCTCAGAGGATGATTTTTCGTCACAGATCATCTTTCTGAGCTCCTCATCGAATATTTCAGCACCGCCTCCCGGAATGGAATCGAGACCATACTCCTTTAGTAATCTTAATCCTTCTTCAATGGTACATCCCGCACGGGAAATCATATGATCAAGTTCAATCGCGGAAAAGGCCTTTATATGAAGGGCAGGTCTATAATCTTTTATCTTTTTTATAAGTGATCCCCAATAATGGAGATCGTATGATGGATGGACTCCTCCGACAATATGAACTTCAGTGACGGCCTTATTGTCAAACGTTTCACAATGTCGAGCATCTCTTCATGGCTGAATTCCCAGCTTTCAGGATCACCTTCGGGTTTGTGGTATGAGCAGAACCTGCAATTATAAATACATTTGTTGGTTGGTTCAATATGAAAATTGTTGTTGAAATATACAAGATTGCCGTTGTTCCTTCTTCTGACGATACCTGCAAGCAACCCGAGCAAAGCAAGATCGGCTTTTTTGTAAAGCAATAAACCGTCTTCAGGGGTTATCCGGACATTGCCGGCTATCTTATCAGCGATCAACCTGAGGTCTTTATCGTTTATATGGGATAAAAGGTTTTGCATACCAATATTTAAAAAGTCAGTAAAGGTAATAATAATCAAAAAGGATTTTGAATTATCGGCATATGCTTATATATGTGTTTATAATATTTATGGAACCACTCCGGGATTTACAAATAAAAAAAAGGTGCCTTATTCAAAGACACCTTCAAGAAGATATTTGTGAAATAAATTATCCTTTCAATTTAAGTTCNGGAGATACAGAGAGTTTCTTTCTTCCTTTTGCTCTGCGGGCAGCCAGGACTCTTCTTCCGTTAGGAGTCGACATCCTTTCNCTGAAACCATGCTTATTTACTCTCTTCCTTCTTGATGGCTGGTAAGTCCTTTTCATCTTTTTAATTATTTATTGACTAAAATTCTGATTTGAGACTGCAAATGTAGTACTTTTTTGAAATATAAAAACCGGGAAGGTGTTTTTTTTAAAAAAAATCAAACCGGCAGATACACAATCACTTTAGTTTCAAAAAATGATTCATCGAAAAAGTCTTTAATTTTCCACACAGTTACTTTATTCTTAAACGGAGCTAACTCAAATGTCATATCACCTCCTTTGAGGTATAAAATACCGTTACCCGGGCTGTTTGCTTCGGAACTGCTGACGTTTTTTGAAGTAAGACTCACAAATTCTGAGAACCGTGTAACCGCTCTGCTGGTGACGAACTGAAATTTACGCTTTTCTTCTTCAATCCTTTTACGCAGAGGTATTACATTATTTAGCTCCAGTTCATCTGAAACGGCCTTAACTACTTTAATTTTTTTTTCTATAGAATCGAGAAGAGTGAATTCTGAATCGGGGAACAGAATTGCCAGAGGAATCCCGGGGAAACCACCACCTGTCCCGGCATCGAGGATCCTGGTCCCGGGTAAAAAGCTAATAACCTTTGCTATTGATAATGAATGAAGAACATGATGAACAAAAAAATTGTCCATATCCTTGCGTGATATTACATTAATCTTACTGTTCCANCTGTCGTAAATAAACTTTAGTTTCGACAGTCTCTCTTTTTGAATTTCTGACAATAAGGGGAAATACCTGAAGATTCTCTCTGACACTACCTGTGACCTGTTTTGATTAATATATTATATAACAAAGTTTTAGCCCTGAATAATTGTGCTTTTACCGTTCCTATGGGAAGATTGAGCTCTGAGGAGATCTCTTCATAAGAGTATTCCTTATAATAACGGAGCTCAATAAGNGATTTATATCTTGGTTTAAGCTGGCCCACAATATCTTTCAGTGCGGCTATCTTCTGGTGGTTAATCAGGGACTCTTCCGGATCAGGCAGGTCTGATTGAATGTTTACTGTAACATTTTCAAGGTTATCCTGCAAGTGATCAAACGGAGTAGGAGAGAGCTGCTTTTTTCTTATGAAATCAACACAGTTATTTGTGGCGATTTTAAAAAGCCAGGTGCTAAAAGCGAATTTGGGAGTATATGAATCAAGGTTTCTAAAAGCTTTCCCAAATGCCTCAATAGTCAGGTCCTCGGCATCTGATGCGTTATTTACCATTTTAAGAAGCATATAATAAATGGAATCCCTGTAGCGGTTCATCAGGCTGGCAAAAGCTTTTTCATTTCCTTTCTTAGCCTCATCAACCAGAAGCAGATCGCCTTTTGCTTTTTCCGATAATTCGTGAACTATTTCCATTTATTTTTACCGGATTTGGTCCGTGTGTTGCTTAAAAATACGATACTGTTGATCAATGGCGAAAAGATATCAAAAAATAGCGAATAAGCTAATATTCCGGGTTCATTCAGTTTTTCCTGTACAGAAGAATAAATAATTATTTGTGTTATAAGCCTTACAATAAAAACGGCTATTACATAAGGCCAGAGATATGTGAAGGATAGAAGAATTATTAGTGTTATATAAAAAAGGATCCTTGTAAATGGTTCAGCGATTAACAGTATTTTGTCTCTCAGTTTATAATATGGTGCTGTTGTCAGATGTCTCTTCTTTTGGGTAATCCATTCTTTCAAACCGGCACTGGGAACTGACCTGGTATGTGTGGCATAGCTAAACTCAGTTATTGTATTGTCGGCTGAAGCCAGTGTATTTACCAGAAGATCATCATCACCTGAAATAATATGATTATGTGCACCGAAGCCTTTATTCGTAAAAAAAACTGAACGCCGGTAAGCCAGGTTTCGTCCGACACCCATATAGGGAATACCCCGGATTGCCATGCCCAGATATTGCATAGCAATGGTCAATGTGTCGTAACGGATATACTTATTTAATAGTCCCTTCTCCTTTAGATAGCCTCCATATCCCAGGACAAATGTGATTTTCTCTTCAAAATGTGAAGTCATCCCCTCCAGCCACTTATCTGATTCAGGCTGACAATCGGCATCAGTAAATAGAAGAATTTCATTCTTCGCTGCTTTAATTCCAATGAACTGAGCAAATTTTTTATTGTGTGTAAACTTGGGATCCTTATTTACATTAGAGATTTTAAGATGAGGATATTGTATCAGATATTTTCCGAGTATATCATAGGAATCGTCTTCAGAACAATCATTTACAACAACAACTTCATAATCGGGATAATCCTGTTCCAGAACTGAAGGTAAAAAGTTTTTAAGATTTTCTGCTTCGTTCCGGGCACTGATTATAATAGAAACCGGTGGGTAGGTTTTTTTTGTTTCAGATGGCTTGAATAAATGAACGGAAAGATAGAAGAAAAGGTAATAAAACAACTGAATGATTGCAGCTGAAGCAAAGATACAGAAAACCACTAAAAGAAAAACATTATTATTATCCGCCATTTGACTTTCAAATATGTCAGCAATATTAGTAAGATTAACGGAAAGGCAAAAAGATTATTTCAAGAATAATATCAAAATGCATTAAACCCAAGGCCTTCTATGCTTCTTTTTTGTCATCATTAAAAAAAATTCACTATAATTTTATAAGGCGATATGGAAAAATTACCTTTGTGCTGCGAAAAAAGAAATTAGTCAGCATGTTTAGAATTGAGAGCAGGGATACGGAATCAAAAGCACGATCGGGTGTTCTGAAAACAGCTCATGGTGATATTCCTACTCCGATATTCATGCCGGTAGGTACTGGCGGAACTGTAAAAGGCATCCTGCAGCGTGATCTGATTGAAGATATTAATGCAAAAATAATACTTGGGAATACATATCATCTTTATTTACGACCTGGTATTGAAATTCTTAAGAAAGGTGGCGGGCTACATAATTTCATGTCGTGGGAACGTCCTATNCTTACCGACAGCGGAGGTTATCAGGTATTCTCTCTTACCGGGAACAGAAAGCTTACAGAGGAAGGTGCAATATTTAAATCGCATATAGATGGTTCAAGGCACGTCTTTANCCCTGAAAATACAATTGATATTCAACGTATTATAGGTGCAGATATAATGATGGCGTTTGATGAATGTGCTCCGTGGCCATGTGATTATGATTATGCCAGAAAATCAGTTGCACTCACACATCACTGGCTCGACCGGGCAATTGTAAGATATCATGAAACTGATCCTTTATGGGGCAAGGAACAATTCCTGTTTCCAATTGTTCAGGG
>JGI24137J36423_1000381_pt1 | contig 12169 bp, 10 predicted proteins | sample BarGraNGADG00311_FD_36423 | JGI IMG/M metagenome (IMG submission 36423) | reverse complement strand
GTCCCGCCGGTGTGGTGGTCCAAGCTGGCGCGCGCGCTCAGCGACCGTCTGGCGGCCGCGGACGCCGGGCCGTCCGGTGATCCGAGTCGGATCGGCTCCGCTGGAGCCATCCTCCGCGAGCGGCTGCGGAGTCAGCTCGAGGAGCTGGTTGCCGGTGACCCGCTGGTGCGCACAGAAGAGCCGGAGAGCATGCACCAGATGCGCGTCGCCACGCGGCGGATGGGAAGTGCGCTCGCAACCTACCGGTCGCGGCTGGGCGGTCGGCGGAGCGACGAGATCCGGGCCGAGCTGCGCTGGCTCGCCGGTCTCCTCGGCGCGGCGCGCGACGCGGAGGTGATGCGGCTCGGGTTGACGGAGCTCGTCGCCAAAGAGCCCGAGGAGCTGCGCGACGTCACGGCGATCGAGCGTCTCGACACCGACCGTGCGGCTGCCTATCGGCGTGCGTGGGGCGAGGTAAGGGATGCGCTCGACTCGTCGCGCTACCTGCGCCTCCTGGACGGTCTGGATGCGATCGTCGGCGATCCAAGCCCGGTGGCTGATCTGGAACCGGAGCCTGCGGCGGTTGTCCTCGCCGCGGGGGTGCGGCGGGAGGCGCGCCGATTGGCCCGCTCGGTCCGCGCAGCCCTGGCGGCTCCGCCCGGCCCGGCCCGCGACGGGCTGCTGCACGAGGCGCGCAAGGCCGCCAAGCGNACCCGGTACGCGGCGGAGACGGCGGAACCGGCGGTCGGGCGCCGCGCGGCGGAGTATGCGCGCCGCGTCGAGGAGCTGCAGACCCTGCTCGGAGACCACCACGACACCGTCGAGCTGCGCGCTGTGCTCCGCCGCGTCGGCGGCGAAGCACGTGGGGCGAGCGAGGACACGTTCCTCTACGGACGATGGCACGCGATCGAGCAAGGGGTGGCAGAGCGGGACGAGGCGGCCCTGCTCGCCGTCTGGGCGCCGATCAAGGCGGAACGTCGGCGGCGCTGGTTGCGCTGACCCGAGCCGCCGGACCACCGGCCGCCCGGGGCGTCCGGCTCACCGCACCGTACAGCGCGGATCCACCGCGCCGTCGCGGGTCATCAGGATGATGGGGCCCTCGCGGAGCACCTGACGGAAGCCCAGTGCCTCGGCGTCGGCGAAGGCGATGGCCGGCGCCGGGGCCTGCCATCCGCTCGTGACCTGGTTCAGATCGATGACCTCCCAGGTCGCCAGACCGTCGGAGCGGGTCGGCAGCGTGACGAGCCACCGCTTGGTCACGTGCGGGGCGATCCGATCGTCCGCCTCGACGCACACGCCGAGCGGGAGATGGGTCAGTACGTCCGCGATCTGACGGGGCCGCGACGTCTGCTCGAAGGCGCCCCCGGTGACGAGGCGGTTCAGCGGGTAGGTCGCCGGAAACATCGCCGTGCCGATGACGACCGTCCCGATCAACCAGGCGATCCAGCTGCGGACCAGCCACCGTGGGCCCGATCGGACGGCGGTCTCGCCCGGGCCCTGGCGCCGACGGCGGTCGACGAGCGCAGCGACGCGGCTGATCCCGTCGACGGCCGCCATGGCAAGGATCGGGGCAGTGACGGCCGAGTAGTGGAACTGCACCAGCCACACCTGCGAACGCGAGTTGAGCATCCGCTCGGCGAGGACCGGAAGTGCGAGCAGCAGGTACGGCGAGGCTAGAGCGGTGAAGAGCGCGGGCATGAAGAGCATGAACAGGGTGTGCGCCTTGACAGTTGGCGTGACGAGGAGCTTGGCGACGCTCCATGGGCGCGTCAGGCCATCCCGGATGGCACTCGGGAGGTCGTGGCCAAGTGCCGAGTAGTCCCAGTACGCGAAGGTGCCGGACGGTGCAAAGGCTGGAATGAAGACGCTCGTGGTCAACCAGAACATGACCACGCCGGTCACCCCGAGCGCGGCGCCGATCCAGCGTGGATCGCGAAGGTGGGCGAGTCCTCGCGAGGGGGCCTCGGTCGCCCGGCCACGGACGACCAGCAGAACCCCGGCCATCGCGACGATGACGCCCATGTCCTCGCGGACAAGAAGGAGCGCGAGGCACGTGAGGACCGCCGTCCTGGTCGCTCGTCGATCAAGCGCGTCGACGAGGACGGCGAGGAGCGGAACGGCGAAGGCGATCTCGTGGAAGTCGAAGTTCACAGCCGCTTGCAACGGCCAGCTTGAGAGGTAGGCGGCGCCGATCGCGACGGCACCAGCACGGCTGAAACGCCGTTCCGCAAAACGCATCACGGGGATCGTGGAGAGGGCGAACAAGGCGGCCTGGGCCAAGAGCAGGGTGCGGGGGTCGTCCCAAACCCAGTACAGCGGCGCGAGCAGCGCGATGATCGGATGGAAGTGATCGCCGAGGACGCTGACGCCGATACCCTTCAGCGGCGCGATCGGGGCCTGGAAGTGCGAGTACGCCCGGACGGCCTGATCGAAGATGCCCAGGTCGTACCCGGCGGTCAGGTACTGCGCGTGACGAGAAAGGGCGTAGACGCTGTAGACGGCGAAGCCTCCAGCCACCACCAGCGTTTCCCACCCGCGCTGCACGAGGACGCGCCGCAACCGGTTGACGACGCGAGCGGACCAGGCCGCGGGTGTCACGAACGCGCTCCTCACTCCACTCGGGATGGATGGACATCTGGTTGGCGCAAGCACTCGGGGTGGCACCGTGCGGTCCACCTTAGAGGTCCGGTTCCCGGTCCCGTGGCAGTTCGCGGGGGTTCGCTGTCGGCCGGTGACACGCGAGAGGCCGGCTTCCGCTCGGGGAACCGGCCTCTGAGCCACGCCATCATGGTGGGCGATACTGGGTTCGAACCAGCGACCTCTTCCGTGTCAAGGAAGCGCGCTACCACTGCGCCAATCGCCCTCGGTGCGAGGTGGAGATGGGATTCGAACCCACGTATACGGCTTTGCAGGCCGCTGCCTCGCCACTCGGCCACTCCACCACTGAGGCCTTGCCCGTGACAGCTCGGGGAGCCTGGGGGTGTCTGCCTCCGAGCGGACGACGGGATTCGAACCCGCGACCCTCACCTTGGCAAGGTGATGCTCTACCAACTGAGCCACGTCCGCACGACACGGGCACCGTCTCCGGTGCGTTGTGCGCGTCCCGAACTGTATCCGACGGGGGAGCGGGGAGTCCAACCAGTCCGGCCCGTGTCGGGATGGTCCCAAATCGATCCGGGACCGGGGACGATCACCCGGCCGACGCCTCGATACCGTGGGCGCGTGCAGACAACCGACAACGCGAGCTGCGCCTGATGCGCCGGGAGCAGCCGGCGAGCGCGGGGCTTGCCGGTGAGGCGTGGTTCCATGGCGTCCATGCGAGCGGGGCCGTTGAATCGATCGACCTGCGGACCCAGGCGCACCGGCTCCGGGACGGCGGATTCTGGGTCGTCGTCGGCCACTTCGAGGGCCCGGCACGGGCCTGGCGGTTTGCCGAGGTCACGAGGTTCGACACCGCTGCGCCGACATTCGACTCGGACGCCCGGGCACTCGGCGGCGACGCAGGGTCGACGGTCCAGCGCCCCGCCTGGGTCGGCCCGGCCGCGGCCGACTGGGTGTCCTCGATGGACGCGACCCGGTACCAGGACGCGGTCGAGCATGTTCGGGCCGAGATCCGGGCCGGAGAGGTCTATCAGGTGAATGTGTGCCGGGTGCTCAGCGCGCCGCTTCCCGCGGTCGATGGAGCCCAGCCACCCGCTTCGGCGCTCGGCAGCATCCTCGATGCCGGCAATGCCGCCCCCTTCTCGGGCGGGATCCAGGTGCCCGGTGACGACCGGGTCGCACCGGCCTGGGTCGTCTCGGCGTCGCCGGAGCTGTTCTTGCGGTTGGCGGACGGCAAGGTGACCAGTGCCCCGATCAAGGGCACCGCGACGGTGCCGAGCGCACTCACGACCAAGGACGAGGCGGAGAACGTGATGATCACCGACCTGGTCCGGAACGACCTGCAACGCGTCTGTGAGCCGGGGACGGTCGAGGTCACTCATCTGCTCGAGCTCCAGGAGCACCCCGGCCTGGTCCACCTCGTCTCGACCGTTGCGGGAGAGCTCCGAGCCGAGGTGGCGACGGGCACCGATCCCTGGGGCGAGATCCTCGACGCGTTGTACCCGCCGGCCTCGGTCTCGGGTGCGCCCAAGTTCGCCGCGCTGCGAGTCATCGGCGAGCTGGAGCCGGTTCCGCGCGGTCCGTACTGCGGTGCCTTCGGCTGGATCGACGCGGACGCGAACCGCGCCGAGCTCGCGGTAGCGATTCGCACCTTCTGGTGGGACCCGGGCGACGGCGGCCGACTGAACTTCGGAACCGGCGCCGGGATCACGTGGGGGAGCGACGCCGTCGCCGAGTGGAGGGAGACTGAGCTGAAGGCGCGTCGCTTGATCTCGCTCGCGAGCACGGGAGGCTGGCTGTCATGACCTTGGTGATCTGGGCGGGCGGGTGCTTGCGGGACGAGTCCGAGCCGGTGATCGGTGCGACCGACCGTGGCCTGATGGTCGGCGATGGCGTCTTCGAGACGTGCGAGGTCACCGGCGGCCGAGCGTTCGCCCTGACCCGGCACCTGCAACGACTCGAGGCGAACGCGCGGGCGCTCGGACTAGCTCCCGTGCCTACGGACGAGGTGCGGTCTGCCGTAGCGGCGGTGCTCGACGCCGGCGGTGCTGCACTGGGTCGGTTGCGGATCACGGTCACCGCAGGCCCCGGGCCGATGGGCTCCGGCCTTGGCGACTCGGCGCCGACCCTCGTGGTCGTCGCTGGTCCCGGGCGAGCCGCCGCGACCGCCCGGGTGGTTCGGGTGCCATGGGCGCGCAACGAGCGCTCCGCCATTGTGGGACTCAAGACGACGTCCTACGCCGAGAACGTCGTCGCGCTGGCGCGCGCGGTCGCGGCGGGCGCCGACGAGGCGCTCTTCGCCAACACCCGCGACGAACTCTGCGAAGGGACCGGGTCGAACGTGTTCGTCGAGCTCGACGGCGAGCTCCTGACGCCGAGCCTCGAGTCCGGCTGCCTCGCGGGCATCTCGCGAGCCCTCCTCCTGGAGTGGGCGGCCCAGGACGGCCTTCCGGTCCGTGAGGTCGATCCCGCGCATCTGCCCTACCGCATCCTCGACGACATAAGTGCGGGCCGTGGCGCGCTCGCGCTCACGTCGTCCACGAGGCACGTCGCACCCGTCGTCAGCCTGGACGGCGTCGAGCTCGCCGTCGGAGCAGTCTCACGAGCCGCGCGAGAACTGTTCCGCGAGCGCGCTGCCCTGGATGTCGACCCCTGAGACGGGGCACCGCGGGGGACGCCGTTGTCGCCCGCGGTACGTGTTGGGCCGCCAGACGGGCTCCAGCGCGTGGGCGAGGTCGGCTGAGTGCCGGGTCAGGCTGTGAACAGCATGGCGATGAGATCGGTGAGCTCGGAGTCCATCCGCGCGCCCTCGTCGCCGAAGGGGACCAAGGCCACGGTTGCGGCGAGGAAGCGTTCGATCGCGATGGCGGGCGTCGCGAGCAGCGCGTTGCCCTCGACACCGTTCAAGGACAGGAGCGCGTAGCTAGGGTCCTCGTCGCGCCAGACCTGCACGTCACCCTTGCCGGCCGGGGACGAGATGGTCGAGAGGAGACCCTTGCTGAGGAGTTCGCGGCCGATGAGCCAGGTGGAAGCGCTGTTGGGGGCCGAGAAGAAGGCCCGCACGGTGTACGGGTCGTTGACTGCGTAGGAGAACTCGGCGGTGACCGGCAGAGCGGTCCCGTCCGCCAGCACGAGTTGCATCGTGACGACGTGACACACGTCGCTCGTACGCTTGCCCATCCCCGCCCCCCCACTCGGTTGTCGCGGTGCGCGTCGAGGGTGCGCACTGTGGCGGTTCCAAACACAGCATCCTGCCAGAAACGCGTCCTGCGGTAGACCCACTTCTCGGTTCGGTATTCTCGGGCCGATTCGCTAGCATCCCTGTGGACGTCGCGCGAAGAAGTCTCCTCGTCGGCGCCGCGGGCGATTGGCTCAGTGGTAGAGCGCCTCGTTCACACCGAGGAGGTCGCTGGTTCGAACCCAGTATCGCCCACCAACCCTGGTCCAGAGCAATCACCCGAACGGGCGGAATGACCCTTTCGTGGCATGGACGGCGCTCTCGACGGTCGCCACGACGACGTGCATCCCGAGGGCCGCACGTGCTCTATTGGCGCGGCATGGCACGGGTGCCACGCGGGGGCTAGCGTGAAGACGAACCGGCCGAATCTGCCGGACGAGTGAGCTGGAGAGGGATATCCGTGGGGATCGACGACATCATCAACAGGGCGAAGCATCTCTTCGGAGGCAAGACCCACGACGCCGACGACGCCCAGGCCGGCACGGACGCCGGCGCGGACGGCACGGTGTCCGGCAAGCTTGCCGAAGCCGAGGACGAGCTCTCGGAGAAGGTGGCCGAGGCCAAGGAGGCCATCTCGGAGCAGGTCGATGACGCCAAGGTCGACGACGTCGCCGGATCGATCAAGGAAGAGACTCCAGACGCCGTCGACCCGGTCGTGGACAAGATCGCGGACAAGGCCAAGGACATCTTCTGATCTGAGTCTGCTGGTCACGCGAATGCGCCGTGTCGGCCGACGGTCGGCGCGGCGCACTCGCGTCCGGGTCGCGACGATCTGGTTGGCGAGGCTCGGTAACATCGACACACGTTGAGTGCAGCGCGCCGAACTCGAGGAGAAGCCCACCGTGTCCCAGATCACCATCACCGTCGACTCGACTCCACGGACGGTGGACGACGGCACGACCGGTTCGGAGCTGTACCCCGACCGCCGCGACGTCGTGGTGGCGCGGGTGAACGGCGAGCTGTGGGACCTGCACCGCGTCCTGCCCGCTGGCGCCGCGGTGGAGGGGGTCACGATCGACTCGCCGGAGGGGCTCGGCGTCCTGCGGCACTCCACCGCACACGTGCTGGCCCAGGCGGTCCAGGAGATCAACCCCACGGCACGGCTCGGCATCGGACCGCCGATCACCGACGGCTTCTACTACGACTTCGATGTCCAGAGCCCGTTCACTCCCGAGGATCTCAAGGCCCTCGACAAGGTGATGGCGCGGATCGTCAAGGAGGGTCAGACCTTCCGGCGGGTCGACGTCACCGACGACGAGGCGCGCCATGAGCTCGCTGCCGAGCCGTACAAGCTGGAGCTGATCTCTCTGAAGAGCTCGAGCGTCGCGGCTGCCGAGGGTGCCGGGGTCGAGGTCGGCGCGGGCGGGCTGACGCTCTACCAGAACGTGCGGAAGGACGGCACGGTCGCATGGCAGGACCTGTGCCGCGGCCCGCACCTGCCGAGCACCCGCCTGATCGGCAACGGGTACGAGCTGACCCGCTCGGCAGCGGCCTACTGGCGCGGCAGCGAGAAGAACCCGCAGCTGCAGCGCGTGTACGGCACCGCGTGGCCGACCAAGGACGAGCTGCGCGCCTACCTCGATCGGATCGCCGAGGCCGAGCGCCGCGACCATCGACGGCTCGGCGCCGAGCTCGACCTGTTCTCCTTCCCGGAGGAGATCGGCTCGGGCCTCGCGGTGTTCCACCCCAAGGGCGGGATCGTTCGCCTGGAGATGGAGGACTACTCCCGGCGGCGGCACCTCGAGGCGGGGTACTCCTTCGTCAACACACCGCACATCACCAAGGGCCAGCTGTTCCGGACCTCCGGTCACCTCGACTGGTACGCCGAGTCCATGTACCCGGCGATGCACCTGGACGAGGAGCGGGACGCGGAGGGCAACATTCGCAAGGTCGGCCAGGACTACTACCTCAAGCCGATGAACTGCCCGATGCACAACCTCATCTACCGCTCGCGGGGCCGGTCGTACCGGGAGCTGCCGCTTGCGGTCTGTTCGAGTTCGGGACGGTGTACCGGTACGAGAAGTCCGGCGTGGTGCACGGCATGACCCGCGCCCGCGGCTTCACCCAGGACGACGCGCACATCTACTGCACGCGCGAACAGATGAAGGGTGAGCTGACGAGCCTGCTGACCTTCGTGCTGCAGCTGCTCAAGGACTACGGCCTCAACGACTTCTACCTGGAGCTGTCCACCCGGAACCCGGACAAGTTCGTCGGCTCGGACCAGGTCTGGGACGAGGCGACCCGCACCCTCGAGGAGGTCGCGACNGCNTCGGGCCTCGACCTNGTCNCCGACCCGGGGGGTGCGGCCTTCTACGGACCCAAGGTCTCCGTCCAGGCGAAGGACGCGATCGGTCGGACCTGGCAGCTGTCGACCATCCAGCTCGACTTCAACCTGCCGGAGCTGTTCGAGCTCGAGTACACCGCGTCGGACGGGTCGAGGCAGCGTCCGGTGATGATCCACCGCGCGCTGTTCGGTTCGATCGAGCGGTTCGTCGCCATCCTGACCGAGCACTACGCGGGCGCGTTCCCGGCTTGGCTGGCGCCCGTGCAGGTCCTCGCGATCCCGGTGGCCGAGCCGTTCAACGACTACCTCGCCGACGTCGTCGGACGGCTCCGTGCGGCCGGCGTGCGGGCCGAGCTGGACGACGGTGACGACCGGTTCGGCAAGAAGATCCGTACCGCGAGCACCCAGAAGGTCCCCTTCGTGCTGATCGCCGGCGGTGAGGACGTCGAGGCAGGTGCCGTCTCGTTCCGGTACCGCGACGGTCGGCAGGACAACGGCGTGGCCATCGACGAGGCGATCTCGCGCGTCGTCACCGCGATTCGCGATCGGGTCCAGGTGTGACACCACGATGAGCGATGCGGGCCAGGAAGCCGATGAGCGCCCCTCCGACGCCGACCCGATCGACCCCGCAGGGGTCGCGGACGGCTTCGAACGGCTCTGGACACCGCACCGGATGCGCTACATCCAGGGTGCGGACCGCCCCGTCGACGAGTCGCCGGGGCAGGGCTGCCCGTTCTGTCACGCGCCGGAACGGGAGGATGAAGCGGCGCTCCTCGTCGCGCGCGGCGAGCATGCGTACGTCGTCCTCAATCTGTACCCCTACAACCCGGGCCACCTGCTGGTCTGCCCGTACCGGCACGTCGCGGAGTACACCGAGCTGACTCTGGCCGAGTCCGGCGAGATGGTGAGCCTCACCCAGGCAGCGATGCGTACCGTGCGCTCGGTCTCGCAACCACGCGGGTTCAACGTCGGCATGAACATCGGTGCCGTCGCGGGCGCCGGCATCGCCGGCCACCTGCATCAGCACGTGGTGCCGCGCTGGTCCAACGACGCGAACTTCCTGCCCATCATCGCGCGGACCAAGGCGCTGCCCGAGCTGCTCGGGGACACCCGCCGGCGGATCGCCGCCGCGTGGCCGGGGAGCACTGTGTGATCGGGGAGCACTGTGTGATCGGGAGTCGCGGATGTTGAGAGGTCTGCGCGCGGGCCTGAACCGTCTCTTTACCCCCGTGGCCGACGTACTCCTGGGATGGGGCGTCTCGCCCGACGCCGTGACGATCGTCGGCACCTTCGGTGTGACGGTCGCGGCGCTGTGGCTCTTCCCGCTGGGGCACCTCCTTGCCGGCACCCTGGTCATCACGGTTTTCGTCTTCTCGGACTCGCTCGACGGCGTGATGGCCCGCCGGTCCGGGCGGGCCAGCTCGTGGGGAGCGTTCCTCGACTCGACCCTGGATCGGGTGGCCGATGCGGCGGTGTTCGGGGGACTCACGTTGTACTTCGTGCTCCGCACCGCCGACCACCTCGGTGCCGGCCTGGCGATGGCGTGCCTCGCCCTCGGGGCACTCGTGCCGTACGCGCGGGCCCGCGCCGAATCACTCGGGATGACGGCGAGTGTCGGCATCGCCGAGCGGGCAGATCGCCTGGTGGCAGCCCTGGTCGCGGCCTTCCTGGTCGGTCTCGGGCTGCCGCGAGGCGTGCTGGTGGTGGTCCTCGGGGTGCTTGCCGTCGCGAGCGCCGTGACCGTCGTGCAGCGAATCCTGACCGTCCGTCGTCAGGCGATGAGCGCGGAGTGAACGCAGCAACCCTGTTCACCCTCGGCTGGCGCTGGGGTGGGCGGCTACCCGACTGGCTTCGCCGAACCCTTGCTGCCGGGGCGGCCGACGCCACCTGGCTCCGGCGCGGGGCCGGCGTTCGCCGGCTCGAGAAGAACCTCGCCCGGGTGCGGCCGGACGCGACGCGCCGGCAGCTCCGTGCGCTGAGCCGCCGCGGGATGCGCTCGTACCTGAGGTACTTCGCCGAGATCTTCGCGATGCCGGCGCTCTCGGAGGCACAGATCGACGCGCGCGTCCGCGCGGTCGGCCATGAGCTCGTGGTCAGCGAGATCGCCGCGGGCCGCTCGGCCATCCTCGCGCTGGGACACCTCGGCAACTGGGACCTCGCGGGCGCCTGGGCGCACCGTCACCTCGGACCCGTGACGACCGTTGCCGAGCGACTCGAGCCGGAGCGTCTGTTCGAGGCGTTCACCCGATTCCGCAGCGGATTCGGCATGGCGACGATCCCGCTGTCCGGTTCCGGTGCGGACGTGTTCCGTCGGCTTGTTCGGGTGGCGCGGACCGACGCCCGTGTCATCCCGCTGATCGCGGATCGCGACCTCACGGCCACCGGGGTCGAGGTCGATCTCTTCGGGGAGCGAGCGCGGGTCGCCGCGGGGCCGGCTGCTCTCGCCGTCACCACCGGCCGCGTGCTGATCCCCGTCGTCGTCTACTACGAGCGCTTGACCGGTGTGCGGCGTCGGGCCGCGCGAACGCCCTGGGGCGTCGTCCTGGATTTCGCCGAACAGGTCGTGGTCCCGACGGGCGTTCCGAGTGCCGACCTGGTGCCATACGTCACCCAGGCCTGGGTCACTCGGTTCGAGGCTCAGGTGCGTGCTCACGNCGAGGACTGGCACATGCTGCAGCGGGTCTTCGTGAGCGACCTCGACGCCGCGCGTGACGCGGCGATCCGGTCCGCGGACGGAGCATCGAGGTGAGCGGCCGGAGCCTGCGCATCGGCATCGTCTGCCCGTACTCGTTCGACGTGCCCGGCGGCGTCCAGTTCCACGTGCGCGACCTTGCGGAGGCGCTCATCGCGCGCGGCCACATCGTCTCGGTCCTGGCGCCGGCCGACGACGAGACGCCGCTGCCGGACTACATCACCTCGACCGGCAAGGCGATCCCGGTGCGCTACAACGGTTCCGTCGCCCGGATGACGTTCGGCCCGCTGACCGCCTCACGGGTGCGGCGCTGGCTCGCCGCCGGCCACTTCGACGTCCTGCACCTGCACGAGCCGGTGACGCCCAGCCTCGGGATGCTCGCGTTGTGGATCGCGGAAGGCCCGATCGTCGCGACCTTCCACACGGCGTTGATCCGGTCCCGGGCTCTGCAGTTCGCCTACCCCTTGGTGCGGCGCAGCCTGGAGAAGATCGCGGCGCGGATCGCGGTGTCCGAGGATGCTCGCCGCACCCTGGTCGAGCACATGGGTGGGGACGCCGTCGTGATCCCGAACGGCGTCTACGTCGAGAAGTTCGAGACGGCCGAGCCCGAGCCTCGATGGCGGGGCACGCCTGACGCTCCGACGGTCGGCTTCCTGGGTCGGATCGACGAGCCGCGCAAGGGCCTGCAGGTGATGCTGGCTGCCGTGCCGGCGATCCTCGAACGGCACCCCGGGACCAGATTCCTGGTCGCGGGCCGTGGCGAGACCGGCCCGGACGAGGCCCGCACCACGCTGGGGCCGCTGGCCGACCACGTCGAGTTCCTGGGTTCGATCACGGACGCCGAGAAGGCTCGCTTCTTGCGCTCGATCGACGTCTACTGCGCACCGCAAACGGGCGGGGAGAGCTTCGGCATCGTTCTGGTCGAAGCGATGAGCGCGGGCGCGGCCGTTGTCGCGAGCGACCTCGGGGCCTTCCGGCGGGTCTTGAACGAAGGTGCGGCCGGCCGGCTGTTCCGGGTCGGCGACCCGGCGGACCTCGCGGCGGCCGTCACCGCAATGCTGGACGACGACGAACTCCGTCACTCGATCGCGCGGGCCGGCGCGGCCGTCGTCCGGCAGTACGACTGGTCTTCCGTGACCGACCGCGTGATCGCGGTGTACGAGATGGTGGTTGCGGGCGCACCGGAAGCCGTCCGGGTCGGCGACGACCCGCGGGTGTCCGGCCACCGCGGTCACGAGAACGAGCGAGGTCGACGATGAATGGGGAACAGCTGGTCGTCCTCGTCCTGGTGATCGTGCTGCTGTTCGGCTGGTGGGTGTGGGTCGCGACGTCGCGGATGGACCGGCTGCACCGCAAGGTGGCCGCCTCGCGGGTG
>JGI24137J36423_1000379_pt1 | contig 12200 bp, 10 predicted proteins | sample BarGraNGADG00311_FD_36423 | JGI IMG/M metagenome (IMG submission 36423) | reverse complement strand
GGACACGGTGCTCTTGGAGACCGCTGTTCTAATGGTCGACTACAGGCTCGTGGTGGGGAGCAGTTTAGGCTGTTTGCCAGCCTGCACAGTATACTTGCCTCCCCAACACAGCAAGAGCACGAGGAGGAAGTACATGCCTGAAGCACTCCGTCAAGGAATCGAAATATGGTTTGACATCGGCTACCTCGTCACGGTCTGGACACTGGTTGCTCTGATGTTCATCCACCGCAGAAAGGTAGCGAGGCGAAACCGTCGGGTCGCTACGTGCGTTCTCTGGGCGTTCGTTCTGCTGGGACTGGGGATGCCGGACATGTTGGGTTCCGCGTGTTCGCTTATCTGAACGGCGGGCTGGCGCAGCACACGACACTCGTAGGGATCGGCACGTTTGCGACAGCTGTCACCGTGACGTTCTTCTACATGGTCATGCTGGACGCATGGCGCATTCGCTTCCACAAAACCTTCGACTGGTTCGCATGGACACTCGTTGCCATGGGTGTCGTGCGCCTGGGACTCATGATGCCGGCCGTGAACCAGTGGACCGCCATCGTTTCCCCCATGCCGTGGAGCATCATCCGGAATATTCCGCTCATGATCGAAGGGCTGGGTCTCGTGTACCTGCTGTTCCGTGATTCGGCCCACGCGAAGGACAGGACGTTCAACCTTATCGCGTGGATGATCGTGATCTCGTTTGCCTGTTATATCCCCGTCATTCTGTTTGCGCCCACCCACGCGCTGGTCGGCATGCTGATGATCCCCAAGACATGTGCGTACCTGGCTGTTGCGTTCATCGCCTACAACGCGCTGTTCAGGGGAAAACCCCGAAAGAAGAAAGCCAGACAGGCCTGACCCTAGAGTGAGCAAGTAGAGTTGCGACATTTCGTCTGCGTTGCAGCACGGAGGTCAGAGGCGGTTCGCTGACGATGGAGCGCGAACAGACGAGTAGATAGCGGGAGAAACAGCCCAGAACTGGTGTCATCGCGAAGGGTGCGTACTGGGATCGAATCACCGAAATGTGGCGTGAATTGGCAGTTCTTGGTTCGAAGGGNAGCAGCGGCGCCCGATCTGGGATGGTCAGAACTCGAAGCTGCGGAAGTGAGAAGTGTCTCAATGTCCGGATTTGTCACACCAGTGAAATGCCAGGTGGAGATTCATGACGACTAGCCATCTGTCCTCCATTTGCATGTCATTCACGCCGGAGCTCTGGCACTAGCAGGGCTTCTTTCCGCTTGAGGCGAGAGAAAATAGTGTTACTCTGGTTGTCGAAGTCAGATTGAAGCCTTGCAGGCAACTAGGGGGAAGCGTGAGCGTATTCACAAAAGAACAGTCAGATCTAGTCATAAAAACTCTTCAAGAGCGAGGGGTCTCAAAGCCTTGCCCTCGATGTGGCGGCACTTCGTTCAGCCTTCAAGATGGATACTTCAGCCAAACAGTGCAGTCTAGCCAGACTAACGTTGTTCTGNGCGGGCAAATACTGCCCAGTGTCATGGTTATCTGCACCAACTGTGGATACATGAGCCAGTACGCCCTGGGGATACTGGGGCTGATGGAGCCCAAGAAGACACCGGAGGAACCAGAGAAGGCCGGCAAACCATGAGTTCCAAGAAGAAGCCCTCACAGGTGACGCTAGTGAATTTGCACCCGCCGCAAGACGTGAGTTCCAAGGAAAGGCCTTCACCGGTCACACTGGGGACTTCGGATTCGTCGAACCTTGTGGAGGTGACCCAGAACGCGAAAATCACTACTAGTACCAGACTCAACTGCGTGACATATGATACGACCGATCAAGANGTGATTCGGACGACGGGTGACAGGGCTCGTCTTCTGCTCCGTGACTACACAGACGGCCTTGAAGCCTCATGGGATTTTGTGCCTCCTCTAGAACTGGTGATATCGCTCAGCTTGACTCTACTGACAACATCGTTCAGGGATTCAATTGGTGTCAGCGCCGAAGTATGGTGCGCCTTCTTCTACCTTATTGGTGCTGTTTCCGTCGTCTGGCTGGTTGTTGTATGTGTCAAGAGGCGTAGGGCTCCGAAGATAGAGGATGTTGTACGAGCACTTGAAGGCGAACAACGCGATGTTGGCTGAGAAGGGAGGTGGACTGTGGGCCACCTGAGTCAAATCGCATGGGGCCTGGCATCTTTGGTTGCCGACACCAAGGTCGGCCGTCTGGGCAATGCTGGATGCTAGGGCAGATCTTGTGTCTGAGCGCTGATCGTCTGTCGGACTCAGCATCCACATGGTCTCTCACTGAAAGGACATCAGCGGATGGTGGTAGGGAACGATTCGGTCAGTTGACGAGAGTGTCGGGAGAAGTGATATGGGAGCAGACAAAGAAGAGTGGCAGGACCTGGAGCAATTCGACTACGTCGACACAGAGTATCTTGAGCGGGTGCGTGCACGGTACTGCCCCCTAATCGGATCGTTCCTGATCGACTTCAGCCTTCTTGAACACGCACTCGATCTAGCGATTGCAGAGTTCATATTCAACGATTCCGACGAATTGGGGTTCATTATTACAGAGAGGCTGTCGGTCGGGAACAAGATCGAATTGTTCTACAAGATGTATGCCAGGATGGCATCCTGTGTGGACACGAGGCATCAGATTGCCTTGAAGGGAATCAAGGAACAGCTCGTTTCGCTCAACGAGTTTCGGAATAGTGTCGTTCACGCTTGCTGGGGATCACTGTCGAAGTATGGACTAGTGCGAACAAGGACGGTGGTCGATAGCCAGGACGGGCATGTCAAGTTCAAGAGAGTGCGCATCAGTCCTAAGACAATTCGCTCCAAAGATGCAGAAGCCGAGAGGCTAGTGGAGGAGCTTGAGGCTTGGTGCGAGCAGATAGGCGAGGCCACGTAGAAGCTGCCTCGATTGTGCTTGGCGTGCCCGAAATGCAGATTCACCACACCATCTTCGCCAGCAGAACTGGCTAGGCCAGCCCAACATTTCGTCTTCGGCCTAGGAGAGCGAACTTAGTCCATGAGTCGTCATCAGATTTCACGACTCTATTTGTTGGACTGAGCCCCTATCCATTGCAGGATCCTGCGCTCCCCAACCACACGACTGGGGGCGTTTTGCGTCTGTTCTTGAGNGCCAACGGGNNCTGNTCAGGACGCATATCGGCAGTACACGCCGACAAACAAGGTTGACAATTAGGTGGCGCAACATATCTTGGAGAGTACTCCGATATGGATGAAATGCGTATGCATCCGGGGGCAGCGGCGACATAGTTTTTGGCCGTCGGACAACCGCTCGATCCTTCTGGTTGTCCGTTGAGCTGGGGCAGCAGGCGCTATGAGGCAGGAGGGCGAGTACTCGTGAGCAAGAAGAAAGCAGAAACCAAATCGGCCGATCTTGACCTTTCGGCTCTTTCCAGTTATCTCTGGCAGGCAGCATGTATTCTCCGTGGCCCCGTCGATGCCGCCGACTTCAAGACGTATATCTTTCCACTCCTGTTCTTCAAGCGCATCTCTGACGTTTATGACGAGGAGTACGCTGCCGCTAGCAAGGAATCCCCCGACGACCCAGAGTATGCTCAGTTCCCCGAGAACCACCGTTTTCAGATTCCGGAGGGCTGTCACTGGCAGGACGTGCGTGCCAAGGCGACGAGCGTCGGTCATGCACTGCAGACCGCTATGCGCGGGATTGAACAGGCCAACCCGGATACACTGCATGGCATCTTCGGCGACGCTCAGTGGACGAATACAGCTCGTCTGTCCGATGCCCTGCTCAAGGACCTGATCGAGCACTTCTCCAGTCGCACACTAGACAACGCATACTGCAAGGCTGACATCATGGGCCAGGCCTACGAGTACCTCATCAAGAAGTTCGCCGACCTGACCAACAAGAAGGCTGGTGAGTTCTACACACCTCGTCCCGTCGTGCGGCTCATGGTTCGTATCCTCGCTCCCAAGGCCGGAGAAACGGCATATGATCCCGCTGGTGGCACAGGCGGTATGCTCCTCGGAGTGTTGGACTACGTCCAGGAGCATGGAGGCGACCTCAACCTCATGCTGGGCAAGCTCTACGGCCAGGAGAAGAACCTGACGACGTCCTCCATTGCACGTATGAACCTCTTCCTCCACGGTCTTGAGGACTTTCACATCGAACGAGGTGACACTCTGCGGCGTCCCGCCTTCTACTCTGGTGACAGCCTCGCCCAATTCGACTGTGTCATTGCCAATCCACCTTTCTCGCTCGAGGTTTGGGGCGATGATCTTTGGACCAACGATCCCTACGGGCGCAACTTTGCCGGGCTCCCTCCCGCCAAGAATGGCGACTTCGCCTGGGTGCAGCACATGATCAAGTCCATGGCGCCCAAGACGGGTCGGATGGCCGTCGTCCTTTCGAACGCCGTGCTCTTCCATATGGGCAAGGAGGGCGAGATTCGACGCAGGATTCTGGAGATGGACAAGCTCGACGCCGTCATTGGTCTCGGCCCCAATCTCTTCTACGGTGCCACGATTCCAGCCTGCATCCTGGTGTTCCGTGAGACTAAGGCCAGAGAGCATCGGGGCAAGGTGCTCTTCATCGACGCATCGCACGAGTTCAAGACTGGCCGCGCCCAGAATGAGCTGTTAGCAGAGCACGTCGACGCGATCTACAGCTGGTACGAGAACTACAAAGATGTGGACAGGATCTGCCGCGTCGTACCGCTTGACGAGGTCCGCGCCAACGACTTCAACCTCAATATGCCTCGCTATATTGAGCCGATAGTCGAAGAAGCAACCATGATGGCGAACCAAGCCTTGGACAACCTAGAGAAGTCCCTAGCTGCTGCGTACGATGCCGAAGGCCATTTACTCGAATTACTGAAACAGGAAGGTCTAGCGGAATGAGCGGCGGCATCGTATCCCAGTCTGAGCTTGAGTCATATCTCTGGGGCGCCGCGACCCTCCTGCGGGGCTATATCGACGCCGGCGACTACAAACAATTCATCTTCCCACTCCTGTTCTACAAGCGCCTCTGTGATGTGTACGACGAAGAGCTCACACACGCGCTAGAAGAATCGGGTGGAGACAAAGACTATGCCCTGCTGCCTGAGCAGCACCGATTCTGCATCCCCGAGGGAGCCCATTGGAATGTCGTCCGCACCAAGGTCAAAGAGGTGGGCAAGGCCATTCAGGACGCACTGCGCGACATTGAGAAAGCGAACCCCGATGCGCTCACTGGCATCTTCGGAGATGCTCAGTGGACCAACAAGGATCGTCTTCCGGACGCCATGCTGCGGGAGCTCATGGAGCATTTCTCATCCTTGACGCTCTCGCTGGCCAACTGCCCCGAGGATGAGTTGGGTGTTGGCTATGAGTTCCTGATCAAGAAGTTTGCCGATGACTCTGGTCACACAGCCGCGGAGTTCTACACCAACCGGACCGTTGTACATCTCATGACCGAGATCCTGCAGCCCGTGCCCGGGGAGTCGGTGTATGATCCGACCAGTGGCTCGGCCGGCATGCTGCTTTCGTGTGTAGCGCATCTCAAGGGTCAGGGCAAGGAGTGGCGCAACCTCCACCTGTACGGTCAGGAGCTCAACCTGCTGACATCGGGCATCGGGCGCATGAATCTCTTCCTCCACGGCATCGAGGACTTTCATATCGTGCGTGGTGATACCCTGGCGCATCCAGTCTTCGTCCAGGGCGATCGGCTCATGCAATTCGACATCGTGCTGGCCAATCCGCCATATTCGGTCAAGCAGTGGGATCGTGATGCATGGTCGGCTGATCCATGGGGACGCAACATCTATGGTACGCCACCGCAAGGCCGCGCAGACTACGCCTTCCTGCAACACATTATTCAGAGCCTGAAGCCCAAGTCAGGAAGATGTGCCATCCTTTTCCCCCACGGCGTGCTGTTCCGCAACGAGGAGCAGTCCATGCGCGACAAGTTGATTGCCCATGATGTAGTCGAATGCGTGGTTGGCCTGGGACCCAACCTGTTCTACAACTCACCCATGGAAGCCTGTATCTTGATCTGCCGCACGAACAAACCCAAGGAACGACGGGGCAAGATCCTCTTTGTCAATGCAGTCAACGAGGTTACGCGGGAGCGGGCTCAGAGCTGCCTGACCGACGAGCACATTGAGCACATCGTGAGTGCCTACAAGGGCTTCAGAGACGTCAAAGGATTCGCTCATGTGGTAGGCAATGCTGAGATACGTGCGAAGGGCAACAATCTGAGTCTGGACCTCTTCATGAGAGTCGATCGATCCGATCATGTCAGGGGGACAGGGAGTGGAGACGAACTGGAGCTGAAAGAGTGCATTGCCGAATGGCAGACCAGCTCGCAGTCGCTGCGAATATCCATGAACAGCTTGCTGAAGACCCTGTATAGTACTCCACTTGATGGAGGCACCAAATGACTACGAATGGCCAGAGAGTGCGATGGACAACAGTGCGATTGGGCGACGCCGTGAACGAGATCTCGACACGCATCGACAATCCATCCGAGGCAGAAGCCGACCGGTTCGTCGGCTTGGAACATTTCGATTCTGGGGAGCTCAAGATTCGTCGCTGGGGAACGACTGCCGACCTGATTTCAGCCATGAAGGTCTTTAAGGCGGGAGACACGCTATTTGCTCGAAGGAATGCCTACCTGAGGAGAGCCTCAATGGTTGACTTTGACGGTGTATGCTCAGGCGACGCTATCGTGCTAAGGCCGAAGGAATCAGTGATCATCGGGGAACTTCTTCCGGCGATTCTCAATACTGATACGTTTTGGGAATACGCCCTATCCCACGCAGCAGGCTCAATGTCAAAACGGGTCAACATCAGGAACCTCCTGAGCTACGAGTTCGCGCTTCCACCCCTCGAAGAACAGAAGCGCATTGTCAGTGTCCTCTGGGCGGCTGACGACGTAGTCGAGAAGTACTCTGCCGTCGACAAGGCTTTGTTGTCAGAGCAACATGCACTCCTGACTCAGTACATGCCTCCAGATGCACCGTTTGAAGCTCTACGGCAAGGACGCATTCCGGGTATCTGTTCTGGCAGACTTCGAGACATGTGCGAGAAGATCACTGATGGCACGCACCAACCGCCAGTCTTCACCAAGACGGGGGTCCCTTTCTTGCTGATAGAAAACATTACTCAGGGCGGAGTCGACTGGTCAGTATCGAAATGGATTTCAGAGGAGACATACGCCCGTCTAACGAAGACGCTGAGGCCGCAACGAGGGGACGTTCTGTACACCGTGGTTGGCCGATTCGGCGACGCCATTCTCGTGGACTGGGACCGACCGTTTGCGTTTCAGAGACACATTGCGGTCATCCGGCCAAGAACAGGCGTTCTCGACAGCCGATTCCTATGCTATTTCCTTGAGTCAAACTTGGGGAAGAAGCAAGCTAGTATCTATGCAGAAGGCCTTGCACAGAAGACGATCACGCTCGGGTCGCTTGGGAAGTTCTGTATCCCAACTCCTCCCATTGAGGTACAGATACGCATTTGCCGCGACTTGGACGCAATCAGCGCAAGGAGGACGTTAAGTCAGGATGCTTCAGAATCGTGCAAGAGACTCTTGGCGGAGATGCGAAACGCTCTGATTGCGGGGGTTGCCCATGTTTAGCGAAGAAGACACCGTTGAACAGCTGGTAGTCGATACCCTATCTGAGGGAGCCGTCGTGGGCGCAATCGGGGAAAATGGAGGTCGCTACGCCGCCGGTCGGCCTGCTTGGCGGTATGTTGTGGCCGAAGCGCTTCCGCGACAGCACTCTGACGTGCTTGTGGACTCAATGGTGCGTGACGCCCTCATTCGCCTGAACCCGTCCATCAAGGCCCAGCCCGATCGAGCCGACGAGGTGATCTACCATCTGCGGGCGATCCTCGTGACCGTTCAGGGCGAGGGTCTCGTGCACGCCAACGAGCTATTTGCCGAGTGGCTACGGGGCGAGAAGTCCATGCCCTTTGGCGAGCGCGGTGAGCACGTGCCAGTGCGCCTCATCGATTTCGACAACCTTGCCAACAACGACTACGTCGTCACCAACCAGTGGGTCTATCCGACGCAGGAAGGCGGGCGCCGCTTCGACATCGTGCTCCTCGTGAACGGCATTCCGCTGGTCATTGGTGAGGCCAAAACCCCGGTGCGTCCGGCAGTCACATGGGTCGACGGTGCCAGTGACATCCGCGACGGGTATGAGAAGAGCGTCCCACAGATGTTCGTGCCCAATGTGCTGTCGTTCGCGACTGAGGGAAAGTGCTATCGGTACGGCTCCGTGTGTATGCCCATTACCATCTGGGGCCCCTGGCATGAGGGTGAGGATACGGCTGAGGGCACGCTAGCCGACGTCCAGCGCTCGCTCAATGCTATGTTGCAGCCGCGTGTCCTGCTCGATATCCTGCAGAACTTCACGTTGTTTGCCACGGACAAGCAACACCGGGGCATCAAGATCATCTGCCGCTACCAGCAGTACCAGGCAGCCAACCTCATCGTCGACCGTGTCGTGAAAGGCTCCCCCAAGAAGGGGTTGATCTGGCACTTCCAGGGTTCTGGCAAGTCGCTGCTCATGGTGTTTGCAGCACAGAAGCTGCGCATGGAGGAGCGTTTGCAGAACCCGACGGTCATCATTGTCGTCGATCGCATCGACCTCGACACACAGATCACAGCGACCTTCAATGCCGCCGACATCCCCAACATGATTGGTGCCTCGTCACGTGAGGAGCTCCAGCACTTGCTCGCAGTTGATACCCGTAAGATCATCATCACGACGATCCACAAGTTCGCCGAGGCCGAGAGCCGTCTCAATGACCGCTCCAACATTATCGTGATGGTCGATGAGGCACACCGCACGCAGGAAGGGGACCTGGGACGCAAGATGCGCGCAGCACTCCCCAACGCCTTCCTCTTCGGTCTCACGGGTACCCCAATCAATAAACGTGACCACAACACGTACTGGGCCTTTGGCGCCGATGAGGACGAGCACGGGTACATGAGCCGGTATTCGTTTCAAGACTCCATTCGCGACAAGGCGACCTTGCCCCTGTACTTCGAGGCCGTGGAAGTGCGACTGCACATTGACCAGGTGGCAATCGACGAGGCGTATGCTCAGCTGACCGACAATCTGACCGAGGAGGAGCGCGACGACCTGACCAAGCGGGCTGCCAAGATGGCCGTGCTCATCAAGTCGCCAGTTCGCGTCGACGCAATCTGTAAGCACATCGTGGACCACTTTCAGAGCAAGGTGGAGCCCAATGCGTTCAAGGCTCAGGTGGTGACCTTCGACCGTGAGTGCTGTGTCCTCTACAAGCATGCCCTGGATGAGCTGATCAGCGCCGACGCCAGCGCTATCGTCATGAGTGTTCAAGGCGACAAGGGCGACGAGTATGCACGGTGGAAGCTCTCCAAGGACGAGGAAGCGAAGCTGCTTGACCGGTTCCGTGATCCGACGGATCCGCTCAAGATCCTGATCGTCACCTCCAAGCTGCTCACGGGTTTTGATGCTCCCATCCTCCAAGCGATGTACCTGGACAAGCCGATGCGAGATCACAACCTCTTGCAGGCAATCTGCCGGACCAACCGCCCATTTCCCAACAAGACGCACGGGCTGATCGTGGACTACCTTGGCATCTTCGATGACGTCGCACGCGCGCTGGACTTCGATGAGAAAGCTGTCCAGAGAGTGATTGAGAATCTGGACCAGCTCAAGAAACAGATGCCTGACCAGGTTGCCAAGTGCCTCTTGTTCTTCCCTGGTGTTGATCGCACGGTGGGAGGGTACGAGGGACTCATTGCAGCCCAGGATTGCCTGCCGGACAATAAGGCACGCGACGCGTTCGCCGCCGAGTACTCGGTCCTCTCCACGCTCTGGGAAGCACTGTCTCCTGACCCTTGTCTGACGCTCTATGAGACAGACTACAAATGGCTCAGCAGGGTCTATGAATCGGTGAAGCCGAGCAGTGGCAATGGCAAGCTCCTCTGGCACGCGCTAGGGGCAAAGACGATCGAGTTGGTCCACGAAAACGTCCAGATTGAGACGGTTCGTGACGATCTCGACACGCTCGTTATGGATCCCGAGGTCCTCCAGGGCATCCTAAACAGCAGGAATCCAGATACCAAGTCCAAGGAGCTCCAAATCAAGCTCATCGCCCGGCTACGCCTCCACAAAGACGACCCTAGGTTCGTTGCATTAGGCGAACGCCTGGAGAAGCTCAAGGAGAAGCACGAGCGTGGTTTGATCAACAGCATCGAGTTCCTCAAGGAAATTCTTGCGCTCGCCAAAGACGTGGTGGAAACTGAGAAACAGGTAGATCCCGTCGATGAACAAGCCAAGGCCAAAGCAGCTCTGACCGACTTGTTTACCTCCGTCAAGACCACCAAGACGCCCGTGATGATCGAGCGCATCGTGACCGACATCGACGAGATCGTCCGCAACGTGCGCTTCCTTGGATGGCAGAATACCAAATCCGGCGAGCGCGAAGTCCAGAAAGCGCTGCGTCACATCCTCTACGTGAAGTACGAGATGAAGGACCAGGATCTCTTCGACAAGGCCTACGGGTACATTGCACAGTACTACTAGCGCATCGAATGCCCCCGACTATCTGACAGATGTCGAAGTGTCATCTGATGCAGGAACATGTCAACGTGTAGGTTGAGAAATGGGAGGAGGAGAGATGTTCGCAGAAGCTTATGAGGTAGCCAGTCAGTTCACACGGCTTGTTGTGGTATCCGTACGGAGATTTGACGGCAGCGTCGAGTGCGGCCACGGGGCCTTTGTCATTCTCAACCAAGAGGGTTGGATTGCAACTACTGCACATATATTCGGACAGCAGTCAGAGTATGAGACCAGTGTGAAGGAGATGGCTGAGTACTGGAAGAAACTTGCGGAAATTGACAACGATTCTTCGGCGACGGACAAGCAGAAGCGAAAGAGGAAGGGACAACTGAATCCCAACAAGAGATGGATAACGAACATTTCTTGGTGGTGGTGCGAAAACCAGGTGACTTTGGAGGATCGCAGGATGCTGCCTGGTGCGGACTTGGCCATTGGTCGCTTGAGGCCGTTTGACGCATCGCAAGTGCACAGGTATCCCGTTCTCAAGAATCCCCAGAGTCTGCGCGCTGGAACCAGTCTCTGCAAACTCGGGTACCCATTCTTCCACATCCCGGCTACGTTCGATGAGGGTTCAGGAGAGTTCTGCCTTGGATTTGACGACCCGACTGTGCCACTCTTTCCTCTCGAAGGCATCTACACGCGCAACAAGGTCATCTTGAACTCGGATTATGGTGGTCAGCCGATCCAGTTTCTTGAGACGTCGTCACCCGGTCTCAAGGGGCAGAGCGGAGGACCCATTTTCGACACAAAAGGAACCGTCTGGGCGATCCAGAGTCACACTGAAACGCTCAGTCTCGATTTCGTCCCGAAGACTCTACAGGCTGGGCGGGAAGTTGAGATACCGCAGTTCCTGAATATTGGGTTCGGAGTGCATCCTGACGTGCTTACACGATTCCTGCGCGACAACGGCGTAGTATTCGAGGAGTCGGACTACTGATCCGCGGCATGTACTCCTGACTCGTTACTCCCTATTGGCGGTCGCCCAGCCGAGCAGAAGGTACAATAGCCGATTGAACCTGTACTGGTACTGGATCCAACGTATTTGGACGCGAGTTCAATCTTTGCCACTTCTGCCACGAACAGAACAACCCGCCCGCCGGGGCACCTCAACCGGCAGGCTTCTTCATGGCGTGGCAAGCCCGTACACGAACTAACCAACTCAATTATGCAAGCTCTATCTCAGCAATGACCAGGGCGTGATCACCGCCAGCTTGGACAGCTTCTTCGTATAGATAGCGGACGTTCGTCACACTAATACTAGGCGAGACACGGATGCTGTCGTAATGGCAGCGCAGGTACTTCCCTCTCCGCCCACGGTGGTACGAATCAGCAAGGGGCCCGTCGGGGTAGTACCGTACCCGGCGTTTCAGGTCTGCGAGATGGCCGGCTGCCACACGCGCAGGACGTCTTCGGTTTGTGTACTCGCGCCATAGATCAGTGCCTCTTCCTGCGCCCACTACGGCACGACGTCCTGCAGAACTATGCTATTTTAGTGTTGATTTAACTGTACAGATACTGTAGACTGCTCATAGAACAACGGGTTTGAAAGCAATTTGGGGGTGTCTACTATGAAACTGTTTGAAGAATACAAAGTCAAAGGTATGACTCTTAAGAACAGAATCGTCATGCCGCCGATGTGTATGTATCAGGCAACATCTG
>JGI24137J36423_1000369_pt1 | contig 12319 bp, 11 predicted proteins | sample BarGraNGADG00311_FD_36423 | JGI IMG/M metagenome (IMG submission 36423) | reverse complement strand
GTGGAGGAGGCGCGGACCGTGATGCCGCCCGTGAGGGTGGCGGCCTGCTCGGCGACCTCGGCGAACTGCAGGTCACGGGCCAGCGGGGCCTGGCGCCAGGTGGCGGACGGCTGCAGCGAGAGCCGGGCGGACAACGGATCCACGACGGTCGCGGGATCCACCACCAGTTCGCCGGCGAGCCGGAGCGCCGCCGCCGTGGACTCGATCGCGCCCAACTTGTCGCCGGTGAGGGCGGTGTCGGGCAGGACCGCTTCGGCCGGGAGAGCCCCGCCGTCCAGGACCGCGAGTGGCTCAGTCGCCGGCCCTTCACCGGTCAGGGCCGCGGGAAGGGCCGGCGTGACCCACGGCAGGCCAGCCACCACCTCGACGAGGGCCGCGGAGGCGGCGTCGTCGTCGAACGGGAGGGCGGTGACGACGAGCCGGGACTGGCCCGGACGCTCGCGCGTGACGACGGCAAGGGTTCCCGCGATGTACTGCCGCTGCTGGAGCGGCGTGAGGGTGACGTCCTCGCCGTCCACGCGGGCCGTGCCGCGCAGCGCCTCGCCGAGCTCGGTGTCGAGGACGACGGCGGTCCGGCCGGCCACCGTGGCGAGCGCGTCCGGTGTGGAGTTGGAGGCGGAGCGTTCCGGGAACGCCGCGCCCGGGAGGACGACGACGTCCCCACCGGTCCCGGCCAGGGTGGCGAGGTCAGGGTCCAGCGGCCAGTCGACGGAACCCGCCGGCGCCACACCGGCGGTAGCGAGCGCAGCGGAGCCACGGTCGAGGAGCGTCCGGTAGAGGTCCGCCTGGTTGGCGTCGAGGAGGGCGGCGGCGTCGGCGTTCGCCCAGGGGAGGGCCAGGCTCCGGTCGGCGAGGGCCGCCACGGCGGCGGTCACCCGACCGTCGAGGACCGGGTCGCCGTCCGCGAGGGTGAGGACCACGGGGTCGATGACGGGGGTGACGCCGGGGATCGTGGCCTGTTCGAGCAGCGCCAGCACGCGATCGAGGGCGCCGGGCTGGCCGGAGAGCTCGTCCACGGTGGGGGTCACGGGGGCGAGGACACCCACCGCGGTCGGTGAGACGGTGGGCTCGTCCCACCAGAGGACCCAGGTGCGCTCGCGGTCCGCGTCGAACGGGATTCCGCGGCCGTGCCGTCCGCGGCCACCTCGAGTCCGCGGGGACCCCAGGTGGTGAAGTGGAAACTCGCGGACGGGACGCTGACCTCGAACTCCCGGCTCTCCCCGGCGGCGAGGGGCTCGATGTCTGTGGTGCTGAGCGGGAGCGTGGCCCGGTAGTGGCCGAGGTCCAGCCAGCGCGCGAGGGAGGTGCGGGTGGTCGGCGCCCACTCCTGGGCCAGTACGGTGACGCTCGCGGTGTCGATCACGTCCGTCGTGGTGTTGGCCACCCGGAGCCGCAGCACCAGGTCGCTCCCGTCCGTGAGGACGACCGGCTGGAGGTCCAGGATCTCGACGTCGAGCGCCGCGTCGGCGGCGGTGGCGGTGGGTGCGGCAATGGCGGGCTCGAGGGCGGGCGGCTCGGGGGTCGCCGCCGCGGGGCTGATGAGCGCGAGGAACGCCGCGAGCAGGAGCGGGAGTGCCACCAGCCAGGACTGCCCGCGCCGCGGGGCGGCCGGGCTCATTGGCGGCCGGACAGCACGTCCCGGGCGGTGGCCACCACGTGTCTCTCGTTGGGGTAGGCGAGGCGCGCCGCGACTTCCGCCAGGTTGACCCAGGCGACGTCCTCCGCCTCCCTGTCCGGGTCATTGAGGGTGGTCAACTCGCCGTCCATGGCTTCGAGCAGGTAGTGGTAGACCACCTTGTGCACGCGCCGGTCGGTGCCGGCGAACCAGTAGTCGATGGTGGCGAGGTGCCGCAGGACCCGCCCGTTGATGCCGGTCTCCTCGAAGATCTCCCGGACGGCGGCCTGCTGCGGCGTTTCCGTACCCTCCAGGTGGCCCTTCGGCAGGCACCACTCGAGCCGGCCCGCCCGGTTGCGGCGCGCGATGACGGCGGTGAAGGCGCGCCCGTCGACGACGTCGACGATCAGGCCGCCGGCCGACGTCTCGTCAGCCAAGGGGAGCACGGACCGCACGGTCTGCAGGTGACGCCGCGGCGGGCGCGGCAGGCGCCGGCGCGGAGCGGGGACGGCAGACATACACACACTCTAGTCAACGGCCACAGAGGGGTCGAGGCACCGGGCGGGGAATGGTCGCGCCGCCGTCGTCACGGCCCGCCGTGAGAACCTAGGTTTGTGTCTACACCCTCTGTCGAGCAGTTGCGCCGCATCGCACTGCACGTGTTCGCCACCCTGCCGGTGGACATCAGCGAACTCGGCCGGCTCTTCCGTGACGCGGGGCACGAACTCGCGCTCGTGGGCGGTCCCGTCCGGGACGCCTTCCTCGGCGTGACGTCCCACGACCTCGACTTCACGACGTCGGCGCGGCCGGAGGAGACCGAGCGGATCCTCGCGGCGTGGGGGGACGCCCACTGGGACGTCGGGCGGGAGTACGGGACGATCGCGGCGCGGAAGGGCGACGTCATCGTCGAGGTGACGACCTACCGGACCGAGTCCTACGAGATCGGCTCGCGCAAGCCGCAGGTGGAGTACGGCGAGACGCTCGAGGGCGACCTGACGCGGCGCGATTTCACCGTCAACGCCATGGCGCTGCGGCTGCCGCAACTCGAGTTCGTGGACCCGACCGGCGGCATGCACGACCTCGCCGCCCGGATGCTGCGCACGCCGGTGACGGCGGAGCAGTCCTTCGACGACGACCCGCTGCGCATCATGCGGGCGGCGCGCTTCTCCGCGCAACTGGGGCTCGACGTCGTCCCGGACGTCCTGGCCGCGATGACCGCGATGTCCTCGCGCCTCGTGATCGTCTCGGCGGAGCGGATCCGGGCTGAGCTGGAGCGGCTGGTGGTGTCGCCGTGGCCGCGGCGCGGGCTGGAACTCCTGGTGTACACGGGGGTGGCCGACGTGGTGCTGCCGGAGCTGTCGCGGCTGCAGGAGACGGTGGACGAGCACCGGCGCCACAAGGACGTCTACGAGCACACCCTCACGGTGCTGGAGCAGGCGATCGCGCTCGAGACGGGGCCGGACGGCCCGGTGCCCGGGCCGGACTTCGTGCTGCGCTTCGCCGCGTTGATGCACGACATCGGTAAGCCCGCGACGCGCCATTTCGAGCCCGGCGGGAACGTCAGCTTCCACCACCACGAGATGGTGGGCGCGAAAATGACGCGGGCGCGAATGAAGGTGCTGCGCTTCGACAACCAGACGACGAAGGACGTGAGCAAGCTGGTGGAGCTGCACCTCCGCTTCCACGGCTACGGCGAGGCGAAGTGGACCGACTCCGCGGTGCGCCGCTATGTGGCCGACGCCGGCCCCCTGCTCGAGCGGCTGCACCGGCTCACGCGCGCGGACTGCACCACCCGCAACCAGCGCAAGGCCATCCGTCTCGCCGCCGCCTACGACGACCTCGAGGACCGCATCGCCCTCCTGCGCGAGGACGAGGAGCTCAGGGCCATTCGGCCCGAGCTCGACGGTACCCAGATCATGGAGATCCTCGGCGTCCCCGCCGGCCCCGTGGTGGGGCGAGCCTACAAGTACCTGCTCGACGTGCGGATGGAGGAGGGCCCGATCGGCGCCGACGCCGCCCGCGAGCGCCTGCTCCGGTGGTGGGCCGCCGAGGGTGGTCGCGATGCGGGATGACTCCACGCCCCGCCCCGCGACGCCGCCCGCACCGCACACGCACCGGGGCGCGCGTGACGTCCGTGAGACTGACGGCTCCCTCCTTCCCCGGCGGACCGCCGCCCGGCGGTATGCGCTCCGGCGCTCCTTCACCGAGTTCGTCCGCGACCAGGGCCTCGACGAGGCGGCCGCGCTCACGTACAACTCGGTGGTCTCACTGCTGCCGGCGGTGCTCGTGATGCTCGCCGTGCTCGGGTTGGTGGGACAGGGCGAACCCGCGCGGCGGGCCATCCTCGACTTCATCCACGAACTCCTGCCCGGTGACGTGGCGGATGTCCTCTCGGAACCGATCCAGGACTTCACCTCCAAGGGGGGCGCGGGGTGGATCCTGGTGCTCACGCTGGTGGTGGCGCTCTGGTTCGCCTCGAACTACGTGAGCGCATTCGGCCGGGCGATGAACCGGGTGTACCAGGTGGAGGAGGGACGCCCCGCCTGGCAGCTGAACCTCTTCGGGTACATGCTGACGGCCGTGCTCATCACCATGCTGGCCGTGGTCGTGAGCCTGCTGGTGGTGAGCGGCCGATTCGCGGCGGCGCTCGTGCGCACGCTGGAACTCGACAGCTCGACCGTGGTGATGTGGCAGGTGGGCAGGTGGCCCATCCTCCTGGTGCTGGTGATCACCGCGATCGCGCTGCTCTACAACCTCACCCCGAACATCCACCCCCCGGGGTTCCACTGGCTGAGCCCGGGAGTGATCTGCGCGCTGGTGGTGGGCGGGCTCGCNACGGGCGGGATGGCGCTCTTCCTCCGGAACTTCCCGAACTACAACTACTACTATGGCGCCCTGACCGGCGTGCTCCTCTTCCTGCTGTGGCTCTTCTCCATCAATGCGGCACTGCTCTTCGGTGCGCGGCTCAACGCGGAACTGGAGCGGGGCCGCGAGCTCGAGCGGGGTTTCGGGGCGGAGCGGGAGATCCTCCTCCCGCCGCGCAGCACGATGACGAGCGCGAGGCGGGCAGTGAAGTACGAGGGGCTCATCGCCCGCGCCACCGCGCTGCGGGTGAGCCGTGGCGAGACCTCGGATCCGGACTCCGTCCCGCCGGAACCCTGGGCCTGACCCGCCGGGCCCCATCAGGGGCCGAGGGTGCCTGGCCCAGGGGCCGAGAGTGCTAGCGCTCCACCTCGCCGCGGATGAAGGCCTCCACCTGGTCGCGGCCGGTGTCGTCGTCGCGCTGCTCCGGGGGCGACTTCATGAAGTACGCGGCCGGGGAGAGCAGCGGACCACCGATGCCGCGGTCCAGACCGATCTTGGTGGCGCGGATGGCGTCGATGATCACGCCGGCGGAGTTGGGGGAGTCCCACACCTCGAGCTTGTACTCGAGGTTCAGGGGCACGTCGCCGAAGGTCTTGCCCTCCAGGCGGACGAAGGCCCATTTGCGGTCGTCCAGCCAGGCCACGTAGTCGCTCGGGCCGACATGGATGTTGCGATCCTCGAGCTTGATGTCGATGTTGGAGGTCACGGCCTGGGTCTTGGAGAGCTTCTTGGACTGCAGGCGATCCCGCTCGAGCATGTTCTTGAAGTCCATGTTGCCGCCGACGTTGAGCTGGTAGGTCCGCATGAGTTCCACCCCGCGGTCCTCGAACAGCTTCGCGAGCACCCGGTGGGTGATCGTGGCGCCCACCTGGGACTTGATGTCGTCGCCGATGATCGGCAGGCCGGCATCCTCGAACTTCCGGGCCCACTCCTCGGTGGAGGCGATGAAGACGGGCAGGGCGTTCACGAAGCCGCACCCGGCGTCGATGGCGCACTGCGCGTAGAAGCGGGCGGCCTGCTCGGACCCGACCGGGAGGTAGTTGACCACCACGTCGACCTTGGCGTCCTTGAGGACCTTGACGACGTCGACCGGCTCGGCGTCCGACTCGTCGATCGTCTCGCGGTAGTACTTCCCGAGTCCGTCGAGGGTGGTGCCGCGCTGCACCGTCACGCCCAGGTGAGGGACGTCGCAGAACTTGATGGTGTTGTTCTCAGAGGCGCCGATGGCGTCGGAGAGGTCCAGCCCGACCTTCTTGGCGTCGACGTCGAAAGCGACGACGATGTCGATGTCATGGACGTGGTAGTCACCGAACACGACGTGCATGAGACCGGGGACTTTGGTGTCCGGGTCGGCGTCCCGATAGAAGTGAATGCCTTGGACCAACGACGACGCGCAGTTGCCGACACCCACGATGGCAACGCGGATTGAGCTCATTGATGCTCCTAGAGTGATGGGACTGCTGATCGAATCCCGAGATGGTCAACCCTTCGATCATAGCCACCGTTTTCGGCGTGCCCCAGCGAGGGTCCGCCCGCGGGGGCGTGGGGTTCGTCGCAGTCGTCGCCACCATCGCCGGCCACACCCTCTCGAGACGTCACGGGCGAGGGCTTCTGCTGGACGACGTCGCCCCGCGAGTGTGAGATCGGTCGCTGGATCGCCCCAAACGGCCGCGGCCCGCCCATACTTGTGGAAGAACAGGCATGTCGCCAAGGCGACGAGGACATGTCGAGGCCTCGGGACGCGCGCTCCCGTCGCCGAGAGGAAGCAGGAGCAGTGGCTGATCCCAAAGGAACGTCCCAGTACCCACCGGTGCGCCGCACCTCGGTGAAGGCGACGACGGCGTCCGGTGCGCCGTCGTCGGCCGCACCCGCGGCCTCGCGGCGCAAAGGGGGGGGAGCGCGCGGCGGCTCCGGCTCCGGCGGCTCCGGCGGCGGCTCGGGCTCCGGCGGCTCGGGCGGGAGTTCCGGGGCAAAGGGCCGGCGGTACCCGCGGCCCGGCAAGGGTCCGGTCGTGCGCTGGCTGCCGAGCTGGCGTGTGGTGCTGGGCACGTTCATCGCGCTGGCGGCGGTCGCGACCGGACTCCTCATCGCTGCCTACGCGTCGATCGACGTCCCTGCGCCCGATGACTTCGCGCAGGCGGAGACCACCGAGGTCTACTTCGCGGACGGGACGACCCTCATGGGCTCGTTCTCCGAGTACGATCGCCGGTCCGTCGACTTCGCCACACTGCCCCCGCACGTGGGCCAGGCCGTGGTGGCCTCCGAGGACCGCCGGTTCTACCAGAACAACGGCGTGGACCTGCAGGGCGTCGCACGCGCGCTGTGGAACAACCTCCGGGGCCTGCCCACCCAGGGTGGCTCGACGATCACGCAGCAGTACGTGGAGCGCTACTACATGGGCACCACCACCTCCTACGTGGGCAAGTTCAAGGAGGCGATCCTCGCGGTCAAGATCGACCGGCAGCAGGCCAAGGACGAGATCCTCGGGAGCTACCTGAACACGATCTACTTCGGGCGGGGCGCGTACGGCATCGAGGTGGCGGCGCAGAACTACTTCGGGAAGCCGGCCGCCGAGCTGACCCTCGCGGAGTCCGCACTCCTCGCGGGGATCATCCCCTCGCCGTCGAGCTACGACCCCGCGGTGGACCCGGTCACGGCCGAGCAGCGCTGGAACCGCGTGCTGGACTACATGGCGGAGGACGGCTGGATCACCGCGGAGGAGCGCGCCGCCCAGGTGTTCCCCGCCACGATCGACTACGTCCCGGCCGACACCTTCGCGGGCACCAACGGCTACCTGCTGGACATGGTGCGCACCGAACTGGCGGACAAGGCGGGCATTTCCCAGGCCGAGACGGACACCGCCGGCCTCACCATCGTCACCACGATCGAGAAGCCGCGGCAGGACGCCGCGGTCGCGGCAGTGGACGCGCTGCCCGACGACCGCCCGGACAACAACCGCGTGGGCCTCGTCTCGATGGACCCGGCAACCGGCCGGATCGTGGCCCTATACGGCGGCCCCGACTTCCTGACCCAGCCGCGCAACGCCGTCACCCAGGACCGCGCCCAGGGCGGTTCCACGTTCAAGCCGTTCACGTTGATCGCGGCGCTCGAGGGCGGCGCGTCCCTGCAGGACCAGTACGAGTCGTACAGCCCGATGGAGATCGAGGGCTACGACGTTCCGGTGAACAACTACGACTCGCGCAACAGGGGCCGCATCGACATCTTGCGGGCCACCCAGGACTCGGTGAACACCGTCTTCGTGCAGCTCAACGTGGAGTACGGACCCGCGCAGATGGTGGACGTGGCAACCAGGATGGGCATGCCCGCGGACACCCCCGGCCTGATCGACTCGCCGTCGAACGTGCTCGGCCCGGCCAGCCCGCACGCCATCGACACCCTCACGGCGTACGGCACGATCGCCAGCGGGGGCACGAAGCACGAGCCCTACCTCGTCGACTCCGTGCAGGACTCGGACGGCAACACCCGCTTCAAGGGCGCTTCCGAGGGCGAGAAGGTGATCGACTCGGACGTGATCGCGAACGCCACCTACGCCATGCAGGCCGTGGTGGAGGGCGGCTCCGGCAAGACCGCCCGCGAGATCGGCCGCCCAGCGGCCGGTAAGACCGGCTCCTCCAACGCCTACCGCTCCGCGTGGTTCGCGGGCTTCGTGCCGCAACTCGTGACCGTGGTGAACATGTACCAGGTGGGTCCCAACGGCGAGGAGGAGGTGCTCACCGGGTTCGGTGGGGTCCGCACCATCGCCGGCGGCACCTGGCCCACCCGGGTGTGGACGGACTACATGAAGGTGGCCCTCGACGGCGTCGAGGTGCAGGACTTCCCGGAGCCCGTCATCAAGCCACCGACACACACCCCGTCGCCGTCGCCGTCGCCGTCGCCGTCGCCGTCGCCGACGCCCACGCCGACGCCCACGCCGACGCCCACGCCGACGCCCGAGCCGACGACGCCGTCGCCCACGCCGTCGCCCACCGACACGACGCCGCCCGCGCCCACGCCGTCGCCCGGCAACAGCGGGGGCAACCCCGGTGGCGGCAACGACAAGACGCCCGCGCCGGTGCCGTAGGCCGGACCCGGCGTGACCGCGGTCACCGGGGCCGGCGTCGTCGCCGTCGGGACGATCGGGTAGAGTGGTCCTTCGGCTCCCCGCGTGCACCTGTGCGCAGGCTGGGCCGCGACGCACAACCCTCCTGTTACGGAACGACCGTGACCGCTGAGACCAGAGGAGGTGGGTTAACGCATGCGCGCATATGAACTGATGGTGATCCTCGATCCCGACATCGACGAGCGCACAGTCACCCCCACATTGGACAAGTTCCTCAAGGTGGTGAAGGACGCCGGCGGCACCATCGACAAGGTCGACATCTGGGGCAAGCGGCGCCTCGCGTACGAGATCAACAAGCGCTCCGAGGGCGTCTACGCGGTGGTCAACATGACGACGACGCCGGAGGCCGCCCAGGAGATGGACCGCCAACTCGGCCTCGCCGAAGTGGTGCTGCGCACCAAGGTGATCCGCCCCGACCCCAGGCCGGCGAAGCCGGCAAAGCCGGCAAGGCCGGAAAAGTAGCGAAGCGGGATTCGGAGAGGACGACATGGCAGGCGAAACCGTCATCACGGTCGTGGGCAACCTGACCGCTGACCCCGAACTGCGGTTCACCCCGTCCGGTGCGGCGGTGGCATCCTTCACGGTTGCCTCCACCCCGCGCACGTTCGACAGGCAGTCGAACGAATGGAAGGACGCGGACACCCTCTTCATGCGCTGCTCGATCTGGCGCGAGGCCGCGGAGAACGTGGCCGAGACGCTGACCAAGGGCACCCGAGTGGTCGTGCAGGGCAGGCTCGTCCAGCGCTCCTTCGAGACCCGCGAGGGTGAGAAGCGCACCGTGGTCGAGATGCAGGTCGACGAGGTCGGCCCCTCGCTGCGGTACGCGACGGCGAAGGTGACGCGCTCGCAGCGCGGCGGCTCCGGCTCGTTCGGCGGCGGCGGCGGCGGTGGCGGCTACCCGAGCAGCGGTGCGGGTTCCGGGTCCGGTGCGCCCAGCGGCGGCTACGGCTCCGGTTCCGGCTCGCAGCAGGGCGGGCGCGTGGACCACGGCGCCCCGGCCGGCGGCGCGGCGGACGATCCCTGGGCAACAGGTGGCGCCACCAACTTCGGGGACGAACCCCCCTTCTAGGACCAGGCCGCCGCGGCGGCACACACAGAGTTTGATTGTGGCCGGGCCCGTGCCCGGAAGTGAAAGAGGAGAAGGATCATGGCGAGGCCACCACTTCGCAAGCCGATCAAGAAGGTCGCACCCATCAAGGTGCCCGTGAACGTTGACTACAAGGACACCGCCACGCTGCGGAAGTTCATCTCGGACCGCGGCAAGATCCGCGCCCGCCGCGTGACCGGCGCGTCCACCCAGGACCAGCGCAGGATCGCCAAGGCCGTGAAGAACGCGCGCGAGATGGCGTTGCTTCCCTACTCGAGCTCCGCTCGCTGACCGGGAGGACCGCTCAGATGAAACTGATTCTCACCCAGGACGTCTCCGGGCTCGGCAGCGCGGGCGAGGTTGTGGAGGTCAAGGACGGCTATGGCCGGAACTACCTCCTGCCCCGCGGTTTCGCTACCGCATGGACCAAGGGCGCCGCACGCCAGATCGAGCAGATGAAGACTGCCCGTCAGGCGCGCGAGATCGCCTCCATCGACGACGCGCGCGCACTGCGCGATCGCCTACAGTCCGAGGTTCTCGTTCTTCGCGGGCGCGCCGGCGAGTCCGGCCGCCTGTTCGGCGCGATCTCCCCGGCGGAGATCGCGGAGGCCCTCGCGGCGGCCGGGGTCCAGGTGGACCGCCGTCGCATCCAGACCGGCAACCCCATCAAGGCCGTCGGTGACTACAAAGTGTCCGTGCAGGTGCACGACGACGTCGTCGCAGAGGTCAANGTCCAGGTGCGTGCCGCCAAGTAGCGACACAGCGCCGCACAGAGCGCCGGCCCGGCAGCTCCCCATCTTCGCCGGAGGGGTGAGCGCCGGGCCGGCTTCTTTGTGCCCGGCGTCCATCTCGGAGGGGACACCGGCGTTGCGTGCCGGAGTGTCGTCCACCAATGTGGTGGGCAATTTCTGTCCACAGGGGTGGACAGCCAGCGGGCCGGCTCGGTGGCGCCGATTGGTACACCTCTTTCGACGGATATGGCGCCCGCTCTCCACAGGGTTGTCCACAGTATGTGTACAACTGTCGGGAGTGTGGTCCACAGCCCATCCACAGGGCGGGGCGCGGAGTCCACAGGTCCGGTTCGCGGCTGGTTGTGCGGGGCGTTCGCGCGGCATAGCCTCACACAAGCGCAGGGATTGGTGCCGGTTGATGTCAGTGGTCGGTGGTCTTCTGGGATCAGTCGGGCAGTCGAGTGGGCGAGGGACGTAAATGGTTGCGCAGATCAGCGAACGTGATCACATCGGCTTCGACCGCACCCCCCCGCAGGACATCATCGCCGAGCAGTCGGTCCTCGGCGGCATGCTGCTCTCCAAGGATGCCATCGCCGACGTCGTCGAGGCCCTGCGGAAGGCCGACTTCTACCGGCCCGCCCACGAGACGATCTACGACGCGATCCTCGACCTGTACGGTCGCGGCGAGCCGGCCGACGCCGTCACGGTGTCGAACGAGCTGGCCAAGCGGGGCGACCTCGCCCGCATCGGCGGCGCCCCCTACCTGCACACCCTCATCGCGTCGGTGCCGACGGCGGCCAACGCCGGGTACTACGCACGGATCGTCCGGGAGCAGGCCGTGCTGCGGCGCCTCGTGGAGGCCGGCACCCGCATCGTCCAGCTGGGTTACGCCACTGACGGCGGCGATGTCGACGACCTCGTGAACTCGGCCCAGGCGGAGGTGTACGCCGTCACGGAGCGGCGTTCGAGCGAGGACTACCGCCGGATCAGCGAGATCATGGACGAGACGGTCGCGGAGATCGAGAACAACGCGAACCGCGGCGAGGGGCTGATCGGCGTGCCCACCGGGTTCCGGGACCTGGACGCCCTCACCAACGGCCTCCACCCCGGCCAGATGGTGATCATCGCCGCGCGGCCCGCGATCGGCAAGTCCACCCTCGCGCTCGACATCTGCCGGTCGGCGAGCATCCGCCACGGGCTCGCCTCGGTGATCTTCTCCCTGGAGATGGGCCGCACGGAGCTCACGATGCGCCTCATGTCCGCCGAGACCGGCATCGAACTGCAGAAGCTCCGCAAGGGCCGCATGGATGGCCGGGACTGGGACAAGATCGCCGGCACCATGAGCCGCCTCTCCGAGTCGCCCCTGTTCATCGACGACTCCCCCAACATGTCCCTCATGGAGATCCGGGCGAAGTGCCGCCGCCTCAAGCAGCGCCATGGCCTCAAGCTCGTGGTGGTGGACTACCTCCAGCTCATGAGCTCCGGCAAGAAGGTGGAGTCGCGCCAGCAGGAGGTCTCCGAGTTCTCCCGCGCGCTGAAGTTGCTGGCGAAGGAGCTGGAACTGCCGGTTATCGCGGTGGCCCAGCTCAACCGTGGTCCTGAGCAGCGCACCGACAAGCGGCCGATGATGTCCGACCTCCGCGAGTCCGGCTCCCTAGAGCAGGACGCGGACGTGGTGATCCTGCTGCACCGCGAAGACGCCTACCGCTCCAAGGCCGAGATGGAGAACGAGAACTCCCGGGCGGGTGAGGCTGACATCATCGTGGCGAAGCACCGCAACGGCCCCACGGACACCATCACCGTGGCCTTCCAGGGGCACCTGTCACGGTTCGCGGACATGGCGCGGGAGCAGTTCTGATGTTGTCGAGATGCAGCGAACTTTTGATTTTCGTCGTTGTATT
>JGI24137J36423_1000365_pt1 | contig 12349 bp, 10 predicted proteins | sample BarGraNGADG00311_FD_36423 | JGI IMG/M metagenome (IMG submission 36423) | reverse complement strand
TTCCAGGTGTTGTCAGGAGAAAAATTCACACTTAAAAACCTTCTCAACTATCCGAATCCGTTCTATGATGAGACCAGTATCACACTTGAGCACAACAGACCTGATAATGATTTGAACGTTATAATAAATATCTTTACTATTGACGGAAGAATAATCAAAATCATTAAAACAAATGTTCTTTCTTCAGGTTATAATATTCCCCCGTTAATCTGGGATGGAAAAGATGATGGAGGGAAGAAAGTCGGACGAGGTATATATCCTTACATAGTTGTTGTAACCGATAGAAATGGAGAGACTGCCCGGAGTTCTGGCCGTATGATCATTTTGTGAGAAGTACACAATATTAAGGATAAAAAATAGTTTTATATTTGTAAAATCGTAGAATGATAAAAATCAGTATGAATAAAAAGATAATTGCTGTAGTATTATTCCTGATTGCATTGTCGGGTAGGACAATAATTTTGTCCCAACAAAGTACGGGAGGGCTAAATGCGATACAAACTGTAGTCCCATTTCTGACAATAGCGCCCGATTCAAGAGCAGGAGCAATGGGTGATGCCGGCGTTGCAACATCACCTGACATTTACAGTCAGCACTGGAATCCTGCTAAATTTGCTTTTATAGATGGTAACGGCGGGGATAGGTGTCTCTTATTCTCCCTGGCTCAGAAACCTTGTTCCTGATATTAATATCGCCTACCTGGCCGGTTATAAAAGACTCGACACTAAACAGGTCTTATCTGCCAGTTTGTTATACTCTTCTCTTGGACTTGTTCAATTAACCGATGAATTCGGAAATCCATTGAGTAGTATTAATCCAAATGAATTTGCTGTTGATTTTGGGTATTCAAGGCTCTTTACTGAAAATCTCTCAGGAGGAATCGCATTCAGGTTCATCTATTCAAACCTTACCAGCGGATTCCCTTCCGGTGGAGAAGTTACAAGAGCCGGAATATCATTTGCGGCAGACATTTCAGGCTATTACCAGAAGAAGATCAGTATTTTCAGCAAAGATGCCCAGCTTGGATTTGGACTGAATTTCTCAAATATTGGATCAAAAATGAGTTATTCATCAACACAAACAGCTGATTTTATTCCGATGAATATGCGTCTTGGTACATCAGCTACAATCAACCTTGACCACTACAATAAAATTACGGCAACTATAGACCTTAATAAACTTCTCGTTCCGACACCTCCAATTTATAGCACATCGAATCCCGACAGTATTATCAAGGGTAAAGATCCGAATATTTCTGTCCCGTTGGCTATATTTCAGTCATTCTTTGATGCACCCGGAGGATTTAAAGAAGAACTTCAGGAAATAACCTATTCGTTTGGTGTTGAGTATTGGTACAACAACCAGTTTGCAATCAGGGGTGGTTATTTTTATGAAAATCCAACCAAGGGTAACCGTAAATACTTCACTACAGGAGCAGGATTCAGATTAAAAGCATTTACGTTTGATTTCTCCTATCTGATGCCACTTGCCCAAAATCATCCTCTTGCCCGTACTTTGAGGTTTTCCATCGCCTTCGATTTCAATGCGTTAAGAAATGCCAGCAGATCAAAGGGATGAATATAAGGATAGGGCAGGGAATTGACTTTCACCGGCTTGAAACAGGATTGGATTTATGGTTAGGAGGTGTAAAAATACCTTCTGAAAAAGGTTGTTTAGCTCATTCTGACGGTGACGTCCTTCTTCATGCAATATGTGATGCCCTGCTTGGAGCTGCAGGATTAAGGGATATCGGATATTATTTTCCTGACACAGATAACCGATATAAAAACATCGATAGCAAGATTCTGCTTAAGAACACCTTTGATTTGATCAGACAAAAAGGATACCACATAAACAATATTGACAGTACCATTTGCCTGGAGAAACCAAAGATATTCTCTTTTATTCAGGATATGAAAAACACTATATCAACAATTGTTGAAACAGAACCTGATAATGTTGCTGTCAAGGCCACTACTACAGAAAAGCTCGGCTTCACCGGACGCGAAGAGGGTATAGTTGCAATCGCTGTTGTACTTCTTTCCAAATAATCGTGCACACCCAACCGCAAACCTCAAACCCCTTTTATCGCATCATCAATTAGCTTATCATCAGCAATAAATGGTACTGTTACTTTAAGTCCAGAAGTCCTATCCATCTCTCTTTTCAGAGTAAACATTGCTCCCTTATTCCTGGCCCAGCTGCGGCGGGCAATCCCGTTGTTGACATCCCAATGAAGCATCATACGGAGTTTGCCACTGGTTTTCGGCGTACCATCGAGCAACATGCCAAAACCGCCATTGATAACTTCACCCCATCCTACCCCACCTCCATTATGTAACGATACCCATGTGGCACCACGGAAGGAATCTCCGATTACATTGTGAACAGCCATATCTGCAGTGAATTTTGATCCGTCATAGATATCCGAAGTCTCTCTGTAAGGTGAATCAGTTCCTGACACATCGTGATGGTCTCTACCGATTATCACAGGTGCTGAAATTTTACCCTTTGAAATTGCGCTGTTGAATGCCCCGGCAATTGCCATTCTTCCTTCAGCATCAGCGTAAAGAATTCGTGCCTGGGAACCCACAACCAGCCTGTTTTTACCAGCTTCTTTGATCCAGTGAATATTATCATTCATCTGTTGTTTTATCTGAACAGGAGAATTCACAATCAGTTTTTCAAGTGTTTTAATGGCAATTTTATCAGTCACTTCAAGATCTGCCGGATCATTTGAACAACAAACCCATCTGAACGGACCAAATCCGTAATCAAAACACATCGGCCCCATTATATCCTGAACGTAAGAAGGATACCTGAAATCACCATTTGCATTTAAAACATCTCCCCCGGCCCGTGATGCCTCAAGCAGAAATGCATTACCATAGTCAAAGAAATATGTACCTCTTGTTGTATGTTTGTTTATTGCCTCCACTTGCCGTCTTAATGATTTACGAACAGCTTCTTTAAATTTATCCGGATCCTCCGACATCATCCTGTTTGATTCTTCAAAACTTAAACCTGCGGGATAATAACCACCTGACCATGGATTATGAAGGGAGGTCTGATCACTCCCGAGATCGACGTAAATGTTCTCATCCACAAATTTTTCCCATACATCAACAATATTGCCTTCATAAGCCAATGATATCACCTCTTTAGCAGAAGTTGCCTGTCTGACTCTTCTGACCAGACTATTCATATCTGTAAAAACCTCATCAACCCAACCCTGTGAATGTCTTGTTTTAATTGCTTTTGGGTTTACTTCAGCGATAACTGAAATTATCCCGGCTATACCCGCTGCCTTAGGCTGGGCACCTGACATTCCTCCAAGACCGGATGATACAAAAAGCTTGCCCTGAATTCCCTCTCCGGATTTACTGATCATCCGGCCCGCGTTGAGAATTGTAATTGTGGTTCCATGAACAATACCCTGGAGTCCGATATACATGTAGGAACCTGCCGTCATCTGACCATATTGAGAAACGCCAAGTGCATTGAACTTTTCCAGATGATCCTGGGAAGAATAATTGGGGATCACCATTCCATTGGTAACAACTAACCTCGGAGCACTTTTTGGTGAAGGAAAAAGACCCAGCGGATGACCGGAATAGATTACAAGCGTCTGCTCATCAGTCATCTCAGAAAGGTATTTCATCGTAATCCGATACTGTGCCCAGTTTTGGAAGACTGCTCCGTTACCTCCATAGGTTATCAACTCATGAGGATGTTGGGCCACAGCAAGATCCAGATTATTCGAGATCATAAGCATAATTGCACCGGCACTGATGGTTCTGTACGGAAAATCATCTATATGGCGGGCCTTTATTTCATAATCAGGTCTGAACCGGTGCATATATATTCGTCCAAAAGTTGCCAGCTCCCGAGCAAATTCATTTGCAAGAACAGAATGAAATTTTCCGGGAAAATATCTCAGGGCATTCTTTATTGCAAGACGTTTTTCAGAATTATTCAGTATCTCTTTTCTCTTTGGTGCGTGATTAATATCGGGGTCGTATGGTTTTGGGAAAGGAAGTTCTGATGGAATTCCTTCGACTATCATTCTTTTTAAAACGGTGTTGGCCATGAAATAAAATTGTAAATTATAATGTAAAGTTAGTAAAAACAAAAAAGCCGACCCTTCATGAGTCAGCTTTCTTTGAGTCGTGAGGACATCTACAGATGACCTTCTTTTATAATTTCATCATCAACGAGGATCCGTCCGCAGTATTCACAAACGATAATTTTCTTTCTCGATTTGATATCGAGTTGTCTTTGGGGCGGGATTTGATTAAAACAACCGCCGCAGGCATCCCTCTGGACAGGAACCACTGCAAGACCGTTCCTCGCATTGGAACGGATCCGTTTGTACGCAGTAAGTAACCTGTCTTCAATAATTGCCTCAACTTTTTCTGATTTTTTATATAGACCCTCTTCCTCTTTCTGGGTATCGGAAATAATCTCATCAAGTTCTGCTTTTTTGTTTTCAAGATCACTCTTACGATCAGCAAGAGTAGTTTCTGAATCAACAATAACCAATTTTTTTTCCTCAATAAGAAAATTGAACTCTTTAATTTTCTTATTGTATAATTCAATTTCCAGATTCTGATATTCGATCTCCTTGGATAAAGAGTCAAATTCCCTGTTATTCCTTACATTTTTTTGTTGCTCCTCATACTTTTTTATAAGGGCTTCAGAATCGGTAATCTCATTATTCTTCTTCACAACCGATTTTTCAAGGTTTCCTACCTCATCTTTCAGATTGCCTAACCTTGTCTCAAGACCTGCAATCTCATCTTCAAGATCCTGAACCTCCAGAGGTAATTCACCTCTGAGAGTCTTAATCTTATCTATTTCTGAATCAACTAATTGTAAACCATATAATGCTCTTAATCTCTCTTCTACAGAAATTTCAGATTCATGTGCTTTTGATTTTTCCATTTCTAGTAATAATTTATCGGATTCGTATTAGTTTCTGAAAACCGGACTGCAAATTTAGGGAATTTTTTAATAATTAGGTCTTTTAAAATTTCTATTGAAAATTTTTCACTTTCAAAGTGTCCGGTATCTACCATCAATATCTTATTTTCAGTTTTAAAAAAATCATGGTATTTAATATCAGCGGTTAAAAAAGCATCAGCACCTGAGCAGATAGCAAGATTGAGAAGAGCTGCCCCGGAACCGCCACAAAGGGCTACTTTTCTGATTGGTTTTCCTGTTGGTTTTGAATATCTGACTCCTTTCGCATCAAAAACTGATGAAACAAATTTCAGAAAATCGTCTTCCGAAAACTGACGGGGAAAATTCCCGACACATCCTAAACCGATTTCAATATTCATATTTTCAAGAACATATAGATCATAGGCAACCTCTTCATAAGGATGGACCTCAATTAGCGCCTTTATTGCCTTATCTTTCAAATGAGAAAACAATATTGTCTCAAACCGCATCTCTTTTTCAAAGTGGATCTTCCCTTTTTCCCCAAGAAATGGTTTTGTATTTTCATTCCCTCTGTAACTCCCGGTCCCGGAAGTAGTGAATCCACACCTGTCATAATTACCTATGACTCCTGCACCGGCTTCAAAAAGTGCATTTTTCACTTTCTCGAAATGAGATTCCGGAATATAGGTAACAAGTTTCAATAACCTGTTTTCAGATGGTGATAATACCTTTATCTTCTCAAGACCCATCTTTTCTGCCATTTTCCTGCTGACTCCATTACTGATAACGTCAAGGTTGGTATGAGCGGAATAAATCGCAATATCGTGTTTTACAGCCATATAAAGAATCCTTTCGGTAAATGACTTCCCGGTCAGACTTTTTATTCCGTTAAAAATTAGAGGATGATGTGAAACCAGCACATCACATTTAAGAGAAATGGCCTCATCCATAACCTCTTCAGTAACATCCAGGGTGATCAGAGCCGAAGTTATCTCTCTCTCGGATGATCCTACCTGTAATCCTGAATTGTCATAGCTTTCCTGAAATGACAATGGTACAGCTGAATCGAGATAAGAACAAAGATCTTTTAGTTTCATATGTTATCTCTGATATCGAGAAGCATAGATTTGATATTCTGGAGAGATTCGTTGATCTCATACTTATATTCCGTTTCATCCCACTTTTCCGATAGTCTCTTTTTCGCACCCGAAAGAGTCATTCCTTCTTCTTTCACCAGATGATAGATTATCTTCAGGTTTTTAATATCTGCCGGAGTAAACAGTCTGTTTCCTTTTTTATTTTTCATGGGTTTGAGAATATCGAACTCATTTTCCCAGAATCGTACAGTCGATACCGGCATTTCCAGCATTTCAGCTACTTCCCCTATTGAATAATAGAGCTTTTCGACTTTTTTTTCTTTATACGGCATATATACTATTTATATGAGATTTCACCCTTATCTGAAATTTTTATTACAGCATCCGGAAAATCGATCGACATCAATTCTTGTATCTTATTAATAACCCGCATGTTACTATCAATTTTTACTCCACCTGGCCAGGGCTGGCAAATGGGGATTATTCTTCCTGAGAGAAACTTTCCGTTTGTATCTACGCTGATTTTAACAATAGGGGCAATTCCATTCGGTCCGGCAAGGTTAAACCTGCCATAAGTGCAGAAATTCCCCAGACTGTAACTTATAAAACGGTCTTTGTATACTTCCATCGCGCGGGTGACATGTGGTCCGCTGCCAAAAACAACATCAGCACCATTGTCAATCATAGTATGTGCAAAATTATAAACATCACCCCTGTCCTCACCATAAAATACTTCATCCGTTTTTGGAACATGTTGAAATTCAGCACCTTCTGCCCCACCATGAAAGTATACAATAACAATATTGCATGTATCGGCAAGCATTTTAACGATCTCGCCGGCTTTTGATACATCATTTATGTTGACTGAACCTTCATTTGGCGCAAAAGCACAAAACCCATATAACAATGAATCTTTCTTAAAAATCGACCACGGATGCTCTATAAGTCCTGCATATTTTATACCAACGGAATCAAGGATTTGTTTAGTCCGGTTTCTTGCAGGAAGGCCAAAATCACCAAAGTGGTTATTGGCAAGACTCAGAATATCAAAACCTGCGGCAGTAATTGCCGAGATATATCTTTCCGGCATTCTGAAGAGATAACATAATGTGGTGTCTTTGCATTTTTTTACAGCCTCTCCTCTATTAAGAAAAGAACCTTCCAGGTTACCGAAAGTGACATCTGAAGCAGCCAGAGTATCTGCCACACTTTTAAGCAGTAAAAAAGGATTATCATGAGGAGGCAGAAATTTAACAGAAGGAAAAGAAGATCCCAGCATTATATCACCCACACCCGTAATAACAATTTTTCTTGGANTTAAAATTTTTAAGGTATCNTTTAAAGCCCGGGAACCGGATTTATTAGTTTTTTCAGGATAAGTTACTGCAAAACAGTTAAATAATAAAAAAGATACTATTAATAAACTAACCGATCTCTTCATATTAATAAATAACAAAGCCTAATCAAAAGACTGACCGGTTTTAGAAGCAATCTCAACGATTTTATCATACATTTCGGGTGTGAGGTCCTCAAAGTAAAAGTTAACCGGATCAACATTTACACCATTCAGTTTGATCTCATAATGAAGATGGTTGGCAACCGATGTTCCTGTACTCCCTACGAAACCTATAATATCGCCTCTTTGCACCTTCTGACCAACCCTTACATTGAAGTCGCTTAGATGAGCATATATAGTTGTATATCCGAACCCGTGATCGATAATAATATGCTTACCCAGTCCTCGTTGGGACTCCAGTTTAGCAACGACTGTTCCGTTACCTGTTGCGTAGATATCAGTTCCAAATGGTGCAGTGAAATCCATCCCATAATGAAACTTGCTGATCTTATAAATCGGATGGATCCGCCAACCGTAACCTGAAGCAGTTCTTGTAAGATCCTTATTGGAAATAGGAATAATCGCCGGAACTGATTTCAGCATCTCTTCCTTATTCCTTGCTAGGCTGATAAGGTCGTCGAATGATTTTGACTGGACATACACCTTCTTTCTGATCTTATCAAGTCTGTTTGCTGTTTCTATAACAAGTTTGGAGTTGTTGTACCCTTCGAGGGCTTCATATCTGTTTACTCCTCCTATTCCACCATCACGCAGTGTGGCCGGGATGGGTTCAGCTTCAAAGATGGTTCTGTAAAGATTATCATCGGTTTTCTGAAGATCATCAAGGACATTTTCTCAACATTTGCCATCTCCCTGTGAATCATGTCATATTGAATAGTCATCTGTTCTACTTCCCGCTTCAGAGCCTTCTCCTTTGGAGAATCGAAGAAGGATGCGAAAATGGCCCAGTAAATTAAAGCAAAAATAACAGATCCTGTAAAATAAGCCAGTAACCTGAAAAACATTGCCCTTAGACCAAGTCTTATTTTATCAAAACTCAGAGAATCAGGATTAAATTTATATTTTGTTGCTGGCATAACGTGACAAAGATAATCAATTCTAAAAAACAAGAAGTTCTCGGTATAATCAGAATTTCAGAAGCAGGAAATTGAACAGGGAAGGAATTATCTTAATTTCGATTTTGATTCAAATGCCTGGATCATATCATTATATTCGTCAGCATTGACATCATTATTAAAGAAATTGATAGGGTTTTTATGTGCTCCAAATTGTTCGACCTGATAATGCAGATGAGGACCTGAAGATAATCCGCTGCTTCCGCTTATGCCAATAAGCTCACCTCTTTTAACTTTCTGGCCGCTAACTACTTTAATATCACTCAGATGACCATAGACAGTCTGAAAACCGTATCCATGATCGATCACAATGCAATTTCCGAATCCGCCCGAGTTCCAGCCTGATTCAATTATTGAACCATCGCCTGTGGCATATACCTCAGTTCCATAAGGAACTTCAAAATCCTGTCCGTTATGCGGACGACTTGTTCCCAATACCGGGTGAACAGTCCGCCACTTGAGTCCGTCACCAAGTCTGAATTTCACACTTACAGGACTTATCCCCGGGAAATGATCAATCTCCCTTTTCCATTCAACACTTCTTTCAGAAATACTCTTAAACGATTCTTTCTGGACCGTAGCCATGCTTTTAATCCCATCAATTTTTGATTTGTACGAAATAAGAATATCTGAGTTAATATAACCGGCAAGATCGCTGTATCTGTCAACACCTCCGAAACCTGCTTTTCTATATGACTCAGAAACACTATCCATGTCGAGAACAGGACGGTATCGTTTGTCATCGGAGAGCCTTAAACTGCTAAGAGATTCAAGCGAATTATCCAGCGCTCTTCCGATGAGGGTATACTGTAGTTTCAGATTTTCAACCTGCTGACTAAGTAACCTCTCTTTGGGAGAACCAAATATGTTTTCAAATATTGTTCCGTAGATTGTTGCTACTATAAGCGATCCGGCAAACCATAAAAAAATATGCAACAGCTTTTTCTTCCAGGGCATCCTTACCTGCTTATATTGCAGATCGGATAAATCAAGAACGTATTTCCGGTTTCGTAACAATAGGTAGAGGTTTTTTAAAATATTTTTTTTGCAATTTGACAAATCTAAACCAAATAAACTAATTTTACAAACTAAATTTGGAGAATGAATATTTAACACATTCATAGACATTTAACGAAGAAAAGATAGAAAATGTTACACTTTTTCGAAATGATTATTGAAAACTAAATCTTTTTTGACGAAAAACCCACATAATATGAAGGCACAGCAACTGAGGCAATCGTTTTTTGATTTTTTCGAGTCGAAAGATCATCTTATTGTACCATCAGCAAGCATGGTCGTTAAGAATGATCCTACACTTATGTTTACAAATGCGGGGATGAATCAGTTCAAAGACATTTTCCTTGGAAACCGGCTGGCCGTGAACAGAAGAGTTGCAAACTCACAGAAATGTTTAAGAGTATCCGGAAAGCATAATGATCTGGAAGAGGTTGGACATGACACGTACCATCATACAATGTTTGAAATGCTTGGGAACTGGTCGTTCGGTGACTATTTTAAAGAAGATGCAATCAATTGGGCATGGGAGTTTCTTACTGATATCCTTAAAATTGATAAAGGAAGGTTATATGTAACAATTTTTGAAGGCGATGATCATGAATCGTTGGAACGCGACAATGAATCTTTCAAAATCTGGACACTAAACATCGATAAAAAACGGATCCTTGAAGGTTCAAAAAAAGATAATTTCTGGGAGATGGGTGAAACAGGGCCATGTGGACCATGTTCAGAAATACATGTCGATATAAGAGATGACAATGAAAGAAAGAAAATCCCGGGAAGTGAGTTAGTTAATAAAGGACATCCACAGGTTATTGAGATATGGAACCTGGTATTTATCCAGTATAATCGAAAAAAAGACGGGTCTTTGGAGCCTTTGCCCAGCAAGCATGTTGACACAGGTATGGGATTTGAACGCCTTTGCATGGTTGTTCAAAACAAAAAGTCTAATTATGACACCGATATTTTCCAAAAGATCATAAAGGAGATTTTTGCAATTACCGGTAAAGAATATGGTGTTAATGAAAAATGGGATATCGCACTCCGTGTAGTTGCCGATCATCTGAGAGCTGTCTCTTTCTCAATTGCCGATGGCCAGCTTCCTTCAAACAATAAAGCGGGTTATGTTATTAGAAGAATACTCCGTCGGGCAGTAAGATATGGTTACAACAACCTGGGAATTGAGGAACCTTTTATATATAAGCTCATACCTGTGCTCGCTGCGGTAATGGGCAACCAATATCCTGAACTTCAATCCGGCAAAGAACAGATTGCGAAAATTATATTTGAAGAAGAAACAGCTTTTCTTAAGACTCTTGGAAAAGGGTTGAAAATGATAGAAAAGATNATAAAAGACCTCCTGAAGGAACATAAAAATATTTTACCGGGGAAAGTGGCTTTTGAAATGTACGACACTTTTGGATTTCCTGTCGANCTTACACAACTTATTCTTAAAGAGAATGATATGCATCTCGATTTTAAAAGCTTTGAAGATGAGATGAAGAACCAGAAGGCCCGTTCGCGGGAAGATGCATCGGTTGAAGCTGATGACTGGATAGTCTTAAAAGAAATTGATGGTACTGAATTCACCGGTTATGAAGAGATCTCAGATGAAGTTCTCATTACAAAATACAGGAGTGTAAAAGTCAAGGGGAAGGAGAATTTCCAGCTTGTTTTCAACAAAACACCCTTTTATGCCGAGTCTGGTGGTCAGACCGGTGATACAGGTGTGATCGTTTCCGGAAATGAAAAAATTGCCATCATTGATACAATTAAAGAGAATGATCTTATAGTTCATATTGCCAAAAAATTACCACAGGATCCTTCCATAATATTCAAAGCTACTGTTGATGTCGGGAAACGTCTGATGACAGCAAATAATCATACAGCTACACACCTGATTCATTTTGCATTACGATCAGTACTCGGGAAGCATGTGGAACAAAAAGGCTCTCTTGTAACTGCCGATCGTCTCCGTTTTGACTTTAGTCATTTCGGTAAAATGAGTAAAGAGGAATTATCAAAAGTGGAAGAGATGGTAAACCTGATGGTAAGAGAAAATCATATCCGGAAGATAACAAACGGAGTTTCNATAGAAAAAGCTCAATCGATGGGGGCAATGGCTCTTTTCGGTGAAAAATACGGCGACCTGGTCAGAGTAGTTGAATTTGGAAAATCGATAGAGTTGTGCGGGGGAACACATGTTGAAGCTACCGGGAGCATTGGTATTGTAAAAATTGTTTCGGAAGGAGCTATAGCTGCCGGTATAAGAAGAATTGAAGCCGTAACTGCCTCAAAAGCTGAGGAATATATAAACGAAAAATTAAAGTCAGNGGATGATATAGCTGTACTTCTGAAGAGTACAGGAAGTATTAAAGAAAGTGTTGAAAAACTTTTAACAGAAAATAATTCACTTAAGAAGAGTATAGAGAAATTCCAGATTCAGTCAGCAACAACTTTTATGAAAGAGATGCTTGACAATGCTATAAAAATAAATACTATCAGATTTGTTTCCGGACAGATCGAGACCGATTCATTCGATGTGTTAAAGAAGATTGCTTTCCAGATGCGTAATTCTCTGGAAAGTACAGTTTTTGTAATTGGATCAAAGGCCGGGGGAAAAGCCGGTATTCTTGTAATAGTCAGCGATAATCTGGTAAAAGAAAGAAATATTGATGCNGTTACTATAATTAAAGAGATTGCTGCAGAAATCAACGGAGATGGCGGAGGACAACCTTTTCTTGCAATAGCCGGCGGGAAGAATCCTGATGGGATTCAACGTGCAATTGCAAAAGCAACAGAATTCCTTAAAAAGTCCT
>JGI24137J36423_1000361_pt1 | contig 12381 bp, 11 predicted proteins | sample BarGraNGADG00311_FD_36423 | JGI IMG/M metagenome (IMG submission 36423) | reverse complement strand
CACCGGCGCAAGTACCCGATCGCCATCGTCACCGACTCGACCTGCGACCTGCCGCGCGAGCTGATCGATCGCTACCAGATCCAGATCGTGCCGCTGCACCTGATTTTCGGCGAGACCGAGTACTTGGACAAGCTGACGATCGACACCGAGCAGTTCCTCGATCTGGTCGATCGCTCGTCCGAGTTCCCGACCTCGTCGCAGCCGTCGACCGGCCTCTTCAATCGCACCTTCTCCTACCTCTCCACCTACTACGACTCGATCATCGCCATCCACGTCGCGGGCGCTTTGAGCGGGACTGTGAGCTCGGGCGAGCGCGCGGCGGAGGCGCTCGAGGGTAAGAAGCAGATCTCGGTGCTCGATTCCCGCCAGATCTCCGCCTCGCTCGGCCTGGTCGTTCTGCGCGCGGCCGAGGCGGTCGAGGCAGGCAAGAGCCACGACGAGGTCGTGAGCGAGGTAGAGAGCTACATTCGCAAGAGCCAGCTTCTGGTCAGCGTGCGTACGCTCGAGTACTTCATCAGGGGAGGACGGGTCAAGCCCGTCGCGGGCGCGCTCGGCAAGGCGCTCAACCTGAAGCCGATTATCACGCTCGACGCCGAGGGCAACGCGATCAATCTCGGCAAGGCCTTCAGCGTGCGTCAGAACGTCGCCAAGATCGTGAAGATGGTCGAGCGCCGGCACGCCGAAAGCCCGCTTCGCTCCTACGCGGTCGTGCACGGCTCGAACCTCGACGGCGCGCGCGAGGTCGCCGACAAGATCGAGCAGGCGATCGGGTTTCCGCCGCTTTACGTCGAGGAGATCTCGCCGGTGCTCGCCCTGCACGCCGGGCGCGGGACGGTCGCCGTCGTCACGATGCAGGAGTAGCGTCTCGGAGCCTGGCGCTAGCCGCGAGGCGGCAGGGGCACCAGGATGCTCGTCCGCCGCCTGTACTCGCGGTAGGCGGGATCGGCGCCGTACTTGGCCTCGGCGCTTCGCTCCAGCAGCGGAATCCCACTCACGAAAAGCAGTAGCAGGGTGAGGAAGACCGGCCCGATCGCCACGGCGAAGGCCGCCCCGTCGAGGAAGGGCACGGCGTAGACGAAAAGCCCCCACCAGACGAGCATCTCGCCGAAGTAGTTGGGGTGGCGGGAGTAGCGCCAAAGACCGCTCGAGATGAAGCGGCCGCGGTTTTTCTCCGTCCCTTTGAACGCCGACTTCTGGGCGTCGCTGACGGCCTCGATCGCGAGCCCTACGAGCCAGATCGCCGCGCCGGCGATCGCCCAGGGCCCGAAGCCGGGAGCACCGTCTCGACCGAGCAGGTAGGAGACCGGAAGCATGATGACGGCGACCGATATTGCCTGCAAAAGCCAGAAACGGGCGAAGCGAAGCGGCTTGTCGCGCAGCTCGTCGAAGCGATGATCGACCTTGATTCGCAGGATGCGCCCGAACAGGTAGCCGCCCAGCCTGAACGCCCAGAGAAGAACCATCAGCGAGGCAATCAGTTGAAGCGGCTTGTGCGCACCTGCGTCGGGAAGAGCGAGCGCCAGCACGGCAAACGAGAGGCTGTAGGAGAGGTCGGTGACCATGTCGGTCTTGCGGATCGCCGCGGCGGCGAAGAAGGCAGCGTTCACGCCCAGGGCGACCAGGAACGAGGCGGCGATCGCGTTCATCCGGCCAGCGTCGAGGCGAAGATCTGCCAGGCCAGCAGGCTCTTGGCAACCAGCGAGAGTACGAGGTAGGCGCGCTCGCCGAAGAGGTGGTTGCGCCAGGGCCCGACGCGCTTGTACTGCAGCAGCATGTTCGCCGCGAAGCTGTTGAAGAGGATGAAGAGCGAGACGAAGATCGCAAAGACGAAGCCCGGCACGTTTCCGGTCTGGTTCTGGGAGTAGCCGATCTGAATGGCGATCGCGATCCAGGGCACCGCCCCGGCGATGCAGCCGAAGACGAACGGGAGCCAGATCACCGGCCGACCGCTGCGGTTCGCTCGCTCCATCGCCGCTCCGAACAAAATCATCGCCGCGTTCACCCCGAAGATCGCAATCAGCGCCGCCAGCTCGCTGATGCCGGTGAGCATGGCGATCAGAACGATCATCAACGAGGCGCTGAGCGAGTACTCCCACCAGCGCGCCGGGCTGCGCTCGATCGCCAGGTTGCGCTCGTACCAGCGGTGGATACGCGGGGCCGCCACGAGCGCGTGATCGAGCGCGGCCAGAAGCAAGAAGACCGCCACCACCGGGCCAATCGGGAGGTTGTAGACGCTGTTCGTGCTCGGCTTGGTGCCGGGCGGGCCCTCGAGGAAGCTGATCGTTACCGGCAGCGTGAAGGAGTTGGAGAGGGCGAGAATGACCCCCGCCTGAGCCGCATGCAGCAAGGCCAGCGAGCCGTTCCAGAGGCGCAGGCGCCGGTAGGCGATCTCGGCAACGCTGGTTTCTCCTGCTCGACTGTCTGACACGAGTTCTCCCCGTTCCCGCTCCCGGAGTCTTTCACTCGCTGTCTCTGCCGGCAACTCCCCGACCGGCGCCTCCCAAGCCACCCGCGCCGGCTTTCAAGTAAAGCCCCGCTCTCGGCACGAACGCCCCTTGGCAGAAACGGTGTTGGACACCGGGCGGTGCTCGAGCCCCGCTACTCCGCCTCGCGCGCCAGCCGAAGCGCGCCTCCTCGACCGCCGGTCAGAAGCGCGCCCAGGTAGCCATCGCGAATCGATTTCAGGCGGGTCGGATCGCTCACCTGTCACCCCCTTTCCCCCCGGTGGATATTCGGCGCTTCAGAGAATCGTCCATACGACTCTCTACTTCAACTCGCGCGCCGACCGGGCCGGTACCAGGTAGCGCCATCTTTATCCCTGGCATAACTCTGTCCGCTTTACTTCCTGTTGATGGATACGCCCCGCCAGCCCTCGTTGACCCCCTCGCCGGGCGAGCAACCGCCCGAGCCTCCCGAGATGCCGACGTTCCTCAAGCGCCGTTCGGTGGTTGCGATGGCGATTGGTTTCGGGGTGCTGCTCTTGATCGCCCTGACACGGTTCGGCGGCGGTAGCGCCACAATCAGTGCCAAGGGCGTGGGCCCGCTCCAGATCGGCAAGGCGTCGAGGGCGGAGATGCAGAGGTTCGCCACGGGCCCCGTCTCCTTCTGGTTCAAGCAGAAGGGCAATCCCCCCGTCCATTTCAAAGGCCAGCTGTGGCAGTACAAGTGCTTCGGTCAGGCNACGACTTTCGGGGTGACCTGCCGCACGCTCTACGGCATCACGAACGGGCACCTGGCGACGGTCGAGACGAACAGCCCGAGGTTTTTCACGGCCGAGGGCATTCGCATAGGGTCGCCGCTTCCGCAGGCGCGCAAGCGCGAGCACGCCAAGTGGTCGGGCTGGAAGATTCGCTGCCCGCACCTCAGCNTGCCCGCGCCCAAGGGCGTCGCCTTTCTCGTTTCGATCTCTAGGAGCGCGGCCATTCCGGACGGCTTCGTCAGCGGCTTCTACCTGAGTGCGACGCCGTCTTCGTTCGCCTACTGCGCATCCTGAGAGCTCGCTTCAAACTAAGCACTCCGCCCCTGGCCGCGCTCGGCGGGTCGTCAATTGAAATGAGCTCAGGCGACTGCCTGCGGGCGGTGGTGGCGCCAGGTCAGGCCGGCGATAAGTCCGAGCACGAGAGTCGGCACGAGCGTGAGGAAGCGGTAGAGGAGCACGGCCGCCACAACACGCGCGCTCGAGCCGCCGAAGCCGGTTAGAACCGCGATNAGGCCCAGCTCGACAACGCCGACGCCGCCGGGNGTGATNGGCAGCGACTGAGCCAGGCGGACGATCGAGAAGGCGGCGAAGGCCTCGACCAGATCGACCTGTCCGCCGCTTACCCCGAGTGCGCGCAGGCTGACCAGCAGGATGAGGAAGGTGGTCAGCTGCCCGGTCAGCGTCCAGAGCGTGAGCAGGTACCAGCGCCTCGCAATCAGGCCGACGGTGTCGGCGCGGAAGCGGACGAAGGAGGAACCGTCGAAGCGGACCGGGCCGCGCCGCACAAGCCGCAGCAGGAAGTCGGCGATGCGCGCGGCGAGGTTGCCGGCGCTCCGTGCGCTGCGCTTGCTGGCCAGGCCGAGCCCGAACGCTCCGGCGACCGCACAGAAGCAGGCCAGCCCGAGCAGGGCGACCGTCTGCAAAAGCGGGTTCGCGCCTCCCTCGAGGGTCAGTAGGGCGAGCGCCAGGGCGGGGAACCCGAGCAAGGTCAGCTGATTCCAGACACCGGTGAGCGTGGCGGCTCTGGCGATGCTACGCGGCTTGAAGCCCCAGCCCTTGAGCATCGCCAGCGAGACCGCGATTCCCACTGTTGGGCCCCCGGGCGCAACGTAGGTTGAGGCGGTCGAGGCCTGGGTGACTACGAAGGCCTGACGGTAACTGAGNCCGGGCAGCGCGATCATCCAGGTCAGCCCGTAGGTGGCGAGGTTGAGCACCAGCGCCGCCGCCAGAAACACCATCTCGCGCCAGGAGAGATGCTCGAACGCGCGCCAGACGTCGTTGTAGGCGGCGATCTGGGGCAGCACGAAGACGAAGGTCGCGACGACGAAGGCCAGCCCGATCGCAACCCCGATCGAACGGCGGCGTAGCTTGTGCTGGCTGTGCGCGGAGACCGTCACGTGCGCTACAGCGTAATGCGGCGCGGCCCGGGCTTTTCGCGTAAGGCGATCTATGCGAGCGAAAGAAGGGAGGCGCGACGCGCCGACTCGTACTACCTTTTGCGGATCGGCTATTGAGCTCGACTCCCTGACGATGACTACAAGATCCCTACACACGGTTTTTGCGGGCGGTCGCTCGCGATGACGCTCAGCTCGGATGAGCGCCGCTTGCGGCGTGAGGCGAAACGCCGGCGCATCCGTCACCGCCGCATCGGCGCCCTCGTCTTCCTTGCTTTCGCTTCGCTCGCATTCGTCGCGGGGCTCGCCTCGAGCGGCNCGCTGGGTGGACGCGACGCCGTCGCAGCCGATGCTTCCTCGACCGATACGACAGCCACCACGACAACTGAAGCGACCACTNCGGCCACGACCACTCGGGCCACGACCACCCGGGCCACGACCACGAAGGCGAGCGCGACGTCGCGCGGACGGCTGGGAAGCGGCCGCGCGGTCACGCTCGCCTTCGGCGGCGACGTTCACTTCGAGGGCATCGTGCGCTCGAAGCTGAACGCCAGCCCGACCTCCGTTATGGCAGCGATCGCGCCGGTGTTCAGGAAGGCCGACCTCGCCATGGTCAACCTCGAGACCGCGGTCAGCTACCGCGGCGCGCCGATTCCCGGCAAGTCCTACACCTTCCGCGCACCGCCCTCGGCCTTCCGCGCGCTCAAGTCGGGCGGTGTCGATCTGGCCACGGTCGCCAACAACCACGGCATCGACTACGGCATGACGTCCTTCCTCGACACGCTCCGCTACGCCAAGCGCTACCACTTCCCGCTCGTCGGCGGCGGTCGCAACGTCGCTCAGGCCTACGCGCCCTACCGGGCCACGATCAAGGGCCAGCGGATAGCGATCCTGGGCGCCAGCCAGGTGATCGACTCCAACCTGATCTCGTCCTGGACGGCCGGCCCGGGCAAGCCCGGACTCGCCTCGGCCTACCAGGTCGGGCGCCTCACCGCCGCGGTCAGATCAGCGCGCAAAACCTCCGACACCGTCGTCGTCTATCTCCACTTCGGCACCGAGCGGCTGGCTTGCCCGACGAGCGCGCAGTACGACATCACGCGCAAGCTGATCGCTGCCGGCGCCGACATCGTCGTCGGTTCGCACGCGCACCGGCTTCAGGGAGCCGGCCGGCGCGGCCGGGCGTTCGTCGCCTACGGGCTCGGCAACTTCGTCTGGTACTCGCAGAACAGCATCGAGAGCATCACGACGGGNGTGCTCAAGGTGGTCGTCACCGGTCGCCGCATCGACGGCTACAAGTGGGTGTCGGCGAGGATCGTCGGCGGCTCGCCCACACCGCTGGGCGGAAGCGCCCGCAGCGCCGCGCTGGCGAGCTGGCGCGGGCTGCGCGGCTGCACGAATCTGAGCCGCTGATCGAAGCCGGGTGCCGGGGCTTACGGTGGCTCGTCCGGAGCACTTCTCTACTCGCCCGCCACCGAGCCACCCACCCGCGGAGTCGTTTCAAGGTACCCGCGAAACGTTGCGCGAAAGTCACAAAAGCAGGCGGAGTTCGTGCCAGTAGCGGGTCAATTCGGTGCGGAGCCGTTAGCCGACCGAAAACACCGCGCGCCGCCCGAGGTCGACGTCTTGGAACGACCCCCATCGTCCTTGCGCGTCGTTAAGCTCGCTGCTCGGTGAGAGGCCGCCCTTACCCTTCAGCTCACGGACGTGGACGCGAAAGGAAGACGATATTGAGGCAAAAACGGCTCTCGTTTGCTCTCGGCGCGGCGCTGGTTTTCGCCGCGCTCTTCGTCGCTGCCGGATCAGCGCCCGGCGCGACCGATATCGTCGGAGCCACCTCGGTCAATACGATGCTGCAGGGCATACCGCAGCGGGGAATCGAGCTCGGAAAGCCGGATGCGCCGGTGACCCTGGTCGAGTTCGTCGAGCCGCAGTGCCCGGGCTGTGGGTTGTGGGCGCGCGATGAGCTTCCCGGCGTGATCTCACGCTATGTCCGTCCCGGAAAGATCCGGATCGAATACCGCGGTCTCTCCTTCATCGGCCCGGACTCGAACGGCCTGCTGACGCTCGCGCAAGCCGCCGGCGAGCAGAACAAGCTCTGGAACGTAGTCGAGCTCGAATACGCAAACCAGGGCGCCGAGAATTCGGGCTACGCAGATCACGCCTATCTCCTGGCGATCGCCAAGGCCGTCCCCGGCCTCGACGTCAGCAAGACGTTCGCGCTTACGAGCTCGAGCAAGATCAAGGTGCGTATCGATCAGGCGAAGGCGCTTTCCCAGCAATACGGGATCAACCAGACGCCCTCGTTCCTGATCGGAAAGACCGTCGACGAGCAGAACATGACGGTCATGGCCAACACGAGCGGCCAGGGTCTCTACAGCGGAATCGACGCTGCACTGGCGGGGCGGCCTGTCCCGGCCAAGTCGGCGGGCTTCCCGGCCTGGGCGATCGTCCTCATCGCCATGGCGGGCGCTGCTGCTCTTTCGGGTGCCATCAGTGTCGCCGTCAGGCTGACAAGGCGGCCTCCCGCGCCTCCACCGGCGGGCTGAGCAGGGCGATCGCCAGCGAGCCGGCGGCTGCGATCGCGTTCTCCACGCCGGATAGCCCGGCCGCGCGGTATACAACCAGACACAGATGCGCCTCTACAGCACCCTGCAGCGCCAGCTCGTCGAGTTGCCGCCACCGCCGGCCAAGGTCGGCATCTACGTCTGCGGCCCGACGGTCTACCAGCGCATCCACGTCGGTAACGCGCGCCCCTACGTCATCTTCCTCTGGCTCAGGCGCTGGCTGACAGAGCGCGGCTACGCGGCGACGCTGGCCTCCAACATCACCGACGTCAACGACAAGATCTACGCCGCCGCGCCCGGACACAGCGCCGAGCTGGCCGAGCAGGCCTCGCGTTGGTACATCGAGGACACCGACCGACTCGGGCTGGGGCGCCCGGACGCCGAGCCCAAGGCGACCGAGACGATGGCGGACATCATCAGCCTGATCGCCGAGCTGGTCTCCGGCGGTCACGCCTACGAGGCCGGCGGCGACGTCTACTTCCGCGTCGGCTCTTGCGGCGACTACGGCCAGCTCTCCGGCCAGAAGCCCGACCAGATGAGCGAGCAGGAGCCAAATCCGCTCAAAGAGGACGCGCGCGACTTCGCGCTCTGGAAGGCAAGCAAGGAGGGCGAGGACACGAGCTGGGATTCGCCCTGGGGCAAGGGACGGCCGGGCTGGCACATCGAGTGCTCGGCGATGGCCTCGAAGCTGCTCGGGCCGGCCTTCGAGATTCACGGCGGCGGGCTCGACCTCGTCTTCCCGCACCACGAGAACGAGCTGGCCCAGTCGCGCGCCGCCGGGCAGGAGTTCGCGCACATCTGGATGCACAACGGCCTGCTGCGCCTGACCGGCGAGAAGATGTCGAAGTCGCTCGGCAACATCCAGACGCTCGAGCAGGTGCTCGATGAGTGGGGCCGCGAGACGCTGCTGCTCTTCTTCCTGACCGCGCACTGGCGCAGCCCGATCGATTTTTCGCCCGAGACGATGGAGGCCGCGCGCGAGCAGGCCTGGACGTTCCGAAACGCCTTCCTGCATCCGCTCGAGCGCCGACCCGCCCGCGGCTGGGAGGCGCTCGAAGCCGTGCTCGACGACGACTTTTCTACCACCGAGGCGCTGGCCGTCATGCACGAGTGGCGCGCCGCCGGGCAGCTCGAACTGCTCGCGCGCGGGCTCGGCCTGTTCGGTCTGGAGACGCTGGCCGAGGCCGAGCGGGCGCCGGCCGAGCTGGAGGAGCTGGCACAGAAGAGAAACGCGGCTCGTTCCACGCGCGACTTCGCCGAGGCCGATCGCCTGCGCGACGAGATCGCCGCCGCCGGTTGGGAGGTCAGGGACGTCTCGGACGACCCCGGCTACCAGCTTGTGAAGAGAGACTGAATTGGCTCATCGCGAGCTCCTCTACGGTCGTAACGCGGTACGCGAGGCGATTCGCGGGCCGCGCCAGGTGCTCGAGCTGTGGGTGAGTGAGCGCGCCGGCGGGCACGAGCCCTGGCTCTCGGAGCCGGGCGCCCCGCGCATCCAGATCAAGCCCGAGCGCGACCTCTCGCAGGAGGCCAAGACGCGCGAGCACCAGGGCGTTGTGGCCTGGGTCGAGCCCTACCGTTACGCCGACGCCTACGAGCTGGCCGGCGCCAAGACGCCGCTTCTAGCCTGTCTCGACCAGGTCACCAACCCGCGCAACCTGGGCGCCGTCGCCCGCGCGGCGGCCGGCGCGGGCGCAACGGGCATCGTCGTTCCGGCGCGCGGCTCGGCGCAGGTCACCGCCGAGGTCTGTCGCGCGGCGGCCGGCGCGGTCGAGCACATTCCCATCGCCGTCGTCACCAACCTGGCCCGCTACCTCGAGGAGATCAAGCGCGACGACCTCTGGATCTACGCCGCCGACGGTCGGGCCGAGAAGTCCTACTGGCAGGCCGATCTCTCCGGCGGAGTCGCGCTCGTCTTCGGGGCCGAGAAGAAGGGACTACGCCCGCTCGTGCGCCGCCGCTGTGACGACGCGCTGGCGATTCCTCTCATCGGCGAGGTCGAGTCGCTCAACGTCGGCGTGGCCGCCGCTCTGCTGCTCTACGAGGCGCGGAGGCAACGTGACGCGTAAGCCGGCGCCCGGCGCGGGGGAGGGTATGTCCGGGCGGAACGCTCCCGAGCCCACCTTCTACCTCTTCGACGGCCACAACCTCCTCTACGCGGGCAAGTTCGCCGATCCGCGCGAGCTAGAGGACAAGCTGGCCAGCTTCGTCGCCCTGCGGGGTGCGCGCGGCATCGTCGTCTTCGACGGCGTGGGCACCGCGCACACGCTCGGCCCGCTCGAGGTGCGCTTCGCCGAGGTGGCCGACTACGCGCTCGAGCGCCTGGCGGCAGAGCTGAGAGACCGCGAGCGGGTCTGTCTCGTCTCCTCCGATCTCACGGTGCGCGAGACGAGCGGCAAGGAAGTGGACAAGCGCTCCTCGCAGATCTTCATACAGGAGCTGGGCGAGACAAAGCTACCGCCGCCGCCGCGGATGGCGATCGAGGATCGTCTTGACGCCAAGACCCGCGCCAAGCTCGAGCGCATACGCCGCGGCGAGGAGTAGTCGCCGCGCCCAAGCGCTCATCGTCTGCGGATATTCGGCACCCGACTGGTCCCGTAACGGAAGCGGAAATGGGAGCTGCCAATTACCGAAAGCGAACACATGTTCGCTAACGGTTGGGTCCTGTGCAAAGTGGTCCGGTTATCGGGTCCATCGCAAAAGACTTGTATTTCGGTGGGACCACTGCTAACGTCGGCCGCATCAAATTCGATATGTCTTGTAGAGAGTGGCACTAGCACAGGGGTCGAGAAGAGATGGCGGCACAACCAGCAAGGCGAGAAGGACGCGGTTATCAGCCTCAGAGGGCTCAGCGCCAGCTCGAGGACCTGCAACTCGTTATGAAGGCCCGTAATGGGAGCTCGCAGGCGTTGGACGCGCTACTGCGCCGCTACGACGGTTTCGTGCGCCTCAAGTCCAGCTCGTACTTCCTCGCCGGCGGCGAGTCGGAGGATCTCATCCAGGAGGGACGGATCGGTCTGTACAAGGCGGTGCGCGACTTCCGGGCCGACAAGGAGACCTCCTTTCGCTCCTTCGCCGAGCTCTGCGTGACGCGCCAGATCATCACCGCGATCAAGACCGCCACGCGCTTCAAGCACACGCCACTCAACACGTATGTCTCCTTCAGCCAGACCCCGGCCGGCCAGGACTCCGACAGCGAGTGCACGCTCGGAGACGCCCTGCCTGGGCCGGGGGTCGACGATCCCTCCGTCTGTGTCGTCTCGACCGAAGAGCTGCAGAGCCTGGTCTTCTGCCTCGGCTCGGGCCTCTCCCAGCTCGAGGCCGATTCGCTTCGGCTCTACCTCGAGGGCTCTTCCTACGAGCAGATGGCAGAAGAGCTGGGTTGCGANACCAAGACGATCGACAACGCCTTGCAGCGCGTCAAGCGCAAGATCATCGCGCATCAGCGTNCGCGCGAAGTTCTGCTTTAACCGACGAAAGTCCGCCCTCCCAGGGAGGGCATGACGACTTTCGTCGGTAAGAGACGCCCGGCGACGCTAGTCTCTGTCAGCGGCGCCGGAGTAGCTCAGCTGGTAGAGCAAGCGCCTTGTAAGCGCTAGGTCGTCGGTTCGAGTCCGACCTCCGGCTATAACCGCGAAAAGTCGCCGGCGGAGCCGGTCAAGACTTTTCGCGGTATTACCTTGATGGCCGAGCCTCCGCAGCTCCGCTGCGAGTGACTCGTCTGCTCCCACGAGCATGCTCGGCTGGCCGTAGGTGGGGTCAGTGTTCGGGGTGGAAGAGTCGAGGGATGGCGTTAGCTGAGCCGCGCCCGCCATGTTTACCGTCGGAAGTCCGCCCTCCTAGGGAGGGCATGACGACTTCCGGCGGTGAGAAGGCCAAGAGACCGGAGGACGGCGTTTTGCGAGCCGCGCCCGCCATGTCGGTCGCGGCGGCTAGGGATAAACCAACGGTGCCGGGCACCGGGTGCAGAGCCGAGGCGCCGAGGACTCTCAATGACTTCCTGAGTGGGGAATTGCGAGCGTCCCGACTACCCGTCCCTCGCTGTCCTTTCCGACGATCTTGCTGGCATCGGATTCCTCCGGGAGGGCGGCGAGATAGAACCGTAGTTCCGTCTGAAACGATTCGGGCGCGGGAACAGTGCTAGCTCTGACTAGGCCGCCGTTTGCGAGCTCGATCTCCACGGTCTCAACGCTTCCGACGGTTTCTCCGGCGACGATTTCCGAATCGCCCTCTACGCCGTGATAGGCAAGAAAACCGAGCGCTCGCGCGGGCTCACGGCTCGTTGTGTTCTTCTTCTCGGAGATATCGCTGTCGCACGCCCCTGCGCCTGAGCGTCCCCTACTTCCTGAGGGAGCAATCCCGTAGCAAACACCGTTGTCGCTCATAAAGGCGTCAAGCGACCACGAAGACCCGTCGCTGCCCCGTACAGCGGTGGCCAGAGTCGCGATGTCAGTTCGCGGGGTCGCGATGTCGGTTGGTGGCATCGGGGTGAAGGTGCTCTCTCCAAAGAACCACCACCCTTCCGAAACCGCCAGCGCCGGCACAACGGCGAGCACTGCGAGCGCTCCGGCGACCGCCAGAGCGAGAACAACACGGCGGCGCCAAGTAGGCGCCTGGGAGCGACGAAGGCGCCGACCCGAGTGTGCATCGGCCACTATGCCGTCCCAATCGCCTTGCTCTTCGTCACGGCGCGGGAGGAATTCGTTTAGGACGTCGGCGAGATTTGCATCGCGTTCAGTCATTGCTCTTCACCTCCTGGAGTGTCTGTCGCAGCGTTTCGTGCGCCGCNTGCAAAGCCGCCGCGACCGTGCCCGGGGCGGTCCCGAGCGCTTTCGCGATCGTGGCGTAGTCGAGATCCGCGTAGTAGCGNAGAAAGAGNGCGAGTCTCTGGCGCTCCGGTAACCGTGCGATCGCGGCTCGCACGGCGCCGTGGCGGCCGTCCTCGTTGCTCGTAGAGGGCCCGTCCAGCGCTTCTTCTTTGAGCGGCAAGGAGTCGCGCCGCCGAGTCTGCTTGCGGGCGGCGTTCACGACGGCGGCCCAGGCCCAGGCTTCGAGATGACCGNTTTGCCGATAGCTCCTTCGAGCGCGAATCAAGTCGACAAAAGCATCGTGGACGGCGTCGCGCCCGCTCTCGACGCNGCCGGNGATCGCGGTCGCCACGCGCAGAAGATCCGGATAGCGGCCGCGATACGCGCTCTCGAGATCGATCAGGCTCGCTCCTGAC
>JGI24137J36423_1000360_pt1 | contig 12387 bp, 18 predicted proteins | sample BarGraNGADG00311_FD_36423 | JGI IMG/M metagenome (IMG submission 36423) | reverse complement strand
ATGACCTTGAATTCTTCTGTAAACTCAATCCCGGCGGCGAGTCCCAGGTTTGTGAGTGTGCCTACATCTGGACCGACTTCTACTTTTGCGGAACCAAAACGAATTGTCGTTGGGTGCTGTGCTGTGGTTTGATATGCCATATTTTTACCTCAAAATGCTCTATAAATTATTCTAAAGTCGTATGCAATGCGATAAAGTTGAGTATCGTCAGGTGTGAAATCATGTGAATCCAATGGAATTATGCGTTCAATGTTGATTCCGGCAACTATTCCAGAATAACCGTCTAATGCCGTCTCAACCGCCTGTTTAAGGTTTTGTACTTCGGTGAAATCTTTAGTCCAACAATCTATCTGAAATCTCGGAGCTCTTGAAACTCTACTATAAGGATTCGAAGGTTTAGAGTAAGAAAGCGCGGGAAAAGTACATTTTAGAGGAAGCACTAAAGGATATATGCGAGTGCCTACAAATCCATAAACTGTAGAATTATTAAGTAGAATGGATCTGACAGCATCATCAATCATTAGCTGTACCTCGCCAGCCTGGAACGAATTGCATCTTCCATGGCTGCTTTTATTTTCGCTTCACTGTCGTCAAGTGCAAGTCTGAGAAATGAATGTGACCCCCTTCCATCTACTCTAAATTCTTCTTCTCTAGCGTAGGACATAGCAGACCCGACTTGAGATTCTACCCTAGTTGCAGATACGATTTGGTGTAATTCTTTTGTGGATCTTCTCAGGTTTCCGGTGACAACATGTACGTTTATTTGAGCGGCTCTCACGACGACTGCCGATCCCTGGGAGACTGCTTTCGAAACTATATCCTGCATATCATTCTCAATACCTTGGAAAGCATTCTGAAGCTCTTTGATGCCATCAATTTTTATCTGGATACCATCAGCCACGTTTAGCAACCTCCTTAAGAAAGGCTTCAACGTGATCTATTACCCCATTAAACAGTTGTTCCGGAGCATCAACGTTTTGAACTTCGTAAGTTCCTTTCCATCCACGGTCGGTAGTTGAAATGAAATCTCCCTCGCTAACAATCGCATCGGCCGGAAGAAAGACAAACGGGATTAAAGTTATCATGTTTCCTGCTTCGGTGAACGCCATTGAGGCATTTGCAGTCGACCCGGTGTTTGCAAATAAACAATTATATTCCGTAGAAACGATATTAGAAATAGGAGAACCCGCTGCATTTTGAGTGATTCCCGTATCGCTAAGCACCTGGCAGGTATGAATCATCCCAAAGTTAAGGGAGTTCATGAAAACCCTCGGTATTGTTTACGGTTCCATATCCCATTCTCCCGGATGGGATCGAGAAAGAAGACATTTTATATTTTTGAATGTAAAACTCTGCCTTCGTTTCATATGCCTGAACAAGCGGATCCGTCGCGTTCTGTTGCTGACTATTCCCAAACTTTATATTTGCTGCCATTTCTCCAGTCGTTATCATATACTGGAGAGTAGCCGCTCTAGCCGCCCATTTGACAGCCTGATTTAAATTGAGATTTGTTTGGTCGAGAGTCCCAGCTAAAGTTGACACTTCATCAGTCACGTCTGCGATAATTGCAGTAATTTGTAGGTCCGTGGTTTGGGAAGTGAAAACTTTAGCCCGGACATCAGCTACAGAACAACGAGCCATAATTCACCTTACTTTTTAACAGTAGGTATGACTGCTGGCTGTGTTTTTTCTATTTTCTCTATCGGGTTGCTATTTGTGGATCCGTAGTCTTTTGCATTTTTCAAAGACTGTGTTGGCTCAAGTATCTCAATCTGGTTACTACCGGAAATGTCCTTTAATCGATCCTCGGGGCAATCGAAAATGTCTCCCTTTCGATAGATAACGGTCTCTTCTTCTTTTATATCACGTTCCTTGTTTGCAAGGACACCAATTGCAACTTTACCAAATGTCACTTTTACTTTGACCATGAAATCAAACCCCTTAAATCGCTGTAGTTGCTGCAATGGCGTTGGCCTGTTTGACTCTCAGTATACCAGCACTATAAACACGACCGGTTAGGTCACCAGTGTCAGGATGACTGCTATCAAAACCATGTTCCGTTTTAAAATCGGAGGTCAGATAAAAGTCGATGTAAGGTTCCCCGACTGCCGGAGTTGGAAGCAGGATCCCTGTACCCGCTGTAAGGATAGTACCTACCGACAACAGTTTACCACCATTGAGCATATCAAGGATATCCTGAAGTTCTCTGACTCCAGATGAATTTCTGCTTGCCATTAGCTGCCTGTACTGTACAGACGATAGCGCCCAATTAAAAGCTAGAGAGTCAACAGGTATCCCGTCGTCGTCCATCATTTGGTATGCGAGACTAAGTTTTGTTGTAGCATTTCCGAATGTTGCAAAGTCGGCGGCGGTAGATTCGGTATTTCCGGCTGATTTAAATAATCCGTTAATGTCATAGTTGGTCCCATCGTTTGAGACACCCATAATGATCGCTGAATCCTCAGCCTTGGCTGCTTTGTACGCGGCTGCGATTGCGCTCGCTGCGTCGATATCAATTCCGCTAGACTGCCAGCTTTCATAGAGTCGGCGATCTACCATGTAATCTTTCCAATAGACAGGGACTTTCGAGTTTGTAAGATTGATTCCGATCGTGTCCTGGTTTCCACCGCGGAACCCATACGATACCATACCATCTGATACATCGGTAATTGTTCCCCAATCCACCGAGGAGACACCAAAACCCTGCGCCTTGGTCACATATACCAGTTTACGCCCCTTCAGTACATTCCGAAGAGGATCGATAAGTTTCTGATCAAGTTGCGTTGAAAAAGTTGCTATTGCGTTTACCATTTTTACACCTCAGATAAAACTAAGCACCATAACACTTGCCGCGCTGCCTGTGGTTGTGACGGTTTCCATTGCGACTCCCACGACAGTTGCCGTGGTAACAGTCTTAACAACCTGGCCAGCAGCGCCCGCACTAAGATGATCACCCTTAACAATTGTCTGAGATGCTGCAAGGGAGGCAACTAGCACAAAACCGACACCATACAAAACAGGAGCCGTGTCATTGATTGTATAAATGGTGTCGACAGAATCGGGCTTGAAATTCGGATCCGCCTGTTCATAGCCGAGCCACCCAAATGCGAGTCCACCAGCGCCACAAACTACGATATCATCGTCATTTGTTCCCTTGATTACAAGACGACCAGGATACATAGTAGCCGCCGTCTCAATTTTGAGTCCCATAATAAGTGGTTTTCTCCCACCACCATTGTCATCTACGACAATGGAATTATACGGTTTTACAAATCCAAAAGTCATACTTTCCACTCTCCGGTGTTATAGTTTCCAACTCCGCCCGAGGGAGCAGCAGGATACGCAGGAGTAGGTCCGCTTCCCGGTCCACCGGCAATAAGTTTTATACTGTTAAGTTCAGCGAGTCTTTCTTCAAGATCAGANGCCGAAATCGTCTTAAGTTTTTCATTATCGGCTTTTATCTTCAGCCCTTCCCTGATTTCAATGATACCTGCAATCAGAGCCGTTTTTTTCTGGGTTTCGATATAATCAGCAATTGCTTTTTCGGAGGCCGATGCTGACAACCGGTTTGCGATTTCTTCAACTTCCTTAAGAGTTATCATTCCGGTTTTCTCCTTTTCCAGGGAGGCAACGAGAGTTGTTTTATCCCCAAGTTCTTTTTCAAGAGTTGCTTTAGAGGCTGTCAATTCTGCAACCTGTGTTTCCAGGGGGCCCACTGAATCAGCTTTCTGCTTAAGTTCATCCTCAAATTTCGTAGAGGCTTTGAGCTTTGTGTCAGGCTCTTTAATTTTATCTTCAAGTTCTTTTGTAATTGTTTCACTTCCTAAATTTTGTGATGTAATTAACGTGAATTCTGAAACATTTCGCAATTCATATTTTCCGTCTGCTGACGCAGATAAATCATAATGAGCATCGGCCCAGGCAGGATTTTGAACAAGTGTCAGAGATTTTATACTGATTCCTTTAGCCCACCCATCGTCAAGAGATTCATAATTCGGAGCATATACCGACCATTTATTCCCCCACGTCCCGTCCTGTATCTTCTGTTTCGCAATTGAATCTGTGATCGCGGCTTTTGTCATTACCACGCCGTTCTGCTGCCACGCATCCACAATATGCCCGATTTCTCGATTCGGGTCTTCAGAAATGTCGCATCCGTGTGGACTATCACGCGGACATACACGGATGACAGACGATTTGAGAGAAGAGATAGCAGCATCTGCGTCTGGGGTCTTGACACCCCACCCATTGACGTTTTTAATATCTAATGGGAGCGCGGGTCCCTCAATAAAAATAGTCATTTATATTGTTAACACTGTGAACATATTAAAATATATCGATGTACCATATACTAAGGAATGAAGAAAAATTTAAAATGGTGATAAACAATGAATATAAACAAAACATACGGCTGGAAAAAAGATTTGCCAGACCAAAGAGATTTCGTTTTTAAAACAACGCGTATTGCTCCACTTCCCACATCAGTTGATCTAAGACTAGGGTGTAGTGCAATTGAAGATCAAGGCAACCTCGGGTCATGTTGTTCAAATGCCGTCGCTGCATGTATTGAATTCCTGGAAATCAAAGACTGTGCGCAATTTCAAGATATGAGTCGGCTGTTTCACTATTATACAACTCGACAAATAGAAGGAACTGTAAGAGAGGATTCCGGCGCGACACTACGGGATTCCTGTAAGTCAATTACAAAATACGGACTGTGCGGTGAAAAGAGTTGGCCCTACCTGATTAAAAAATACAAAACCAAACCAACGACAGAATGTTATAAAGAAGCAGAGCCTCATAAAACAGTTTCCTATTTCAAACTTAATACAATTAATGATATGAAACAAGCATTAGCAGACGGTTTTATATTCGTCATTGGTATTTCAGTGTACGAGTCGTTTGAATCCAGGCAGGTCGAGAAAACGGGCAAAGTTCCAATGCCCAAACGGAATGAAGACAACTATGGCGGACATGCAATCGCAATAACAGGGTATAATCCAACCAATTTCATATTTAGGAACTCGTGGGGATTGACTTGGGGAGAAAAGGGATATGGATATTTACCCATCGCTTACTTAGATTCTAAAAACAATTTAGCTGATGACGCCTGGGTTATTAAAAACAATTCTGGCTTTTAAGCCCATTTACTTTTTTTCCAGGTAATGATTTCTGGACCATCAAACATATGTGCGAACGTAAGATCTTACATACAATAATCAAAAATCATAAACAAGATATTTTATTTTATCAATTTAATATAATATACTTAATATATCTACAGCTAATCATATTAAACTAATTATTATATCCAAAGAAGTACAACCTTTTTATTATCAGGCTTTCTTCTTTATGTTGGGTTTAGTGGTATTTTCCTTGTTTTCTTGCAGTCGTAGAGCTTGCAACCATATGTAACCGTAAGATAGGGGTTACGTTAATATCAATCGCACTTCCCTTCTCCCGTGTTTACGTTTATTAAGTTCCACTTCCCCTCTAAACAGATTTTCTGCTTTTTCCAGCACTTCTTTTTTAATTTGCCGTACATTCTGGCCGTCTTTTGCTCGAAATCGTTCATCGATACCATATTTTAGAAACTGGACTATCTCTTTGGAGTCTAGGTGCTTCCTAATTTTCAAGGACTTGAGTCTTTGAACTAGAAGATATGCTCTGCTTTCTGTCTTTGTTGAGCATACTTGCACAGGTTCAAGGTTAGGTGTTTTAATTATCGTGGCATCTATCTTATCGCTTAGCAAATCAAGCCGTGCAGGTATAGAGAGTTCCTCATCCGACTCCATATCATCTAGTCCCAGCGTAGCCTCTATAGCTGCAAGTCTCTTTAAAATTCTTAAATCAGAAGTAGCTAAGAAGTTCTCTAGGTATAAGTTCAAAACCGATTTTATTTCAGGGTCCTGGAGAAACGCGAGAAATTGATTTACTTTTTCTTCTTTGGCTGTGCAATCGAAAACTTTAAAATCTAAGCTGACATTGTTAAGACTAGTCATTGTAGCTTCCTCTTTTACGGGGGGTCGTCTAATCATATGAACTAGTCATTGTAGCTTTACCTCTTATACGGGGGTTTAGGTTCAGAGTTCTCCCTCTGANCCTCTCAATCTTATCTTTTCTCAGTAAATGCTGTGACGGTATTTAACATCTGTGCATTTCTTANACATTTCCTCCNNATCGCATAGAAAGTACTTCGAAATNTGGGCANGTCGATACATTTTTATATNTNTGCATCATTATTGAAAATTGTAACGTATCCTTGAATCCAGAATACTCCATTGATGAAGGGCGGGTTTTTACCAGGTTTTCCCGCCACCACTCTTTTAAATATTAATTATTGATCAAATTATAATCATTAAGGTGACGATGTAATGGATTTGATAGGACTTGCTGTAGTTTTTCTAATATTCGCACTAGTTGCATTTGTATTCGGAGCCGTAGGAATTGCAGGTTTCTCTATGGAGATTGCAAAGTGGCTTGTCATAATCTTTGTTGTACTTGCAATCATCACATATTTCTTTCGATAGAAATTCCAACTCCTAACTTCATCAACCTTTTTTCAAACTAATACTTAAAAAACAGCATTTTGAGGTACGTTCTTAGCTTTCTTTTTTGTAAGTTCTAAAATTTCAACGCCTTTATACTCTTCCTGAACTATTTTTATTAATCCTTCCTGGATGTCTGGATAGTAACCAAGAACCTGTTCAGGATCAGCAATTGAATTAAGGACATTCTCAAATGATTTATCATCTGACTTCCAGTGCCCACCATCGGGTCGTTCTGCTGTCCGGGTAAACCATTTTATTTTAATCATAGTGTCCTCTGACTATATTCACGATCCATTCAAAAAGCTCAGGATCTTTACGCAAAAGATAATTGGGGTCTTTATAAAGATACTGTAGAGCCATGCTAGTTAGTTCCGTTGATCCATCTTTATTAACTTTTCCCACATACGGATCAAAGAATTTATCTTTTTTTGTTATTTCATCTTCGTTATAAAATTTCAATCCCGTTGCATCTCTGAGTTTCTCAGTTTTCTCTTCAATTGCCCGTTTAGTGAAATGTTTATTTGCGCTGTCTCTGATATACGCACTGTTGTATTCTAAGTTGTGCCCTAACTCATGAATCATTACGTCGCTTGAATCTTCGGGGTTTAACCATATTGAGTTACTGTTACGCATTGTATATGCCCTGCCTCCCTTTTCCAATTCGATAACATTAATTTTCGGCAATGATTCACGAAGTTCTTTAGTGAGTGTCTTATTAAAAAAGGCTAACGTTTCTTTGGATTGTTGTAATCTTGATTTATCTGCTCCGGAACTGACATTTAAAAATTGCCCGCTTGCTTCGCCGTCATTAATATAAAGTAATTTATGTATTTCGTTATTAATACTTCCACTTATTGAATATTGTTTTTTGGTTAGTTTTTCAATTTCCTGATCGATTTTACTTATTTCATTCCAGGCCATTTCTTGTGTATTACTAATGTTATTATATTCTTCTAATGTTATACGCCCTGCATTGAAATCAACGGCCGCCTTATTAACTCCTTTTTCATACGCATCAGCAATATCATATCTTTTATCTCTGAGTTCCAAGCGCCTAGTAACAATTTTATCGATTTGTTTATCTAATTTCGTATGTGCTTTTGAGATCTGATCAATTACGTCTCGAGCCATTGGATAATTAGATATCGGCTGCATAATATCAACCTTGACCCCGACGCCCAATTTAATAAGTCGTTTTTCAATATCCGCATCAAAAATAAACTGATCGATCCTGTATTTCTCATTGAAAATGCCAATGTCCTCGAATACTGTTTTAATTATTTTTGGATCTACGATGTTTTCAGAAAACGAAAAATCTTGATTCATCTGCTTGGCAAAGTTGCGGTTTTCAAAGAGTAGACCCGTATCCATTTCTAGAGAGGAAGGGTATGGAATCAGCGCAGACCTGCAAAAATGGTGGAGTGGGCAACGGTATAAACTTATTTCAGGAGAATCAAACTTGAAAATCGTTCCGTGCAGGGTCCGGCACTGTGGAGAAGTTCTCCCGTCGATCTTCGCGTAAAACTGCATATCTACTTCATTCTGTCGGTACCGATGAACCGCCGTATTGGTCGCTAGGTCAGCCGTGAATGTCCTTACAAACCGCGTTGCCCTATATTTCTCACCGCCCCATAAATCCCTTACTAATCTTTCTAAAGTTGCAGGTGCTTCCTGATAAAGTCCGTCGTCCTTCAACATTGTAACAATTGAGTCTGCAACCTCAACGGCGAGACCTTTTGCCTGTCTAACGACTTCTTCGGTAATGGGTAGAGGGATACCATCTGCTGCACTAAGTTTTAGTCGTGGTGGGCTTCTATGTGAGCTTGCTTTTAATGACGTCTTAATTTGTTTATCTGTAAATTTAGCTGAAAAAAGACAGGTATCGTCTATAATAGAATCAATTTGTTTTTCAAATGTTTTAGATTTGAACCAATAAGAAACGGAGTCTTTGAATTTCGGAGCTCGTTGACCTAAAGTGCCTTTGAAAAAAGTACGTTCAATAAGTGAGGAGAAGCGAGATTCAATTTTCAGAATCTCTTTGGAATTAAGCAACATCCAAAAACCTAATTTTCAAGTTTCTTTATGACATTCATTACAAAATAATTGTTGCCATTTAAGAATGTTACCTGTCGATTACCGATGGTAACTATAAATTCCCCATATAAATAACCATCATCCACGGTGTGTGTGCCCGCAATAGGAACTGTAATACCGCCTGCTGAGAACTCAGTAACAATTTCATCCGTGTTAGGATCTCGAATACCTTCCGAGCATGTGATTTCAAACTTAAAAGATCCTGCTAAATCAGCGAGTATTAATTTTACGACAGCTCCCGTAAGATCTGAGCCAGTCCCAGCCTCAATAAGAATTACAGGAATATTATCGGAATCGCCCTGCCCTAATTGTATGTCAACCATATTTTCCCTCACACAAATGTTACAGTTCTTGATTTTTTGTAGACAGTCGCAGTTCTTGATTTTTGATAAACAGTATAAGTTAATGGGTATTTAAAATCTCTTCCGTCATACGACAGGGCAGCGGACTGAATCCCCCCACCGTCTAGAGAACTGGATAAATAGATTGTAGTGACTTGATTCGCTGAACTGTAGCCAATTCCTGCAATACTACTATGCATCATTTCCAGGATAAGAGCACTCACCGTTTGGCTTCCACCACCTGAAACAATACGGGAGGTGATCCCTTTAAGTTCAGTTATATTAGCTCTTTGTGATCCACCTGAAACAATACTCGTGGCGATCCTTTCAAATTCGGTTATGGAAGCGATTTGTGATCCACCTGAAACAATACTCGAGGCGATCCTTTCAAATTCAGTAATGGAAGCGATTTGTGATCCACCTGAAACAATACTCGAGGCGATCCTTTCAAATTCAGTAATGGAAGCGATTTGTGATCCACCGCCAGTAACAGAGCTTGTCAAAAATGATGGTATCAATGGTTGAGTATTTATTATTACTGCGGTGACGGACCCCGACCCTATAACAGTAGACGAAAGCGGTAAGGTAGTATAATCTGAAGAAACGGCTGAACAAATTACATATTTTGTAATAGATTGATTGTTTTGATATTCTCCAATTGTCGCAGTTGGCTCAGTTGCAGCATATTGCCGGACTCGTACCCAATCGTATACAGATGTTACATTTGCTCCAGGCGTAGCATAACTGTTATTCATATCCGGATTTGTGTATCCAGTGGCTTCATAACCTTGTCCGATCGCAACTTTGGTTGTCGCGCCCGGTGACCAAATGGAGGGTTTATCATATGATAATATTTGAGTCCACGACACACCGTCTGCACTGTAATAAACAGATACGGTTAAAGATGTAATAATTATACGTAAGTAATAATACGTTGAAAACGCCCAGGATCCAGTCTGAGCGGCGTTTAAACTATTATTGCCCGCCTGAGAAGTGGATGTTGCAAAAAAAGCTCCAGCATTATTACGAAGAACAGCTACAACATTGTTCAGGGCTCCAAACGAAATGAGTAAACCCGGAGCCCAGGAAGCCTCAACTACGGCGGTGACATATTTCAGTTTTACTTCTGCAATAAACTGCGTGGGTGTACCAGTTGCCTGTATATGTCCGTGTGTGTTTTGTTTATCTACTATTGTTAATGCTCCATTTGCTATAGAGTATGTATTCGTAGTGTAATGGTCCCATGTCCATTGTGAGTCAAGACCTGCTCGGGTGAAATCGTCACCTATGATAAATGTGTTTTTCGCGGATGATTCTGATAAACAGTTTCCGTTCCCATAAAACAGATAAAAACTAGAAGTGTTTGCAGGACATTTAATCCAGACTGTGGCAGTTGAAAAAACGGTGGATGGTTCGATCCAGTACGATAATTTGTCACCTGATACACTTGAAAAACGAATATCATCAAATGCTGCCCTCATCCCCGGTTTCCACGGAATAACCACTTCGATTTGGTAATTATCTATGGAAGTTGGACTAGTTACACTAATTTTATTCCGGTGCAACCATTGCGGATAGGGATTTTGGAGCAACATATCTATAACCCTTATGCTAATGTCTGAACCTGTGCTGTCACCTGTACACTTGTGATCGTCTGTGCAGCATCGTTATTTTTCACTTTGACATTAAAATAACGCATCGGGCACTGAACTATAAAACTTTGAGTCCTTGTAGTATTCGCGGCAACTAATTGGACATCACTCGACCAGCAAGGATCAGTATCATATGTGGTATGATCTTTAGATCCATAACAATATATTTGAGCAACGGGGGACGCAGTTGCGCCTGTGGTTATTGTTAGTGTTATTGATAGACCACATTTTGTAGCTGACCCAAAATCAACATAATTATCAGACGCTGATGATGTCGCAGCCGCTGCAATTGATGAAATCGCACTATTGAATAATGCCGTTCCTGCATCTGTCGAAAGCGTTGTCATTAGGTCACCACCCTGACATTTTGTACAAATTGTACAGCCGGAGCATCAGCGTGTGGTACTATTGTACCAATATTGGTCTTTAGTTGCGTAATTACAGCACTTTCAGTAGGATTAGACAACGTATTATAAGCAGCGATCAAAGCAGTTGACGCGGCTGTGCTCCCGATTGCCGGGTTCCACCTGACAGAAACTGATTTTGCATTGAAGCGACTTTCATTTGCTCCCATAACCAACGCGGATACTTGATACAAACCACTGTCAATTATTACAGCTGTAATAGTATCCTGTAATATAATTACGGATCCTGTTTTCCCTACTTTAGTAGATTTTGTATATGTTGATGGATCGCCAGAAAAAACAGGATTTGGAATAGTCAATGTGGACATTCCGGTAACTACAAGAGCACGATATGCTATTTTCTGAGCTTCCGTGTTAAAAAAGTCCACGGCGTCTTCTTTTGCTAATAGAAGCGCGGCATTCAGAGCCGCCATTGTCTGAGCAGTTGGAACCACTGTAAATATTTTAGTTGGATTTGTTCTGTCTGCGTATACATTCGCGGTGTCTTTCAGGGCTATTAAAACCGCCCCGCTATCATCAACGGTGTAAGCTGGTGTATTGACCGGAACTATGTTGATAGTAACCATATCTGCCTCGCATTACGACTGCAACGTCAACAAAAACTGACTTGTAGCAAAACTTGGAGCCAGATTAGCAGCGTTCACGGTTATTGAACTTTCTAAAAGTCCATAATAAAGCATCGTACCTGCTCCAATAGTTCCACTTGTGGCAATAAACCAATACGTGAGTGCAGTTGCGCCGGTGCTCCATGCGGCTGAACTTGTAGCCATTGTGATAGCACCATTCCCATTTGCAACAACTAATGCGGTCGCGGCTGCCCATTTAGTTGTACCGGTTGCGCCTATGGCGAGTCTCGCATAACCCCCCGTTGATGTAGGTTCATTTGAGAAACTTCCAGTGCCCGTCGGAGACGCAGTAGTCAGACCTAAATAAAGCTCCGCATTGGTGAGTGATGCACCGCCGGTGAAACGATTATTTAGATATGCCGCGGCTTCGGTGTTTGTGATAAATACAGTCATCTCAATACCTCCATGACATTATATCATCTTGTAAAATATTAAAATAAAATAATAATAAGTATCATCAAAACGGTTTCCTTGTCCATTCATGCCACCTCATGCCACTTACTCGTGATTGATGTGGGAAAGCCAGCCCATTCTCTAGCTTCATCATTTTCGATAATTCCGGTGTTTGCCCATTCCAGCACTTCGGATGCTGCCATCTGTGGCATACTCAACTCATCGAAAATAACTTCAACTGATCCGGGCGTTTTACCAAGCAGAACTAAACGTCTGTCTATGAAATCTTGTATAACATTTCGTTC
>JGI24137J36423_1000359_pt1 | contig 12389 bp, 8 predicted proteins | sample BarGraNGADG00311_FD_36423 | JGI IMG/M metagenome (IMG submission 36423) | reverse complement strand
ACCTTTTCAAAGTTTCCAGAATGTTCTGGTGAAGATGGTGAATACGGTAATAATCTCGAGCCTTCCGATAATCATAAGCAGACTAAGCACAACCTTACTTACCGCAGGCATATGGGCAAAATTGCTCATAGGTCCAACTGCTCCGAGACCTGGTCCGATTCCTGCCATACATGTAGCGGCTGAACTGGAAGCAGTAACCGGATCAACACCGGTTATTACAATAATAACAGTACCAAGCACAAAAAGAAACAGGTATAATACTACAAATGAAAGTATAGAGATATTGGTATTTTCAGCAACGCTTTTACCATTTAATTTTATGAAAGTGATAGATTTGGGATGGTTGAGTTTGATAAAAACATTTTTAATATTTTTAATGACAATAAGATGTCTTGCCATCCTTATTCCGCCGCCAGTTGAACCCGTACTTGCTCCGGAAAACATTAACAGGAAGATTAGGAGAACAGCCGCTCCCGGCCAGACGAGATAATCTGTTGATGTAAAGCCTGTACAGGTAATTATTGAAATAATCTGAAAAAATCCATCCCTGAAAGATTCCTCAAATGTTCTTGCTGAATTCACATGCAGGATTATTGTTGCAATAGCACCTGCAATCAATATAACTGAAATATAAAACCATAACTCATCATTCTGTTTGACTTTCTTGAAGTTAAACTTTATCAGATAATAGTAAATAACCTGGCTTGTTCCTGCAAGGAACATGAACATCATTACAATATATTGGCTGTAAGAAGAATAGTGCATCAGGCTGTTATTTTTTGTTGAAAATCCTCCCGTAGCTACCGTTCCAAAAGAGTGACAGATGCTATCAAACAGGTTCATGTCACCAAAGCTCAGAAGAATTATTTCTGCAAGAGTAAGTCCCAGATATATAAAAAGAACCCTGAAAACTATAGCCTTTATTTTTGGATGAATCTTTTCTCTCATTGAGGATTCAAGACTAAATAGCTGGTAACCTGTAGCCTTGATTGAAGGGAGGATGATTATTAGAATAACTATGATCCCTATTCCTCCAATCCAATGAGTAAGGCTTCTCCAGAAAAGTATTGAGAAGGGTAATATCTCTACATTCTTTAGGATGGAAGAACCAGTTGTGGAAAATCCGGATGTGGATTCAAAGAATGCATCGATAAATGTGGGTATTGTACCGCTAATCAGATATGGCAAAGCTCCCAATAATGAAAAAATAACCCATGAAAGAGTCACCGAAAGGAATCCATCCCTGTTGCTGAATTTAGTTGAATCAGAGTCTCTCGAAATGAAATAAAATATTGCAGATAAGACTATGGTTACAGCTGCCGACAAGAGGAAAGGGTATGGAGACTCTTTATAAATAAAAACCACTGGCAGACAGAGAAGATACGATATAGTTTCTATAAAGAGAATAGTGCTTAATATCCGTAAAATAAGCAAAGGATTGATCAGCTTCATACCCGGGTAACAAAATTTTGAAGCTACAAATATAAGCAGAATTAGTAAACGTTGCGCAGTACTCGGTTCTTGGTNCCAGGTACCCGATATGTTTTACTATTTACTTTTGATTTATTGCATTTTGCATTATTACCCTTTTCCCATTGCCTTATACTTTTATCTTTTTACTTTTGTCTTTTATCTTAATTAGCTATGGGAAGAGTTTTGGTTATAGGTGCCGGCGGAGTAGGCACAGTTGTAGTTCATAAAATGGCATCTCTGCCACAGGTTTTTACAGAAATTATGTTAGCAAGCCGGACAAAATCCAAATGTGATGCTATTGCTGAAAAAATTGGCANTGAAAACATCAAAACTGCCGGGGTAGATGCTGATAATGTTCCCCGGCTGGTAAAGCTTATAAAATCATTTAAACCTGACATCGTAGTAAATGTTGCCCTGCCATACCAGGATCTTCATATTATGGATGCCTGTCTTGAAACTGGTGTAGCATATCTTGATACTGCGAATTATGAACCGCTGGAAGAGGCTAAATACGCATATGGCTGGCAGTGGGCTTATATCGACAAATATAAGAAAGCCGGAATAACAGCGATTCTNGGATGCGGTTTTGATCCAGGGGTAACTTCAATTTATACGGCCTATGCTGCCAAACATCATTTTGATGAGATGCACTTCCTTGATATTGTTGATTGTAATGCCGGTGATCATGGTAAACCTTTTGCAACGAATTTCAATCCTGAGATAAATATAAGAGAGGTGACACAAGAGGGTAAGTATTGGGAGAATGGCAAATGGATAATTACAAAACCGCACCAAGTTCATAAACCTTTGAATTACCCTGAGATTGGTCCGAAAGAATCTTACTTGATTTATCACGAAGAACTGGAATCGCTCGTTAAAAATTATCCAACTCTTAAAAGGGCAAGGTTCTGGATGACATTCGGACAGGAATATCTTACTCATCTGCGGGTAATACAAAATATCGGGATGGCTGGTATAGAACCGGTGATGTTCCAGGGAAGAGAGATTATTCCAATTCAGTTTCTGAAGGCCGTACTACCCGATCCCGGAGGACTCGGAGAAAACTATAAAGGTCAGACATCCATTGGATGCCGTATCAGAGGTATCAAAAACGGGAAAGAAAAAACATACTATATTTACAATAATTGTAGTCATGAAGCGGCTTATGCTGAGACAGGAGCGCAGGGAGTCAGCTATACAACGGGTGTGCCGGCAGCAATCGGAGCCATGATGTACCTGAAGGGAATCTGGAAAAAACCGGGTGTATTCAATGTTGAAGAATTTGATCCCGATCCGTTTATGGCTGAATTGAACCGGCTTGGATTACCGTGGGTGGAACTGCATAATGTGGATCTGGAACTTTAATCTTTTATATAGGATAACCTAAAAAACCTTTGTGAACCTTAGTGATAACCTTTGTGTTCCTTTGTGGTAAAAACAAAAGCCATTAACCACTAAGGATAACAAAGGAGAGCCCAAAGTAGCACAAAGGGAAGAAAATACATTTTTAAAAATTTGGAAACTATAAGATGTTAATAGATTATTCCAAAATATCGTCTCCTTGTTTTGTGATTAATGAAGAGAGATTTCGTAAGAACCTTTCTTTGATTAAACATGTATCTGATGAATCGGGTGTTGAAATAATACTTGCATTCAAAGGATTTGCTATGTGGGGAGTTTTTCCGATTCTGCGGGAATATATTTCAGGAGCTGCTGCAAGTTCAGTTGATGAAGCACGTCTTTGCTTTGAAGAGATTGGATCGAGGGCACACACATATTCTCCTGTACACATGATGAGTGAGTTTAATTCAATTATGAAGTACAGTTCTCACATCACCTTTAATTCAATAAATCAATTCAGGAAGTATTCACATAAATTACAAAATTATCCGGAAAAAATCTCAGCAGGATTACGAATAAATCCTGAATTTTCTGAGGTTAGTCATGGCCTCTACAATCCGTGTTCCCCTGGATCAAGGCTGGGGATAATCGCTGAAGATCTGAAAGATGGGCTTCCCGATGGCATCGAAGGGCTTCATTTCCACGTGCTTTTTGAATCGGATTCTTATGCCCTTGAAAAAGTACTTAAGGTTGTTGAGGCCAGGTTCGGGAGATTTTTTCCGCAGCTTAAGTGGATAAATATGGGCGGAGGGCATCTTATTACAAGACGAGACTATAATACTGATCATCTGATAAAAATTCTTAAACAATTTCGTGAAAAATCGGGTCTTCATATAATACTCGAACCCGGAAGTGCGTTTGCATGGGAAACAGGAGAACTGGTTGCGACAGTTGAAGATATTGTAGAAAATACGAAATCAAAACAGCTGTTCTGGATGTTTCTTTTACTGCCCATATGCCCGACTGTCTTGAAATGCCTTATAAACCAAAAATTCTGGGTGCAACTGACGCGGTTCCCGGGAAACCGACCTACAGAATGGGAGGAAACTCATGTTTATCAGGAGATGTCATGGGAGAATGGTCTTTTGATAAAGAACTTACTCCTGGAGACAGAATTATTTTTTTGGATATGATCCATTATACAATGGTTAAAACAACAACATTTAATGGAGTGCATCATCCCTCTATAGGTATCTGGACTTCAGATGGCAAATTCAAATTAATAAGGGAGTTTGGCTACAAAGATTATAAAAACAGGCTGTCATAACGATATGTAGGGACCGGTCGCGACCGGTCCCTACATATTATTTTTTTCTGTTTATAGTAATGTCCGTAACGAACATTTTATCAGNAACAATTACAGCGTTCACAATTTTCTCAGCAACTTCTGCCGGGTCCATAAAANTGCTAATGTCGCGGTTTTGTCCGGGGACTTTCCAGAAATCAGTTNTCATGCCCCCCGGATAAACTGCAATAATGTTTCGTTTTGTTCCTTTNAACTCTGTCCTNAGNGCCTCCGTATANCCTCTGGCACCCCATTTTGCTGCACAATAGATTGTCTCTTCTGCTCTTCCGAACAGAGCTGAAGTTGACATAATATTTACAATTGTAAGTTCTTCTTCTTCAGGGGTTAGTCTAAGTATTTCAGAGGTGAGAAGTATCATGCCTTTCAGGTTGGCCTCAAAAACCGAGTCAATAATTGCTGACGTTGAAGTATGAGCTTTTGCAAAAAATCCCACACCGGCATTATTGAAAAGATAATCCACCGAAAGTGAGTTCCTGGTAAGGAATTCACCAACCTTTCTGACTTCTTCCTCATTACCTATATTACACTTCATCAATTCCACATGTGAACTTCTGGAAGCTTGATTGAGCCTTGATGATGCAACAGCCAGTTTCTCACTGTTTCGGCCAAGTATGAGCACATTTTTCTCCAATTTTATAAGGAGGCCGGCAATTTCCAGTCCAAGACCACTTGTTCCTCCGCTGATTATAGAAATCTTTTGCATTATGGTATAAATTTTTTTCAAATATATCTATTATTTATACTTTTGCCACTCAAATTATGAGCATGCATAAGAGTCGTTTAAATACATGGGCCCATCTTTCACTGCTTGCCGCCAATATTATCTATGGACTAAACTACTCTATAGCTAAAGCGGTAATGCCGGAACATATTAAACCGTTTGCCCTTGTTTCAGTAAGAAGTATTTCTGCGGCCGCGCTTTTCTGGATCACCAGTCTGTTTATGCCTAGAGAACCTGTCAACAGGAAAGATTTGTTATTTCTTTTCGGCTGTTCATTCTTTGGTGTAGTCATTAACCAGACTCTCTTCCTGGTAGGACTTGATATGACTACGCCCATCAACTCTTCAATAATACTCTCAACGAATCCAATTTTTGCATTTGTTTTTGCTGCCCTTATACTCAAAGAAAGAATTACTTTTCTGAAAGGAACCGGACTTGCGATAGGTCTTTCAGGTGTACTTTTGCTGATATTGCAGAATGGTGTTCCTGATCTGGGAAGCTCGACTTTTTTAGGAGATATTTTTTCTATGGTCAATACTATAAGCTGGGCATTTTATACGGTAATTATTAAAAAGATGCTGGAAAAATATCATCCGGTTACNGTTATGAAATGGACTTTTTTATTCGGGATGCTGACTAATATCCCTATAGGTTATCATCAATGGAGCAAAATGGATTGGTCGTCTATTCCTTTTATCGCCTGGCTCCAGATTGGTTTTGTGATTGTGGGTGCGACTTACCTGGGCTATCTCCTTATTACCATTGGTCTGCGTCGACTTAGTCCGACGATTGTCAGTACCTACACTTATACCCAGCCAATAATTGCTGCCTATCTGGCAACACTTATGGGTCAGGATCATATTAATCTCGTTATGGTTGTCTCTGCCTTACTTATTTTCGCAGGTGTTTTTGTTGTTAGTCGTCAAAAAAACATCAATTCTATCTCCTCGGAACAGACTGTTTAAATCCAGTAATTTTAAGGTCAGGATCCCTGTTTGGATCATACCCTCGGTCATTCGAATATATAATATCTCCTGAAGAATTGATCCATCTGTTTTTCCAGTTATCAGTATCAGTTTCAATTTTACCGGTGAATGGATTGGCATATTCATTCTGACCGGTCAGCGTAAGATACATGTCCTTGTTTATTTCAGAGTTTGTATTCCTTCGGTTTTCATTAATAGCATTGTCCATTGCCTGGAGTTCTTTCTGTGTAGCTGCCATAACTCCCGAGCGCTGCTGTTGGCCCTTTAGCTCACCTGCTATCCAGTTAAAGTTCCAAATTACGGAATTCTGGACAACCTTTAATACAGGTTCCCATTTTGATATCTCTTCGAGAGGAGCCCGGATTAACATTGTCTCCCTGTTCTTCCAGAGTCCGCCTCCATTCATTCCGTAATCCTCAATTAAAGCAACTAAACGTTCCAGATATGTCTTCCCGTTTTCTTCATAAGTGAATTCAAGTATGGCAGCTTTATACGACATGTTAGTGTACATTTTTACTGTAGGATCAACCATTCCTGCATATCGGTTCGCAAGTCCGGGAAGTTGTTTACTACTCCTGACTTTTACTTTTACAGCCCGCGGGTGAGCATAAGGAATAGCTACCTGGAGAATAAATGAAGCAGGGTCCCTTTTGCGTCTGACCAAAGTATTGTTAAATATTGCTCCTTCAGGATTTCCAAATGCATTTNTCTGATCTATGCATAGTATATCAGGGAGCCATCTTATCATTACACTTCCCTCTGCATCTTTCTTAACTGTAAGATCGAACTTACAATCAACCAAATTACTTGCACCTGCAATGTTTGGATCAAGCAATCGTATGGCTCCACCTTCAATGATCCATCCATATGGAACAAGTAAACTCAGGGCTTTTTCTTTTGGTTCGTCATGTCTGGTAAAAAGAATTGCATTCTTCTGGTTGTAAGCTGTAAGGCTTATAAAGATTAGCAAGAGTGTTAACAGTAATGATTTCATATTTAGTTATTCAAATATTAAATATTCTCTTTTCCTCATTCTCTCTTTCTCCCATTCTCCCTTCTTTACCTGTCAATCACTCCTGACCCGATCAATTCATCATTCTCATACCAGGCTGCAAACTGTCCGGGAGCAATACCTCGCTGAAGCTTATCAAAGATGATGTACATACCTTTCTCCCTGCAATACAGACGAGCTTTCTGCATTGGTTGACGATATCTTATCCTTACCATATAATCGCGACTTTCACCTTCTTTCATTTTTATATCAGTTCTTATCCAGTGTATCTCGTTTTTCCTTATAAAGAGTCCTTTACGATTCAGTCCGGGATGAGACTGACCTTCACCAACATAAACGGTATTCTTTTCCACGTCAGTACCAATTACAAACAGAGCCTCTTTATGCCCTCCAACACTCATTCCTTTCCTTTGACCAATAGTAAAAAAATGTGCGCCGTTATGAGTTCCGATTATATACCCTGATGACGGCTCATATTTAAATGGTTCGGTCAGTTCTTCCAGTGATTTTTCTGACACTTCTTTTTCAGTGAAACCTTCTGTAATCTCAGGGTAATAAAAGATTTTGACTTTTTCAACTTTTTTAACTTTTTCAACCTTTTCAACCCCTTCAACTCTTTCAACTATTTCCACTATATTTCCTTTTTTCGCCTTCAGTTTCTGCTGAAGGAACGTCGGTAGATGAACCTTCCCGACAAAACAGATTCCCTGTGAGTCTTTTCGTTGGGCAGTCGCAAGACCAAGTTTCCCGGCAATATTACGGACCTCGGGTTTTGTAAGACTTCCAATTGGGAAAAGTGCAGATGCAAGTTGTTCCTGACTGACCTGGCAGAGAAAATAACTCTGGTCTTTATTAATATCCTTACCTGAAAGAAGTCTGTAAAAAGTTTTGTCACCTGAATGTATTTCTTCTTTTCTGCAATAGTGTCCTGTAGCAACCCAATCACCTCCCAGCTTCCTGGCCTCTTCAGCAAATGAATCAAATTTTATCTCCCTGTTGCAGAGTACATCCGGATTGGGCGTACGTCCCTTTTCGTATTCGGAAAACATATAATCAACGACTCTCTGGCGATACGGAATACTCAGGTCAACCTGGTAAAATGGAATGTTTAGTTTCTTCGCGACCATTTCAGCAAACATCAGATCATCTTCCCAATGACAGTCGCTTTGAAGAAGGCCTGTAGTATCGTGCCAGTTCTTCATAAACAATCCGATTACATCATAACCCTGTTCTTTCAGAACCCATGCTGCAACGCTTGAGTCTACACCTCCGGATAATCCTATAACTACTTTTTTGTTCACGACACAAAGTTAGCTAAAAAGCGATAACTTTAAGCCATGGGACAGGGCACTCTTACCATATACAGCGCATCGGCAGGATCGGGTAAAACATACAAGCTGACAGCAATTTATCTTGCAAACCTTTTTAAATCAAGATATAATTACAGGAAGATTCTTGCGGTTACATTTACAAATAAAGCCACCGCTGAAATGAAATCAAGGATCCTCGATCATTTACATAAACTTGCAACCGGAGAAAAATCAGATTATCTCCCGGATTTGATTAATGCTACAAATAAAACAGAAGAGTGGATCAGGAAAGAGGCAAAAGAAATATTAACCTCTATTCTGCATGATTATTCCAGGTTCTCTGTATCTACTATAGATAGTTTTTTCCAGAAAGTTCTTCGGGCTTTTGCACGGGAAGTTGGGCTTCATTCCGGATTTAACATTGAATTGGACCATAGTTCAATACTATCTTCTGCTGTTGATGAAATGTTTGCCTCCGCTGTAACTGACGCTCAGCTTAAAAACTGGCTGATCTCATATGCTATGTCTAATATTGACGAGGAAAAGAGCTGGAATCTAAAAGACGGTATAATCAAACTTGCAGAGGAGTTGTTTAAAGAAAAATTCAAGTTACTGTCAGTTGATGAACAGACAAAACTTGAAGACAAAAAATTTCTGCTTGATTATATTGAAAAGATCAGATCAATATCGCGGACTTTTGAGAAACAGCTGGCAGAATATGGAAGAAGGGCTGATGAGATTTTTTCAAAATTTGAATTGTCCGACGATTTGTTTTACAGGAAGGGGCAGGGAATACCAGGGTTCATCAGATCAATGGTTTCAGGAAGTTTTAAGGAGCCAAATAACTATGTGCGTGAAATTGGAAATGACCCGCCTCGCTGGTCAACCGGAAGCACAGCACCACAGTTGCAACTGGCCATAGACAACGGATTGGATAAGACACTCCGGGAAGCAATTCAGTATTATGATGAAAATGTAGTTGTTTACAAGAGTGCAACTGTGATTCTCAAAAACATTTACGCGCTGGGAATCCTATCTGATGTATTGAAAAATGTTCATCAGATTACGACAAATGAAAACAGTTTTCTTCTTTCGGATGCGGGCGAACTTCTTAATCTTATCACCAGGGAAGATCAGTCTCCTTTTATATATGAAAAGGTGGGAAACAGGTTTGAGAATTTCATGATAGATGAATTTCAGGATACTTCAATTATTCAATGGAAGAATTTCAAACTATTGATTGAAAACAGCATGGCAGAAGGTTTTGATAACCTTGTCGTTGGCGATGTTAAACAATCAATTTACAGATGGAGGAACAGTGACTGGCGCATACTTGGAGAAGTGCTTGATAGTATGATCGATAATAAAAGAATTCTCAGCGAACCGTTGACAACAAACTGGAGAAGCAGGTCAAACATTATCAGGTTTAATAACTCGCTGTTTTCAGTAATCCCTTCAAAGATTGACGAAGCACTTACAGGTGAATTACTCCCGGTGAGTTTTAAAAAACTCTATGCTGAAGCTGTTCAGACAGATCCTGGAAAAAATGATGGTGGCTTTGTCAGACTGGAATTCATTACAAATGAAAAGGAACATAAATGGCAGGATGTTGTCCTGGAGCGCCTCCCTCTTGTCATCGAGTCTTTTCAGGACAAAGGTTATAATGCTTCGGATATTGGCATTATCGTGAGGGACGGAAAGGAAGGAGCACAAATTCTTAGAACACTGATTGGCTATATTAACAAATGTTCGCCCATAAAAAAGAGCAGGTATAATTTAAATGCAGTTTCAAACGATTCGTTGTTACTCTCAAACTCACCTGTTATTAATTTTATTATTGGTGTGATCTCAGTTGTAAATGATCCGGAGGACTATATAAGCAGGGCAATTATGTTGCGGTACTATCTGATGGCCAAAGGCATCGAGAATGCCGAGAAGGTATCGTTGCTAAGTGATAAATTAATTGAAGGATCACGTGATTATTTTCCGGATGGCTATGAAACTTTTTTGGAAAGGATCAGACAAATGCCGTTGTTTGAAGCAACTGAGAATATCATAAGGTTTTTCCAACTGGGTGATTATTCATGGAATGTGGCTTTTCTGAACACTTTTCAGGATTATATAGTAAGCTTTACAGGCAATAAGAATGCTGATATTCAGTCATTCCTTGATTGGTGGGAAGAGACTGGGAAAAAGAAATCCGTCGTTCTGCCTGGGAATCAGGACGCGATCAGAATACTGACTATCCATAAGTCGAAAGGTCTCGAATTCAAGGTGGTTATTTTGCCTTTCCTTTCCTGGAACCTCGATCATATTCCTTCTAAACAGCCGGTTTTATGGGTGAAACCTGAATCTTCACCGCTTAGTGATCTGGGAATTGTACCCGTAAAATATGGCAAAGAGCTAATTAACACAATTTTTGCTGATTCTTTTAAAGAAGAAAAATACTCTGTTTACCTCGATAATATTAACCTTTTATATGTAGCATTAACGAGGGCAAAAGATGCACTCTATGGTTTTCAGTTGATAATCCCAGATCTGAAAATACAATTGCCGGTATAATTAAGGATGCAATAACTCAGACCTCTGAGAGGAGTCTTGGACCTAACCCTTACCTTAACCTTAACAAATACTTTAATGATGAGACCAGAGTATTTGAATATGGTGAGATCCCGGAAAACACCCGGAAAACAGCTGAAAAAACAAATCTTATCGCTTCAAGGTATTACGTTAGTCAGACTATGGAATCACTTAAGTTGAAACTTCATGGAGAGAATTATTTTTCTTCGGAAAGCAAAGTTATCAGGAAGAAGATTAACTATGGTAAGCTCATGCACGAGGTTTTTGAAGGTATAAATACTCAGGCCGATATTTCCGTAGCTGTCAGAAAACTGGTTCTGGAAGGAAAATTGCCGGTTGANGAATCATCTGACATTGAAATAAGAATTAATTCCCTGGTAAGTATACCTCAGGTTGCTGACTGGTTTATGGCTGATAACAAAGTACTNAAAGAAGCAGGGATACTTCTGCCTTCAGGTATTACAAGAAGACCCGACAGAGTAATATTCAGGGAAGGGAAGACGACAATAATCGATTTCAAGTTTGGAGANGAGAATGCTCGGTTCGCAGAACAGGTTAACCAGTATCGCGATCTGTTGCTTGATATGGGTTATAACAATATTGAGGCGTTTATATGGTATGTTGATAAGAATAAAATTGTACGTGTTTGAATGTCAGTCAGTAATAAAGAAATAAAAACCTATCCCTGGATGCATGAACGCAGATTCAATGCCTATTCGAATTATTTCAGAAGTTTGTATGGGGCCAGGGTGCAGAAAGTTTCTATTGATGCAGGTTTTACCTGTCCAAACCGTGATGGATCAAAAGGTTCGGGTGGTTGTACTTACTGTAATAATGATGCCTTTAACCCTTCNTACTGTCAGCCTTTAAAGTCAGTCTCCGTGCAGATTGAGGAAGGAATAGAATTTCACAAATGGAGATACAGTGAGGCTGTTTCATACCTCGCATATTTTCAGGCATATTCCAATACCTATGCTCCACTTGAGACATTAAAAAAACTTTATGATGAAGCTTTAAGTTATCCCGGTGTTGTTGGTCTGATTATAGGAACCAGGCCCGATTGTATAGATGAGGAAAAGCTTGATTATATGAAAGAGCTTTCTCGCAAATGTTACCTGGCTGTAGAGTATGGTATCGAATCGTGTTATAACAAAACTCTGAAACGGATCAACCGCGGACATTCATATGAAGATGCGGTATGGGCTGTGGAAAAGACAGCTTCCATGGGCATTAATACTGGGGCACATTTCATTTTTGGTTTGCCGGGAGAAACACGCGAAGAGATGCTTAGTGAGGTTAGTATTATCTCAGGTCTGCCAATTAAAACAGTAAAATTTCACCAGCTGCAAATAATAAAAGGAACCACTATGGAAAAAGAATTTGAAAATAATCCGGGTGATTTTGAGCTCTTTACATGGGAAGAATATCTTGACTTCTTCATTCTTTTTCTTGAAAGATTGAATCCTGCAATTGTGGTGGAACGGTTTACCGGTGAAGCGCCACCGCGTTTTTTGAAAGGTGAAGGCTGGGGTAAGAAACGAACCGACCAGATAGTAAACCTTATAGAAAATCGCCTGGAAGAACTTGATACCTGGCAAGG
>JGI24137J36423_1000351_pt1 | contig 12529 bp, 10 predicted proteins | sample BarGraNGADG00311_FD_36423 | JGI IMG/M metagenome (IMG submission 36423) | reverse complement strand
GTCGACGGGGTGCCTGCCGGCTCTGTTGCGGTGGTGACGACGGGGACCGACCTGCTCGAGCCGGCCTCCGGCGCCGTGGTGCGCGCGCCCGGCGACCCGGTTGAGGTCCGGTTCGTGGTCCCCGGCCCGCCCGCCGAGCGAGACCTGGAGATCTGGCTGCCCTACGGCGAGCAGGTCGTCCTGCACGAGCTGGGCGCCGACGCCCCGGTGCTGGCCGCGACCGCCGTGCACCTGCCGCGGTGGGTGCACCACGGGTCGTCGATAAGCCAGGGGGCCAACGCCGCCTCGCCGACCGGGACCTGGCCGGTGGTCGCGGCACGGTCCGCCGGGCTGGACCTGGTGAACCTGGGGATGTCGGGCAACGCCGTGCTGGACCCGTACGTCGCGCGCGCGATCGCCCAGGCCGACGCCGAGCTCGTCACGCTGAAGGTCGGCATCAATGTGGTCAACCGGGACTGCCTGCGCGAGCGCACGTTCGTCCCCGCCCTGCACGGTTTCCTCGACACGCTGCGCCAGGGCCTGCCCCGCACCCCCGTGGTCGTCATCTCGCCGCTGCTGTGCCCGCTCGTGGAGGCGACGCCCGGCCCGACCTCGCTGGATCCGGCGACCGGCCGGTTCCGCACCGAGGCCGACGGTGTGCACCGGGCCGAGGGACAGCTCGACCTGCGGCNGATCCGCGACCTGGTCGCCGGGGTCGTCGCGTCGAGGGCCGGCTGGGACCCGATGCTGCACCACCTGGACGGGCGGGAGCTGTGGGGACCCGGCGACGAGGCCCAGACGCCGTTCGGCGACGCGATGCACCCTGACCCGCCAGCCCACGTCACGATCGGGCAGAGGTTTGCCGGTCTGCTGGATGCTCAGGGGTGGTTGGGGGACCCGCGCCTGGCCACCACTCCCGGCGACACCTCCATGGACACCAGTGCCGAGATCCTCAAGCTCGCAGGCGGCGGCGGAGCCCGCGTCGACCGATGACACTCACAGAAGGAGAACCGATGGAACGCGTCTGCTTCCAGCTCCAGGTGCGGCCGGAGATGCTGGAGGAGTACCGGCGTCGGCACGCGGCCGTCTGGCCCGACATGCTCAGGGCGCTGGCGGCGACCGGCTGGCACAACTACTCGCTCTTCGTGCGGGAGGACGGGTTGCTGATCGGGTACGTCGAGACGCCGTCGATCGAGCAGGCGCAGGCCGGGATGGCGGCGACCGAGGTGAACGCCCGCTGGCAGGCCCAGATGGCGCCGTTTTTCGTCGACCTGGGTGACGCGCGACCAGACACGGGCTTCGTCCGGCTCGAGGAGATCTTCAACCTCGATGACCAGCTCGCGGCCCTCGACGAGGCTCACGAGGAGTGATCTGACATGGCGCGTCGTCCGCGACGAGCGCCCGGCGCGACGACCTCGCGCGCCTCACCCTCGGCGCGGTCCGTCATCACCCACCCGCAGGCTTGACCCCTCATCGACACATGTGAAACGATTCAGGCCCTACGTGCTTCACCGAAGAAGGACACAACCGTGGCGATCAACCAGCAGACTTTCGACATCCTCGGCCGCCAGGCCATCGAGCTCCCGTCCTGGGCGTTCGGCAACACGGGCACCCGCTTCAAGGTGTTCAGCACGCCGGGCACGCCGCGCACGGTGGAGGAGAAGCTCCAGGACGCCGCCCAGGTGCACACGCTCACCGGGCTGGCCCCCTCCGTGGCGCTGCACATCCCGTGGGACCTGATCGACGACTGGGGCAAGCTCGCCGCCTACGCCACGGACCTGGGCGTGCGTCTCGGGACGATCAACTCGAACACGTTCCAGGACGACGACTACAAGTTGGGCTCCCTCACCCACGTGGACCCGCGCATCCGGCAGAAGGCGATCGACCACCACTTCACGTGCATCGAGGTGATGGATCAGACCGGGTCGCAGGACTTGAAGATCTGGCTGCCGGACGGCACGAACTACCCGGGCCAGGGGGACATCCGCGGGCGCCAGGAGCGTCTGGCGGAGTCCCTGCGCACGATCTACGACCGGCTCGGGCCGCAGCAGCGGCTGGTGCTGGAGTACAAGATCTTCGAGCCGTACTTCTACACGATGGACGTGCCCGACTGGGGCACCTCGTACGCGCACGTGACGGCGCTGGGGGATCAGGCGATGGTGTGCCTGGACACCGGCCACCATGCGCCCAGCACCAACATCGAGTTCATCGTCGCCCAGCTCATGCGCCTCGGCCGACTCGGGTCGTTCGACTTCAACTCGCGCTTCTACGCCGACGACGACCTCATCGTCGGGGCCGCGGACCCGTTCCAGCTCTTCCGGATCCTCTTCGAGGTGGTTCGCGGCGGCGGCCTGGAGCCGAGCTCTCCCGTGGCCTTCATGCTCGACCAGTGCCACAACATCGAGGACAAGATCCCCGGTCAGATCCGCTCGGTCCTCAACGTCCAGGAGATGACGGCGCGGGCGCTGCTCGTGGACCGCGAGGCGCTGCGCGAGGCGCAGGATGCCGGTGACGTGCTCGGCGCGAACGCCGTCTTCATGGACGCCTTCTACACCGACGTGCGGGCCGACCTGGCCGCGTGGCGGCAGGAGCGCGGGCTGCCCGGCGACCCGCTGGCCGCCTACCTGGCGTCCGGCTATGGCGAGGCCGCGGCCGCGGAGCGTGTGGGCGGGCAGCAGGNCGGCTGGGGCGCATGATCGCGGTCGAGGCGTAGGGACGCCGATGGCGCGCGCACCCGTGATGGCGGCGGTCGACCTCGGGGCGTCGAGCGGCCGGGTCCTCGTCGGACGCCTCGAGGGCGGCCGCCTGTTCACCGAGGAAGCCGGGCGGTTCGCGAACACACCCGTGCGCTCCTGGGCGGATGGGCGCGGCGGCGGCCCCGGCGGTCGCGAGGAGCTGCGCTGGGACGTGCTGGCCCTGTGGCACGGGGTGCAGGAGGGTCTCCGGGTCGCGGCCGCCCAGCACGGCCCGCTGGACAGCATCGGGATCGACACCTGGGCGGTTGACCACGCTCTGCTCGATGCCGACGGCCGACTGCTCGGGAACCCGTGGCACTACCGGGACCCGCGCACCGCGCCGGTGCCCGCGCTGTTCGCGGAGCACATGGCGCCCGAGGCGCTCTACCGGCACACCGGCACCCAGGTGCAGCCGTTCAACACCGTCTACCAGCTCGCTGCGTCGGCCGCGGATGCCCAGCTGCGCCGGGCCCGTGACCTGCTCCTGATCCCGGACCTGCTCGGGTACTGGCTCACCGGCACCCGGGTCGCCGAGCTGACCAACGCGTCGACCACGGGGATGCTCGACGCGGCGACGCGCGGGTGGAGCGGGCCGGTGCTCGACGCGCTCGAGCAGATGACGGGGGAGGACCTGGCACGGCTGCTGCCACCGCTGATCGACCCGGGCACGATCGTCGCTCCCGTGCTCACGCCCGTGGCCGACAGGCTGGGCCTGGGCGGTGCGCGCCTGGTCGCCGTCGGTTCCCACGACACCGCCTCGGCCGTGGCGGCCGTGCCGATGGACCCCCGGCGCGCCGCGTACATCTCGTCGGGCACGTGGTCGCTCGTCGGCGTGGAGCTCGAGGAGCCTGTGCTCACCGAGGAGAGCCGTCGGGCCAACTTCACGAACGAGCTCGGGGTGGGCGGCACCGTGCGCTATCTGCGCAACGTCTCCGGCCTGTGGCTCCTGCAGGAGTCGATGCGGACCTGGCACGAGCAGGGGGTCGAGCAGGACCTGCCGACCCTGCTCGCGGCGGCGGGCCAGGTGCCCTCCCTGCGCACGGTCGTCGACGCCGAGGACCCCGCCTTCACGTCGCCAGGGGACATGCCGGCGCGGATCGCGTGGGCCGCGCGATCCTCCGGGCAGCCGGTGCCGTCCGGCCCCGCCGAGACGACCCGGTGCATCCTCGACTCGCTGGCGCTCGCGTACCGGCGCGCCGTGCGCGACGCGGCCCGGCTCTCGGGCGTCGACGTCGAGGTCGTGCACCTCGTCGGCGGGGGGACCCGCAACGAGCTGCTGTGCCGACTCACCGCCGACGCCACGGGCCTGCCCGTGGTCGCCGGGCCTGCGGAGGGCACCGCCGTGGGCAATCTCCTGGTGCAGGCGCTCGCCACCGGGGCCCTCGACGGTGGCCTGCCGGCCGTCCGCGAGGTCGTGGCGGCCTCGACCCCTGTGCGCCGGTGGGAGCCCACCGGGACCGACCTGGCCTGGCAGCAGGCCGCAGACCGCCTGGGCACCTGACCCCGGCTCACGAGAAGGACACCACGATGCCCGTCACCCAGCCTTATCCCGAGCTCGACGAGCTCCTCACCAGCATGGGCGTCGCCGGCGCCCGCATCTGCGAGATCGACGCCTCCGAGGCCGGCGCGGGGAACATCTCCGTGTACGTCGGCTGGGACCTGGAGGTGCGTCGCCGGTTCCCGGTGGAGACCGAGATCGAGCTGCCGCTGCCAGCCCCGGCGCTGGCCGGGCGCACGATCCTCGTGACGGGCTCCGGTCGCCGTCTGCGCCAGATCCAGGACGACCCCGAGGCGAGCGCCGCCGCCGTGCGCATCCACGAGGGCGGCCTCACGGCGACGATGTACACCTCGCCGCGCCGGCTCTTCGCGAAGCTGACGAGCGAGTTCAACTCCCACCTGGGGGTGCACCAGGACCAGGTGGCGCGTCGGGGCATCGAGTTCCAGGCCGTGGTGCACGCCCAGCCGATTCACCTGACGTACCTGTCGCACATCCCCGCCTACCGCGACACGAAGGCGCTCAACGCGCGGATCCTGCGCTGGGAGCCCGAGTCGATCGTCAGCCTCCCCGAGGGCGTCTGCGTCCTGGACTTCATGATCCCGGGCTCTGCCGAGCTCATGGCCGCGAACATCGAGGCCCTGCGCAACTTCCAGATCACCCTGTGGAGCAAGCACGGCGTCATGGCGCGCTCGGACCTGTCGGTCACTCGCGCCGTGGACCGGATCGAGTACGCCGAGACCGGGGCGAAGTACGAGTACATGGACCTCGTGGCCGGCGGCCGTGCGGAGGGCCTCACGCGGGACGAGATCGGACGCATCGCCGCCGAGTTCGACATCGCGTCGCCCTGGGTCTGACCAGACCCGGACCGGCCGACGCCACCGCCGGCCTTGCACCAGCTGCACGTGAAGCAGCCGGGCCGTGCGGCGCCGTGCACGACGGCGCGCCGGGCGGCCCGTGCTGCCGGCACGGCACCGACCGCCGCTGCCCTCACGTGCCCGCGCGAGCGTGACCTCCTCCGTCGAGCGGGGGCTCGGTACCGCCGTGACCGACAGGACATTGCAGCGGGAACAACGTCCTGTTAGGGTAATGAAAGGATTCAATGTCGAGACCACGGAGACCTTCGATGACCCACCCCGAGGCTGCGGCCCTCCTCGCTCGCTCCAACCGTCTGGGTGCTGANCCCCGCACGACCAACTACGCCGGGGGCAACACCTCGGCGAAGGGCACCGACACTGACCCGGTGACCGGCGACCCGGTCAACCTGCTTTGGGTGAAGGGCTCCGGCGGTGACCTAGGCACCCTCACCGAGAAGAACCTCGCGACCCTGCGGCTCGACCGGCTGCGCGCGCTGGTCGGCGTGTACCGCGGCGTCGACAGCGAGGACGAGATGGTGGCGGCGTTCGACTACTGCCTGCACGGCAAGGGCGGTGCGGCACCGTCGATCGACACGGCGATGCACGCTCTCGTGGAGGCGGCGCACGTCGACCACCTGCACCCTGACGCCGGCATCGCGCTGGCGACGTCCGCGGACGGGGAGAAGCTGACGGCCGAGATCTTCGGCGACACCGTGGTCTGGGTGCCCTGGCGCCGACCGGGGTTCCAGCTCGGGCTCGACATCGCGGCAGTGCACGCGGCGCACCCGCAGGCGATCGGCTGCATCCTCGGCGGCCACGGCATCACGGCCTGGGGCGCCACCTCCGACGAGGTCGAGGCCCGGTCGCTGCAGATCATCCGGACCGCCGAGCACTACATCGCCGAGCGCACGGCTGAGCTCGAGGCCGCCGGCCGGCACCCGTTCGGCACGATCCGCCCTGGCCACGAGTCGCTGCCCGAGGCGCAGCGTCGTCGTCGTGCCGCGGACCTCGCGCCGGTCATCCGTGGCCTTGTGTCAACGGACCGCCCGCAGGTGGGACACCTGACGGACTCGGACGTCGTGCTCGACTTCCTCTCCCGGACGCAGCTCGGTCGCCTCGCGGCGCTCGGCACCTCGTGCCCGGACCACTTCCTGCGCACCAAGGTGTCCCCGCTCGTCGTCGACCTGCCGGCCGACGCCCCGCTCGAGGACATCGTCGCGCGACTGCACGAGCTGCACGCCGAGTACCGCGCCGCCTACCAGGCCTACTACGACAGGAACGCCACGGCTGACAGCCCGGCGATCCGGGGCGCCGACCCAGCGATCGTCCTAGTCCCGGGCGTCGGGATGTTCTCCTTCGGCAAGGACAAGCAGACGGCGCGTGTCGCGGGCGAGTTCTACGTCAACGCCATCAACGTCATGCGCGGCGCCGAGGCGATCAGCACCTATGCGCCGATCGACGAGCAGGAGAAGTTCCGGATCGAGTACTGGGCCCTCGAGGAGGCCAAGCTCCAGCGGATGCCGAAGCCGAAGCCGCTGGCGACGCGCATCGCCGTCGTCACCGGAGCAGGATCGGGGATCGGCAAGGCGATCGCCGAGCGGCTGGCCGCCGAGGGGGCGTGCGTCGTCGTGGCGGACGTCAACCTNGAGAGCGCGCAGCAGGTCGCGCAGGACCTCGGCGGCCCCGACGTCGCGGTCGCCGTGCGGGCGGACGTCACGGACGAGGACGCCGTCGCCGAGCTCGTGCGGGCCACGTGCGTGGCGTTCGGCGGGGTCGACCTCGTCGTCAACAACGCCGGTCTGTCGATCTCGAAGCCTCTGCTGGAGACGACGACCCGGGACTGGGACCTGCAGCACGACGTCATGGCACGCGGGTCGTTCCTCGTCGCACGGGAGGCCGCACGAGCGATGATCGCCCAGGCCATGGGCGGCGACATCGTCTACATCGCGTCGAAGAACTCGCTGTTCGCCGGCCCCAACAACATCGCCTACTCGGCGACGAAGGCCGACCAGGCGCACCAGGTGCGCCTGCTGGCCACCGAGCTCGGCGAGCACGGCATCCGCGTCAACGGCGTCAACCCCGACGGCGTNGTTCGGGGCTCTGGCATCTTTGCCGGGGGCTGGGGCGCCAAGCGGGCCGCGGTCTACGGTGTTCCCGAGGAGAAGCTGGGCGAGTACTACGCGCAGCGCACCCTGCTCAAGCGCGAGGTCCTTCCGGAGCACGTCGCCGCGGCCGTGTTCGCCCTCACCGGTCCGGACCTCGCGCAGACCACCGGTCTGCACATACCGGTGGACTCCGGGGTGCCAGCGGCATTCCTCCGCTGAGCACGCCCCCGTCCGCACCCGCCGACCCGGAGAAGGCCCCCCATGCGCATCGCCCTCTTTACCACCTGCCTGGTCGACGCTGTGTTCCCGCAGGCCGCACAGGCGACCGTCCTCCTGCTCGAGCGCCTCGGTCACGAGGTGGACGTGCCCGCGGGCCAGGCGTGCTGCGGCCAGATGCACGTNAACTCCGGCTACCAGAAGCAGGCGCTGCCCATCGTGCGCAACCACGTGCGCACGTTCGCGCCCGTCCTGGACGGCGAGTGGGACGCGGTCGTCGGCCCGTCCGGCTCGTGCGTCGGTGCGACGCGCCACCAGCAGGCGATGGTCGCGCGTCGCACCGGTGACGCGCAGCTGGCCGTACTGGCCGACGCCGTGGCCGCACGCACCTACGAGCTGTCGGAGCTGCTGGTGGACGTGCTCGGGCTGTCCGACGTCGGGGCGTGGTTCCCGCACGCGGTCACCTACCACCCGACATGCCACTCGTTGCGGATGCTGCGCGTCGGGGACCGTCCGACGCGGTTGCTGCGGGCGGTCGCCGACCTGGAGCTGCGAGACCTGCCGGAGGCGGACTCGTGCTGCGGTTTCGGCGGCACGTTCGCGCTCAAGAACTCCGAGACGTCCGGGGCGATGGTGGCCGACAAGGTGCAGAACATCGCATCAACCGGGGCGCCGTACGTCACGGCGGGGGACTGGTCGTGCCTGATGAACATCTCCGGCGCCCTCGACCGGCAGGGCACCGGGGTGCGTGCGCTGCACCTGGCCGAGATACTCGCATCGACCCACGACGACCCGTGGCACCCGGTCACGGGCCGTCCCGACGTCGCGGGGGCGCGCGTGAGGGGGGGGAGCGAGATGAGCACCTACCTGGGTATGCCCTCGGTGCACCCGATGCCCGCGCACACCCCCGACGAGCCGCTGCGCTGGGGCCCGTCGTTCCCCGCCGCGGCCCACGACACCCTGCGGGACCCCCAGCTGCGCGCCAACCTGCGCAAGGCCACGCACACCATCCGCGACAAGCGCCTCGCGGTGACCGCGGAGCTGCCCGATTGGGAGGACCTGCGCGACGCCGGCGCCGGGATCAAGGCCGGCGCGATGGCCGCGCTGCCCGAGCTCCTTGAGCAGCTCGAGGCGTCCGTGCAGGCCCGCGGCGGCCACGTGCACTGGGCGCGCGACGCCGCGGAGGCCAACCGCATCGTCACCGGCATCGTGCAGGAGACGGGCGCACGGGAGGTCGTCAAGGTCAAGTCCATGGTCACCCAGGAGATCGGGCTGAACGAGCACCTCGCGGCGGCGGGGATCGAGGCGACGGAGACCGACCTCGCGGAGCTGATCGTCCAGCTCGCCGGGGACATGCCCTCGCACATCCTGGTGCCGGCGATCCACCGCAACCGGGACCAGATCCGGGAGATCTTCGACGCCCGGATGGGCGACGCCCCGGACGGGCTCACGTCGGACCCACCGGCCCTGGCGGCCGCGGCCCGCGCGCACCTGCGTGCCCGCTTCCTGCGGGCCCAGGTCGCTGTCAGCGGTGCGAACTTCGCGATCGCGCAGACGGGAACCGTCGGCGTCGTGGAGTCCGAGGGGAACGGCCGGATGTGCCTGACCCTGCCCTGCACGCTCGTCACGGTGATGGGAATCGAGAAGGTCCTTCCCCGGTTCGAGGACCTCGAGGTGTTCCTGCAGCTGCTGCCACGCAGCTCGACCGGTGAGCGGATGAACCCCTACACCTCGACCTGGACGGGCGTGACGCCGGGCGACGGTCCCCAGGAGTTCCACCTCGTGCTTCTGGACAACGGGCGCACGCGCGCGCTGGCCGACGAGATCGGGCGCACGGCGCTGCACTGCATCCGCTGCTCGGCGTGCCTGAACGTCTGCCCGGTCTACGAGCGGACCGGCGGGCACGCGTACGGGTCGGTCTACCCCGGCCCGATCGGGGCGATTCTGACGCCGCAGCTGCTCGGCATCGGCGTGACAGGCGGCCTCGATCCGCACGACCCCGCCGCGAGCCTGCCGTTCGCCAGCTCGCTGTGCGGGGCCTGCTACGACGCCTGCCCGGTGAAGATCGACATCCCGACCGCCCTGGTGCACCTGCGCGACCGCGCGCAGCACCCGCTGGGGCGTCGGCCGCGGCCCTCCGGCTGGGCGGTCGGACTCGGGCTCGTCGCACTCTCCATGCGCTCCGGCCGGGCATTCCGGTGGGCCGGTCGGACCGTGCCGGTGCTCTCCCGGGTGCTCCCGCGCCGGGTCCGGCGACTGCCGTTCCCCGGGTCGCTGTGGACCGCGAGCCGAGATCTGCCGCCGCTGCCGCGCCAGACGTTCCGCGACTGGTGGTCGGCCCGGTGAGCGCGCGCAGCGACGTGCTGGACGCGGTGCGCCGGGCGCTGGACGCGTCCGGGGTCCCGGCCCCGGGGCCCGCCCCACGGGCCTACCGCGTCGAGGGGGCCGTCACGGCCCGCAGCGCCGAGGCCGTCGACCGGTTCGTCGACCGGCTGCAGGACTACCGCGCCACGGTGGTGCGGACCACGGCGGCGGAGCTCCCGGCGGCCGTGGCCGCGGCGCTGGACCACGTCGCGTCCGTCGTCGTGCCGGCCGGGCTCGACCCCGCGTGGGCGCACGCGGCACGCGCGGCTGGCGTGAACGTGCAGGTGGACCACCCGTCCGCGCCGCGCACCCACGCCGAGCTCGACGCCGTCGCTGCCGTCCTGACGGCGTCGCGGGTGGCGGTCGCCGAGACGGGGACGATCGTGCTGGACGGGCAGCCCGACCAGGGGCGCCGCGCCCTGACGCTTCTGCCCGACCGGCACGTGTGCGTCGTCGCGGCCTCGCAGGTGGTCGGCTCCGTCCCGGAGGCCGTGCGGCTGCTCGCACAGCACCCGGAGCGCCCGTTCACCTGGATCTCGGGACCGTCCGCGACGAGCGACATCGAGCTGGTCCGTGTGGAGGGCGTGCACGGGCCGCGTGACTTGCGCGTCCTCGTCGTGCAGGACGCCTGAGCGCCGGCGACGTCTGGGATGATGAACCCGTGACGACCGAGGCTCGGCGCAGGCGCGCGTCCATTAGTGATGTCGCGCGCCTCGCAGGCGTCGCCGTCGGCACGGTCTCGAACGTGCTGAACCGCCCGGAGATCGTCGCCCCCGCCACGCGCGCCCGGGTCGAGGCCGCGATCAAGGAGATGTCCTTCGTGCCCAACGGGGTGGCGCGGCAGCTGCGGGTCGGGACGATCACGACCGTCGGCGTCGTGGTCTTGGACATCCGCAACCCGTTCTTCACGGATGTGGCCCGCGGAGTAGAGGACCGCCTCGCGCTGGCCGACTACACGCTCATGCTCGCCAGCTCGGACGACGACCCGGCGCGGGAGCGAAAGTACCTGCAGCTGTTCGAGCAGCACGGCGTCGTGGGCCTGCTGGTCGTGCCGAGCAGCCCGGACCTCGACCAGCTTCTCGAGATCCAAGGCCGCGGTGTGCGCGTGGTCCTGCTCGACGCCCCGGCCGGCGGCAGCGGACTGTCCTCGGTGAGCGTTGATGACGAGGCCGGGGGAGCGCTCGCGATGGCGCACCTGATCGGGCGCGGCCACACGCAGGTGGTCATGCTCAACGGCTCGCACGACATCCGCCAGTGCGCGGCCCGGCTCGTCGGTGCGCGGCGAGCGGCGGCGGCCGCGGGCCTGGATCCGGACGACGCCGTGCATGAGGTCCGCCTGCGCGCCCTCGACTCGGCCAGCGGCATCGAGGCGACGCTGGCGCTCACGGACGCCCCGGGCGGACCGCCGCCCGCGCTCTTCTGCGTGAACGACCTCGTGGCCGTCGGCGTCCAGCGGGCACTGCGACTGCGTGGCGGCACGGCGCTGCTCGAGAGTGTCGCGATTGTCGGGTACGACGACATCGACATCGCAAGCGAGCTCGCCGTGCCGCTGACGTCGGTGCGTCAGCCGACACACGAGATGGGCTACCGCGCCGCGGACCTTCTGCTCGCACCCGACAGCGCCGAGATCGAGCAGGTGGTCTTCGCGCCGGAGCTGGTCGTCCGGGCGTCGTCCGCACGCTGAGCGCGCCTCAGCCTGGATGCACCGGTTGGCTTTCGGGCGGCGTTTGATCGGGTCTGGGCTTGGTGATTCTGGTTTGGGCGTGGCGGTGNGCCGGTCTGTCCGGTTCTTCCACTTCTTGTTGTTCGTTGCGCCGCTGGGGCTGGGTGGTCAGGTCGCCGCGGCTGGTGGCCCGCAGGCGGCGGTGAGCATCGCCTGCCACGCGTCCTCCCACGGCCAGTGCTGGGGTAGGTGGAGGCGAGTCCGGCGGGCGGACCGGGCGATCCGTGCGGGCACGGTGATGAGCTGAGCGCGGATCGTGGCGGTGGTCGCCTTGGCGTGGAACCTCGAGGCCAGGGTCCCGGCGGCGCGGGTGAGGTTGAACGCGATCGCGGCCAGCACGAGCCACGCGGCGTTCGCGTTGATCTGCCCTGAGGTTATCTGGAGTCCTCCGGTGGGGGTCCGTGACGTAGTCGACGGGGGAAATGGGGCCCTCGGCGTGCGTCGTGGACGCGGTTACCTTGTGCCGTCCATCACGACGACAAGGGGTTGGCCATGCGCGTCCAGCGTGTTCTCATGCCGGGGTCCGGGGATCAGTCGTGGACGGTGCTCGATGATGAGTTCCGTCCACTCGAGCCGGTCGAGCGGTTCCTTGCCTACCTCGCCTCGATCGAACGGTCACCGAACACCGTCAAGGCCTACGCGCACGACCTGAAGGACTGGTTCACCTACCTTGACCGGCGGGGCCTGGACTGGCGCGAGGTCGGAGTCGAGGACGTCGCGAGCTTCGTGGGGTGGCTGCGACTGCCGCCCGCGGGACGGACAGGGCAGGTCGCGGTGCTGCCGTCGGTGGCCCACCACTGCAGCGCCTCGAGTGTGAACCGCAAGCTCGCGGCGCTGACGTCGTTCTGCGCGTTTCATGCCCGCCGCGGTGTCCAGCTCGCCGGACTGCTCGTCACGATGGCGCCCGCGGGAAAGGGCCGTTCAACCTCGATCCACCGATTGATTTCTTGAGGTACTGAGCCTGGATCCGCCGACGAGGTCGCTGGTCGGGGTGGGTCGTGACGCACGAATGCCCCTGTGACCAGCGAGAATGGGACTTACGAGGGAACCATTCG
>JGI24137J36423_1000331_pt1 | contig 12837 bp, 12 predicted proteins | sample BarGraNGADG00311_FD_36423 | JGI IMG/M metagenome (IMG submission 36423) | reverse complement strand
CGCTCGCGACGCATGTCCACGACGCGTACCGGCGGCAGTTTCCCGATCAGCCGCCCGCCCAGTTCGAGCCGCTCCAGCGCCCGCCACGACTCCGGCCTCGGCGTGGCGCTGCCGAAGACGGCGACCGCACCTTCGAGCGCGGCGCGCTTGACGGCGACGGTACGGGCGTCGTAGCGAGGATCGGACTCCTGCTTGAAGGACGGGTCGTGCTCCTCGTCGCAGACGATCAGCCCGAGATCTGCGACCGGCGCGAATACCGCCGAGCGGGCGCCGATCACCACTCTCGCCTGGCCTAAGGCGATTCGCTCGCGCTCGTCGCGGCGCTCGGCGACGGTCAGGCGCGAGTGCAGGACGGCGATCTCTTCGCCGAAGCGCTGGCGGAAGCGACCGAGCGTCTGCGGCGTCAGCGAGATCTCGGGCACCAGCACGATGGCGCCCTTGCCGCGCTCGAGCGCGGCGGCGCAGGCCCGCAGGTAGACCTCGGTCTTTCCGCTGCCGGTTGCGCCGTAGAGGAGGAAGGGGCTGCCTCCTTCGTCCAGCGACTGCACGATGCGCTCAACCGCCTGCTCCTGAGATCGGGTTAGCTTCTCGGGCGCCGGCTCGGCAACCAGCGCCTCGCGCTCGAGCGGGCGAGCGCGCTCGCCGCGGCGCTTGGGGCTAGCCGGCGCCACCAGCGCAAGTGCGCGACCGGGAGTGGAGCCGTAGTAGGCGGCCAGCCAGAGAGCGAGCTCGACGAGATGGGCGGGGATCCGCTCGGCGACTTCCTCTACCTGCGCCAGCTCGATCCCGGGCGGCGGCGTCACGCCGACCTCGCTCACGACGCCGCGCACGCGCCGACCGCCGAGGCGAACGCGCACAACCTGGCCGGGCTCGATCTCCTCCGGCACCAGATAGGTGAACTCGCGCGCCAGCGCCCGCGCGGTCGCGAGAGGAAAGACCGATGCCGTTCTAGAGCCCATCGGCCTAGCCTAGAGCCTATTCCGATAGGGATACGCTCCTGGCTGCGCGGGCGGCGAATCCGATCGCCGGGCGTAAGAACCGGAGAGACGGGTAGTTGCTGCCGCATGGTCGAAAGCACAATCGAGCGGCGACAGCAGGCACGGCCAAAATCGGCCGGGATCGAGCTGGGTCAGCCCGGTTCTTCCTGATCGCAATCGCCGCATGGGTCTTCTTTTGCGACCTGCTCGTCAAGATCACCGAACCGACAAAGAGCGGCTTCTACCACAAGCGCACCGGCTCCGAGCTCGCGCTCATTTTGGCCATCACGTTCGCTCTCGCTTACTTCGCCCCGCTGATTCGCTCGCGCATGATCGTCGCGGGCGCCGGCCTGATGGTGGGCGGAGGGCTCGGTAATGCGCTCTCGATCGTCATCTTTCCGCAGGGCGTGCCAAACCCGTTCNTTATCTCGCACGGCGGCTGGGCGATTGCGCTGAACCTGGCCGATATCAGCGTCGCGCTCGGCTTCGTGCTCGCGACGGCCGCCGTCTTGAGATTCGCTGCGGACATGCGAGACGAGCTGCGCCGTCCAATCGAGCGCTGAGCGGCCCCCGCTTGCCCGTCGTCCGGACGCCGGGCCTCAGCTTCGCATGCGGCTAGCTCAGCCCGGCCGCCTTGCGCAGCTCGTCGGCCTTGTCGGTGCGCTCCCAGGTGAAGTCGTGGTCTTCGCGGCCGAAGTGGCCGTAGGCCGCGGTCTTGGTGTAGATCGGGCGGCGCAGGTCGAGGTCGCGCAGGATCGCGGCGGGGCGCAGGTCGAAGTGCTCGCGCACGATCTCCTCGATCTTTTCCACCGGGATCTTCTCGCTGCCGAAGGCGTCTACCGCGATCGAGACCGGGTGAGCAACGCCGATCGCGTAGGCGACCTGCAGCTCGAGCCGATCGGCAAGACCGGCGGCGACCAGGTTCTTGGCCACGTAGCGAGCCGCGTATGCGGCCGAGCGATCGACCTTTGTCGGATCCTTGCCCGAGAAGGAGCCGCCGCCGTGCCGGGCCGAGCCGCCGTAGGTGTCGACGATGATCTTGCGACCGGTCAGGCCGGTGTCGCCCATCGGACCGCCGACGGCGAAGCGACCGGTCGGATTGACGAGCACGAAGTCACGCTCGCCGAGGCGCTTCTCGTCGTAGAGCTCGCGGGGCAAGATCGGGTGCAGGACGTGCTCGATCATGTCCGGCTTGATCAGCGCCTCGACGTCGAGATTGTCGGCGTGCTGGCTGGAGACGAGCAAGCGCGCGATCTCGACCGGGCGCTGGGCGCCGTGCTCGTCGATCTCGTAGCGAACCGTCACCTGCGACTTACCGTCCGGACGCAGGTAGGGCATCACGCCCGCCTTGCGCACCTCGGCCATCCTCTTGCAGATCTTGTGCGCGAGCAGAATCGGCAACGGCATCAACTCGGGCGTCTCGTTCGAGGCGTAGCCGAACATCATTCCCTGGTCGCCGGCGCCTTCTGAGTCGAGCGGATCCTCGTCGCCGTGCTGGGTCTCGTAGGAGGCATCCACACCGCGCGCGATGTCCGGCGACTGCTCGTCAACGGCGGTGATGACGCCGCAGGTCTCGGCGTCGAAGCCGAACTTGGCACGCGTGTATCCGATCTCGGCGATCGTCGTCCGCGCCAGCTTGGTGATGTCGACGTAGGTGTCGGTCGTGATCTCGCCGGCCACGATCACGAGTCCGGTCGTGACCATCGTCTCGCAGGCGACTCGCCCGCCCGGGTCGCTGGCGAGCACAGCGTCGAGCACCGAGTCGGCGATCTGATCGGCGATCTTGTCGGGATGGCCTTCGGTGACCGACTCCGAGGTGAAGAGGAATTCGCTCATGGNCTCGACNTTACCNAATCTATCCGATGGCGGCCGGTAATACCGAGCTACCGGGAGAGCGAAGGCGACACGTTCTCAGCCGCCCGGCCGGCNCGCGAGGCGCCNGGCCGGGAAAGGCCGAAGAGACGAGGCGCCGCCGCACTGAGCCAGGCGGCGGCGCCTCNTCCGCATTGCCTATTTAGTCGAGAGAAAGGCCTTGATCTCGACCTTGTCGCCGTTCGCGCTGGCGTAGCCGAGCAGCGAGGACAGACCCTCGAGCCCGCTCAGATTCGTATTCGCGCCACNCGAGCTGCCGAGGCTCTTGACGATCGAGCTGCCGCTCTTGNAGAGCGCGGTCAGCTTGGCGAAGTCGATGAAGGCGACTCCGAGGTTACTCGCCGGAACGGGCAGCTCCGTCGCGGCCGCGTTGTAGGCGGGGTCGCTGGAGAGCTTCGCGTTGCCGGGCAGAGCGCCCGCGTCGGTGACGACGAAGAGATTTCCGTCCTTGACGCCGTAGTCGAGCTTCGTCGTCCCGAACGTGATCTCGGTGGCCTGGACGCCGCCGACCGAGACCGACTTGGTCGAGCCGCGGAGCTGCAGCACAACCAGCTTCCCTGCCTTGTCGAGCATCGTCTTCGCCTTGGCCGCATCCGGCGCCTTGATCAGCAGCCCGATGCCCGCCTCGGTTCCGTAAATCGACATCTCGCTTCCGGCCAGGGCCGCGAGATCGTCGAGCTTGACCCCGAGCGCCGCTTCCATCTGCGGAAGCTGGCTCGAGTACTTCGAGCTGTTACGCAGGGCCTGGACGGCTTTGTCGAGACCGAGCGCCTTACCGTCCAGATCCACCGCGAACGAGGTTCCGCTGGGGAGCTGGTCGACCAAGGTCGAGCTGGAGTTGGTCATGCTCTTCTTGCCCTTGAAGACACCCTCGATCGAGAGCCCCTTGGGTACAGCGCTGGCAGCCAGCGTCCCCCACTCCAGCTGGTCACCGGCCATCGCGCCGTTGAGCGCCTTCGACGCCGAACCGGAGCCGAGCGAGGAGGAGAGCGAGGAAGCGTTGATCGCCGAGCCCTTGAAGTAGGCCTTCATCAGCGCATCTGCCGGAACGCCCGAGGCGGCGGTCTTGAAGCTGGCGGAGTCGATTAGCTTTCCGGCCCCGACAGCGGTCTTGAATTGATCGAGCGCAGCCTGCGACTGGGCGAACGCAAGCCAGGAGTCGATCTCGGTAGTGACCGACTTGTCCTTCTTGTCCTTGGCCAGGATGCTCTTTAGCTTGGTGGAATCCTTCGGGTTGCTGAGAAACACCTCTGTGGGCTTCGCCGAGGAGCCGAGCTGAACGAAGACCGTGGTCGGGCCAAGCGCCTCTTCGACGTCCGCGAGCGTGATGCCCGAGCTCGAGAGACTCTTGTCGAGACTTGTCTGTAGCGACGGGACGCCGGCCATGAGCTTCATAGCCTGCTTCCATTGGNCGCCGCTCTTGTCGGTGTTGACCGAGACGAAGACATTCGCGCTCGTCGGCGCGACCTCCGCGCCCGCGATGCTCGAGTTTGAGTTGGCGCTGGCAGAACTGCTCTTGCTCTTGCCGCCGCACGCTGCCAGCACGAGCAGGCAGCTGATGGCGAGAGCTAGGGAGAGAGAGATACGACGCATATAGGTAAACCTCCGGGGCTGAACGAACGATGTGAGACAAGCCTAGATCAGACTGGCGACGCCGACCACTCCCCGGTCGGCTTTCTTCCCATCAGATCGACCGCGAGCTCCCTCACCTCTCCACCACTTAAAACGGCGCAAACGGCCTCGGTGATGGGTAACTCGACGCCTGCTCGCTGCGCCATCTCGCTGAGAACGGGCGCGGCCGTCATGCCCTCGACCGTGCCGATCTGCTCCCGCGCTTGCTCGGGCGTGACGCCGCGGCCGATCAGCTCGCCGGCGCGCCTGTTGCGACCGCGCGGATGCCAGCAGGTCGCGATCAGATCGCCCATCCCGGCCAGGCCGGCGAAGGTGTCGGCCCTGGCGCCGCAGGCCAGCCCGAGACGGGTCATCTCGGCCAGGCCGCGGGTCATCAGGGTGGCCTTGGCGTTGTCTCCCAGGCCCAGCCCGTCAACGGCGCCGGCGGCGAGTGCGATCACGTTCTTGGCGGCGCCGCAGAGCTCCACCCCGATCAGATCGGGGTTTACGTAAACGCGAAAGGAGGCCGACGCGATCTCGGCCTGGAGCCGGGTAGCCAGCTCGACGTCCTTGCTGGCGACGACGGCTGCCGCAGGTAGGCCTGCGGCGATCTCCTCGGCGAAGTTGGGGCCCGAGAGCACGGCCAGCGGTCTTTCGGCGACGAGCGTCGAGAGCCTGGCGCTCGAGACCGGATCGAGACCCTTGGTCAGGCTGAGTAGCGGCGAAGTGCCCGGTAGAGCGGCAACCGCCGCTGCGAAGGCGCGACTCGGCACCGCCACCACCAGCAGATCGACCTGCTCGAACAGCTCCGCGGCCTCAGCGACGCCGAGCGCCCTGATGCCCGTTAGCTCGAGCTCGGGCAGGTAGCGAAGATTCCTGCGGCTACCTGCAAGCGAGCGAACGACGTCCGCATCGCTGTCGACCAGCGTCACCTCGTGACCACGACCGGCGAGCAGGTGGGCGAACGCCGTTCCCCACATCCCTGCTCCCAGTACTCCGACCTTCATGCCCTCACCGCCCAATGAAATCGATCGTCACCGGCACNCCTTCGAGCGAGAAGCGCTCGCGCAGCTCGTTCTCGACCCAGTAACCGTAGTCGCGCGTCACGAGCGTCGAATCGTTGACGTGAATGCGGAAGCGCGGCGGACGCACCTGCACCTGGGCGCCGTAGAGCATCTTGAACCTGCGCCGGGCGCGTGCGGGCGCCTGGCGGGCCTCCGTCAACTCGCCCAAAAAGCGATTCAGCTCGCCGGTGGTCACCCGGCCGCTGTAACGAGAAAAGAGCTCCTCGATGTCGTCCAGCAGCCTGCCGACTCCCCTTCCCGTCTTTGCCGAGACTGCCCGCACCGGCGGCCGCTGGCGCACGCGGCGCTGGATCTCGGGGCGCAGATCGTCGACGGCGAAATGGGAGATGTCCCACTTGGCAAACACCACGAGCGTCGCGCACTGCGCCTTGCGCGCGACGTCGGCGACGCTCAGATCCTGCTCGACCAGGCCCTCCTCCGAGTCCACCAGCACCAGCGCCACGTCGGCCCGCTCGGCCGCCTCGAGCGCGCGCAGCTCGGAGTAGTACTCGATTCCCTGGCGGTGCTTGCGCTTGCGCCTGAGCCCGGCGGTATCGATCAGCAGAAACTCCTGCTCGCCGCGGACGAGACGGGTGTCGATGGCATCGCGGGTCGTCCCGGGAAGGTCGGAGACGATCACCCGCTCCTGCCCGAGGAGCGCGTTCAGTAGCGACGACTTACCCACGTTCGGGCGACCCAGGATCGCCACCCTGATCGCCTCCTCACCGGCTATCGGTGCGGTCTCGCCCGGCAAGAGCTCGACCATGCGATCAAGCAGATCACCCGAGCCGAGGCCGTGCAGGGCNGAGATCGGAAACGGGTCGCCCAGACCGAGACGGTGAAACTCGAGCGCCCGTATCTCCTGCGCGGGATCGTCGATCTTGTTTGCGGCCAGAAGCACCGGCTTCCTGGCGCTGCGCAGGATCTCGGCCACCTCTTCGTCGCCGGCCGTGACTCCGAGAGTCGCGTCGACCAGAAAGACAACAACATCGGCCTCGCCGATGGCGGCTCGCGCCTGCCCGGCAATGGCGCGCGTCAGCGGGGAAGAATCGCCGAGATCGACGCCGCCCGTGTCGATGAGCAGAAAGCTCTCGCCGTTCCAGTCGCAGAGGAGCTCTTTTCGGTCGCGCGTGACGCCCGANCTCTCGTGCACGACCGCGGCCCGGCTACTGGTCAGGCGGTTGACCAGGGTGGACTTGCCGACGTTCGGAAAGCCGACGATGGCCACCCGCCCGGCCAGGCGTCCGCTACCTTCCGGCGCCGTCTCGTCTCGCTTGTCTCTTCGTCTCACGGTCAGCCTCGCCGAGCTCTCAGTCCCGCGGCGGCACGGTCAGGCCGCGCGGCCGCCCCTGGGCCTGAACCTCGCCCAGCCAGCTCCAGAGGCGATAGATCTCGCGGGCGATCTCGGCCGTCGCCTCACGGTAGCCCTTGCTGTTGGCGGGGAGCCCGGAGAAGGTCATCGGCTGGCCCCAGGCGAGGGTAACCGGGTGGAAATTCCAGGGACGCCAGGACTCGCTGCCCCGTACGGCCGCCGGCAACACCGGCACGTTCTCTTGCAGGGCGACCATGGCGGCTCCGGGCAAGGCCTCGCCCGGCACGCCCGTTTTCTGTCTCGTACCCTCGATGAAGATGCCGAGCATCTCGCCGGCGCGAGCGATCTCGCGCATCTTGCGCACGGCTTCGCGGTCGGACGCGCCGCGGCGCACCGGGACGGTGCCGAAGGTACGAAGCAGCTGGGACAGGCCCGGTGCGCTCATCGCCTCGGTCTTGGCCAGGAAGTAGCAGCGGCGGGGACAGATACCGCCGAAGGCGGGCGGATCGATCATCGAAAAGTGGTTGGCGGCGAAAACGAGACCGCCCTCCAGGGGCACGTTTTCGACTCCGTAAGAACGGACGCGCCCGAAGGTACGGGCGAGCGTGCCGATCGTCGCCTGACCGATCGCCAAGCGACGAGGCGTGTAGCCGTACAGGTACTCCTTCTTCTCCCCCACACTCACCTTCGGCTCGCCACCTTCTCGTTCACGAGCGTCTCGATTCTCTCCACGACCTCTCCGACGCTCAGGTTTGTGGTGTCGATGTGCACCGCGTCGGGGGCTGGCTGCATCTGGGGCGCGTCGCGCTCGTCGCGGCGGCGCATCTCGGCGGCCAGGGTCTCGGCGACGCTGCCCGGGCGCTCGGCCAGCCGGCGGCCGGCGCGCACGGCTTCGTCGGCGACCAGGTAGACCTTGACCTCGGCGCCGGGCACGACGACGCTGCCGATGTCGCGGCCCTCGATCACCGAGTCGCCCAGCGTGGCCAGCTCGCGCTGGCGCTCACGCATGATCAGGCGCACCTCGGGCTGGCGCGCGACCAGCGAGACGACGCGATCGACCTCCGGCCGGCGAATCTCCTCGGTCACGTCGGTGCCGCCTATCTGGGTGTGCCCCTCGCTGTCGAAGTCGATCGGATTGGCGCGTCCGAGCTGCGNCAGCAGCGTTTCGTCCTCGAGATCGGCGCCGCGCTCACAGGCCAGCCAGGTCAGCGCGCGGTACATGGCGCCGGTGTCGAGATAGCGAAAGNCGAGCTTGGCCGCCAGGGCTCGAGCCACGGTGCTCTTGCCGGCTCCGGCCGGCCCGTCGATCGTAACGATCAAAGCTCGCTCATTCCTTTTCCGGGACGAAATCGCGCCTGGCGATCTCGTCCAGAAGCTCGAAGAAGTCGGGGAAGCTTACTGCGACACAGTCCGGGTCATCGATCTCGACTCCCTCGCGCGAGAGAATGCCCGCGATCCCGGCCAGCATGGCGATGCGGTGGTCGCCGCGGCTTTCGACCANNCCGCCCTTGAACCGCGTCGGNACGCCGCGCACCCAGAAGCCGTCGGGCTCCGCGTTGACATGGGCGCCCAGCCNGTTTAAAGCCTCCGTCGTCGTCTCGATCCGGTCGGACTCCTTCGCCCGCAGCTCCTCGGCGCCGCGCACGCGGCTCACGCCGTGAGCCATCGACGCCGCCAGAGCGAACAGTGGCAGCTCGTCGACCACGTTCGGCACCTCGTGCGACTCGATCGTCGTCGCCGTCAGCTCGGCCGAGCGAATCCCGAGATTGCCAACCGGCTCGCCGCCCGAGGAGCGGCGGTCGTAGACCGTCGTCCGCGCGCCCATCCGCTCGAGCACGCCGAGAAAGCCTATGCGCGTCGGGTTCAAGTTGACGTCGTGGATGCGCAACTCGGAGCCGGTCAGGAGCGAGGCGCCGACCAGGAAAGGCGCCGCCGAGGAGAAATCGCCGGGGATGTCGAGATCGAGCGGCGGGATGCGCTCGACCGGCCAGACGCTGATCTCGCTGCCCTCGTGGCGCACGCGCACGCCGAGCGAAGAGAGCATGCGCTCGGTGTGGTCGCGCGTCGGTACCGGCTCGATCACCGTCGTCGGGCCGCTCTTCGCGAACAGCCCGGCGAGCAGGATCGCCGACTTGACCTGGGCGCTCGCCACCGGCAGCACGTAGCTGATGGGCTCGAGCGACCCGCCCGAGATGGTCACCGGCGCCGAGCCGTTCGTCGTCTCGACCTCCGCGCCCATCTGCCGTAGCGGAATGGCGATTCGCTCGTGCGGGCGGCTGGAGAGCGACTCGTCGCCCGTGAGGACGAAGCGGCCTTCCTGACCGGCGAGCACGCCCGCCAGGAGCCTGAGCACCGTGCCGGCGTTGCGACAGTCGATCGGATGGTCGGGCGCGCGCAATCCGCGCAAGCCGACGCCCTCGATCCTGATCCGCCCCGGACTGGGCTCGCTTACCTGGACGCCGAGCGCGCGCACCGCGTCGAGAGCGGCGTCGGTATCGGCGGCGTGCCCGAAACCGCGGATCTCACTGACTCCGTCGGCGACCGCGGCCAGCAGCGCTGCCCGCTGGCAAAGACCTTTGACCCCCGGTACGGCGATGTCGCCGACCAGCGCCGCCGCCGGCTCTACCCGCCTAGCGCTCAAGCATCCTCCTCGAGGATGTCCGCGACGACGACGCCGTAGCCCTGCGCCGAGAGCAGCGCAGCCGCCCTGAGCGCCTCGCTCTCGCCGGCGATCACTATCGAGAGCGAGCCGCCGCGATCGGGCGAGACGTGCTGCATCTCCAGGTCTTCGATGTTGATGCGCTCGGCTCCCAGCACCTGGGTGATGCCGGCCAGCACTCCGGGCTGGTCGGCCACGTGCACGCGCAGGCGGAAGAGCCCGCCCATGTTCGGATAGACCTCGGCCAGCAGGTGGCGACGGTGCGTCCCGGCCTCGCTGATCCATTCGGCGACAAAATCCGCGTCGCCGCCGGCGAGCGCGACCTCCAGCTGCTCGATCAGGCGCCGGTGCTCGGCCAGCGCCTCGCGCAGCGGACCCGAGTTCTCGAGGAAGATGTCAACCCAGATGCGGGGATTTGCGCCCGCCACTCGTGTCATGTCTCTGAGCGAGCCGCCCGCGCTGGCAAGCGGCTCGTGGCCCTCCACCCGCGTCGAGCCGGCCTGGTTTACGAGCAGGTTGGACAGCGCGTGAGGAAGGTGACTGGTCAGCGCAACTAGCCGGTCGTGGGCGGCGGCGTCGATGGCCACCGGATGGGCGCCGAGCGAGGCCACGAAGCCGTGCAGCATGCGATAGCGGTCGGGGCCGGTGACGTCCTGCGGGGTGAGAAACCAGGTCGCACCCTCGAAGATGTCCGGGCTGGCGTACTCCGGTCCGCTGGTTTCCGAGCCGCAGACGGGGTGCCCGCCGATGAAGCGGTTGTCGTCGTTGACGGCTGCGCAGACAGCGACCTTGGTGGAGCCGACGTCGGTGACCGTGCAGTCCCTGCCGGCGAGCTCGAGTATTTCCGGCACCAGCGCCGGCAAGTAGGCGACCGGCGCGGCGACGATAACCAGCTCGGCGGCCTCCACCGCCTCGGCCAGGCTCGCGGCGGCCAGATCGACGGCGCCGCGCTCGCGCGCGACACGAAGCGCGCTGGAGTCGGGGTCGAACCCGACCACCTGCTCCGCGCCGGCCCGCTTGGCCGCAAGCCCGACCGACGTCCCGATCAAGCCCGTGCCGACGATCGCCAGACGCGAGCGTCCCGCGGAAGGATGACCTGTCTCTGCTGCCGGTCGAACACCCATTTCCAGCAAGTCTAGTGGCGGAGCGCACCACCTCTCCGGCGCCTTCCACTCCTGCTCATCGAGCGGCGACCGCGCCCGCTCAGAGATAATCCCCGGCGATGAAGATCTTCTCGGGCATTCAGCCAACCGGCGCCAAGCACCTCGGCAACTACTCCGGCGGCTTTCGCCAGTACGCCACCACGCAGGAACAGGGCGGAGCCTTCTTCTGCATCGTCGATCTGCACTCGACGACTGTTCCCTACGATCCCGAGGATCTGCGGGCGCGCACGCTCGACCTGGCCGCGCTGATGTTCGCCACCGGGCTCGATCCCGAGCGCTCGACCGTGTTCGTGCAGAGCCACGTGACCGCGCACGCCGAGGCGGCCTGGCTGCTCGGCTGCGTGGCGACGATCGGCGAGCTCCGGCGCATGACGCAGTTCAAGGACAAGGCCGGAACGCGCGAGTCGGTCTCGGCCGGCCTCTTCACCTATCCGGTGCTGATGGCCGGCGACATCCTCCTCTACCAGACCGACATCGTCCCGATCGGCGACGACCAGCGCCAGCACCTCGAGCTCTCACGCGACGTCGCCGAGCGCTTCAACTCCCGCTTCGGCGAGACCTTCACGGTGCCCAAGGGCGTCTACCCCGAGGCCGGCGCGCGGATTATGGATCTGCAGCAGCCAGGTAACAAGATGTCCACCACCGGCGGCAACCCGCAGGGAACGATCTACCTGCTCGACCCGCCCGAGGTCGTACGCAAGAANCTGAAGAGCTCGGTGACCGACTCGGGCCGCGAGATCGTCCACGACCTGAACGAGAAGGCGGGCATCTCGAACCTGATCGAGATCATGACGGTGGCCGGCGGCGAGTCGATCGCCGAGGTCGAGAAGCGTTTCGAAGGCGCCGGCTACGGACAGTTCAAGAGCGAAGTGGCAGACGCCGTCGTAGCACTGCTGGAGCCGATCCAAAGCCGCTACCGCGAGCTGCGCGAAGACACCGCCGAGCTCGAGCGGATGCTGGCACTCGGCGCCGCCAAGGCGCGGGAGGCCGCGGCGCCCACCCTGGAAAAGATGTACGACCGTATGGGATTCACCCGACCAAAGGGAGTGTGACGAGATGCTGATCTCGACCATGAACGACGTCCCCGGCCACGAAGTCACCGAAGTCATCGGTGAGGTCTTCGGGCTGACCGTGCGAGCACGCAACGTCGGCGCGCAGATCGGCGCCGGGCTCAAGTCGATCCTCGGCGGCGAGCTGAAGGGAATGACCAAGCAGCTGATCCAGAGCCGCGAGGAGGCCATCGCCCGTCTCGTCGAGGAGGCCGAAGCCAAGGGCGCCAACTGCATCCTCGCCATGCGCTTCGACGTATCCGACCTCGGCAACAACTGGAGCGAGATCTGCGCCTACGGCACGGCGATCAAGATCAAGTAGGGCCGGAAAAGGCAACGGCTTTCGATCGGGCGCCCGCGACGAGCGGGCGCCTTTCGTTTCAGCAGGGCGTTCCTCGTAAGCAGGTTTCAGGTCGGTTCGGCGCCGCGCGCGATTCAGCACAAAATCGGCACAACTCGCGCGGATTTGCCAGCTACCGTTTCACGACCCCGCGGGTGGGTGGATAACGGCGGGGGGCGGAGGAACGCGGTAACAGCGCACTCAGCCCCCCGATCGCACGAGGGTTGCGTAGGTAGCGCTTTCCGCGGTAGATCAGAATCACAACCGGGCGCTAAAGCTCAAGGCTAGGCTCAGGCGTCTCTTCAGCGATGGAACTCACGATCGAGGAGATCCAGCGGGTCTACGAAGCTCGGCAAACCGGCTTCGTACTCGCGGCGACCGCACTTCTCAAGAGTCCGGACGCTGCACGAGACGCAGTCCAGGAAGGTTTCGCGCAGGCCCTCGTCGCCCGCCGAAAATGGCGCGGCGGCTCAGTCGAAGCGTGGATCTGGAAGATCGTGCAGCGAAAGGCGCTCGACGAGATACGGCGACGACAGCGCAGCGTCGGGCTCGACCAGGAGTTCGAGACTCGAGGCCTTATCTCGGAGAACCATTCGGGCCTGGCCGAGGCGGTGGCGGCTCTTCCGCCGCGCCGGCGGCTGATTGTCTTCCTCCACTACTTTGCCGACCTGGCCTACCCGGAGATCGCGAAGCTCTGCGGCGTCAGCGACGGAACCGTGGCGGCGACCCTGGCGCAGGCCCGCGCAGAGCTCTACGAGCTGCTCGACAAGGAGGTGTCGTCATGAGCGAC
>JGI24137J36423_1000328_pt1 | contig 12873 bp, 12 predicted proteins | sample BarGraNGADG00311_FD_36423 | JGI IMG/M metagenome (IMG submission 36423) | reverse complement strand
AAGAAGGGCGAGCACGGGGCACTCATGTTCACCAGAGACTCGATCTTCAGCGCACCCGCTTATCCGTGCGAGTCCGTGTTCGATCCCACGGGCGCCGGAGACTCGTTCGCGGGCGGGTTCATGGGCCACCTGGCAGCGACCGGCGACACGTCCGAATCCAATATCAGGAGAGCGGTCATCTACGGCACCGTGATGGCCTCCTTCTGCGTGGAGAAGTTCAGCGTGGAGGGGATGGCCTCGCTGGAAACGGCTGACATCGAGCGCCGCTTCCGCATGCTCAAGCAAGTCTCCCACTTCGAGCCCTGAGGGAGGGAAGACATGCTACCTGGCGGCGGGTTCAAGATCGCGAAAGTCTTCGGGATCGAGATCGACATCAACCCCACCTGGCTCATCATCTTCGCGCTGGTCGGTGTCTCCCTCTCCGAGACGATGCGCGGCGCGGGCTGGCCAGGCCACCCGGGCAGGTTCCCTGCCGGGGTGTGGCCCTGGGTGTTCGGCTTCGGGACCGCAATAGTCTTCTTCGCCTGCCTGCTGGCCCACGAGCTCTCCCACAGCTACGTGGCCAAGCGCAAGGGAATCAACATCAGGCGCATCACCCTGTTCCTCTTCGGTGGGGTCGCCGAGATGAGCGAGGACGTCAGCGACGCGACTTCCGAGCTGGAGATGGCCGCGGCCGGTCCGGCGATGACGTTCTTCCTCGCAGGGGTCTTCTATCTGCTTTTCCGTGTGGTGAGCGCGAACCCCAACCGAGGTCCCCTGTGGATCATCCCGCTCTGGCTGTTGGTCTACATCAACCTGTTCATCGGGGTGTTCAACCTGCTCCCCGGCTTTCCGCTGGACGGCGGCAGGGTCTTCCGCGCCATCTTGTGGAAAATCACGGGCAACCTGCAGAAGGCCACCAGGATCGCGACCTACGGCGGTGAAGTCATGGGCGTGCTGCTTGCCGCAGGAGGATTCGTTTTGGTCTTCCTCAACGCGATTCTGACCGGGGTGTGGTTGGTTGTAGTCGGTGGCTTCATCTTCCTGCTGGCCAGGTCTTCCTACCAGCAGACGCTCCTGCAGATCGCGGTCGCGGACACCAAGGTCAAGGACCTGATGTACACCGGGGTACCGATCATCGACGAGGATACGACGCTCACCGACTTGCGCAACCAGTACTTCACCACCTACCACCTTCCGGCTCTACCCGTCGCCCACCACGACGGTGAGGTCTTCGGGCTGGTCAGCAGGGACGACCTGGCCACGATAAACCCCTCCGAGTGGGACGTCCTGAACGCCGGACGGGTTGCCCACGTCCTCACCGAGGAGCAGATAATCGGACCGGAGGAACGGCTGAACAAAGTGCTTCGCCGAGTCATGCGCGCCGAACAGTACCTGCTGGTGATGGACAACGGCCAGGTGCAGGGCATACTTACGGTGGACGAGCTCCAGCGTTACATCAGGGCAAGGTCGAACGTCACTCAGTCCGGCGGCAAGGCGACGGGCCGGCAGTAGCGCGCAAGCGCGACACGGAGAACCGCATGAACATCGAGATCAAGGTTGCGACGATCCTGCTCGACAAGGCGAACCCGAAGCTGCACACGACCCGTTTCGACATGACCCTGCCCGACGGCACCGACGTAGCAGGCCTGCTGGATGCGCTGGGGCTGGAGGACAGGCTGGTCGGATCGGTGACGATAAACAAGAGGCGAAGCCCTATGGATGCCGCCATCGCCGATGGCGACCTGGTGGCGGTCATACCGGCCATCTCCGGAGGTTGACATGGACGACGTGCCCGGCCTGCTCGAATCGCTTACACAAGCTGCAGCGGAACGCGAAGAGGGTTGCGAGCGATACCGTTGCGTGACGCTGGACGACGTCTCCGCGCTGGCGACCCGCTACGGCCTGGCCACGCGCCAGGTCTCGGCCTTCGCCCTCGAGCACGGCCTGCTGCCTCTGAGGTACGTGAAAAACATCGGCACCATAGGCATGAGCGGTCAGGCCAGGCTGCTGCAGTCGCGCGCACTGCTCGTCGGAGCCGGAGGCATCGGCGGGACGGCCGCGGAGCTGCTGGCGCGCATGGGGGTTGGCACCATCATCATCGCCGACCCCGACGTCTACGACGAGACCAACCTCAACCGCCAGAACTTCGCCTGCTCGAGCGCGCTCGGGCGATCCAAGGTCGACGTCACCGCGGAGCGGCTGGGCGAGATCAACTGCGACGTCGACGTGATCAGGCACAGGGTCGCGGCCGGAAGGCAGAACCTGCCCGACATGCTAGCCGCGGTCGACGTGGTGATCGACGCGCTGGACAACATCGACGATCGCCTGTCGCTGCAGAGAGCGTGTGCCGACGCCGGTGTGGTCATGGTGCACGGGGCTATCGCCGGCACCGCGCTGCAGGTCGCGACCATCTACCCAGGGGAGGCGGGCCTGGAAGGCATGCTGCCCCCAACGGACGGTGAGGGCAAGGCGCAGGGGGTCGAAGTGGAGACCGGCAACCCGGCGACCACGCCGGTGCTCGCGGCCGTCATCCAGGTCCAGGAAGCGGTCAAGGTGCTCGTGGGGACGGGCACTACCCTGAGGGGAAAGATGCTCTACCTGGACCTGGAGGATTGGACCTTCGAGTTCATCGAGCTCTAGCACGGACGCCGGCATGAGTCTCAGCGAGCGGCCCCGGATCGATAGGACATTCATACCTGGCGCGCCCCTCGATCGACACGACTTCCGCAAGGCGGCCTTCGTGCTCGACAGTCCCGAAGTAGCCCAGGCTCCTGCACACGACGAACAGCGCCAGCGTCCCCGCGAGGCCGCAGGCGAGAGCCGCCCAGGTCCAGCCGCCGCCTGAGCCGAGCGCCGCCACCGATAATGTCACCATCACTGCGCTTACCTTCGATATCGTCTTCATGGCTGCATCGTACCAGCCGGGTGTGACAGCTCGGGCGGGCGTCCTCGGCCCCGATCCTTGACACAGCGCTTGCCTTGCTATACTCTGTATTTGCTTGGATTGCTGCCACGCAGGTACCGCATCTCGACGACCCCTCTCTCACGAGGAAACAATGGGAATCTTCGCCACACTCAAGTCGCGCCCCGGGCTCAACAGAGCGGCCGGCATCGTTCTCGCGATCGTCGCCGGCCTCATGTTGCTGGGCTACGCCGCGCGGATAGCAAAGGGGGACCGCGGTGGCGGGCTGGTCGCGGTGCCGACCGCGAGGGGTGACATCGCCATGGGCGCGACGATAGCGCGCGAGATGCTCTCGAGCGCCTCNATCCCCTCNGGCTACNTGGTGCCCGGCACGCTNCGCAAGGTCGACGAGATCACAGGATCGCGAGCCATAAGGTTCATCGGAAAGGGCGAGCCGATAACCGCTTCTTCCATCGCCGGGGGGAAAGGAGCCGGCACGCTCGCATCGCGCATACCCCCCGACCTCCGAGCGTACTCGGTCGAGGTGACCGGTGGCAGCGGCGGCTCGCAGGACCTTCGTCCCGGCGACAGGGTGGACGTGCTCTCGACCTCCGGCGAGCCTCCATCGACGGCCACGCTGCTCACCGGCAGGCTCATCCTCAGCACCGGCGGGCCCGCGGGCTCGCAGAGCGACGAGGGCGGCTCCTCCGCGTCGGGATCGCTCACGCTGCTGGTGTCACCAAAGGAGGCGGAGCTTCTGGCGCAGGCTTCGTCATCGGGGGAGATATCGGTGTCGCTGTGCCCGCTGCCTGATGAGAATCAAGGGCAGGGCGCAAAGTGATGCGGCACCGCTAGGTGAAGGAGTTGACCTTGCGGCCGAGATTGTCGAAGTTGAAGGCCGGCCTGGCTATACGTCCATATATGGAGACTATGCTGGGCGTGGTGAATCCCTGGCCCAGCACCACCACCACCGGCGAGTTGTACGCGGCGGGTATCTCCTCGTTCTGCACCACGTCCGCGTTGGCGAACTCGGGCACCGACTTCCTGACGTTGTCGAAGATGTCCTTGGCCTCGCGACGGTAGTAGATCGTCGTCTTGGCCAGGGGCTGCTTTGAAGACCCTTCAAACACTTTCCCGTGTCCCATCAGGCGCAGCTCCTGCGCCACCGTCGGCACCGCCCAGGCCGAGGTCTTCATGCCGCTCAGCACGCTGATCACATCTGAGTTCGGCGCGTTGAGCTGCTCGACCCTGTTGGTCTCAGGCGACTGCAGGTTGGCGATGGTCTGCGGCGACAGGCTCGTGTTCGTCTTGATCTCCGTTGATACCTCAGCCAGGCCCGTTAAGTCCGGCACAAAATAGCTCACGCTGTTTATGTACTTCGAGTCCCCGGGCACGGTCACGAACTGCGCGTTGGCTATGTTGAAGCCTCGCAGCTCGTCGGCCAGGCTCATCAGCTGGCCGGAGGAGTAGTCCATCTTGCAGTTGGACGCGACTATATCCACCAGCTGCTTCGCCTTCCAGACGCTCTTCATAGAATCCGCCTTGGCCATCAGGGCCTTGATGAACGCCTGCTGGCTCTTGATGCGGTCAACGTCGCCATTGGGGAGCTTGCGGCTCCTTACCACGACGAGCGCCTGCCACCCGTCGAGGTTCAGGTCTCCCGCCGGCAGGTAACCGGCGTGGGGATCGTTTATGGACTGGTTGAGGTGGATGGGCACGCCGCCCACCGCGTTGACTATCTTCTCAAACCCGGTGAACTGCATGCTTATGTAGTGGTGCACGTCCAACCCCGTCAGGCTCTTCACCGCGTCGATCGCGCCGGACGGTCCCCCGAACGCGTGGGCCGCGTTTATCTTCTGCGTGCCGTGGCCCGGCAGCTCGATCTTGGTGTCCCTGGGGATAGAGATCACCACTGCCTTCTTGTCGCGCTCCTGCAGGCAGACCAGCATCATGACGTCGCTGCGGCACCAGCCGCCCTCGCCCTTGTTGCTGCCGGCGTCGCTGCCCATCACCAGCGTGTTCACGCTCTGATTGGGATCGGTCGATAGGGTGGTCAGGGCTTTCTGGACCTTCTTCTGCTCTTTGGGCTCAGCCTTCCAGGTGCTCTCTTTGAAGGAGAGATAGATCTTGGCGCTCAGCTTGGCGATCGGTTTCGCGTAGAAGCCCAGCGCGCCTCCCAGCGCGATGCCGATCACGAAGAAGATGATGAACCAGTAGCTGTTGAAGGGGTTGCGTGAGCGCGGCCCCTTAGCCTTGGCGTTGGCTTTCTTGCGCAAGTCCCTCCTGCGCCGTCTGGCCTCCCAGTATGAAATCTTCTGACCCGAGTGCTTTCCCATCTCACCTTCCACCGTACAACCCTAAAGGCAGCCTACATGTTAATTCGATATGCTCCCGTCAGGCAACTTCCTTCGCGCCTGCGAACTTTGTCGGCTGTCGTCTGCCAATGCCTCGTCATCCACTCAAGGCAGAATACGCTCGGGGTCCCAAAAGAAGGACGCCACGCGTTATTCGGCGTCAAGGAATACAGACGCGCAGGCAGGTCCAATTGTTCTGCTGAAAGTCACAATAATCACAAAAGACTCAACCGTTATACCTTCCATAAAAAAAATTCAAAAAAAAATATAGCCAATATAAACCACTCCAACAACTCTAATTTATCCTTTTAACAAGGCATTTTCGGCAATCCATACACCGTCCGGGGCCGAAAAATAGCCGAGAAATCTCCAAAAAAGCCTCTTGCCCGGCTGTATCTTGTGTGTTACCATTCCGACGACATCAATATGTAGTAGTGAGCCACTAGGGCACCGAGGGGGCGGGCATTGGAAATATTATTGCTACTGCTGCTGGTGCTCAGTGCGGGACTTCTGTTCCTTCCGGAGTTCCTCAAGGAGCGTGTGCTCGACTCTCCCGTAAACACAGTCACCGACTTCAGGCGTGGCATGGCCGCACTGGCTGTAAGCACCCACAACTACGGACGCGGCCACTACGCATACTCATCGGGCGACCCCGAACCNTACGTCAGGCGAAGTCATTACACGGAACANGTGGATGATCACTCGGAAGACTTCATCCCCTATCCGAGCCACAGGGCCAGGACTGAGATGGTGACGAGGCGCAACAGAGTGCTCGCGCTTCTGCTGGTAGTCGTCCTGGGGACCGGGATACTGGCACTGATCCCNAAGCTCAAGTGGATAATCCCACTGCACATAATNCTGCTGGTGGCGCTTGCCGCTTACATCGCGCTCGCGATACTGATGCCGCACGCGGAGAGGCGTCACTAGCCTAGGCCTGGACCTTGACCTCAAACTCTATCTTGCCCTCCCGCGCATCGACCTCGACCACGTCCCCTTCGCTCACATCGCCGTTCAGTATCTTCAACGCGAGCGCGTCCTGGATCTCCCGCTGGATGACTCTCTTCAAGGGCCTGGCGCCATAGAAGGGGTCGAAGCCCTCTTCGGCGAGGAGGTCTTTGGCTCTGTCCGTCAGTGATATCTCTATCTTCCTGTCCGCCAGGCGCCTGTCCAGCAGATGGACCTGGATGTCCACGATCGTCCTGATATCCTCGATGCTCAGCGGGTTGAAGACCAGTATCTCGTCGACCCTGTTGAGGAACTCGGGGCGGAAGCGCCGTCGCAGCTCTTCCATCACCAGCAGCGATGCCTCCTCACGGTCGATACCGGTGGCCAGGTTGAGGGACTGGCTGCCGATGTTGGAGGTCATGATGACCACCGCGTTCTTGAAGTCGACGGTGCGGCCGTGGCCGTCGGTCAGCCGGCCCTCGTCCAGTATCTGAAGCAGTATGTTGAAGACGTCCTCGTGCGCCTTTTCGATCTCGTCGAGCAGGATGACGGTGTAAGGCCTTCGTCGCACTGCCTCGGTAAGCTGGCCGCCCTCCTCGTAGCCGACGTATCCGGGCGGCGCGCCGATGAGCCTCGACACCGTGTGCTTCTCCATGTACTCGCTCATGTCCAGCCTGACCATCGCCCGCTCGTCGTCAAAGAGGAACTCGGCGAGCGAGCGTGCGAGCTCGGTCTTCCCCACGCCGGTGGGGCCGAGGAATATGAACGACCCGATCGGCCTGTGGGGGTCCTGCAGACCCGCGCGGGCCCTCCTGATGGCGTTCGACACGGCCACTATCGCCGGCTCCTGGCCGACCACCCTCTCGCGCAGGCGGTCCTCCATCTTGATAAGCTTCTCGACCTCGCCCTCCATCAGGCGGGTTACCGGGATGCCTGTCCACTTTGCCACGACCTCCGCGACGTCCTCCTCGTCGACCTCTTCCTTGAGCATCTTGCGGTCCTTCTGGAGCTCGGCCAGTCGCGCNTTCTCTTCGGCGAGCTCGCTTGTCGCCTGGATCAGCGTCCCGTAGCGTATCTCCGCCGCCTTGGTCAGGTCGCCGGCGCGCTCCGCGTTCTGCTCTNCCTGCTTGAGCGCCTCGATCCGCTCGCCCAGCTCCCGCAGNTGTGAGATGGCCTCCTTCTCGTTCTGCCAGTGCGCGAGCAGCTCCTCGTTCTCTTCTTTCAGGTTCGCGAGATCCTGCTCGAGCCGCTCCAGTCGCTCGGTGCTCGCCTTGTCTGTCTCTTTTTTAAGCGCCTCGCGCTCTATCTCAAGCTGCCGCATCCTGCGCTCGACTTCGTCGACTTCGGTGGGCATGCTATCGATCTCGATACGCAGCCGGCTCGCCGCCTCGTCGATGAGGTCTATCGCTTTGTCGGGAAGGAATCGATCGGTGATGTAGCGGTCGGAGAGGATGGCGGCCGCCACCAGCGCGGAGTCCTGGACGCGCACTCCGTGATGCACCTCGTAGCGCTCCTTCAGGCCGCGCAGTATGGAGACGGTGTCCTCGACCGACGGCTCCTGCACCAGGATGGGCTGGAACCTGCGCTCGAGGGCGGCGTCTTTCTCGATGTGCTTGCGGTACTCGTCGAGGGTCGTGGCGCCGATGGCGTGGAGCTCGCCGCGCGCCAGTGCCGGCTTGAGCATGTTGGAGGCGTCCACCGCCCCCTCCGCGGCGCCTGCGCCGACGATAGTGTGCAGCTCGTCGATGAACAGTATGACCTCGCCCGCCGCCTGGTCGATCTCCTTGAGCACCGCCTTGAGCCTGTCCTCGAACTCGCCCCGGTACTTCGAGCCCGCCACCAGCGAGCCGATGTCGAGCGCCAGCAGCCTCCGCCCCTTGAGACCCTCGGGCACGTCGCCGTCGACGATGCGCCGGGCAAGTCCCTCGGCGATGGCCGTCTTTCCCACGCCGGGCTCGCCGATGAGGACCGGGTTGTTCTTGGTCCGGCGCGACAGGACCTGGATCACGCGNCGTATCTCGTCGTCGCGACCGATGACCGGGTCCAGCTTTCCCTTGCGCGCCTCGGCGGTCAGGTCGCGCGCGAACCGCTCGAGCGCCTGATACTTCTCCTCGGGGCTCTGGTCGGTGACGCGCTGCGAGCCCCTGATGTCGGCGAGCGCCTTGAGCAGGTCATCCGTAGTGACCCCGTGTTCCGCCAGGAGCTGGGCGGCCCTTCCTCCTCTGGCGATGATCGCCAGCAGCAGGTGCTCGGTGCTGACGAATTCGTCTTTGAAGTTCTGCGCGATCGTCTGCGCCTCGTCCAGCACGCCGTCCAGCGCGGGCGAGATGAACTGCCTCTGCGAGCCGCTGACCCTCGGGCGTGATGCAACCTCGCTTCTGATTGCTTCCTCGAGCGCCTCCGGCCGCGCTCCCAGCCTCTGCAATAACGGGATCACCACCCCGTCCCGCTGCGTCACCAGCGCCAGCAGCAGGTGCTCGACGTCGACCTCCTGGTGCTCGAGCGAGGCCGCCAGGGACTGGGCCTGCCCCACCGCCTCCTGCGCCTTGACGGTCAATCTTTCCGGGTCCACCATCCGCCACCACCTCCATCAGAGAGGCGAACAAGCTCAGAATATATAGATGACGTCTTCATTTCCGCTGATCGGGGACGTTCCTGCCAGATCAGTATCGATGCGATTCCGCAAAGCCGTCAAGGCTCGCATCCATTACAATTGGCCTGAGCGAAACATACGATAGTGAGAAGGGCCCGGATGGGAAACGGTGACCTCACAGGGCAGATGGGCGACGTAAAGCAGGAGTTCGGCGTCCTCATCCGCAATAAAAACTTCATGCGCCTGTTCTGGGGTCAGCTCGTCTCCTGCACTGGGGACTGGCTGGCCACCTTCGCGCTGATGTCGCTCGTCTGGAGGATGACCGGCTCCTACCTCGCGGTCGGGGGCATGCTCGCTTTCCGCATCGTCCCCGCGCTATTCAGCGGACCGCTCGCCGCCTTTGTGACCGACAGGCTGGACCGCAAGCGGCTGATGATAGGCTGCGACATCTCCCGCGGGATGATCATCCTGGCGGCGCCTTTCATCACTCACCTGTGGGGTGTGTACGTCCTGCTGTTCTTTCTGGAGGGCCTGTCGATAGTCTGGCTCGCCGCCAGAGACGCGAGCATACCCAACCTGGTCGAGCCGGACCAGCTCACGATGGCCAACTCGCTGGCGATGATGACCACCTATGGTGTGATCCCGCTCGCGGCGGTGCTCTTCTCCTTCGTGACGATCCCGTCTCCGTTCACCCGCCTGTTCGTGAACGGCGGCTTCCTGGCGAACCACCCCACGACCATCGCGTTCCTGCTGGACTCGTTGAGCTTCTTCGCGGCCGTGACCATCTACGTTCGGATGCGCCTGAGCTCCCCTCGCGACCGGATTGAGGCCGACGAGGAGCAAGCGGGCTTCTTCGAGTCGATCACCTTCGCGCTTCGCCACCCGTTCGCGAGATCGCTGATGCTCGGCGCGGCGGTGGGGTGCATCGGAGGCGGCAGCCTGTACGCCGTGGGCCTCGGATACGTGAAAGAGGTCCTCGGCGCCAGGAGCGACATGGCGTTCGGGTTCCTCATGGCGCTGTTCGGGATCGGGATAATAGCCGGGATGGTCGCGCTGCAGGTGCTGGTGAAGCGCGAAGAAAAACCGTGGATGCTGCGAATGGCGCTCCTCACTGCCGGCGGCATCATGATCAGCATGTCCATCATCCAGTGGCTTCCTCTGGTTTATCTCCTGGCCGCCTTCTTCGGTGCCGCTTTCGGCATACTGTTCCTGGTCGCGATAACGATGGTGCAGGAGAGCATCGACGACCGTGACCGGGGCAAGGCGTTCGCGGCCTTTCACGCCGTGTCGCGCATCTTCCTGGTCGTCGGCGCCGGCGTGTCCAGCGCGATAGCCACGCTGGTGGGGACGAAGACGATACACGTGTTAGGGCTCACCTACGTGGTGCACGGGGTGTCGATCGCCTTGCTCGTCTCGGGAGTCCTGATCGCGGCCGTGTCCGTCGTGCCGCTGGGAGAGAAGAAGGCGCGTTACCGGGAGTACTTCGCCAGGGAAAAGCGCGGCGCGGCCGAACAAGTCGACTGACCTGCGACCCCGCGGCGCAAAAGTCACCCCAAAATGAAATCAAGGGGCTTGCACCCCTTGATTTCCAGACCTCTTCGCCGCCTGCTCCCGAAACCTATAAGCGTGGTTATGGCTGGGTGGCAGTATAGGTGTGCGTCGCCGTCTGTGTGTCCGGCACCCGGTCCCAGGTTGCGATGAGGCGAACATTTATCATGTTAAGGAGAACTCCTCTCCCACTTCGCCGGGACAAGTGCACCGCGCACCCAGCCCGGTACGAATCTTCGATGATTATAACGGCCGTCTCCAGTGCCAGTATAAGCATTTGGGATGATGAGGAAACGAATGCCGTTCCTGCCGGAACGAAGCCCGGTAATAACGGAACGGCGCGGAGCACCTTATCTCAGAGCCCGAGCCTTTCTTTGACCAGGTGGAGCTGTGAGTCGCTCACCTTGAGCCGCGTCTCGGCATCGTCGGCCATCACCACACACGTGCCCTTGGTCTTGTCCCTGGTCACCTTTCGTACGCGGTCGACGTTCACGATGTACGATCGGTGCGTGCGGATGAAGCCGGCCTCCGGCAGCCTCTCCTCGAGCTGCCCCAGGCTGAAGTTGGTGAGGAAACGCCTGTCCCTGTTGTGAGCGTAGGAGTACTTGCCGGCGGCCTCGAAGTAGCAGATCTCCGCCAGCGGGATCAGCAAGGTCTCGTCGCCCCGCTGCACCGGCAGGCGCTGCAGCTTTGCCGGCCTGTCCGCCGGCGCACCATCACCGTGCGCGGTCCTCTCGAGGATCTTCAGAATGCGCGCCTCGAGCTCGAGGGTCTTGAACGGTTTGATGACGTAGTCGTCCGCTCCCTTCAGAGCCTTGACGACCACGGCCTCTTCGCCCACCGCTGAAAGAAACAGGATCGGGATGCGGCTGGTGGTGGGGCTGCCGCGGATCTCCATCATCACGTCGAGGCCGCTCTTGCGAGGCATCATCATGTCGAGGAGTATCAGGTCGGGAAGCTCCTCGGCGGCCTTCGAGACACCCTTGTCGGGATCGCTGCACAGGCTGACCGAAAACCCGTCGAGCACGAGCATCGCCTCGAGCATCTTGAGCATGTCCTTGTCATCGTCTATGACAAGGATTCTGGAACCCGTTTTTTCAGACAAGAAGACACCACCTCAGACCTCGCCTTATTATATCAAGCCGGCGGGGCCAGGTGTTGAACGAAGGCTCAGAGCCCGGCCCTGCGGCGGGCCCCGCGAAGCACTCATTGATGCTTGCGGCGATTTCGTCCTCCGTCCATGACCCGGGCACGCGCGAGCCTTCCGGGCTCGCCGGCACAGAGTGCGCCTCGACCCAGGCGACCGTCCTTACCTCGTCTGAGAACCCGCCGGCCGGGTCGCGGTCGATCCGGGATTCGATGAACGCTCTGGTCCTGGGGAACCAGTCGTTGAGAAGGCGGTCGAACCCGGCCAGCAACTCGGGGTCCGGCCCGCCCTGCGCGGCGGACTTCATGACCTCCAGCTCGAGCTCGACAAACCGTATGTATCTCTCCCGCGCCTGCGGGTCCGGCCATCCAGCGGACAAGTCATATCCTCCTGGGCAAGATTATCCCACCCGCGCCGCCCGGCCTCCAGGCTCGCTGCTCCGGCGGGATGCAGCGCCGCGCGCGACCGCTGTAGAATGGTGTGCGGTCGCGGAGGTGGTGGAGACAGGGGGGCGTGATGCCTGAGCGAGACGCTACAATCGTGGGTGCCGGGCTGTCAGGGCTCACCGCCGCGATCATCCTCGCAAGGGACGGCTTCGCCGTCACGGTCCTCGACAAAGAAAAGCGCCACGGCGGAAGACCGGAGTTCCGGCCCGACGGCGCCGCGAGCCCGTTCGATTTCGCCGCGCTCAAGGCCTATGCCGGCATCGACATCTCAGCGGCCTGCAGGCCCGTGGACATGCTTGTGTTCCAGGTCTTCGGCAAGCGGGTCGAGATACCGAGCAGCCCCGGGGCGGAGACCTATATGGTCGAGCGCGGGGCGAGGTCGAGGAGCATCGACAAGTCGAGGAACAATGCGATGCGTTTCGTCCCCGGCTACGGGCGGCTTTCATGATAATCGGGCGTGGTAGAATTGTTCGGGCAGTCACTCCAATGAGCGGAGGTACAGAGAATGGCTATTGATCCAGGCGTCAAGCCGCAAAAAGAGATCAACCACCTGAGGATGCAGGTGAAGCGGCTGCAGAAGGACAAGGACAAATCGTTCCCCGGTCTGGGGCAGGCCACTTACCAGGCTTTTGTGCAGGGACGCCTGAGCGACGCCGCGCTCCTCGAGGCCTGCGGTCAGATCCGCGCCCTTGAGGCTCAGATCGAGCAGACCCAAGCGGAGATAACACGTCTGCAGGCAGTGGTGCAGCAGATGAAAGCCGCGGGTGGGCCTCCCGCTCCCGGTGCCGCCACGTGCCCCTCCTGCGGGGTNCCTTCGACCCCGGGGCTGAGGTTCTGCNCGAACTGTGGAGCGCCCCAGCAAGCGGCGGCNCCGGCGCCGGCGGGCTTCGCCTGCCCGGCTTGCGGCAGCCCGCTCGCCCCCGGGACCCGGTTCTGCGGCGAATGCGGGAAGCCCA
>JGI24137J36423_1000324_pt1 | contig 12912 bp, 13 predicted proteins | sample BarGraNGADG00311_FD_36423 | JGI IMG/M metagenome (IMG submission 36423) | reverse complement strand
ATGGGGCGACACGGCATGGCTCGCCACGCGCGCGGAGCGGGACCCGCACCACGGCCCGATGAGCGCCTACGAGGTCCACCTCGGGTCGTGGCGGCCGGGGCTGGGCTACCGCGAGCTCGCCGAGCAGCTCACCGGCTACGTGCGGGACCTGGGCTTCACCCACGTCGAGCTGATGCCCGTCGCCGAGCACCCCTACGGCGGCTCGTGGGGCTACCAGATCAGCTCGTACTACGCGCCGACCTCCCGGTTCGGCAGCCCGGACGACTTCCGGTACCTCGTCGACACGCTGCACCAGGCCGGCATCGGCGTACTCCTGGACTGGGTCCCCGCGCACTTCCCCAAGGACGAATGGGCGCTCGGCCGCTTCGACGGCACCCCGCTGTACGAGCACCCGGACCCGCTGCGCGGCGAACAACCCGACTGGGGCACCTTCGTCTTCAACTTCGGCCGCCCCGAGGTGAAGAACTTCCTGGTCGCGAACGCGGTGTACTGGCTCGAGGAGTTCCACATCGACGGCCTGCGGGTGGACGCCGTGGCCTCGATGATCTACCTCGACTACTCGCGCACCCTCGGGCAGTGGCACCCCAACGAGCGCGGCGGACGGGAGAACCTCGAGGCGATCGCCTTCCTCCAGGAGGCCAACGCGACCGCCTACCGGCGGGCACCGGGCATCGTGATGATCGCGGAGGAGTCCACCGCGTTCCCGGGCGTGACCGCCACGACCGATGCCGGCGGCTTGGGGTTCGGCCTGAAGTGGAACATGGGCTGGATGAACGACACCTTGCGGTACGTCGAGCACACGCCCGTCCACCGTCGCTACCACCATGGCGAGCTCACGTTCTCGCTGATCTACGCGTTCTCCGAGCAGTACGTGCTCCCCCTCAGCCACGACGAGGTGGTGCACGGCAAGAGCTCGCTGATCCGCAAGATGCCGGGCGACGATTGGCAGCAGGCAGCCGGGCTGCGCGCCTTGCTCGCCTACCAGTGGTCGCACCCCGGGAAGCAACTGCTGTTCATGGGCGGCGAGTTCGGTCAGACCTCCGAGTGGTCGGAGTCCCGCGGGCTCGACTGGCACCTGTTGCAGTACCCGATCCACTCCGGCGTGACCACCCTGGTGCGCGACCTCAACCGGGTCTACCGCCAGCACCGTGCGCTGTGGGCGCTCGACAGCGATCCGGCCGGCTTCGAGTGGATCGAGTCGAACGACGCCGACAACAACGTGCTGGCCTACCTGCGGCGCGACGCCCTCAAGGACGACGTCGCCGTCGTCGTGAACTTCTCGGGGTTGCCGCACGAGGGCTACCGGCTCGGGCTGCCGTCCGGCGGCGACTGGGTCGAGCTGCTCAACACGGACGCCCACATCTACTTTGGCTCCGGCGTGGGGAACCTCGGCCGGGTGCACTCCGAGCCGGTGCCGTGGCACGGCCGCGCGCACTCCGCGGTGCTGCGCCTGCCGCCGCTCGGCGCCGTGTTCCTGGCGCCGGCGCGGAACTGAGCTCCGCCTGGCCCAGGCGCCGAGTGGCGCGCCTAGTAGAGCGCGCTGGCGAGCGCCCGACGAGCCGCGACGACGCGCGGGTCGGTGTCCCCGACCACCCGGAACAACTCGATCAAACGGACCCGGACCGACTCACGCTCCTCGCGCGCCGTGACTCGGACCAGGTCCACCAGTCCCCCGAACGCGACCTCGACCTTGCCCCCGGCCAGGTCCAGGTCCGCCACCAGGAGCTGCGCGGCAACGTCTCGGGGCGCCGCGGCGGCAGCCGCGCGTGCGACGGCCGGGTCGGCCCCGTGGATCCGCTGGAGCAGCGACACCTGTGCGAGCCCGGCGGACGCCATCTCGTCGCGCGGGTCCTCCTGGAGCGCCTGCGTGTACGCCGCCACGGCGCCGTCCAGGTCGTCGCGCTCGAGCGCCTCGAATGCCGCGAGGTGCAGCGGCGGGAGCGGCGGCTCCGCCGGCTCCGGGGCGACGTCGGCGACGTCCGCCTCGGCGACCGCAATGCGCCCGGTCACACCCTGCGAGGCGGCGAGCTCCAGCACCTGGTCGATGACCGGGCGGATCTGGTCCTCGGGGTGCGCCCCTTGGAACAGGGGAACCGGCTGGCCCTTGACCAGGGCAAGCACGCTCGGGACGGCTTGCACCTGGAACGCCGCCGCGATCTGCGGGTTCGCCTGAGCGTCGATCCGCGCGAGCAGCCAGCGGCCGGCGTCGTCCTTCGCCAGCTTCGCCAGCACCGGCGCCAGCTCGTCACACTCCGGCCAGCCATCGGCCCACAGCATCACGACGATCGGCACCGTCGCACTGCGCTCGATCAGCGCGGTGAAGGTCGCCTCCGCCACGTCCACGACCACGGCGCTCCCGTGGGTGGTGCTGATCGCACCGCCGGCTCCACCGGGCGGGGTGGCGGGCGGCCGACCGAGCGAGGACAGGTCGACGGCGCCGCGGACGTCGAGGGGCGGGCGGGCTGCGGTGGGTTGACTCATCGCGTCAGGGCTCCCGAGTTCACTTTCCGGTGATCGCGGTACGGACGTGCTCGGCCGCGAGCAACTGTATCTTCGCTGACGAACCCTTCGGCGGCACCGAGAAGACGACCACGTCGGACCAGACGAACGTCGCAGAGCTGCTCACCGTCGTCGTGCCGAGCAGGGCCGCGACATCGTTCTGGAACTCGACCTTGCCGCCGCTCAGCGTCAGCGACGTCGTCGTGGTCATCCCCGCGATCACGAGCGCGCCGCCGTCGAGCGTNGAGAACGAGTACAGCTCGCCCGCGCGCGGATGGTAGGTCTCGGCCACCTTCGCGGCACTACCGAGCCCTTGCACAAGGCCCTTCGTGGTCGCGGCGAGGGTCGCCGCGAGCTGCTTGCGGAAGACGTCGGGAGCGAAGCTCGCGGCGAAGGTCGAGGAGTCACCCTTCGCCAGGACATCGGCGTAGCGGGTCACGACGTCCTTCGGGCTGACCAGCAGACCCGTCGCGTTCGGTGCCAGCGGGACGGTGCCCGCGGCGGGGGTGGCCGTGGGCGGCATCCGAGTGTCCGGCAGCAGCCGGGCCCAGCCCCAGAGTCGGTACGGGCTCCGGGCGTCATCCTGGACCAGGGTGAGGATCCGCGGAGTCTGCAGGTTCTGAGGCTGCTCGGTCACGACGACGAGCGCACGCGGCCAGGTGTTCGTGTCCGGTGCGATCACCGTCTGCGTGCCGACCGGTAGCTCGGTTCGCAAGGACGGGTCGGCCGACTTGGCGCTCACCAGGTACTCCGCCGTCCTGCTGGCCAGGGCCGGCCCGGACAAGCGCGCCGCGAGCGGTGCGGGGTTGTTCTTCGCGTCACCGGCCTTCAGGGCGGCGCCCACGCTGCGCAGCACGGCGCTGATCTCCTGTACATCGAGTGCGGGCCGCGGGACTGCCGGCTCGGGATCCGGATGGGGAATCGGCAAGTCCGCGGCGCAGGACGTGAGCAGCAGGCCGAGGACGCCGATGAGAGCGGCAGCGGTCAGGCGACGACGGGTACTCATCGACCCTCCCCCTGATCCGCGGTGTCCTCGGTCGCGTTGTCCGTCCCGGAGGCGATCCCGGGGAAGCCCCACGCCCGACGCCACGCGTCGGCGCGGATCGAAGCGGCCGTGGACTGATGCTCGACGGGGGCGCCCGCCACGGGCGCCACCGGTGCAGGTGGCACCGGGAGCAGCTGCGAGTCGGGCGGTGGAGCGCCCAGCGCGCGGCAGCGGCAACTGGCGCGGGTGCCGGTGCGGCGGGCCGAGGCGCCGCGGGACCGGGGAAAGGCAGGCTCGACGGCTGCGAGCTCGGCGAGGTCGCGCGCCCGGGGGCGGGCACCGACGGCGTCGGCGTGGCCACCNGCGGGGACGGCGTCGGCGTGNCCACCCGCTGGGTNGCNGGGGACAGCAGCGCGAGCGCCGAGGTCACCATGCGGGCGCGCAGCCGCGCGAGCCGCCCGGGTGTCGCAACGACCGGGACGTCCTGGTGCGATCGCTCTCGTTCGCGCAGCTGACGCCGGGTCAAGGTGCCCTGCTCGGTGTGCGCGGGTGCCGCATCCGGGACGCCGCCGCTCGGCGTCGCCGCTCCGGCCGGCACGGGCACACCGGTACGCCACGCCTCGACGAGCTGAGGCGAGCGCGCCCGCAGAACCTGCAGAGAGAGCAGGCCGAGGCCCGCGACCAGCAGCGCCCCGCCGAGTGCGATCGCCGGCACCAACCACGGGGTGCCGACCGGGTGCGGCCAGGACAGCTCGAGCTCGGGCATGGTCGCCTCGTCACCAACGCTCGCCGCGAGCACACTCCACCGACCCGGACGGTTGCTCCAGGTCAGCGTCGCGGCGTTGTCGCCGCCCGCTTGGACCAGCCAATTGTCGGAGACCGCAGGGTCCGCCGTCGCGGCGCTCGTGCTCTGGCTCCTCGCCGTCGCGGTTGCCGAAGCGCTGGCGCCGGCCGTCGGGCTGGCACTCGCCCCGGCGCCGGCCGTCGGGCTGGCACTCGCCCCGGCCGCGACCGTGGGGCCCGCCTCCGTGGCGAGTCGCGTCCAGGAGGACAACCCGGTCACGCGGACGAACGAACTCCCGGCCGCCCAACCCGCGACATCGGTATCTCGGCCGATGGCGAGCACGACGCGGGATCCGGGCGCACTCGCACGGATCGTCACGTCGGGCGCGACCAGGTCGAGCACACCCGGTGCGGTGATGACGACGTTGCCGCCGCCCGTCGGCGTCACGACAGCGTGGACCGTCGACGACGCCTTCCAGAGGGTCGCGGAGGCGATCCCCAGAGCGACGACGAGAAGACCGAGCAGCGTGGTCGCCGCTGGCAGAAAGCGTCTCAACACAGAACATCCCTTCGGAACTGACGTTCCAGGATAGGCGAGGCTGGCGGTCCGGGCGCACCAAAGCACGGTTTGGCCGTCCTCTGGGGCGCGCTCGGTGCCCCAGGGCCGATACGCTAAATGAGCAGATGTGCCGCCTCGGTGACGGTGCCCGGTGTACTTCCCGGGCCGAGCGGCGGCCACGGTGCTCAGGAGGTTTGTGTGTCCGATCAGCGTTCGTCAATCCCTGTCGTCCTCCGCGGATACGACCGTGCCGAGGTGGATGCCCGCATGGCGTCGCTCGAGCGGGCCCTCGCTGCCGCCCGCGCCCAGGTCGAAGCGCAAGATGCGCGCACGATCCAGGCGGCCGGCGAGCTCTCCGAGGCTCATCGCCAGCTGCGCGAAGCGGAGCGCCCGACCTACTCCGGTCTCGGCTCCCGGATCGAGCAGCTGTTGCGCTCGGCCGAGGAGCAGTCCTCCGCCGTCGTCGCACAGGCCAATGCGCAGGCGGCCGACGCCCTTGCCCGCGCCAAGCTCTCCGCGGGCCAGTTGCGTGCGCGCGCCGAGAACGAAGTGGCAGAACTGCTCGCCACCGCGCACCGTGAGGCCGACGAGATCCGTTCGACCGCCGGGTCCGAGTCCGAGACTCAGCTCGTCAACGCCCAGCGCCGGGCCGAGGAACTGGTCGGCTCCGCGGAGCGCGAGGCCGCGCGGATCCACGGGCTGCTCAGCACCGAGGAGTCTGAGCGGCGCGCCGGCCTCGAGCGCGAGCTGGGCACGCTTCGTGCGACGACCGAACGCGAGACGACCGAGCTGCGCGTCTCGACGGACCGGCACGCGCACGAGCTTCGGGCGACCGCCGAGGCGGAGACCACGGGGAAGCGGGCCGAGGCCGAGGACTACGCCCGCGAGCTCCGCGCCACGGCCGACGCCGAGACGAACGCACTGCGCCAGCGCACCGAGGCGGATGTCGCCGAGTTGCGAGGCGCGGCCGAGGAGTACTCGGCGACGCTGCGCTCCGAGGCGGAGAAGCAGGCCGCCGAAGTCACCCGCCTGGCCGAGACCGAGTCGTCGCGCGCCCGCACCGCCGTGAACGAGTACGCCGACAAGTCGCGCTCGGACGCCGATCGCGAGACTACGGCCCTGCGCAAGCGGGTCGAGGCCGAGGTCGCTGCGCAGCGCACCGAGGCCGAGCAGTACTCGGCCCTCGTACGCACCACCGCCGACCGTGAGACCGGAGAGCTCAAGGCCAACCTCACGGATGAGCTCACCGCTGCACGCGCCGCGCACGAGGACCAGGTCGCGTCGCTGCGCACGGGAGCCGACCACTACGCCGCCGACCTGCGTTCCGCCGCCGAGCGAGAGACGACCGACCAGCGGGCGACGGCCGAGGCGGAGGTCGCGCACCTCCAGGCAACCGCCGAGCGAGAGACGACGGAGCTGCGCGACCTGGTCGAGCGCGAGGTGGCCGATCTGCGCGCCGCGGTCCAGCGCGAGGTGAAGGAGCTGCGCGAGGCGACCCGGGTCGACATCGGGCAGATCATCTCGGTGGCCCGCCGTGGCGCAACCGAGACGACGACGTCCGCCAAGGCGGAGTCCGACGACCTGCGCCAGAAGGCGCAGCGATTCGTCGCCGACGGCGAGGTCGACATCGCCTCGCGCCGTGAGGCGGCCGAGAAGGCCGACGCCGAGCGCCACGAGGCGGCTCGCGCCGAGACCGAGAAGCTCATCAAGGACGCCGAGGTGCACGCCGCGGCGGCCGAGGTGCGCGTCGCCAAGGCGCTCGAGAAGGCCGAGAAGGTCCGCCGTGAGGCGGATGCGTATGCCAAGGAACTTCTCTCCAACGCTCGCCGCAACGCTGACCGCGTGGTCTCCGAGGCGCGCGAGCACGCCGAGAAGACGCTCTCCGACGCGATGACCGAGGCCGAGCGCGAGCGGACGACGGCGCAGCGTCAGGTCGAAGACCTCAACCACCAGCGCGAGTCGATCACGAGCTACCTCGACGAGCTACGCAGCCTGCTCGGTCACGAGCCGGTGCCGACCACGGCCGCACTGGAGAAGGCGGCGAAGGCCGAGGCGGCGTTCGCGGTCACGGGTTCGGAACGTCCGGTCGAGCGCAAGCCGCGGACGGTGAAGTCCACGCCAGAGGTCAAGGATCAGCCCGCCAAGGGTGACGCCGCCGAGGCCGAGCCCAAGGCGCCCGCCGTGGAGAAGGACCCGATCGCGGAGGCCGCGGCTGTCGCACAGGTCGATGCCGACGCGACGATTCAGGAGATCGTGCACGAGGCCGCGACGGCAGCCTCCGGTAAGGGCCCCGCCGAGGCCGTCGCACCGGCCGACGCCGATCTGACGGATGGCATGGCGTCGAACCCGCGATGACGAAGACCCGTCCCTCGTCGGAGGGCGCGGACTGGCAGTCGCGACGCCGCGACGACGCGGACCGCAAGGCCGCGGCGCTTGACCTGCACCGGGCCGCGGAGTCGCGGCAGGCGCGCGAGATGATCCGCGAGTTCGTCGCGGCCGCGCGTGCCGCGGATCTTCCGACGGAACACCTCAAGGCCTGCGGCTACGACGGGAATGGGCGGTATCGCACGAACGTCGTCGGCTGGTACCTGCGGCGTGATCGCAGCATCGGCATCGGCGAGAACGGCGAGTTCTACCTGCTGACGGTCCAGTCGAGCTGGTGGGGCCGGATCGCCGGGGCCGAGGTCTCGCCGCACGACCCGCCTCTGATCCTCGGTGCGGGCGGACGTGACGGCGAGTCGATGCCGCTCCAGGACATCCTGCGCAAGCGGCTCGAGGCCGGAATCGACTGGTCGTAACCGCTGGTCGCGCCCTTCCGGTGCGGCTGACCGCTCGCGCCGAGCGCAGCTAGTCGCCGACCGCCGCACAACGCGCCATCAGGCGGTTCAGCCCCGACGCGACGGATGCCGCGTTCTCGATCGCGGTCAGGTGCCCCGCCTGCGGCACGACGACGAGCTCGACGTCGCCCAGCACGTCGGCCATCTGGCGCGCCGCGGCGAACGGCGCCGTGACGTCCTCCTCGCCCACCATGACCAGCGCGGGACCGGTGAAACCGCGCAGCATCTCGGTGCGATCAGGACGGGTCGCCATCGCGAGTTGGTTCCACGCGATCGCGGCCGGCTCCTGGTCCGCGATCCACTCGCCGAGGCGGCCCACCAACTCCGGACGCGTCACCTGGTTGGTCGCACCGAGCAGGGTCGTGCTCATCCCGGCCACCGCGTCCAGGCTGTGCTCGAGCATCACCGTCGAGACGATCTGCAGCCGACGGCTCACGACCTGCTCGTCGTCGGACGCGGAGCGCGTGTCGAGCAGCGCGAGGCCGGCGACCAGGTCCGGGTGCCGCTCCAGCAGGGCCAGTGCGACGTAGCCGCCCATCGAGAGCCCGGCGATGACCGCCCGGTTAACGCCGTGCGCGTGGAGCGTCGCGGCCACCGCGTCCGCGGCGGTCTCGAGCGCCGGCTCCGGTCCGCGACCGAGCGCAACGCCGCACTCCTCTGCCGTGGGCGAGGCACCGACACCAGGCAGGTCGGGCGCGAGCACCGGGCCGTCGCCGGCCAGCATCGGGGCGACGTCGTCCCACATCCGATGGTCGAGCGGGAAGCCGTGCAGCAGGACCAGAGGCAGCGATGCGGACGCGCCGCCTCGATACACATGAAGCGCGAGCCCCGCAGCACCGGTCATGACACGTCCTCCATGGTGAGGTCCGTCCCCAGCATGCCATCCCACGCCACCGGAAGCGGGGCGGAGCCTGGCGCCACCACCGCGACGATCTCGTTCAGTACGCGTTGGACGGCGGCCTCGCCCACCCAGAGGTGCTTCGCTCCATCGACGCCGATCACCTCGGCCTGGCGAACCGCGGCGAACCGCTCACGGGCCTCGGCCGGGCGCAGGTAGTCGTCGAGCTCGGGGACCAGGACCTTGAGCGGCTTGCCGAACGAGTCCCACTCGGCCAGGTCAGCCACGGTCGCCCGGTGCAGCGGCGGCGAGAGCAGGATCGCGCCCTCGATCGACGGATCGGCGCCGTGCATGAGCGCGAGCTCGGTGCCGAACGACCAACCGACGAGCCACCGGTGCGGCAGGTCGTGGAACTCGGCGTACTCGATCGCGGCCGCGACGTCGTTCTGCTCACCGACGCCGCCCTCGAACACCCCGCCGCTCGTGCCACGAGGCGACGCCGTGCCGCGGGTGTTGAACCGGAGCACCGCGACAGTCCGCGAGGGCGGGCAGCCGCCAGGCGGCCTTGCGGAAGACGTGCGAGTCCATGTAGCCGCCGTGCGTCGGCAGCGGGTGCAGGGTGATCAGCGTCGCCGCCGGCGGGCGATACGCGGGTACGGCGAGCTCGCCGACCAGCGTGAGTCCGTCCGCGGTGTGCAGCTCGATGTTCTCGCGCCGCGCGGGCAGCACGGTCAGGGCTCGGATCTCGATGCTCATCGCGAGGAGCCTAGTCGGGCCGGCTAGCGGCGTCGGCCGCGCGCCTGCCAGCACCCGGTATGCCAGTGCCGACGGTCGGCGAGTGCGGCGTCGGGCCCGAACAGGCCGTCCTCGGCCCACGCGACCACGTGCTGCACCCCGGCCGGGATCTCCTGCAGGCATCCCGGGCAGCGGTAGGCCTTCTCCGAGCCGGTGACGGTCCGGACGTGCCAACTGCCATCCCCGGCCGTTTCGACCCGCTCCGCGGCCCCCCGGGCGCGGTCAAGGTCGAGCGACGGGTGCTCCTCGCCCCAGGGGCGGCGTCGCGAACGGCGCGAGCTCGGCATCGGACAAGTGTGCTCTACGCGAGGTCCGGGGCCGCCTCGACCGGCGGGATGGTCCCGGTCCGCACCAGCTCGCGGTACCAGTACGCCGAGTCCTTCCAGCTCCGCTCGAGCGTGTCGTAGTCGACCCGGACGACGCCGAAGCGACGGTCGAATCCGAAGGCCCATTCGAAGTTGTCCATCAGCGACCAGACGAAGTACCCGCGCAGGTCGACGCCGGCCTCCATCGCGTCGTGGACGGCGCTGATGTGGCCGTGCAGGTAGGACACGCGCGCCTCGTCGTGGACGCGACCCGCTTCGGTGACCTCGTCGTGGAACGCCGCGCCGTTCTCGGTGATCATCAGCGGCAGGTCCGGGTAGGTGGCGTGCAGGTCGACCAGCAGCTTGGTGAACGCCTCCGGTGCGATGTTCCAGCCCATCGCGGTGTACGGGCCCTCCTGCTGGATGAACTCGACGTCGTCGGCGCCGATCCACGCGCTCCAGGCCGAGGCACCGTGGCCGTCCGCCCGGACGATCGGACCGCGGCCGACGTGCTTGCGCACGGTTGCGGTCGAGTAGTAGTTCACGCCGAGCACGTCGATCGGGACGTTGATCGTCTCGAGGTCGCCATCGCGCACGAAGGACCAGTCCGTCACCTTGGCGGTGTCGTCCAGCAGGTCCTGCGGGTAGTGCCCCTCCAGCATCGGGTTGAGGAACGCTCGGTTGGAGAGCGCCTCGATCTGGCGGACCGCGTCGAGGTCCGCCGGCGACGACGGGTCGGCCGGCCGGACCGCGTGCAGGTTGAGGGTGACGGAGAGCTGGGAACGGTCGCCGACGACGTCGCGGACCGCTCGGCCGCCTAGGCCGTGAGCGAGGTTGAGGTGGTGCACCGCCGCGAGCGCGTCCGCACCGCTGGTGCGTCCGGGGGCATGAACGCCCGAGCCGTAGCCCAGGTAGGCCGAGCACCACGGCTCGTTCAGCGTGGTCCAGATGCTCACCCGGTCACCGAGCTGCGCGGCCACGTGTGCCGCGTACTCCTCGAACCGGTAGGCCGTGTCGCGGTTCGGCCAGCCGCCGGCGTCCTCGAGCGGCTGCGGGAGGTCCCAGTGGTACAGCGTCGCGACCGGGGCGATGCCGGCCCCGAGCAGGCCGTCGACGAGGCGCGAGTAGAAGTCAACGCCCTCGGGGTTGAAGGCCCCCGAGCCGACCGGCTGAATCCGCGGCCAGGCGATCGAGAAGCGGTAGGCCCCGAGGCCAAGCTCCTTCATCAGCTCGATGTCCTCTTGCCACCGGTGGTAGTGGTCGACCGCGATGTCGCCGTGGTCACCGCCCAGCACCCGGCCCGGGGTGTGGCTGAAGGTGTCCCAGATGGATGGGCCGCGACCGTCCTCCGTCACGGCACCTTCGATCTGGTACGACGCAGTGGCGGCGCCCCACAGGAAGTCCTGGGGGAACGCGCGGATCGGGCCTTCGCCTGGGTTGGTCATCCTCATCCTTGAGTTCGGTCGGAACGTCGGCCGGCCGGAACGCCGGCGGCCGGGGCCGAGGTGTGCCGGCGGACGCCGGGGATTGATCGAGTGAGGCCGTCACGCGCGAGCCCCCCGATCGAAACGATACGATACCGCACGCCGACGGCGCGAGCGCAGCCCGGCCGCGCGCTCAGAACAGCCTCGATCCGACGTCGTCGACTCCGCGCATCGCGTCGTAGTCGAGCACCAGGCAGCGGATCCCCCGGTCCTCCGCCAGCACGCGCGCCTGCGGCCTGATCTCCTGCGCGGCGAACACGCCGCGCACCGGAGCGAGCAGCGGATCGCGGTTCAGGAGGTCCAGGTATCGGGTGAGCTGCTCGACGCCGTCGATGTCGCCGCGCCGCTTGATCTCGACCGCGACGCTGCACCCGGCGGCGTCCCGCGCGAGGAGGTCGATCGGGCCGATCGCCGTGGCGAACTCCCGGCGGACCAGGCTGTGCCCCGCGCCGAGCAGCGCGATCTGCTCCGCGAGCAGGGCCTGCAGGTGCGCCTCGACGCCGTCCTTCACCAGACCGGGGTCGACGCCCAGTTCGTGGGCGGAGTCGTGCAGGACCTCGTGGATCTCGACCTGGAGCCGGTCGTCGGTCTTCGCGTGCTGGACCAGCCAGAGCTCTCGCACCCCGCGAGCCGCGGCCTCCTCGTCGGGCGCCAGAACGGAGAGCGTGCACGGCGGGCTCATCCAGTTCAACGGCTTGTACGAGCCGCCATCGGCGTGCAGGAGCACGCTGCCGTCCGCCTTGACCAGCAGCAGCCGCGTCGCGAGCGGCAGGTGTGCGGCGAGCCGACCGGTGTAGTCGGCCGAACAGGTCGCGATGACGAGGCGCACGAGTGGTGAGCCTACGTGCTCGCGGCCGGGCCCGGCGACCTCGCCGGTTGGGTCAGGTGCCCTCCCGTCTGACAAAGTGGAGCGCTGTGACACGGACTCGCCGGCGGAGCGTGCCAGATCGCTCCACTCGGTTCAGACGGAGTGGCGATACGTGCTGGCGGGTCCCGCCTCGATCCACGAGGTCAGGCCCGCCGATGCCGCGCGTGACACGGTGAGGTTGAACTCGATCCCCTGACATCGGCACCGCAGCCGCACCAGCTCGCCGTCCGAGCCGGTCATCAGGCCGCGCCGGTCGCGCTCCAGGAGTTCGAGGTCCGAGCGCTTCCAGGTGTGCACCGGGCGCGGCGAGAGCGACAGGTCGCGGTACCAGACCAGGCGCCCGACGCCGTACTGCGCCACCCCCGCGGTCCACGCCGCCGGCGCCTGCCCGTCCCGCTGCACGCGGCAGGCGAACGAACCCACCCGTCGGTCGAGCGCGCGTTGGCGGCTGGCATACGGCACGAGCAGGCACCCGAGGCCGAGCAGCAGAACCCAGAGACGAGGAAGATTCCGTGAGGCACTCGCCCGCCCGACTAGTGCACGCCGGAGCGGGGCGAGCCGGTACCCCGCGCGTTGGCGATGGGCGACTCGTCGGCCACGATCGCGACCTTGTCCTCGTCCACCGAGATGAACCCGCCGATCACGTCGAAGTTCACCGCAGCGCCCGCGACCGGCACGATCTTGATGGTGCCCTCGCGCAGAATCGCCATCAGCGGCGAGTGCCCGGGAAGGATCCCGATGCCGCCATCCGCGGCGGGCGCGGACACGGACTCGGCGGCACCGCGCCAAATCGTCCGATCCGCCCCGACAAGGTCTACCTCGAGCTCTGCCACGGCTCAGCCGATCTCCCTCTGGATCCGAGCCCAGTTCCGCTCGAGGTCCTCGAGACCACCGATGTTGAAGAACGCCTGCTCGGCGATCTGGTCGAACTCGCCGTCGCAGATCTTCGAGAACGCCTC
>JGI24137J36423_1000323_pt1 | contig 12918 bp, 11 predicted proteins | sample BarGraNGADG00311_FD_36423 | JGI IMG/M metagenome (IMG submission 36423) | reverse complement strand
TTCGGCTTGGGCTTGGCCTGGACATCCTTTCCCGCGGCCGCTGCCCGTGCCTTCTGCTTCTTCGTCGCCACGTCAACCCCCTCCTCACAGGACAAGAAGACCAATGCTAACGATCGCCCGGCCCGGAAGACCAGATCGCCGCGACCAGCGGCGATCTGGGATCTGCGAGGAACTTGCTACCGTTCGAGCCCCGATGCCGGGAACCATCTCAACCTCGGCCCTCATGACCGCATGGGCGATTGCCGCAGCGGTGGCGATCACCGTCTTTCTGCACGCAACCAGGCGAGGCAACCGCCACGCCACCGCCTGGGGAGTCGGCGCCTTCCTCTTCATGATCCCCGTGCTACCGATCTACATCCTCCGCTGCATCCTCCGGCCTGGAAATCCAAGACGGTGGTGAGGCATTGAGAACACTTGGCCTCCAACGCTGCTGCCACCTCTTGGCGATTTGTATGCGCCAACACTCACCGAAGCTTTCTGCCGCGGGCGGGGCCGGAGAGTAACGCCTTCACCGAAGTGCGGATACCAAACGCCTCGCCCTCGCCGAGCAGGATGCGCGTCGAGTACGAGCGCAACTACTACGAGAGCAAGCGACCCTGCGGGCCGTTCGGGCCCGTCCAGCCAGCGCTAGAGTGGAGCGCGCTAACCGGGCTCGAAGGAAAGGTGTCAGCCAGATAGCCGAGCCCCTAGGAAAGCCAGGGTGCTTCAGTCACGCCCCGTGGGTGGAGTGGGCGAGCATGCCATCGCCCGGCGGCAAATCATCTGGGGCTTCTGGTAGGCGAGGTGGCTCAACTGTTTCGGCGCCTGACGTCGCTCGCGAGTTGGTAGACGCCATGGCCTACCCTTCGGAAGCGCGGATGCTCACCCGTCACGTCTGCCGAGAGCGCTGCCTTCACAGATTTCCAGAGCAGTGGCTTACCGACGAGCTCGCAAGCGGCGGCGTGGATCTCGCGCGCCCGCATCGGCTTTCCAGCTAGTTCGAGCACCAGTGTTACGGTCTCGAGCACCGGGCTCACCTTGACCGGAGCAGGCCGAGGCTCACAAGGATCGGACGCGGCTTTGCGGAGCAACTCGTCGTGGAGCGCGCCTAGACGGGCAAGCTCAACNNCGGCTTGAGGGTTCGAACGTGCCCCGTTTAGTTCCATCTCGCTTCCTCGGCCGGCGACTCCTTCCGGCCGCGCGCGACCGGCTTACCGAGCCGCTGGCTGCAAGCCGCTCTCCAGGGCCGTGCTAAGCACTGTCCCCTCCGGCGCCGCACAGCCAGCGGTGCCCTGAGAACGCGAGAAGCGCCTGTTCGAAAGTCCGCCCTCCAGGTGGAGGCCATGACGGCTTTCGACGGTTCGCATCTCGGAGCGAATCACCGCGCCTTCTGCGTGTGAAAGACGCCGGTGACTGCGGCGCCAACGACTCTTTTGCTACACAGTCGGCGGGAGTTGAGCGATCGATAGGGGGCGAGGACCGGCTGAGAGAGCACGCGCGCGTTTGGATCGTGGCTACGGTGGTGCTCGGTGTGGTGCTCGCGGGGCTGGTCGGGACGGCACTTCTCGCCTGGCCGAGCGCGCATCTTCGCGCCGCCGATGATGCGCTGGCCCGGGTCGATCTGCCCGGCTTTGCCGGAAGGGTCACGGCCGTCGATGTTCGCTCGGCGGATGGGACGCGGGTACCGGTGCGGCTGTCGCAGGGAAGGCTGTGGCCGCTCGGCAAGCTCACCGCCGGTGAGCGGTTGACGGCGGCCGTCACGGTTCGCCGACCGGGCTGGGCGGGCTGGCTGGTCGGACACAGCAGGCAACACACCTTCACTATCGAGACGCCAAGCGCGCATCTACTGGGCCGATGGCTGCAGGTGAAGGCCGGTGCGCCGATCACCGTCGCCTTCGACAGGCCGGTTAGCCGCGTCTCGCTCGGGGGCGCGCCTCCGCGGCGGTTGGCCAGTCCGCGAGCGGTCGTGCCGCTCGGCCTCGTCGCACGTGGCTCACACGGCGCCGGTGGAATGGAAGTCGCAGCCGTCGCTCGCTCCTGGGAGCGCCTACCTGCACCGGTGTGGGTGAGTTGGTTTCCGGAGCGGCCCTACTTACAGCTACTGGCTGAGCCTAAACCGGGCACGACGCTCGCGCCGGGAGGGCAGCTCACGCTCGCCTTTTCCAGCTCGGTCAGCGAAGTGCTCGGCAATCGCCGTCCACGGCTCTCGCCGGCGATGCCGGGCCGCTGGCGCCTGCTCGACGCGCACACGCTCGCCTTCAGGCCGAGCGGGCTCGGCTTTGGCCTTGGAGAGAAGGTACGTATCGTGTTGCCTCGGGCCGTCCACCTCGCAAGCCGCGCCGGTGCGGCGCTGACCCGCACGTTCGACTGGCAGGTCGCGAACGGCTCGACTCTGCGGCTGCAGCAACTGCTCGCGCAGCTCGGCTATCTACCGCTGCTCTGGAATCCGACCACCGCCGTCGTGGCAGCCTCGCCGGAGGCGCAGCTTGCGGCCGCCCTCTCGCCACCGCGGGGACAGTTCGTTTGGCGCTATACGAATACGCCCGCGGAGTTGCGTGCGATCTGGCGCGCGGGCCAGGCGAACCAGATCACGCGTGGCGCGGTGATGATGTTCCAGGACACGCACCATCTTGCCGTCGACGCGCTGGTAGGACCGAGGGTCTGGCGAGCGCTGATCGCCGATGCGATAGCCCACAAGCGCCGCACCGCCGGCTACAGCTACGTCTATGTGCACCGCAGCGTGCCCCAGTCGCTCAACCTCTGGCACAACGGGAAATTGATTCTCAGCTCGCCGGGGAATACCGGCGTGCCCGCCGCGCCGACGCAGCTCGGTACCTTCCCGGTGTTCGAGCACATCCCGGTCGGCACGATGAGCGGCACAAACCCGGACGGCTCGCACTACAACGATCCTGGCATCCGCTACATCAGCTACTTCAACCACGGCGAGGCGATCCACGCCTTCAACCGTTCGTCCTTCGGCACCCCGCAGAGCCTCGGCTGTGTTGAGCTGCCACTCGCCGCGGCGACCAAGGTCTGGCCCTACACGCCTCTCGGCACTCTCGTCACGATCGAGAACTGAGGGATTACAGCAAGCCCTCGCTGTCACCGCCGCTCGCGTGGCGATGAGTTTCGCGGACACCAACTCCGAGCACATTCTCTAATAGATGAACACTCATACTCATGGAGCCTCGGAGCCGGCGGTTGCGGCGGACACTCTGACCTTCGGCGAGGTGCATCTCGACGTCACCGACGTGAAGCGCGCGTTCGACTTCTGGCACGACATCGTCGGGTTGAACGTGGTCGATCGTTGTGATGAGGAGTGTCGCCTCGGCGCCGCCGGGCGGGTCCTCGTGGTGCTGCACGCCGGAGCCGAGCGAGGCGTTCAACGCGGCCACAGCGGCCTCTACCACGTGGCGATTCACCTTCCCGACGAGACGGAGTTCGCCCGCGCGCTCTGGCGGCTGATCGTCTCCGGGTACCCGCAAGCGCCGACCGATCACACGATGTCGAAGTCCACCTACCTGAACGACCCCGACGGCCTCGGGCTCGAGTTGGCGCTGGAGACACCGGAGCGACTGGGCTCGTGGTCGAAAGAGAATGGCGAGCCTCGCCTGATCGACGCCGAGGGACGTGCCCACGGCATCTCCGAGCCGCTTGACGTGAACGAGGTTCTGTCACACCTCCCCGACCGGGCCTTCGATCAACCGCTGCTGCCGTCAGACACCAAAATCGGGCATCTCCATCTCCACGTCTCCGATCTCGGCGCGGCATTTCACTTCTATCGCGATCTGATCGGCTTCCGGGAGCACATGTACGTTCCCGCGCTAGGGTTCGCCGACCTCAGTGCAGGTGGCCGCTACCCGCACCGGCTGGCGCTCAATACCTGGCAGGGCCAGAACGCCGCTCAACCTCCACCGGGCAGCGCGGGACTGCAACGCTTCACCGTCGTCCTGCCCACCGAGGAAGCCTTGAGAGAGGTGCTCGGTCGCCTTCGCGAGGCCGGGCACGAGCCGGAGCCGGTGGAAAGCGGCGAGCTCGTTCATGACCCGGCCGGGAACACGGTCTGCCTGACGGTCGAGTCGTCCTAGAACGGCGGGCTGCTTTCTGGGGCGGCCGCCCCGCTTGGTCACGAAATGCTCAGGGTCTCTTCTCGGCAGAGGCGATCAGTTTCGCCCGCCCTATTGCGTGATTCGCGCGCAGCCATCACTATTAGCGAAATGTTCGCACGCGCAAAGTTGGTCGTCTCAGCCCTCGCAATCGCAGGATCGCTCGCTCTGCTGTCCGCCGGGGGCGTCTCCGCGGGCGCCGAGGCGCAGCTCGCGGGCCTACCGCACGAAGGCGCGTCGCTTCCGGCTTCGGGTTAGGGCCTCGGGCAAGATCCGCGCCCATCTGAGTAAGAAGAGCTTCACCGCCGCCGAGGCTCGCAAGGTTAAGCTCGCCTACAGCTTCGCTCCAGCGAGCAAGCGCTTTTCCTACTAGCTCTCGAGACTGACGGGAACTAAGTGGCTGAAGCTACGAGTGGTCGCGCGCAAGGGTCGCTTCAGCGGCTCTCACACCAAGACCGTGAAATCCGTCTTCGGCTCGAAGCCTCTAACAGCGGCGCGCTATCGCCTCGAGCTCAGCGCCGACGCGAATCATGTGCGACTCGCGTTCAAGGTCGTGCCGAGCGCTCCTCGGCCCAGCCAGCCGGCGAAAACCGTGAAGCTCATTTTTATTCACCATTCCACCGGCACAGCCTGGCTGGCCGACGAAAACGGCGGCCTGGGTGTTGCCCTCAAGAAAAACAACTACTTCGTCAGCGATACCAACTATGGTTGGGGGCCGGACGTGATCGGCGACCGGACGGATACTGGCAACTGGTGGGACTGGTTCCGCGGCNCGAAGAGCGGTACATATACGCATGCCTTGTATAACGAGTTCGGCCAGCANTCGGGTTACACACGCCTTACTTCAGATCCCGATTCAAGTCGCGAAAACGAGATCATCATGTTCAAGTCGTGTTTCCCGAACTCGGCGATCGACGGCAATCCGACCGACTCGGCCAAAACGGTTAACAACCCGCTGCGCGGTGGCGGGCCCATGACCGTCGCCAACGTCAAGGGGATATACAACGATATCTTGACCTATTTCGCCGCGCATCAGGACAAGATGTTCGTTCTCATCGTTCCGCCGCCGCTCGCCGAAAACGCNACCAACGCCTCTCAAGCGGCGAATGCTCGTGCGGTTGCAAACTGGCTTGTAAACAAGTGGCTTGCGGGTTATTCGCACAAGAATGTCGCCGTATTCGATTTCTACAACGTATTAACGAGTAACGGTGGAAGTGCAAACGCGAGTGATCTCGGTAAGTCGAGCGGAAACCACCATCGCTGGTGGAACGGACGCGTTCAGCATAGTACGGCCGGCTCGAGTAACTACCTCGCCTATCCGACGGGAGATAGTCACCCCTCGCAAGCGGGGAATCGCAAGGCGACCGGCGAGTTCGTGCCTCTGCTCAACTACTACTACCATCGCTGGGCCGACGGCAAGTAGCGCTTTAGTGCGCTAGCACGCTGGAGCGCTGAAGTAGAGTGGGGCGGAAGCAAGCAACCTAGACCGCCGCGCTCACGGCTGTTTTTTCCCGGCGAATGACAGATACGCTCACCCGACTGAAAACGATCTACGAACGTGCGTATCCGCATCTTCCGATCGCGCTTCAAAACGCGGCGCTCAGCACGGTCGGGTGGCACAACGGCATCACCTGTCGCGGCCGTGGATTCGCTCGGCTGCTCGACGAGTACGAGGCCAGGACGTTCGCCGATCCCGGCGATATTCAGGAGCTTCGGAACGCGAGGCTAAGCGCTTTTCTCCTGCACGCGTACGAGACCGTCCCGTATTACCGCGATCTGTTCGACGACCTCGCCTTGCACCCTAGTGACATAACCACGCTGGACGATCTTGCAGAGCTACCGATCTTGAGCAAGGCGACGGTACGGGAGCGGCAGCGCTCGTTCGTCTCAACGAGCATCCCGTCGCGTCGCAGGAAGCTCATCACGACGGGAGGAACGACCGGCTCCGCGTTCATATTGGCCACCACAATCGAGGCGGTGCAGGAGCAGTGGGCTGTTGCCTGGCGGTATTTTCGTTGGCACGGAATCGGGCCCAAGACCTGGGCCGCGTTGTTTGGAAATCCGGTCGCAGTTCCGATACGTCAGAAGGAACCGCCGTTCTGGCGATACGACCTGGCCGGTCGTCAAATCGTCTTCAGCAGCGTTCACACGTCCACGGACAATCTCCGTTATTACGTATCCGAGCTTCGTAAGAGAAAACCGCCGTGGATTCATGGGCTCGCTTCGCAGATCACGCTGCTGGCTTCGCACCTGATCGATACCAAAACTGATCTAGGCTACGAAACGCGCTGGATAACCACGTCGAGCGAGAATTTTCTACCTCAACACAAAGACCTGATCGAGAAGGTCTTCGGCGTACGACCAAGAGAGCACTACGCGATGGTAGAAGCGATGGCCAACATCTCCGAGTGCGAACTCGGGAAGCTACATGTCGATGAAGAATTCGGCGCCGTGGAGTTCGTACCAGTTAATGGATCGAAATACAAAGTGGTGGGTACTAACTTAACGAATCCGGTCACACCTCTCATACGCTACGACTGCCACGATCAGGTGACGATAACACCGGGCGATACGTGCTCTTGCGGACGTCCGGGGCGCGTGATCTCGAGCATTGACGGACGGCAGGAAGACTACGTCGTTCTCAAGGACGGAACGCGTCTTGGAAGATTGGAACATTTATTTTATAGCTTTACTACCGTATCCGAAGTACAGATAAGGCAATCGACAATCGGAGAGATTCAGGTACTGGTGAGACGGCTTACGAGTTTCACGAAGGACGACGACCGGCGTCTACGTCAGGAGATCTCGAAGTGGATTCGTGATGGATCACGGGTTACGGTCGAGTACGTGGATGAGATCGAGCGTACTCCCGGAGGCAAGCTTCGATTCGTGGTTTCATCGCTTGATCCCGAAGAGGCGGCGGGTTACGAAGCGATGCCTCAGGTGGCGCTCGACGAGCTCACTCAGCGAAGTTGAATCGCGCCGGGCAGAGCATCCACAGCGCCGTAACGCTCGGTCGAGCGCGCCGCGGTGGCCATCGCGAGCGGTAAGGCTTCTGCCGCGGCAGCGGGGTCGAAGCCGGAGGTGGTCAGTGCAGCTACGAGAACACCAAGAAACGCGTCGCCGGCGCCGGTGGTATCCACGACATCGGCGGCCACTCCATTCGCGTTAGCCCGGGTCTCGCCGCGCACCAGCGCCCCCTCGGCGCCGAGCGTAACGACAACGACGCGAGCGCCGAGTTGAGCGCAAAGCGCCTCGGCTCCGCGCGCGGGGTCGCTCTCAGCGCTCAGTAGTTGCGCCTCCTCGCGATTGACCTTGACGAGGAAGGCCCCGGCACAGAGCGAAAGCACCGAATCTATCGCCTGAGCAGGGCTATCCCAACGACCAAGGCGGAGATTGACATCGACGAACAGAGGCTTGCGCGATTCGAGCGCCAGCTCACGAGCTCGCAGTGTGAGCGCTCGCTCGCTCGCGCCTAAGAGGGTATTGGAGCCAAGCTCGACGGCGGCAGAGGCAGCCACGGCCGCCTCTAGCTCCGACTCCAGCGCCACCAGCGCCGGCTCGATCCCTTGGCCATAGATGAGGAAATCGGGCACGCCCAGCGGGTCGATCACGTCGAAGGCGACTCCCGTCTGTACGCCGGGCAAGCGCTTCCACCAGCGCAGGTCGATTCGCTCCGCCCGCAAGCGGTCCTCGAGCCAGCGGCCCCAATGATCGTCGCCGACACCGCCCGCAAGAGCGACCTGCGCGCCGCAGCGTGCCGAGACAATCGCAGCGTTGGTAGGCGCGCCGCCGCAGTGAGGGACGAAGGAATCTGCCTCTGACCAGCTCTCGAGCGGGCGCTCGCAGATCAGGTCGACGAGCGTCTCACCGAGAAAGAGAACGGGTCCGGACACAAGCACAACGTTAAGGACCAGTCATGACGACGGCTCGTTCGTTTCTTTGAAAAACGCGATATGCAGGCAAAAAGAGATCGCGTCCGTCTTGGGGGTTGAACAGTCGCGAGGAATCCTTACATTGAGAGAAAAGTAAGGAATTGCAGTGGATGTCGTGTCGCACATAACGAGCAAGGGCCAGGTGACCGTGCCCAAGGCGGTCCGCGACGCCTTGAAGCTGAAGGAGGGCGACCGGGTCGTGTTCCGGGTGGCCGGTGAGCGTGCCGAGCTGGCGCGCACGGCAGACCTGCTCGAACTGGCCGGTGCGGTGTCGGTCACGGCGGCGCCGGCCGAGCTCTCGGCCGGCTGGGATGAGGTGCGGCGGCAGCTTCGCCGGACGCGAGCAAGACAAAAGAAGTGAAGGCCGTCCTCGACACCAATGTGCTCGTGCGGCACCTGACGGCCGATCCGCCCGAGCAAGCGGCGCGGGCGACCTCATTCCTCGCCGGCGCCGAGGAGCTGATCCTGCCCGACATCGTCGTAGCCGAGCTCGTATACGCGCTCGAGACGGTCTACCGCGTCGAGCGCAGGCAGGTCGCCGAGCTGGTGCGGGCGGCGATCGCGTTTCCGGCCATCGTCGTTCTCGACGAGGTACTTCTGCTGCGCGCGCTCGAGCTTTACGAGCGAGAGAGCCTCGATTTCGTCACCGCCTATCTCGCCGCCGGCGCCGAGCGAAGCGGAGTCGGAGCGGTCGCCTCCTTCTACCGCTCGCTCGATCGAGTCGAGTCTGTGGAGCGAGTCGAGCCGGACTGATCTGGGATCGGTGCAGGCATCAAGTTACTCGCCCTCCGCCGGGCCACCCGCCCGCGGGGTCATCCCAGACTACCGTCCCCAAGAAGCGAAAGGCGCACATCGGTGCGCCGATTCTGTGACGGATATAAATCGCCGCGCACGGTCTGGCGAGACGCAACCTTCCGTCCGGCGACCTCAGTCCACGAGGTAGGCGTGGTCGCAGTGGTCGTCGCCCTGCATCAGCGTCTTCGTGCGCTGGAAGCGGATAGGCGGGTCGAAGGCCTCGGCGACGTAGAGATCGGTTGCGCAGACCAGGTGAAGGAGCCAGTCCGCCGCGTTACCGCCCAGGCGACCGGCTAGCTCGTGATGTGGGCAGCGCGTAACGCAGAACTGGATCCCGTTGTCGAGGCGCTGGGAGCTGAGCTCGAAGCCGAGCTCGGGCAGCGGTTCCCAGAGCAGACGCAAGAGATCGTCGAGCGAGCTGCCTCCCGTGCGCACCAGCCCGGCCCAGTGGGCGCGGGTCTCGTTGGCACAGAGCCTCTCGAGCAAGGCGAGAACCGGTTCCCGCCCGAAACGCTTGGCGGCGGCGTCGAGCGCGGCGATCTTCCCTTCGCCCGGGTCGGCCGCGAGCCAGGCCGGAGCAAGCGAGTCGAACAGTTCGCGCTCAGCGGCATCGAAGCCGTGCGCCTCGGCCTTTTCGGGCTGGAACCAGAAGTCGAGCCAGTCGAGTAGCTGCTTCCACCTCTCGGCGCAGGACTGCGGTTGCTCGCCGATCGAGTCGAGGCTGGTCACCTGAGATTCCTTTCCGGTTGGGACGCCGAGAGCCGGCCCGAGTCTCGTGCTCGCAGCCGGCTCTCCATTCTGCCGTTAGCTCCGACGGAGCGCGTATTCAGCGGCCGAGGATGCCGTCGATCTCGGCGATCTGCTCGGGAGTCAACGGGCCGTGTTGCATGGCGCCGGCGTTCTCTTCGGCCTGCGCCGCCGTCTTGATGCCGGGGATTGGGACGGTCTTTTCGCTGCGGCCCCAGATCCAGGCGATCGCGCCCTGGACGAGCGTGCGTCCGTTCGAGCTCAGGATCTCACGCACCGATTCGAGCTTGGCCAGCCACTCCGCCCGCGGAGCCCCGTTCTCGTCGAAGACCGCCACCCATTCGATTCCCGAGGCGCGGAAGTCGTCGGGCGAGACGCGCGTGTCCTTCGTGTACTTGCCGCTCAAAAAGCCCATCGCCAGAGGGTTCCGGTTGATGCTGGCGAGGTCCTCGCGCTCGCATAGTGCGAGCAGCTCGGAATTGTCCTCGAACACGTTCAGATTGTGCTGGATGGCGGTGTAGCCGGGCCTGGCCAGCCAGCGCTCGCCTCGCTCGAGGCTGTCCGTGCTCCAGCAGTAGGCGCGAATCAAGCCCTCGCTCACGAGCTCGTCCAGGACTTCTGCCACCGCATCGGCCGCGGTCAGCTCCAGATCGCCGATATGGAGCTGGTAGAGGTCTATGCGGTCGGTTCCAAGTCGGCGCAGCGAGGCCTCGCAGGCGCTTCGGACGTATTCCGGCGAGGCATTCGCACCGTGAGAGCGGCGGCTGCCGTCGTCGTCGAACGTCCAGCCGAACTTGGTCGCGATCGCAACCCGGTCTCGATCCTTGCCGAGCGCCCGGCCGAGGACGCGTTCGCTGTGCCCGGCGCCGTAGGAGTCGGCCGTATCGAAGAGCGTCACGCCGCTGTCCAGGCCGCGCCGGATCGCCGCGATCGAGTCGCTGTCGTCGATCTTCCCCCAACCGAACTCCGTGCCGTCCTCCCAGACCACCGGGCCGCCGATGGCCCAGCAGCCAAGGCCCATCGCGCTTACTTCGATGCCGGACCTTCCGAGTGTGCGCTTCATCATCACTTGCTCCATCTCCATTCCTCGCTCGTCCTTGCGTTCGTTGTTCTATCAGCCGTTGCCCAGGATCTCGGCGATCTGGCTCATCTGGGCCGGGGTGAGTGGCCCGTACTCGAGCGCGCGGGCATTCTCCTCGGCCTGCTTGACGCTCTTGAAGCCGGGGATCGGAATCGTCCGCTCGCTGCGCGCCCAGATCCAGGCGAGCGCGCCCTGCACGAGCGTGCGCCCATTCGAGGTCAGGACTTCGCGCAGTGCGTCCACCTTCTCCAGCAGCTCCGGCTGCGGGCGCCCGTCCTTGAAGAACTGCACCCACTCGGGACCGAGCTGGCCGCGCACGTCGTTTTCGGGCAACTTCGAGTCGGGGCCGAACTTGCCGCTCAAGATGCCCATGGCAAGTGGGGCGCGGTTGATCGAGGCGAGGTCGTGCTCGTCGCAGACGGCGAGGATCTCGGCCGCATCCTTGAACACGTTCAGATCGTTCTGGATGGAAGTGCAGCCGGGCTTGGCTGCGAACAGGCGGGCGCAGGGGAGGTCGTCGGTGCTCCAGCCGTAGGCGCGGATGAGACCCTCTGCGACCAGCTCCTCGAGCGTCTCGGCAACCGCTTCTGCCTGCGCCTGCGGTAGCGACCAGATGTGCAGCTGATAGAGGTCGATGCGATCGAGCCCGAGGCGCTTGAGCGACGCGTGGCAGGCCCCTCGGATGTGCGCCGGCGAGATGTCCTCGCCGGTCCGGGCGCGCGTCTCTTCGTCGAAGACGTTGCCGAACTTGGTTGCCACGACTATCTCGCCGGCCCGTCCTGCGATTGCCTTACCGAGCACGCGCTCGCTGCGACCGCAGCCGTAGACATCGGCCGTGTCGAAGAAGCTGACGCCGAGGTCGATCGCGGCGCGGATGGCGCGGATCGACTCCTCGTCGTCGGTCTCGCCCCAGCCGACCGGGCCGCCGTCCCAGGTCCAGGCGCCGCCGATCGCCCAGCAGCCGAGCCCCATCGCGCTGACCTCGATGCCGGAGTGTCCGAGCCTGCGTGTTGCCGTTCCAACCGTGTTCTCCATCGAACTTCCTTCCGCGAGATTCGCTGTTGACAGGACGAGTGTGCCGGAGGCATAGTATGAGCGCAAGTACGATTGATCTAGGAGGATAAAAGAATTCGTTATGAACCTTCGTTTCGTTCAGACCCTTCGAGAGGTAGGTGAGCGCGGTTCCTTCTCGGCCGCCGCCGCCGCGCTGCACTTCACTCAGCCGGCGGTCTCCCGGCAGGTCGCCCAACTCGAGCGCGAACTCGGCATGCCGCTGGTTGTGCGCAGTCGCCAGGGTGTGAGCCTGACCGCGGCCGGACGCCTCGTCGTCGAGCACGCCGAGGCGATCCGGGGGCAACTGCTCCAGTTAGAGACCTCGCTCACGGAGCTCTCGGGTGGAGCGCGCCTGGCTGTCGGTATCGGCGGTTTTCCGAGCGCCTTCGTAGGAATGATTCCCGAGCTCGTGCGCGGCCTGCGTGCCCATGCGCCCGAGGCGGAGATCGCCCTCAAGCGCTGCGGGCACGACGAGGCGCTGTCGCTCCTGCGTCGCGCCGAGCTCGATTTCGCGCTCGTCTTCTCGCGCCCGGACCTGTCGCAGCAGCCGACCGGGATCCAGATCGCCGAGTTGGGGGAGGAGCCGATGCTCGCCCTTNTGCCGCGCGACCACCGGCTGGCGCGCAAAGCGAAGGTTANGCTCGCCGACCTGNACAAAGAGCGCTGGATCGTCGGCGCCCCCGATCCCTCCTCGTCGATCATCGTCAACGCCTGCATCGCCGCCGGATTCGAGCCGAGCGTCGTCTTCGAGACCGACGATCCGCTGGCGACTCAGAGTCTCGTTGCCGCCGGCCTCGGTGTCTCGCTCTCTTCGCCCTGGATCTCGGTGGCGTTGCGCGAGGACGTCGTGTTGAAGCCGCTTGCACCGCCTGTCCCGATGCGCCGCCTGCGCGCCCTTGTAGCCGATCCGCCCGGAATCGGAGCGCGCATCCTGCTCGATCTGGCCCGCGGGCTCAAGCGGCCGGCGCTTGGCAAATAGGCGTTTCTGGTTTGGCACTAAGCCGGCGCATTTCTCGGCGCGTTTTCCCTATACCGTTTCCCGCCCCGTGGGTGGGCAAAGGTGCTCGTACCCGGTAGTCCGATCCGAGCGCGCGACCTCGTCCCTTCAAGCCAAGCTCGGCGCGCGCTAGACTGAATGAGCTGCCGCGACTGGCGCGGAAAGGTGGAGCACACCACCGGGGAACGGCAGCACTTCGAGCCGAGCGCCTGGGCACCTAGATCC
>JGI24137J36423_1000321_pt1 | contig 12961 bp, 13 predicted proteins | sample BarGraNGADG00311_FD_36423 | JGI IMG/M metagenome (IMG submission 36423) | reverse complement strand
AATGCTCACCCCTTAATCCCATCTTGATATTTTGCCTCTCCCTAAATCCCCCGCCGAAGCGGGGCAGGCTCTCCCTCAGGGGGGAGGGACTTTAAGCATCTGTATTTTTGCTTTGCCCCCTTCTCTCTTGGGAGAAGGGGGCGAGGGGGATGAGGTTATAACCATTGGAAAACTTATAGTTACTGGAGTTATTTACTACTTTTGAAGAAAAAAATGGACTATTCCCTTCTCTCAAATGCTCCTTTATTCAAAGGAATTTCTCCTGATGAAATTGAAATAATTCTTAAGAGTGTGCCCAATAGGGTTAAAAAATTTCAATCCGGTTCAATGATATCTCAAAGCGGGGAACCGGTTAATTCACTGATGATTGTAATTAAAGGAGTTGTGAAAGGAGAAATGATAGATTATGCCGGGAGGGTAATAAAGATTGAGGATATTCCTGCTCCTGGTAGTCTTGCTTCTGCATTCATGTTTGGAAACCGGAACAGATTTCCTGTCAATGTAATTGCTGTTTCAGACGGGGAGCTGCTCTTAATTGAAAAGTCAGATTTTCTTACATTGTTAATGAACAATGATATCATCCTTGTTAATTTTCTGGATATGATTTCAAATCGTTCCCAATTCCTTTCTGAGAAAATAAAATTCCTGAATTTTAAAACGATCAAGGGCAAGCTTGCCCAATACATCCTTCAAAAAGCCGGAAAGGNTCAAAGTACTGTCAATCTGGATATGACTCAGAGCGACCTGGCTGAGTTTTTTGGTGTCACAAGGCCCTCAGTCTCCAGGGCACTGGGTGACATGGAAGAAGATGGATATCTTGAAGCAAAAGGGAAAAACATTAAGATATTTGACAAAAAAGGGGCTTGCCGATCTGACAATTGACTGATATATTACTCCTTCCAGGCAAAAACAGATCCTTTTGCTCCCGGGAGTGTAATTATAAAACAGGTTCCTTCGTCAGGTTTACTTTCAATAGTGATGCTGCCATTGTTTATTTTTACTAACTCATAGCAGAGCTTAAGCCCCAGTCCGGTTCCCTTTTCGTTCTCTGTACCAGGTGTACTTTCGATTTCAGTGGAATTAAAAAGCTGTTTTTGCTTTGTTATTGGAATTCCAATGCCATTATCGCAAATCTTCAGCATTATACCTTCACCATTCATTGTTTTGTCCTTAAGCAGGATGCTTATCCTCCCTCCACGGGGTGTGTATTTTACAGCATTTGATAATAGATTTCTTATTATAATATCCAGAAGATCTTTATCAAAATATCCTTTTGAATTGCCAACCTGAGTGAAATTCACTGAGATTTCCTTTTTATCAGAAGTCTCTTTGAAAATACTCAGGTTTGTAAGTATTATATCAGCCAGATCGAGTCTTTCGGGAGAAAACTTTATTTTATCCTCCTGATCCCGGCCCCAGACAAGCATGTTTTCCAGTAAGCTGATAACAAGCTGCGCATATTGTATGCTTGAATTTGCGAAAGTATCGTATTTCTCTTTGTACTCTTTCTCTTTTAGCAGATTTAACATGTATAGGATATTTACCACGGGGCTCCTTAAATCGTGCGCAATAACAGAAAAAATCCTGTTCTTCAGTTGAATAGTATCAGACAACTGTTTATTTTGCAAAGCAATCATGCTGTTCTGCTTCTCGATTTCTTTATTTATAGTTTTTAGTTCCTGTGTCCTTTCATTCACGAGATGCTCCAGGTTAAGATTCATAAATGCAAGTTCATTCTGCAGTATTTCCTTTTCATTAAATGCCCTTATCCATTTATACATTATCAGAGCTGTCTGNATGAAAACAAAAAGTACAATNATATATGTAAGTGAATATCCAATGAAACTTTTTGACACTCCAAGCGATACCCTCACNTCATGCAAACCGCCAAATAGAANCAGAATAAATGCTAAAAAATATAATATATCAAGAGCATTTTTCTTCAATGAGCCCAAAAAGCTCATGTATAAAAGATAAGAAATACTCAAAATCATTGAAGGAAAGAATACAAATATTGAGTAACTGAAGATCTTAACAGGAAGAAACAGCGTAAGAACAAATGACAGTATGAAAAGTCCGGTATTTGACCAGGCAAATATTCTGAAAATTTTTGAGGGATAGAGATAAAAAACATACCAGACCCATCCGATCAGAATCAGAAAAAGTCCCAGGTATTCAGATCTGACTATCCAGATCCATTCCATATTGAACAGGTTGAGAATGAGATAATGGGATGTAAAAAGGGGTCTTAAAGCCAGACCAACGGTCGCCATGCTTAAGAAAACCATGATCTTTTCTTTTGGCGATATAATAAAAAAGAACAGGAAGAATAGAGAGAATCCCAAAAGAAGACTGATCACCGACCATTCTGCAGCCCAACTGTTTGCCATTTGCTTCTGAACTTCCAGAAAGGTGCCAAGTTTGGCAGGTAACCAGAACCCACCACGGCGGTGATCATAATTAGAAACATTTATTATAATTTTCAGAGAATCCGATTCCGGCAAAAACCTGTAAAAATTTCTTTTGTACTCGGGTTTTGTTTCCTCGGCTGATTTTCCGGGAGTCCCGTTACCACCAAGATAGTTCCCGTTAAGATAAATATCATATGAGGAATCAAAAACAGGAAGGTCAATAGCTAATGGTTCATTAAAACCTTTTGGAAATAAGACCGTTAACTTATAGGTGGCATAACCAAATCTTTCGGTTTTGACAGATTCCTGAGGATAATCTGTCCAATATGAAGGCACATTTCCATAATAATCGGGTTTATGAGTCNCTTCAATAAAATCATAAGGGTGCAACATTTTTTTCCAGTAAAACTCCCATTCTCCATTAAGTTTTATTATGAAATGATCAGGATTATTGATTTCACGAAGATCAAGTATACCTTTAACAGCAGTTGGAGAAGGCCCTTTTGCATTCAGNGTAAATGTAAAAGAGATTAATAAAACGAATACTAAGAACAGGCTAGTTCTCATATATGACTGGCAAAATGTTTAGTGCACAAATATAAATCTTTTAATAGAACAACTACACTGTCTGGTTGCCGGTGGAAAGGCAAAGATATTTCTTATAACTGATTTTNAAAAAAAAGAAAGGAAAGATATCGGGAGACATCTTTCCTTGATTTACCTAAACCTGATCGTAGAATCTGCCGAATGGCGATTATAGAGAAATTAAACTATCGTAAAAAAAAAAGAACTGTCCAAAGTATCAATAATTGTTTTTTGCCTCTTATTCAATGTATAGACGTTTGGAAATCCAAAATGTTGCATAGTTTTTTGTTAATGATTTGTTAATCATATGTTAAAATTATGTATGCTATTGAAAAACAGGAATATAAGTTGGATAATACTCTTGGATCGGGAACCAAAATAGACCTCAAAGAATCACAAAAACAAGATACTAAGTAACACAAAAGGAAAACTAAAAGTCAAATTCGTTTTTCAACTCCCCCAGCATTGAAGGTGAGAGGTATCTTGTATAGAAGTGACAGTTGAAGAATTGATTTAATTGTTAGCATTACGTTCCGTCGAAAAAATAATTAACTTGCACCATCTAATAATACAGATGATCGCAAAACTGAAATATCGTTTCATGATGCAACGCCTCGGCAGAAGGCTTTATTGTTGCCTTATGTTCTACAATTTCTGATCGTCTGTTCCATTCGGAACTTTCAGTATAATTAATTACTGATTATTTCAACTTATTTCCATTTATTACAATTTATTTCAGTCAATTTCATTAAGATGAAAGGCCTCATTTTCAGCGTTAAAAGATATTCAATCCANGATGGTCCTGGGATAAGGGTAACTTTTTTTCTGAAAGGTTGCCCTCTGAACTGTATGTGGTGTCATAATCCGGAAGGAATATTTCCTTTTCCTGAAACTGTGATACAGAAGAACAGGGTCGGTGAAAGAGAATTCAGCAACAAAGAAGATGTAGGGAAGTATTATACGGTTGAAACCATTCTTGAAATACTTGACAGGGAGAAAGTTTTTATTAACCAGTCAAAAGGTGGAATCACTTTCTCGGGTGGCGAACCGATGCTTCAGTCTGATTTTCTTCTTGAAGCATTAAAAGCCTGTAAAACAAATGGATATCATACAGCAATTGACACTTCAGGATATTCATCATCAGAGAATTTTAAATTAATAATTCCTTTCACTGACCTTTTCCTTTTCGATATAAAACATCTTGAAGAGATAAAGCATTTAGAGTCGACCGGAGTGTCAAATACCAGAATACTTGATAATTACAGGTTGTTGCTTGAAAGTGGTAAAGATATAATGGTCAGAATTCCTGTTATTCCGGGTTTCAATGATGATCCCGATCATCTGGAGAGACTGAAACAATTTCTTAAATTAACAAAAACAGGTTCCCTTAAGAGGATCAATCTGTTGCCTTTCCATAAAATTGGATCATCAAAATATAAAAGATTCAATATGCCTTATAGAATGGGAAATGTGGAATCACCTTCCAAAGAAAGAATGCAAGAGCTGAAGGAATTTTTCATGGAAACCGGTATTAAAGTGAAAATTGGAGGATGAAGTTCAAAATAAGATTATGCTTAAAATAATGCCTTAGTGAACCTTGGTGAATCCCTTCGTGTCCTTTATGGTTAAATTTTTTCTTACCACGAAGGAACACAAAGGAAGAAAACATGATATCTGAAATCAATAATTGTCAATTATGATTTTATCAGAAAGAGTTAAAAAATTAAGAGACCAGAGCCTGAATGCTGTGGAAAAAATCAGTGCAGAGAGAGCACTGCTTATCACTCAGTTCTATAAGTGCGATGAAGCACGGGAACTATCGGCTCCGGTGAAGAGGGCCAGGGCTTTCGAATACCTCCTGAAAAACAAGAAGATATGCATCAACGAAGGTGAACTTATAGTAGGAGAGAGGGGTCCTGCTCCAAAAGAGACGCCGACTTATCCTGAAATAAGTCTTCATTCCCTGAAGGATCTTGAAATTCTTAATTCTCGGGAGAAGGTCTTCTTCAGGGTCGATAATGAGGTGAAAAGCACTTATGAAAAGGAGATCATACCTTTCTGGAATGGGAAAAGTAATCGCGACAGGATAATGTCACTTATGACACCGGAATGGCTTAATGCATATAATGCAGGCATTTTTACTGAATTTCAGGAGCAACGTGCTCCCGGACATACTGTTTTGGGATACAGGATGTTCAAAACTGGTTTTCTCTCAGTTAAGAAAGAGATAAAACAGGCAATTGAGGCTCTTGATTTTTTTTCAGATAATAATGCATTTGAAAAGCTTGAAGAGCTTAACGCGATGGACATAGCTTGTGGTGCGATAATAATGTATGCTAACCGTCATGCTGATATATTGGATGAACTGGAAGTAAATGAGAAGAATACTGCGAGGAAAAACGAGTTGTCAAAGATGGCAGCTATATGCCGGAAGGTTCCCGCATATGCACCGGAAACGGTTCATGAAATGCTTCAGCATTACTGGTTCATACATTTGGGTGTAATAACAGAACTAAATCCATGGGACTCCTTTAATCCGGGAAGGCTGGATCAGCATTTATATCCGGTGTATAAAAAGGAAACTGAGTCTGGTACACTTTCATTGGCTGAACTTGATGATCTCCTTGGTTGTTTCTGGGTAAAATTCAATAACCATCCCTCGCCTCCGAAAATGGGTGTGACAGCAAGTGAAAGCAATACTTATACTGACTTCTGTCTTATAAACCTGGGTGGATTAAAACCAGATGGTACCGATGCTGTTAATGAGATGTCATATATTCTCCTTGATGTCATCAGGGAGATGCGTATACTCCAGCCAAGCTCGATGGTACAGATCTCCGGAAAGAGCCCTGACAGTTTTATTCATAAAGCTCTTGATATAATCAAAACAGGATTCGGACAACCTTCATGCTTCAATACCGAAGCCATAATTCAGGAATTACTAAGACAGGGAAAGAATATTATAGATGCCAGGAACGGCGGTGCATCAGGTTGTGTTGAAACAGGAGCTTTCGGCACGGAGGCATACTGGCTCACAGGATATTTTAATCTTTCAAAAATTCTGGAGGTGACTCTTAATAACGGATTAGATAGACGGACAAATAAACTTGTTGGTCTTGAGACAGGTAATGACAAAGACTACAAAAATTTTGAAGATCTTATGGGGGCATTTAAACTGCAGGTAAATTACTTTGCTGACATAAAAATCAGAGGTAATAATGTGATTGAGAAGACATTTGCCAATTATTTGCCAGTACCATTTTTGTCTTTGCTTGTGGAAGATTGTATTTCCAACGGGAAAGATTATAATTGTGGTGGAGCACGCTATAATACTTCATATATTCAGGGTGTTGGTTTGGGAAGTATTACCGATATGCTTACATCCATCCGATATAATATTTTTGAAAATAAGACTTTTAGCTGGGCAGATCTGGCTAAAGCTCTTGATGCAGATTTCAAAGGTTACGAACAGATTCAGTATGAGATGATTTATAAAACACCTAAGTTCGGTAATGATGATGACTATGCTGATCAACAGGCTGTAATGGTTTTTGAGATCTATTATGATGCAATAAACGGACGTTCAAATACAAGAGGCGGAGTACATCGGATAAATATGCTGCCAACGACTTCCCATATCTATTTTGGAAGCGTAATAGGCGCCACGNCTGATGGACGGAATGCTTATCTGCCCCTTTCTGAAGGCATCTCGCCCTTTCAGGGTGTTGATCATAATGGTCCAACATCTGTCATTAAATCGGCCTCAAAGATTGACCATCTTCGTACGGGAGGTACCCTTTTAAATCAAAAGTTCTCTCCCTCATTTTTTGAAGATGAGGAGAGTTATGAAAAACTAACTGCGTTAATCCGCAGCTATTTCAGTCTGGATGGTCATCATATTCAGTTTAATGTAGTCAATGCGGAGACTCTGAAGGATGCNCAGCAACATCCGGAGCGATACAGGGACCTGATTGTTCGTGTGGCAGGTTATAGTGATTATTTCAACGATTTGGGAGAAGATCTTCAGAATGAGATAATCAAGAGAACGGAACATGAAAATTTATAATTGTTACAAAGTAATTAAGTAATTAAGTTATTAAGGTGGTCTTCGTTTATGGTACCTAATAACCCAATAATAAAGGCGGTGACTTATAATGAGTTACCACCTTTATAATAGCTATTTATATCTGTTTATTTCTATTTATATCTATTTATTTCTATTTTGCCTTCTTATCCTTTGTCTCATTAAACACCGCCGTGGCTGATGCAATTACACTGGCGATGTCACTAAGATTCGAAGGAATTATTATTGTATTATTGGTCTTGGCGAGCTTTCCGAATTCCAAAAGATATTGCTCAGCAATCCTCAGATTAACAGCATTTAATCCATTTTCCTCAGATATTGCTGANGAAATTGCTCTTAAACCATTAGCTGTTGCCTTTGCTAGTTGTTCGATCTCAGAGGCACGTCCTGCAGCTTCGTTGATACGCTTCTGCATTTCACCCTCGGATTTTTTGATTAGCTCCTGCTTGTCCCCCTCTGCATTATTTATCTTAGCCTGTTTTGTACCTTCCGATTCGGCAATCACTGCTCTTTTCTCTCTCTCGGCCCTCATCTGTTTTTCCATCGCATCTTTAATGCTTTGAGGCGGTGAAATATTTTTAACCTCATATCGGGTCACCTTTACACCCCATGGTTCGCTTGCTTTGTCAACGGCTTCAACTATAGTAACATTAATTGTTTCCCGCTCTTCAAAAGTTCTGTCAAGTTCCAGTTTACCTATTACACTCCTCATAGTTGTCTGGGCTATCTGTATAGATGCAAAGCGGTAATTATCAATTCCATATGAAGCTTTTTGAGGATCCAGAACCTGGAGATANAGGATACCGTCAACCTCTACAGCGATATTATCCCTGGTGATACATATCTGTGGTGCTACATCAATTGCTTGTTCTTTAAGGGTGTGCCTGTACCTCACTTTATCGAAAAAAGGGATAAGTAACTGGAAACCTGCAGTAAAGGTTGCCCTGTATTTTCCCAGCCTCTCAACNATAATTGCAGTTCTCTGCGGAACAATCTTAATCATAGATGCAATCAGAATAAATCCTAAAATGATTACACCAACAAGAATAAAAGTTGTGCTTGATCCTTCCATTTTAACTATTTTTTAGGTTCAACTATTAAATTAAAACTATCTTTTTCTATAATGATAACCCTCTGTCCTTCTTTAATCTCTGATGCAGATTCAGATGTCCAGGTTGTTCCTTTAAACTCGACTTTTCCTTTTTTCAAGCCGCCAAAATCGATTGTGGCAAGTGCTTCTTTTCCTGTAAATTCATCTTCAACGTCTTCAGACTGGGTTCCTTTACTGTAAAAGAATTTTCTTTGAATTATTCTTCTTAATGCGATGAGGCTAATAATTGAGGTTATAGCAAAAATTATTATTTGCAGGTTTGTGGCAGGTTGTCCGATCAGGCAGACAAGAGCTGTGACCCAGGCGCCGAGTCCAAAGAAAAAAATAAANAATCCGGGAATGACCAGTTCAAGAAGAAACAGGCCCAGACCGAGAACGAACCAAAATATTTCAGGTCTGGAAAAAATGCTAGTAATCATAACGAATAATTTAAAATTGATGGCGAGATAATTGTTTTGTATGAAGTAAAGATATAATAAAAACCACAGAAAATTCAAAAAATTAAAGGTGGTTACTATTAATTTAAAATGTGTAATATTAATTTTTAATAAATAATTTTTACAGTTTATAAAATCTCTTCAAGGAGATGGAGATCCCTCGCTACNCTCGGGATGACATGTTAATTAGATGGTTAGTAGAGGAAAGAAGTGGCGATTTGCGACACCAGGGATCTCCATGGGTAGAACGGAATCTAGAAAAATGTGATGTCATTCCAGGGAAGGAGTGACTATTATTTTTTTCCCAGGGTGTCATTAATGCTTTTCAACCATACGGTAACCTTCTTGGAAAAGAAATTCAGGTTTTCGCAGGTAAAATCACCTTCCATTTTTATCAGACAGCTTTTATAGGTTCCTGAATTCTCAAAGAATTGATAACAGATATACTGTAATGATCCGGCATCGGCTGCAACATTCTTTAATGCAGTAACTTTGCTTGATGAAATGTTTTTAATATAATTTGCATATTTCTGTAATTCAACCTTCGGTATTTTTTTCCNGGAATTAGCACACTTGCTGATATTATCTTTGACCTGGTTCTGGTTGATGCTAAAATCTTTGTCTGGGAAATTCCAATCCTGAGGATTTTTGTATGTCAGAACATTACCTTCACTGTCGATAATAAACCCGGTGTGCNCATAACCCCAGGCATAATTGAGATATTCAACCTGAAACAATATCGTCTGTTTTTCGCTTATAACAATATTTTTTTTACATCCTGTAATTAACAAGATTGTAAATAGAAAGAAAAATATTTTTGCAAGAAAGGTTTTCATTAATAGTCAGTTGAACCATTTATTCTCAAAAAGCAGACTAGTCTGCACAGTTTTAATAATCCTGGTTTACAAATTTATTAATATAAGAACTATAGTGAATAGAGTTATAATAAAATTTTATCTATTCATTTATTTTTTGTAAATTATATCCTTAATAATTTTAAGAGAACTGGTCTGAGTTCTGACAACTCTCATCCGTCGGTCATACGGGATAAGTAATTAAATCACAAGCTAATACACACTCTGTATTTCAATGGCTTAAATAAATAATCATTTAAAGAGCTGGTAAAATGGAAAAATTTTTTGATTATTTTGATGGTCGGTACAGAGAGTCAATACTTAAAAAGGCTCCTGTTGATGATGGTCCCGTAATTACTCTTTCCCGATTGACAGGTTGTGATGCCCGACAGGTAGCTGCTATTCTGGCAGATGACCTTAACCATAGATTTGGAACTACTAAATGGAAATGGGTCGATAAAGATATTATTTACGCTATAGCAAGAGAGTTGAATATAGATACTCAGCGTGTTGAAAACTTCTATAAAGGGATTGAATTATCAAATCTTTCAGAGATGATAATGGCTTTTTCAGGTGGTTTTGTAAGCGATCTCCGGGTAAAAAAAGCTATAAGGGATGTTGTCCTCTCAATGTGTAAAGAGGGATTCATTATACTTGTTGGAAGAGGAGGTGTTTCAATAGCCCGTGAAATCACCGATGCGCTTCATATCAGGCTCATTGCTCCATTTTACTGGAGGGTTGAAAATGTGATGAAAAAGAAAGATTGGAACATGGAAACCGCGGAAACTTTCGTTGTTGATACTGATGAAAAACGATTCAACCTGATACATACTTTTCTCGACAAGAAACCTCTGAACATTGATTACCTGTTTGATGCTACAATAAACCGGAGCTCTTTCACAATCCAGGAGATAGCAGATCTGATACTTTCGATGTATGAAAAAAAAGTCTGCAGACAAATTGCAGACAGGAAGAAAATAGGGAGGATTTGCTGAATTATACTACATACCGCTACAGTCAGCTATTTTTTTTATGTGCTCACTTAATCTTCTGTCCAGACTTTTCTTATAGGCATCCCAATCAGTTATCGGGTATTTAGCCACTCCGCTGTCCATTGCTGCTTTGCAACAGCCGGAGCCACACATGATATTAATCTGGGATCTACAGGTTTTGGAATAATATATTCTTTTCCGAAGTTAAGTTTTTTAACATTGTATGCTTTTAGCACAGAATCAGGTACAGGCTCTTTAGCTAGTGCAGCAAGTGCCTTGGAAGCAGCAAGTTTCATTTCTTCATTAATGGTTGATGCTCTAACATCCAGCGCACCACGGAAAATGAATGGAAATCCGAGGACGTTGTTAATCTGATTTGGATAATCTGATCTTCCGGTAGCAAAAATCATGTCCTGACGAGTAGCCATCGCATCTTCGTACGAGATTTCAGGATTTGGATTAGCCATTGCAAAGATGATCGGATTTTTTGCCATAGATAACAGCATATCTTTTGACATCATGCAGGCAGCAGACAATCCAAGAAAAAGATCTGCACCTTTTACGGCCTGTTGAAGAGTATCCAGGTCCCTGCTGGTAATGAATTCCTGTTTATATTTATTCAGATCTTTCCTTTTTGTATTTATGACTCCTTTTGAATCAGCCATTACAATATTCTCTTTCCTTACACCCAGAGAGACATATAATCTGGAGCATGAAATAGCTGCTGCTCCTGCACCGCACACAACCATTTTGATATCACCTATTTTTTTCCCTGTAATTTCAAGAGAATTCAGCAAACCTGCTGCAGAAATAATTGCAGTACCATGTTGATCATCATGAAATACCGGAATATCAAGCATCTTTTTCAGTTCCGTTTCCACCTCGAAACATTCCGGCGCTTTAATATCTTCGAGATTTATTCCTCCGAAAGTGGGAGCAATTTGTCTGCAAAACTCAATTAATTTTGCCGGATCTTTTTCATCAACTTCAATATCGAAAACATCAACATCTGCAAATACCTTAAACAGAAGTCCTTTACCTTCCATTACAGGTTTGCCGGCCATGGCACCTATATCACCAAGCCCAAGAACCGCCGTTCCGTTTGATATTACGGCTACAAGATTCCCTTTTGCAGTATAATTGTACGCATCCTCAGGAGTTTTTTCTATTTCAAGACAGGGATAAGCTACGCCAGGTGTATATGCCAGACTGAGATCAAATTGAGTACCATAGGGTTTTGTGGGTATGACCTCTACTTTACCATGACGTCCTCTGCTATGATAGAGAAGCGCATCCTCTTTAGTTATTTTTGGCATAATGATATCTTTTTAATTGGTTTTCGGAATATTTATAATAAACTATATATCATAGACATAACCGAGATCAAAAATGGTTATTCGAATTTACGGTTATTTAACCAAAGTTTGCAACACGAGTTGAATATTGCCGAAATATATTTTGCATTGACAACAAAATTAGATATTTTCAACGGCTATTTTGATACTGGTACTAACCAGATTTTGTTATACATTTTTCTATGAATAAAAACATCGCAATAGGCACTGATATAGGAGGAAGTCATATCAGTTGTGCCGCAGTTGATCTGATTTCGGGAAAGATCATCAGGGAAACTTTGACCGAAAGATCGGTTGACAATCAGGCACAGGCAGGTACCATAATTTCTATCTGGGCCCAGGCTTTATCTGCTGTTTTAGCTGAAGTTTCTCTTGAAAATGTTAAAGGAATTGGTTTTGCTATGCCTGGTCCTTTTGATTACGTAAAGGGTATTTGTTATATCCGGGGTGTGGCAAAATACGAAAATCTATATGGATTAAATATTGCTGACGCCATTTCAGACAGTCTTGGAATTAAAGATTGTATCCTTATCAGATTTATGAATGATGCTTCATCTTTCGCGGTTGGAGAGGCGTGGACAGGTAGTGCTTCAAGGTTCAACCGTTCACTCTCAATTACGCTTGGCACAGGCTTTGGATCTGCATTTATCAGCAACCGCATACCGATTGTTGACGGACCGGAAGTACCTAAACTGGGATGTATTTATCACCTTCCTTTTAAAGATGGAATAGCTGATGATTATTTTTCTACCCGCGGATTGCTTTACAGATATAAAAAGCTTACCGGCAAAGAGTTGAAAGGTGTAAAAGATCTTGCAGCACTGGCTGTTGACAATATAACAGTAAAAGATCTCTTTACGGATTTTGGCGATAACGCAGGACTGTTTCTTGCACCATGGCTTAAAAAGTTCAGAGCTGAGATTTTAGTTATCGGAGGAAATATATCTCTGGCATACAATCTTTTTGGAGATGTATTTGAGGAACGATTAAGAAAGGAAAATTGTAACTGTGAAGTGGCTATATCAAAACTGAAAGAGGACGCAGCTCTTCTGGGAAGCGCATACCTTCTTGATGATGATTTCTGGAAATCAGTCCAGCATGCACTCCCATTAATGTAATTCCATAAACCGCA
>JGI24137J36423_1000319_pt1 | contig 13019 bp, 9 predicted proteins | sample BarGraNGADG00311_FD_36423 | JGI IMG/M metagenome (IMG submission 36423) | reverse complement strand
CAACAAATGTATAATTTGCGTACTGAAATTCCGAGCATTTTATGGTATTTTTTAAAATGCTGTTTTTTTACTTTAATTTCTTGAATACTAATCTGTTAATACTGTTTTAGGTGGATGATGAAAACATGTTAAAGAAAATGTTTTCAATAAGAGAAGGTATATGGCAAATTCTTTGTACTATTATATCATGTTATGAATGTGTTGGCTCACATATATCTTTCCGGTGATTCTGATAAAATAATCATTGGGAATTACATAGGTGATTATGTAAAAGGACGCGATTACCTAAAGTACCCTGATCTTATCAGAAAAGGTATCATTTTGCATCGCCATATCGATGGTTTTACAGACCGGCACCCAGTTGTTCACCGGAGCAAAATTTTTTTTACCAGGAAATACCATAAATACTCAGGAGTCATAACAGATATAATTTATGACCATTTTCTTACGAAGGAATGGGATTTTTTTTCCAGGAGACCTCTGGAGAGTGTCACATATAATTTTTACAGGGCACTCGTAAACAATTATGAAATAATGCCAGACAATGTCAGGGAGATGATGCCTTTCTTTATAATTAACAACTGGATAGAATCATACCAGACAAAAAACGGTATCCGTCATGTTTTGAATACGCTGAGTAAGCGTTCAACTCTTCCCAACGAAACAAGATTTGCAATGCATGCTCTTAAAAAAAATTATTATTCTCTTCAGGATGATTTCATGGAGTTTTTCCCTCAACTTATTGACTACGTTGAAAAAGATTTTGGAATTGAAATCTCCCACAGGATAACCATCCCATTCTGATNAAACCAGATATTCAGTACGGCTTGCATCCAGTCTTAGAAATATAAATAATAGAATAGTAAATCCCCATAAAGAGCTACCCCCATAGCTTAAAAAGGGTAATGGGATCCCTATTACCGGAACAAGACCGATGGCCATACCAACATTTAAAAAGATATGTGTAAACAGTATTGAAACAACACAGTATCCGTAGATTCTTGAAAAGTCTGATCGCTGTCGTTCAGCCAGAAAGACCAATCTCAATAGGAGAAACAAATATATCCCTATTACTACACTGGAACCCAGGAAACCCCACTCTTCTCCTACAGTACAGAAAATAAAATCCGAACTTTGCTTAGGTACAAATTTGAACTTTGTCTGNGTTCCCTGAAGAAAACCTTTTCCGGAGAATCCACCTGATCCGATAGAAATTATTGACTGGTTTACGTTATACCCTGTTCCATGAAGATCTGATTTAAAACCGAGCAGAATATCAACTCTCTCTTTCTGATGAGGTTTCAGAAAATTATTAAAAGTATAATCAACCGTATTTACGTAAATGATACTTCCTATCAGGAACAGATATATTACAAAAAGAGATAAAGCTCTCTTATTATAAATATAAAATGCATAAACTACCCCGGAAAGAATCAGAGAGATAAAAATAACCATCTCATCACCAATGGATTTAATGATATATTGATCAAGCAAAAACATGATTACAGTAATAAGAATGAAAATACCGGTACCGAAAAGAACTATATTCCATTTTCGTGTAGTAAACCATACAAGGAAAACCGCAATAGTTATTATTCCGATTGTAAGATAGAGATTGTTGGTAAGCAGGGTAAGGAAAAACAGAACTATCATTAATAATCCTGATACAAATATATACCAGCTCATTCCCTCCCTGAATAAAACTATGAATAAAGAAAAATACACAACTGCAGAGCCCATATCCGGCTGAAGCAAAGTCAGCAGCGCCGGGAAAAGAATTATTGCCGATGCGGGAACTATCGCTGATAATCTTGTCAGATCCTGTCTTCTGGTATTCAAATAACCTGCAAGGGCCAGGGCAGTTCCAAATTTTGCGAATTCGGATGGCTGAAGACTAAAACCACCAAATTCAAACCACGATCTCGCACCATTTATTTCCTTTCCAAAAATGACCACAAGGATCAGAAGCAGCATACATGCTCCATAAATGAACCAGGAAAAAAAGAAATAAAACCTGTTATCGATAATTACTACAAAAATGGCAATAACAACTGATGCAACCATCCAGATAAACTGTTTTCCATACCGTTGTGACATGTCAAGTAACCCTGAATGTTCCTCATTATAAACTGCAGCATAAATATTAAACCATCCCATTATGATCAGTAGAATAAACAGGATAATTGCAGTCTTATCGATCCTGGTCAATATATTAGTGTTTCTTATCACTATTGCATAAGATTAAGATTCAGTATACTTTGTTCCCGTGCTTTATTGGATACCTCACCTTTCAGATATTTTTCAATCATCAGGCTGGCAATCGGAGCTGCATATGTTGCACCAAAACCTGCATTCTCAACAACGACTATCATCGCAATTTTAGGATCATCTTTTGGAGCAAAGGCAATGAATATCGAATGATCTTTACCATGCGGATTCTGGGCAGTACCGGTTTTTCCACAAACGATAATATCTTTTAATGCGGCAATACCTGCAGTTTTGCCTTCTCCTCCGTTAACTGCGGCTTCCATTCCCTTTATAATTTCTTCGACGTTTAATGAATCAACACTGATCCTGTGTTTTGTAGTAAAACGTGTATCAATATTCCCGCCGGCTCCGATCGATTTTACAACATGAGGAGTATAGAAATATCCCCTGTTGGCAATGGCTGCAGTCATATTAGCCATCTGTAAAGGTGTCGTCCCAACCTCACCCTGTCCGATTGCCAATGAAATTACTGTAAGAGCTTTCCATTTTTTCCTTCCATAGTACTTGTCATAATACGTTCCGGCTGGTATAAAACCCGAAAGTTCATTTACAAAGTCAGTTCCAAGTTTATTACCGAATCCAAATTCATTAAGGTATCCTTTCCACCTGTCATAAGCATCTGAAACAGAAGAATATCTGGGGTTCTCAAGCACTTTCCTGAAGGCCTGGCAGAAATATGCATTGCATGAGATCATTATAGCATCCGGCAGATTTAAAGGAGATCTGTGTGAATGACACCCCACAAAAAGATAACCCCTGTTACAACCAAACATTGTGGAAGGGGTGATTACCTGTTCCTGCAGGGCGATAAGTCCGTTTATCGGCTTGAAAGTAGAGCCTGGGGGATATGAGGCCATCAATGCCCTGTTAAACAAAGGTTTTAAGGTGTCAGCTGAAAGATTTGCAAAGTTATCTGATCTTATCCTTCCTACAAGCAAACCCGGATCATAATTAGGTGTAGAAACAAGTGTAAGTACTTCACCGGTCCTTGGCTCAATGGCAACAATACTACCTCTTTTGTTCTTCATCAAAAGCTCTCCGTATGCCTGAAGATCAAGGTCAAGCCCTGTTGTGACATTTGTTCCCTGAACAGCAAGTGTATCTTTTTTTCCTTTTGCATATGAACCTTTGATACGACTGTAGACATCAACAAGAAAATATTTTAACACCTCGTCTTCCACGCAGTTCCTTCTCGTATGCTTCTTCGATACCACTCTTCCCGATATAATCACCGGATTTATAATACGGATCTCTCCTGGTAATTGCATCATCCACTTCACTTACGTATCCAAGAACATGTGAAGCAACAGGTTTTGAATATTTCCTTAGTGTTCGCGGCTGTACATAGAAGCCGGTATACATAAACATCTTTTCCTGAAACGTGGCATATGTTTCATTGGAAATTTGTTTCAGAAATACTGAAGGTGCACGTCTGGAATAATTTACAGCGGCTTTCATTTTTTCCCTGAATAGTCCGGTTGAGATACCCAGCATATTGCAAAATCCGCCCGTGTCAATTTTGGAAGTCTGGGCGGGAACAACCATCAGGTCGTAGGCTGCCTGATTATATACAATCAATTTACCTTTCCTGTCATAGATAAGCCCGCGTGCAGGATACTGTGTTACATATCTTAAAACATTATTATCGGCTGAGAGTCTGTAAGAATCCTTTACAACCTGTATGATGAACAGTCTGATTAACAAACTGAGAGATGCCAGCACAATAAGCGCTATTATTACATATTTCCTGTTAATAAATGCATCTTTCATAATCTGATCTGTTACTTCCCTCTTCTGTAATATTCAATCAGAAGAATAAAAATCACGGAAAACAGCGAACTTAATAATACTCTTGACATTGTTCTGAAAAAATCTGCGAAACGGAAGACCTCCAGGTAAAAGAGAGCTGTATGGTGTACAAGTACAATCAGCGAAGTATAAGATAAGAACCATCTGAAGCCATAAGTCAGCATAGAGGGATCAGATCCTGGTTCATAGCCATCCCTGGGGGCTACAATTCGTAAAACATAAGGGCGAACGAATCCGGCAAGAACTGTTGCAGAAGTGTGCATTCCAGGCGACCCGGAGAAGAAATCAATAATCATGCCTGTTACAAAAGACAGCAGAAGAAGTAACCATGATGGGAATTCAACAGGTAAAAGAAGAATAAACATTATATAAACATACGGATTGACATATCCGCTGAACTGGATATTGTTTAAGAGTAAAACCTGAAGCAACACAAGCAAAATAAAAATCAGACCAAACCTTAAGATTGAATTGATCATTTAAATAGTTTTTCAAGTTCCAGTTGTTCTGTTTTCTTCAAATTGCCGATAACATCCACAAAATGAATTTTTTTAAAGTCAGTCAACAAAGAAATAGTGATTTTATAAAAGTCACCACCAGATTTCTCATAATCACTCACTGTGCCAACCAGCGCACCTTCAGGGAAAATTGCGGAATAACCGGTTGTCTCAATTGTATCTCCGACATTTACGATTACATGCTGAGGTATATCACTTAGAACAGCATAACGGTAATCCCTTCCATCCCAGCTCAGTGAACCGAAATACCCATTTGATTTAATCCTGGCACTTACTTTAAAATCGAGGTTAAGAAGCGACAGGGCTACAGAATAGTTTTTGGAACAGCCAACGATTACTCCTGCAACGCTATTTGCAGAAATGACAGCCATATCAACTTTTACCCCCTGAAGTTCTCCCTTATTTATTGTAAAAAAATTCTTCTGACGGTTAATGGAATTTTCAATGACTTCTGCTGAGGTATGAACATATTGCTGTTTATAGACAGAATCAGTTACAGAAAAAAAGGGGGGATTTTCTTTTCTGCCCATAAGTTCAATTCTGTTTTTCAGAGAAACGTTTTCTGCAGCGAGGTTTTCATTAATCTCATGAAGACTTAGATATGACCTTGTATTACTAATTTTGGTTTCAATTCCAAATGTCATACCCCTGATAGCATTCACAAGCTTTGAATTATGATAGTTATTCCTGGTTGCGAGCAAATAAAAAGCTATTCCTTCGAGAATAAGAAAGATGATCAGGTTATTGTATCTGGCCAGAAAATTCAGCAGATTCCTCATTCACTCTGAAAGATTATCTCATAAGGAAAGGAAATTTATCAACGTTTTTCAGGGCAACCCCGGTACCACGCGCAACTGCATGCAAAGGATCTTCAACAACATTAAATGGAATATTGATCTTATCGGTCAGCCTTTTGTCGAGACCTCTCAACAAAGCCCCGCCACCAGCAAGATAGATCCCTTTATTTACGATATCTGCATAAAGTTCAGGAGGCGTTTGCTCAAGAACATTTAATAGAGCTGCCTCTACTTTTGATAAAGATTTATCGAGGCAATAGGCTATCTCCTGATAAGAAATTGGTATTTCAATCGGTAGAGCTGTCATTATATTTGGTCCTCTCACTACATAATCAGGAGGAGGATTGTCTATATCAGGAAGAGCAGCTCCAACTCCTATCTTAATGTCTTCTGCTGTTCTTTCACCAATTTTTATATTATGCTGATGACGCATATATGCCTGGATATCAGCAGTAAATCCATCTCCGGCAATTCTGATTGATTTATTACATACGATACCCCCCAAAGCAATAACTGCTATTTCGGTGGTTCCGCCTCCGATATCAATTACCATACAACCTTCGGGAGCTTCCACGTCGATGCCAATTCCTATTGCAGCTGCCATTGGTTCATAAATCATATAAACATCACGTCCGCCGGCATGCTCTGATGAGTCACGTACAGCACGTATTTCTACCTCTGTACTGCCTGAGGGTATACAAACAACCATCTTAAGAGACGGGGCAAAAAGGCGAGGTCCTTTGTTGATCATTTTTATCATTCCTCTGATCATCAACTCGGCTGCATTAAAATCGGCGATTACACCATCGCGTAAAGGCCTGATAGTCTTAATGTTTTCATGTGTCTTACCATGCATCTGCCATGCTTTTTCGCCTATTGCAATCAGCTTACCGGTATTTTTATCAATTGCCACTATCGACGGTTCATCTACTACAACTTTATCATTATGAATAATGATTGTGTTGGCTGTGCCAAGATCGATTGCAATTTCCTGAGTCAAAAATGAAAATAGTCCCATTATATGAGATAATTAATTTAATATTTAGTGCTTAAAATGTCTGATTCCTGTAAATACCATTGCTATTCCATTTGAGGAACAGTAATCAATTGATTCCTGATCCCTTACAGATCCACCAGGTTGAACTATGGCTGTAATTCCGGCTTTGTAAGCTATTTCAACACTGTCGGCAAAGGGGAAAAAAGCATCGGAAGCCAGAACTGATCCTTTGGTATCAAACCCGAATGACCGCGCCTTTTCAATAGCCTGTTTCAATGCATCCACCCTTGATGTTTGCCCGATCCCGCTGGCATACAACTGACAGTTCCTGGCAATTACAATCGCATTCGATTTACTATGCTTAACAATAATATTGGCAAAAACCAGATCTTCAAACTCTGCCGGTTCAGGAGTCCTGGTAGTAACCGGTTTCATCTGCTGACTTGTTTCCGTGCTTACATCTTTTTGTTGCCAAATAACACCGTTAAGCAGTGACCTGAATCCATAAAGGCTCTTATTGAACTCTTTTCTGAGAAGAATTATCCTGTTCTTTCTTTGTTTTAGGATATCAAGGGCCGACTCTGTGAAATCAGGAGCAATTATTATTTCAAAAAATATCTTATCTATCTCTCCTGCTGTAATTTCATCCACAGTGGTATTAGTAACGATAACACCTCCAAATGCAGAAACCGGATCACATGCGAGGGCATCCTTCCATGCATCCGGAGGATTATTGCGAGAGGCCACTCCGCAAGCATTATTATGCTTTATGATTACATAAGTGGGTAGATCTGAACTCATCTATAAGACTGAGTGCCGCATCAAGATCAAGAAGATTATTGTACGAAATTTCTTTTCCGTGAAGCTTCCTGAATATCGTATCAATGTCCCCGTAAAAAATCCCTTTCTGATGTGGATTTTCACCATAACGCAAAGGGTATGATGCATTTATGCTTTCTCTGAAAGCCGGGAGAGATGTCTGCCTGTTAAAATAATTGAATATGGCAGTATCGTAGTGTGAAGATGTCTGAAATGNTTTTGCAGCAAAAAGTNTTCTGTCAGCAATTGATGTGTACCCTTGCTTTTCATTTAATATTTTAAGTATATCTGAATACTGTTCTCTTCCTGATACAACAAGCACATCGTTATAGTTTTTGGCTGCTGCCCTTATCAGCGAGATCCCGCCGATATCGATCTTCTCAATGATCTCTTCCTCTTTATCAGTTGATTTTACTGTCTCTTCGAATGGATACAGGTCAACAATAACAAGGTCTATCTCAGGAATTTTGTACTTTGTAAGCTGTTCAATATCTTCTTTATTTTCTCTTCTTGCCAGAATACCGCCAAAAACAAANGGATGAAGCGTTTTAACTCTTCCNCCAAGTATTGATGGAAATGATGTGAGATCTTCGACTTTTTCAACAGGTATATTCAGATCATTTATAAAACTAAAGGTGCCTCCTGTAGAATATATCTTCACACCTGATTTATGAAGCATTCTGACTATATCGGCTAATCCTTCTTTATAAAAAACTGAAATCAGAGCACTTTGAATTCTTTTGTCACTCATTAACTTATAATTACGATCGTCGTTGGATGTCCTTTTTCTGGCGCTTAAAAGTAGATATTTTTTTAATAACCTCAATACATTATAATAGATGATTCTTAGCGTTAATAGATTTTAGTATATTTGTTGCCAATTATTAATATTTCAAAAAAAGCAAAATGTTTTTCAGACTTCTAAAAGAGGGATTTATTTTCGCAGTTAACTCAGTTATTGTTAATAAGTTAAGAACTTTCCTGTCACTTCTTGGAATTACAATAGGAATTTTTTGCATTATTTCTGTCTTCACTGTACTCGATTGGATGGAAAAATCAATTAAGGACAGTATATCAACACTTGGAGATAATGTTATATATGTTTCAAAATGGCCATGGGGGTTTGAGCCTAATCTNAAATGGTGGGATATTTTAAAATGGCCCGCTGTTTCGACAGNTGATTATCAGGCTATTCTGAACAGATCGACAAAGGCAGCAACCACAAGTTTAAGGATTGATCAAGCTGGAACTGTAAAATATAAAAAGAATCTTGTTACTGAGTCAATGATTTGGGCCGTTGCGCCTGAATTTGAGAATATCAGATCGTTTGATATTGAGAAAGGCNGGTATTTCTCGCCGGAAGAATTGTCTTCGGGGAAAAATGTTGCCATAATAGGGACCGACCTTGCTGAGAAGTTATTTGGTAAGTCTGAACCTGTCGGTAAACAGATAATGATTTCAGGTAAGAAAACCAACGTAATAGGTGTATTTAAGAAAGAAGGAAAAGGCGGTCAGGTCGATGGAGGAGTCGATGAAGCTACACTTGTTCCCGTTAATTATGGAAAGACGTTTATTAACATGAGGAATAATTTTCTTGATGTCACACTTATGATCAAGGCAAAAGAGGGAATCCCGATACAGGAACTAAGTGATGAAGCTACTATGATACTCAGAGCTGCAAGAAGACTTCAACCTGATGAGATAAATAATTTTTATTTAAACAGGGCAAGTGTGATAACTCAGAGTTTTGATAGCGTTTTTGCAGGAATCAATATCGGGGGTTGGATTATCGGAGGATTTTCAATCCTTGTTGGTGGATTCGGGATTGCAAATATCATGTTCGTTTCGGTAAAGGAAAGAACCAATATTATAGGCATTCAAAAGGCTCTCGGAGCAAAAAAGTTCTTTATTCTTCAACAATTTTTAGTAGAGTCCATGCTACTTTCAATAATAGGGGGACTTCTTGGAGTATTTCTCGTATTTATATCCACCCTTATCATTAATTATCTGTATGAATGGCATATACACCTTACTATGGCAAATGTTATTCTTGCAGTATTCATTTCCGGATTAATAGGTGTTGTTGCTGGCTATGCTCCGGCAAGCAGCGCAGCTAAAATGAACCCTGTTGAGGCAATAGGATTCTCATTCGGATAATACCCTATTCTCGTCTATCCATCTGGTCAGCTGAACAAACTGACCAACTGATAATTGTTCCGGTCTAAGTCCGAACTCATGGTAATCATCGCGCTGAAGTTCAAATGCTGCTTTTACCGAGTTCCTTAAGGTCTTCCTCCTCTGGTTGAAACAGGCTTTTACCACCCTTAAAAATAATATCTCGTCGCATTCCAGAAACTTCACATCGTTTCTTATTAATCTTATCACCCCGGATTTAACTTTCGGAGGTGAAAAAACATTTTCAGGAACAGTAAAAAGGTACTCCGTTTCATAAAATGCCTGGAGCAGAACACTTAGAATACCATAGGTTTTTGAGCCGGGTCCTGCACAAATTCTCTCGGCAACTTCCTTCTGTAACATTCCCGCTACTTCAATTACTTTTTCCCGGTGTTTCAGGACTTTAAAAAAAATCTGAGTTGAAATATTGTAGGGGAAATTCCCGATTATTGCCATTTTTCCATTGAAATATTTATCAATATCCATGGAAAGGAAATCGCCGGTCAAAATATTATTCAGTTTTGGAAAGTGTGTATGGAGATAATCTACTGATTCATTGTCAATTTCAATAACCCTGAAATCATCAAAGCCTCTTTCGATCAGGTAACCTGTAAGTATTCCCATTCCCGGACCTATTTCCAGAACAGTATTGTATCCATCACCGGTCAGAGAAGCGGCAATTCTGCTGGCAATATCCTTATCTGTCAGAAAATGCTGTCCGAGTTTTTTTTTAGGATGAACTCTATTCATTTATGATGCAAGGTCAGTTTCTTATACCTGAAGCAGTTCCCTTCCGAACTTTCTCAGTATTGGCACATTAAGTGACTCAAGTAGTTCAATGAAACGTTTTAAGACATTATAATATAATGTTACAAATAAACCTGCAACCATTATCCATACCGCAATCATGTTGAAAATCAGGGTTCCTATTTTTAGACCCATAAATTGTTTATATGGCGCAAAAAAATGAGCCCGTCCAAATTTTGATCCCGGAGCCATAAAAATCGGATCAGCTTTTTGAATAAACTTATTTCCTGCATCGTATATTTTATTTGTAGCAAGCCTGTTAAGCACATAATTTGCCAGATTTTCGTTATAATTCTTTGCCCTCTTATGAATGAACTGATCCTCTCCTACCCTGGTTGCAATACGCTTATACAATGAGTCGCGCTGGTACGAGATTAACCTGCTTTTTGTTCTGAATGAGCTCTTCAAACTATCGAGGAATGTTTTCGCTTCACTAGCTACGTAATCATTGAATGTCTGATAATTAATATTACTTATCCATTTTCCGGGAATAATTCCTGATATGGATGAAAGATAATTTATGTGGAAATTTAGTTTCTTAAAATTATTTTCAGCATCCTCCTTATAAACAGGATTTGTGCCGGCAGTAAGACAATTATCGACTTTGACTTTCAAAGAAGGGACAAGAAAGGATGCATACCAGTCGTTCTGGCTTATTTCCATATCATAATTGAAGAAAGGCTTTTCAAATTCATTGCTTTTGAATTGCTCAACGCATAATGCTTCATATGCCCATCGGGTTACCATTAAATCGCCCACAACAGGAACATAAATTTTATTGCTGATTGATTTGTGAAGGTCGTCAAATTTTATCATAGCACCACCGAGCAGCAGCTGTGGAACAAGGATAAGCGGAATTAGAATATAAATGCTTACTGCGGTTCGCATTCCGGCAGAAATATTCAATCCCAGCAGATTACCAAAACAGGCGGTTGAGAAAAGAATAATCCATTGCTGGAATAGCATACCCCTTACACCAAGAATTAAACTACCTACAATCACAAATGATAATGATTGAATTGCGGATAAAGTAAACAGGAAATTGATCTTGGAAATAAGATAACTTAATCTGCTCAGATCCAGGAATTTTTCCCTTTCGAGGATTTTTCTGTCCCTGAAAATCTCCTCGGCACTTACAGTCAGTCCAATAAATAAAGAAACTATAACTGCCATAAAAAGGAATATCGGATAATTCTTGTTATCTGCGAAACTGTATACTCCGTTTTCACTGAATTTTGAGATGTATCCGAGAATAAATGCAAGCAATGGAGCTTCAACAAGGTTAATTGTCATGTATTGACGGTCAGCGAATTTTCTGGTAATATTTCGTCTTATGAAAGTTCTGATCTGGTCGGTTTTCTTAGGGACTCTGAAGTTGCTTGGAGGAATAACTGTTTTGTCGGATTTATCCCCGAGAACAGGCATCATTTTCTTCTTATATTTCTCGTACCACTCTTTTGGACTGATCTGTCTTTCTTTCCCCGGATGCCCTGAATTATCAATCACCTTAACCTCAACAATATGCAGTATGTTGTCTGTTTCAACATTTCCGCAATTCGGACACTCGCTTTCGGCTGCATTTGCCTGCGATGTTTCGGTTTTGAAATATACCAGGGCTTCTACAGGATCGCCATCATAAATCATATAACCACCTTTATCAAGCAGCCATAACCTGTCGAACATCTTAATAATATCAGAAGATGGTTGATGAATAATCGCAAAAACCAGTTTTCCGCTTAAAGACTGATTCCTGAGTAAGATCATTACCTTTTCAGAATCGAAGGAGGAGAGGCCGGATGTCGGCTCATCAATAAACAGCACCACAGGTTCGCGCATAAGCTCGAGACCAATGTTAAGTCGTTTCCGCTGGCCTCCGCTCACCTTTTTGTTCATCATATCTCCAACCTGCAAGTCCCTGATTTCATATAGGTCAAGATCCTGGAGGACTTTTTGAACAGTATTTCTTANTTGCTCTTCATTATAATCGCCAAAACATAATCTGGCATTAAAATAGAGATTCTGATAGACTGTAAGTTCTTCGATAAGCATATCATCCTGAGGAACAAATCCTATAAGACCTTTAAGTTCTTCTGAATCTTCATTAATGTCATATCCGTTAATGTAGAGGTTCCCAGTTGTTGGTTTTATCTTACCATGCAGCAGATTAAGCATTGTGGTTTTCCCGACTCCGCTACCTCCCATTATGCCTATCATGTTACCTGATTCGACCCTGAAATTCATTTTCTGAAGTCCGTTATCGGAGTTCTTGAACATAAATTCAATTTCATGGCCTTCGAAGAATATTTTTTCAGGGAATTTCCTGGAAACAAATTTTTTGTAAATTTTAGAATAGTAAATGGGGTCAATGCCCTGCCCCTTAATATTCACACCCCGATCAAGAAGATAGGGTCTGCAGGCAATAATATCCCTGCCTTTAAAATATAGAACAAGCGAGCCATCGTAGGTAAAAAGAAGCGTACCGGTGCTTTCAATATGTAACACAACGAGATGACCTTTGAACCCCTTTAATCTGATATGACGCCACTTTTCATAATTCTTGTAAATACCGGATCCAGAAAATTCAGGATTATCGCTTTCAATAATGAGTATACATTCAGGTGATACCTCATCATATGATCTGCCTATAATGAATGCAGTTGCATTATCATATTCTTTTTTTGATATATTGAAAGTCCTTGAAACGATGTCTATTATGGTTTTCTCCTGCTCTGAGATCATCCCATCTTCAAATGCAAATTCAATCAGCTGGAGAAAAACGATCATCCTTTCTTCGAGAAACAAACCTTTTTTTATTTGCCGGCAGATATT